>ERZ1023423.16-NODE-16-length-111647-cov-65.105913_pt1 | contig 111647 bp, 129 predicted proteins | sample MGYA00380513_ERZ1023423 | MGnify/ENA primary metagenome ERZ1023423 (study PRJEB33173, sample SAMEA4830333) | metagenome | study: EMG produced TPA metagenomics assembly of the PRJEB25223 data set...
TACAAGGTATATAAGTATTAAATGTAATAAGTAAAAGGATCATTAATTGATAATGATTTTCAAATAAGTAATTTATGAATATAAATTATTTATAAATACTTAACTTTTTGCAAGTAAAGTAATACAATTTAGATAATTCTATCTTGAAATATATGTGGGGTATTTTTCAGATAGATCTAGCTAACATGAAAAGTCTATTACGGTAAAATTAATATAAATGGGGTGAGCCTATGCAAGAACATTTGGTAGTCACACTTGATGGCACAGATTATCTTGTCGAACCAGGCACAAATTTACTTGAGTTTATCCGGTCTCGAGATACTTTCGTTCCAGCGATTTGCTACAATGAATCGATGGGGCCAATTCAAACATGCGATACATGTATGGTTGAAATTGATGGAGAAATTGCGCGTGCATGTGGCACAACAATAGACCGTCCAATGAATGTAAAAACAGATAACAACGATGTTAAATCAAGTCAAAAAGAAGCATTAGATCGTATTTTAGAAAAACATATGCTTTATTGTACGGTATGTGACTATAATAATGGAGACTGTGAAATCCATAATACTATGGATGAGTGGGGCATCCAGCATCAAACATATGAATATAAAGAAAAACCTTATGAGAAAGATTATGGTCCATTCTATCGTTACGACCCAGACCAATGTATATTATGTGGTCGATGTGTTGAAGCCTGCCAAGACATAGAAGTAAATGAAACAATAAGCATTGATTGGGATCGTGAACATCCACGTGTCATCTGGGATAATGATGTGCCAATTAATGAATCTTCATGTGTATCATGTGGTCAATGTGCAACAGTATGTCCATGTAATGCCATGATGGAAGTGAATATGGAAGGCAACGTTGGTTACATGACTGATACTGAGCCAGGGTCACTTGTAGCAATGATCGACTTAATCAAAAAATCTGAACCAGGATATGGTCCATTATTGGCACTTTCTGACTCAGAATCTGAAATGCGTAAAGAACGTATAAATAAAACTAAAACAGTATGTACATATTGTGGTGTTGGTTGTTCATTTGAAGTTTGGACAAAAGATAGAGAAATTTTAAAAGTTCAACCATCTCATGATTCTCCTGCTAATAAAATTGCATCATGTGTTAAGGGTAAATTTTCATGGGGGCACATCAACTCTGATCAACGTATTACTAAGCCATTAGTAAGGAAAGATGGTGCTTTCCATGAAGTAGAATGGGAAGAAGCACTGCAAGTGATGGCAGATAACTTTAACAATATTAAAGATCAACACGGTGCAGATAGCTTGTCATTTATTTCATCTTCTAAAGCGACGAATGAAGAGTCATATTTAATGCAAAAATTTGCTCGACAAGTGATAGGAACAAATAACGTAGATAATTGTTCACGTTATTGCCAAGCACCAGCTACGAAAGGTTTGACTCGTACAGTAGGAATCGGCGGCGACGCTGGTGGTATTGATGATTTAGAAAAGGCAGCTATGACAGTGTTGATTGGTACAAATACTGCTGAAGCACATCCTGTCATTGCTTCAAGAATGAAACGTGCTCAAAAATTATTCGGTCAAAAATCTCATGTCTTTGATATTAGAAAACATGAAATGGCTGAACGTGCAGATGAATTTTATCAACCCAAACCAGGTACTGATTTAGTATGGTTAGGCGCGGTGACAAAGTATATTATCGATAATGATTTACATGATAAGGCATTCTTAGACGAATGGGTCGATTATTTTGATGAATATTATAAATCATTAGAACCATTCACAATGGAGTTCGCTGAAGAAACAACAGGTATTCCAAAAGAACGATTAATTAAGTTCGCTCACGAAGTTGCGAAAGCTGAATCAGTTGCAATCTGCTGGGCGATGGGTATCACGCAACAAGACATCGGTAGTGATTCAAGTACAGCTATTTCTAATTTATTACTTGTAACTGGTAATTATAGAAAGCCTGGCGCTGGAGCATATCCTCTTCGTGGTCATAATAATGTACAAGGTTGTAGTGATATGGGTAGTATGCCTGACCAATTCCCTGGTTACCAGCTTGTTACTGATGATGAAATTAGAGCTAAATTCGAAAGAGAATATGGCGTAGAATTAAGTGCAACTCCTGGTCGCGATAATCATCAAATGATAGAAGGTATCCATAATGGAGACGTTCATTCACTTTATTTATATGGTGAAGACACAGGTATCGTAGATTCTAATATTAATTTTGTTCAAGCAGCTTTTGAGAAATTAGACTTCATGGTTGTACAAGATGAATTCTTAACATTCACTGCTACTTATGCTGATGTGGTATTACCTGCAAGTCCTTCTCTAGAAAAAGATGGTACATTTACCAACACGGAACGTCGTGTGCAACGTTTATATAAAGCGTTAGATTCACTGGGGGATTCTAAACCAGACTGGGAAATATTCCAACTTATTGCTAATAAATTAGGCGCAGATTGGGATTATAGTCACCCTGGAGAAGTGATGGATGAAATCGCTCGACTTACTCCGTCATATGCAGGTGTAAGCTACGACCGTTTAGAAGGTTTTAATAGTCTTCAATGGCCTGTAGATAAAGATGGGAAAGATTCTCCAATTCTTTATTTAGATGGATTTAACTTTGAAAATAAAAAGGCAAAGCTTTATCCATTAACATTTGATAATTTCTTCAAAGAAGATGAAGTTTATGATATTCATGTTAATAATGGTCGTTTACTTGAACATTTCCATGAAGGTAACATGACTTATCAAACTGAAATGATTAGATATAAAGTACCACATCCATTTGTTGAGATTTCACCAGAACTAGCACAAGATCGTGATATACATGAAGGTGCTGAAATCAAATTGATTTCAGAAACTGGTGAAGCAACGTTGGTAGCTCATATTACAGATAGAGTTAAAGGTAAAGAAATCTATATTCCACTTAATAATGATGCTTTAGAAAATGGAGATATGGGAGCAATTAACTTACTCACAAATAGTGATGTAGATAAATACACTGATACACCGTCATACAAGCGAACAAATGCACGCATGGAGGTTATATCTAAACGTGGTAAGTCACCATTAAATCCAACTAACTTCCGTGTTGATAAACATCGTCATCCTCAATATAGTGTTCAAGTACAGAAAAAATGGAATCGTTCTGATTACGTATTCCCAGGGAAGCAGAGTGATAAATAATGGCTGAAAGAATTACTGAAATTAAACGTCTAAAAAAGTCACCTGAGCAAATAAAGAATGAAAATTTAAACGAAGTCCTTGATGCTATTGCTGAGAATAAAGATAGCATTCTTAAAGCAATCCGTTTAATTCATACTTTAGATGAAGCGAAAATTTTAGATGCACTCAATGGTGGATTTAAAGCACGACAAGTAATTATCAATAAGTTTGCAGTGGAGTTAAATAAGGATATTTACACAGGATTATTATCTAATATGGCACAAATGGTCTTTTTACTTGGTGACTTAAATGTGAAAGATTTAAGTGAAATGCTTAATCGTCTTAACAAAGGTCTTCATGTTGCAAACCAAGCAAGTCCTAATGCACGTACATCTATTAGAAACTTAATGGGTATCCTTAAAGATGACGACATGAATCGTAGTTTAACTTACATGCTTAATTTACTTAAGGGCATGTCACGAGAATAAAATCATATCAATGATTATGTGAGCATAGGGGCGAAGAAGCATTCTATAATGACTTCCGAGCCTCTATTTTAATATCGCATATCTATAAATTTTCATGTATGATGAAATGTATATTGAAAAGTTTAAATAAAGGAGTGAAGTCGTATCAATCCTAATATTTTGAAAGCCATGGCAATCACTTCCAATGTCTTATTAGTTATTGGTATTGTATTTCTAATTATGCTAAAACTTATGCTTGCAATAGCATTCTTCGCAGTATCTTTAGCTATTAGTCTAGTCATATTTAATGTCATGTTTAGAGATCGCACAGGTATGAAGATTGCAATCAATGTATCATTCTTTATTGTTGTCATTGCAATTGTTATCGCATATTTCGTTTTATCAAAATAAAGCTTTGGGAGTTAGATAACAATGAAGAATACTAGATTTCGTATAACGACAATCTTAATAATAGCTATTTTAGTAATATTTGGAATTCTATTCCTCATTTTTGATACTAATCTTTTCAAAAATGATATCAAATATACTTTTAATGAAGCTGTAGAAAGACAGATAGGTGAAGGTACGCTAAATACTAAAGAGAGAGATGGAAAGTTTGTCAATGCGAAAGAAAAAGATGTTGAACAAGCCATGAGTATTAGCCATGGAGACAATCCGTTGAAATATATGGATATTTCTGAAAAAGTGCCTATGTCTGAATCAGAAGTCAATCATATTTTAAAAGGTAAAGGTATTCTTGAAGATCAAGGCCATACCTTTATAAAAGCTCAAGATAAATATGAAGTTAATATTATTTACTTAATAAGTCATGCATTAGTAGAAACTGGGAACGGGAAATCAGAACTTGCTAAAGGCGTTAAGGATGGAAGTCATAGATACTACAACTTTTATGGAATTGGCGCTTTCGATGAAAATGCTGTCCATACTGGTAAAAGCTATGCTAAACAACAATCCTGGACTACACCTAGTAAAGCAATTATGGGTGGCGCATCTTTCGTACGTAATCATTATTTTGAAAATAATCAACTTAATTTATATCAAATGCGTTGGAATCCACAGAATCCTGGGCAACACCAATATGCGAGTGATATTAAGTGGGTAGACAATATTGCTGATATGATGAAAAAATATTATGACAACTTTGGTATTAAAAAAGAAAATATACGAAAAAAATACTATAGATAGCAATGAGGTTAGCACATGGTCATCAATGTCGCTAACCTTATTTAGATATGTAAAATTTACCATTAAAAGTGTGACGACAAACTTTTAAACAACTAAACATATGATAAAATATTAACGAATGATAAATTTGAGGTGTAAAAACAATGAAAGTTGCAATTGTAGGCGCAGGAATTGGTGGTTTGACTGTCGCTGCATTATTAGAAGAGCAAGGTCATGAAGTGAAAATTTTCGAGAAGAATAATTCAATTAGTGAAGTAAGTGCAGGGATAGGAATAGGGGATAATGTACTAAAAAAATTGGGTAATCATGATCTTCAAAAGGGCATTAAAAACGCTGGTCAAAATCTAACAGCTATGAATGTATATGATGAACGTGGGCGCGAATTAGTGTCCGCTAAATTAAAAAATAATACTTTAAATGTAACGTTAGCGCGTCAAACTTTAATAGATATTATTCAATCATATGTTAAGTCTTCTTCAATATATACTAATCATTTAGTGACTGGTTTAGAACAAACAAATTCTAAAGTAACAGTTCACTTTTCAGCACAAGAAAGTGAAGCATTTGATTTGTGTATCGGAGCAGATGGCATTCACTCAAATGTAAGGGAAGCTGTTGGTGCCTCTACCAAGTTGATTTATCAGGGCTATACTTGCTTTAGAGGAATCGTTGATGATGTCAATCTTAAAGATGAACATGTAGCTAATGAATATTGGGGTGCAAAGGGAAGAGTTGGTGTTGTTCCATTATTAAATAACCAAGCTTATTGGTTCATTACGGTTCCAGCTAAAGAAAGGGATCCTAAATATCAAACATTTGGTAAACCGCATTTACAAGCATATTTTAATCATTTTCCAAATGAAGTACGACAAATACTTGATAAGCAAAGTGAGACGGGCATATTATTAAATGACATTTATGATATGAAACCTTTAAGAACCTTTGTATATGGAAGAACAATTTTATTAGGAGATGCTGCCCATGCTACTACGCCAAATATGGGGCAAGGTGCTGGACAAGCGATGGAAGATGCAATCGTTTTAGTCAATTGCTTGGAAGCTTATGATTTCGACAAAGCACTTGAACGATATGATAAATTACGTGTTAAGCACACTGCCAAGGTAATTAAGCGATCAAGAAAAATTGGAAAGGTTGCACAGAAACGTAATAAATTAATTGTGAACGTACGCAATTCAATTATGAAAATGATGCCTAACGCATATGCATCATCACAAGCAACATTTTTATATAAATCAAAAGAAAAATAATTAAAGGTGAGCGGACGACATTAAATGTTCCGCTCACTTTTTGTACGTTCAGAGTGATATATTATTTTCGATTTACGACGAATTGTGGTTCTTCACCATTTAATTTTTTAATTGCATCATTAGCAACGATTTTAGCCATCATATCTCTAGCTTCATATGTCGCATTACCGATATGTGGTGTAAGAACAATATTTTTAAACGATTTGAGCTCATCTGTTATCTCAGGTTCGAACTCATATACATCTAGGGCAGCGCCTTCGATTTCTTTATTTTCAAGCGCTTGTACAAGTGCTTGTTCATTGACGATAGGTCCTCGACCAGCGTTAACTAGATATGCTGTGGATTTCATCTGTTTAAATTGTTCACTATCAATTAAATGATGAAGGTCAGGATTATAAGCCGCATTAATAGTAATGAAGTCTGCATTCTCTAATAAAGTATCTAAATCTACATATTTAGCACCGATTTCTCTTTCTTTTTCTTCTTTACGGTGTGGGCCTGTATATAATACATCCATATCAAATGCACGTGCACGTTTGGCAACAGCACCACCAATTTCTCCTAAACCAATAATTCCAATTGTCTTGCCTGAAACTTCTCTTCCACGGAAAAATAGAGGCGCCCAGCCGTCAAAGCCTTTAGTTCTTGATAATTCATCACCTTCAACAATTCGACGGGCAACGCTAAGTATCAAGCCAATTGTTAAATCAGCAGTGGCATTTGTGGATGCTTTAGGTGTGTTAGTCACATCGATATCTTTTTCCCTTGCATAATCGACATCAACATTATTGAAACCAGCGCCATAGTTAGTAATAATTTTAAGATTTTTACCGCTATCTATTACGTCTTTATCCACATTAGTAGAGAGTAAACTTACTAAAGCAGTGGCATCTTTAACGCCTTCTTTTAAAGTTTCTTTATCAATAATTCCCTCGCCATCGTACATCTCAACTTCAAAATGTTCTTTCAATAAGTTTAATCCTACTTCAGGAATTGCGCCTGCGATATATACTTTTTCCATAATTATCACTCCTTCTTTATTAATAGTATAGTAAAAGAAGAAAGCGCAAACAATAGAAAGCGTTCAACCACATTAAGATTAAAATAGCTTGGCTAATGGCAGTATATAAGATTCTTATGAACTATTTCACTATATAAATTAGCCAATCAAACGTAATCCGACTACAGCTACAAGTATCATTAAAATGCAAATAATTCGACTAAAGTGTTTCGATTCTTTATAAAATAACATGCCGATTATGGTACCGCCTGCGGTTCCTATACCTGTCCAAATAGCATAAGCTGTGCCCATAGGTATTTCATGCATGGCAAGTTTTAAAGTGCTAAAGCTTAAAATAAAGGCAAGGCCAAGTAATATGATGAATAATTTATTTTGTGTACGTGATAATTCATTCAGTAGTACCACACCGAGTATTTCTAAGCTTCCGGCTATTAAAAGAAAAATCCACGCCATCGTTATTGACCTCCTTCTTCATTTTCATTAGTAGTGAGTTTTAAGCCTATAATACCTGCAATAAGAATTATGATTAATATAAGCTTGGTAGGTGTAAAGGGTTGATTGAAGAAAATCATATCTACAAGTACCGTACCTACAGCACCTATACCTACAAAAAAAGCATAGACGGTACCTACTGGTAAATGCTTAGATGCATCAATGACAAGATAGAAACTGAGGGCAATAAAAAAGAGGGTAACAACCCAACTTAATAAAGAATGCGCATTATCTAAACCTGTAACCCAGATGATTTCTACAAATCCAGCTATAATTACCTTCAGCCATTGCATTATCAATTGCCTCCAATTTAAAGTGATATCACTATTTTCTCAAATAAGTGATAGTGTAGCAATATTTAAAAATTGACGTAGTAGTTAAGTATTAATTTAGTATATTGAATTAAAAACCCGTCAAGTTACTTAGATATAAATCGCAACTTTGACGGGAGTTAGAGCTATAAGATAGTTGAAAATATAGTGTTTAGTCGAGATGAATGTAATTGTAAGAACTTGCTTCACTTGATGAGATTGTACGTGTATCTACAACATATGGTCCACCATTATAATTCATTTCTGATACAGTAACTGAACCATCACTACCAACACTCTCTACATAAGCAACATGTCCATATGCACCTGCAGATGATTGAAGAATTGAGCCTTTTTCTGGAGTATGATTAACAGTATAACCAGCTGATTGAGCTGATGTTGCCCAGTTATTTGCGTTACCCCAAGTTGAACCTATCTTACCTCCAACTTTATCATAAATATACCAAGTACATTGACCAGCTGTATATAAGTTTCCTGAAGAAGACGTTGTCTTAGTTGAAGTAGTAGATGAGCTGCTTGAATTAGAGTTTGATGAGGAGTTTAAGTCAGCTGATGTTGTAATTGTATTTTTAAAAGTGTGTGTGCGTATATTTTGATTTAAGCTATGCTGGTCCTTGTAGTAGTTAAATGGACGTTGTGGGTGATTGTTAAAATGCTTCAATTGAGTATCATGTTCTTGAAAACCATTGTTCATGGGATTGTGAGAATGTTGATTCCACTGTTGATTACCATGACTATTTTCTGCAGCATGTGCGTTTGTCGTAGTTCCAAATAAAGATGCACCAATACCTGCTGTTAATGTCGTAATTGTAACTAATTTTTTCATAATTAAAAGTCCTCCCAAAAATAAAACAATAATATGATATATCTTAAAGGTGTAGCGACCAATGAGTAAGAATATATCATTTTATGTTATTTATTCGTCATCTTTGACGACACAACAACTCTAACAAAATATTTTATGTTTGTGATTGATGTTACGCTTTCGTAAACCAATTAAAAAAACCTTGACCATCGTTGTAATAAACGTTAGTCAAGGTTACAGTGTGTTACAAAACTTCAATGAAGCACTGTTCTTAAAATTAAATAGGTTTTGTTGTTTAAAAACTTAAGCTTTTGTTACAGGTTATTGTAATAAAATAAGACCTAACTTTTATTTTATGATAGGGATGCTGAATGGTATTTTATAGGTTTTGCCTGAAAAATACTTAACGCATCCAATAATAGTACATACTATACTAATAATTGATAAAACAAGTAAGGCAAGAGTGAGAATTAACATACAAATTAATGCAAAAATTTGAATACCTGTATTATTATCACTCAAGGTTGATATGAAAAGAAAGCCATAGACTAAAATCACTGCAACTACAGAATATATAAAATAAGAAATGTAGTAATTTAGATATGTCTTTCCAGCTGTATCTATAAGTTTAGAATCTTTTCGTTTTACTAACCATATGACAAGTGGACCAATAAAACTTGTAAATAAACCTAATAGATAAATTAACATTGACATTAATCGCTCGTCTTGCTCTTCATCTTTTGCGATTTGATTGTTTTCTTGTGAAGTATACTGATTGCTTCTATTATATTGTTGGTAATCACTATTTTGATTAGATTGGTTTCGTTCACTATTTAAGTTTTGAGATGACATTTGACCTTCTGAAGTTGTTTCTGAATGATCAAAACGATGATTTTCACTATTATTCATAATGAATAGCCTCCGAATTTATTATTTATATACATAATACACATATTACTATATCAAAATAGAATATATTATTAAATGATAAATTTAAATTTTCAACTTTAAATATTGAATAAGTTTAAAAAATGGTTTATTCGGTTATATAGTATTGTTATTATACAGAAGAAGTCATGTTTTTGAGTAAGTGAATGGCTTTGACTCATACTTATTAAACACGTTATTTATAGTTATCGCGGGGCGGGCCGCAGAATTCTTCCTATACGATTGATGAATTCAGACCCACTCCTTTTTTATTGGATTATTTAAATTAACAAACATGAACGCAACTATTTTAATGAAGAAAGAAGGAAAATTATGAAAATAGCTATTGTAGGTTCAGGTAATGGTGCAGTAACTGCGGCTGTCGATATGGTAGACAAAGGTCATGACGTAAGATTGTATTGTCGTAACGAGTCAATTGAAAAATTTAATGCTGCTTTCGAAAAAGGCGGTTTTGATTTTAATAATGAAGGACAAGAAAAATTTATACCTTTCACAAATATTAGTGATGATATTGAATATGTTCTAGAAGATGCAGATATAGTTCAAGTCATTATTCCATCATCCTTTATTGAATATTATGCTAAAGTCATGTCTCATTTTGTGACAGATAAACATCTTATCTTTTTCAACATAGCTGCTTCTATGGGATCTATTCGTTTTATGAACGTTTTAGAGGATCGTCACATTGATGTACACCCTAATTTTGCTGAAGCCAACACGCTTACTTATGGTACACGTGTTGATTTTGAAAATGCGCGAGTAGATTTATCACTTAATGTACGTAGAGTATTTTTCTCAACATTTGATAGAAGTGAATTAAATGATAGTTACGAAAAAGTATCACAAATTTATGAATATCTAGTTAAAGAGGAAAGTCTGTTAAAGACAAATCTAGAGAATGGTAACCCAGAAGTACACCCGGGTCCTACTTTACTAAACGTAGGTCGAATAGATTATGCTGAGAATTTCTCATTATATAAAGAAGGGATAACTAAACATACAGTTCGATTATTACATGCGATTGAACTTGAACGATTGAATTTAGGGAGAAAATTAGGGTTTGAGTTATCTACAGCAAAAGAATCTCGTATTCAAAGAGGTTATTTAGAACGACAAGATGAAGATGAACCTTTAAATCGTCTATTTAATACGAGTCCAGTATTTTCTAAAATACCGGGACCTAACCATGTAGAAAATAGATATTTAACTGAAGATATCGCTTATGGATTAGTCTTATGGTCTAGTTTAGGGAGAGTTATAGATGTACCAACACCTAATATTGATGCGGTTATAGTTATCGCATCAACAATTCTCGAACGAGACTTCTTTGAAGAAGGGTTGACAATAGAAGAATTAGGTTTAGAAAAATTAGATTTAGAATAAAAATTTAATCACAAGTTTACGAAAAGAGGTTTTGCATCAAAAACTGCTGAAGGGAGCATTTAATATGACGCATAAGTATAGGAAACCCACATTTTTGGAGTCCTTATCTACGATTATATTTATGGTAATAGTGGTAGTAATAGGATTTATCTTCTTTAATATACCTATTCAGATATTATTATTAATATCATCAGCTTATGCTGCATTTATTGCATATCGAGTTGGGTTAAGATGGGAAGATTTAGAAGAAGGTATAACTAAGAGGCTTACTACAGCTATGCCTGCTATTTTTATCATTTTAGCCGTAGGGATTATAGTTGGCAGTTGGATGTTTTCTGGAACAGTGCCAGCATTGATTTATTATGGCTTAAAGTTCTTAAATCCGAGTTATTTTTTAGTTTCTGCATTTATCATTAGTGCAATTACTTCGGTCGCTACAGGTACAGCTTGGGGGTCAGCATCTACAGCAGGTATAGCATTGATTTCAATTTCAAATCAGTTAGGCGTAGCGCCTGGTATGGCTGCAGGTGCAATTATTGCAGGCGCAGTGTTTGGCGATAAAATGTCGCCTTTATCAGATACAACTAATTTAGCCGCATTAGTTACTAAAGTGAATATCTTTGCTCATATCAAATCAATGATGTGGACAACAATTCCTGCATCCATCATTGGCATGATTGTGTGGTTCTTTGCGGGATTGCATTCAAAAGGTCATACGAATCCTAAACAAATACAGACATTACTCCATGAGTTAGATAAAGTTTATAACATTAATTTAATTGTATGGATTCCTTTAGTTGTAATTGCGGTTTGTTTATTCCTAAGAGTCTCTACAGTACCATCCATGCTCATTTCTAGTTTAAGTGCTTTAATTGTTGGAACATTTAATAATCATTTCAATATAGTTGATGGTTTGAAAGCAATGTTTGAAGGTTTTAATCATAGTATGGTAAATCAATCACACTTATCTAAGAATGTGACCACTTTAATAGAACAAGGTGGTATGATGAGCATGACAGAAATTATTGTTACTATTTTTTGTGGCTATGCCTTTGCAGGTATTGTAGAAAAAGCAGGATGCTTAGATGTCATGTTAAATACTGTATCTAAAGGTGTAAAATCAGTTGGAACTCTTATACTTATTACAGTGGTTTGTAGTTTGATGCTTGTTTTTGCAGCAGGTGTTGCTTCTATTGTAATTATCATGGTTGGTGTGTTAATGAAAGAAATGTTTGAAAAGATGAATTTATCAAGATCGGTATTATCTCGAACACTTGAAGATTCAAGCACTATGATTTTACCACTTATTCCATGGGGAACTTCAGGTATATATTATTCACACCAATTAAATGTGTCAGTAGGAGATTTCTTTATTTGGACAGTACCTTGTTACTTGTGTGCACTAATAGCAATTACTTACGGTTTTACAGGTATAGGTATAAAGAAATTAAATAAAAGTTAAGTTTAATATTTTTACAGAGTGGAATATACTAAATATGTTGAAACAATATACATAGATATAACTTGTAGCGATTATATCTAGTGTTGGTTTTAGCATATTAATATCCTTCTATATAGTGATTGTATTTATTTTGTAGCGGAATAAATACTTGACTGTATGTAACGAATTCTTTTATACATCTTAATTATCAATTTTAAAATGATATAGAAAGACTAAACAAGAACATTTGAATTTGTTTTAGAAAAAACTATTTTTAGCCTATTACTTTCTAAGTAATAGGCCTTTTTTATGTTTAATTATTTTTAAATTGATAGGGCATTCAATGAATAAAAAAAGCATTCATACCTAAAATGGAATGAATGCTTGACGTTAATAAATATAATTGCATTATTAGTGAATATAATTATAAGAAGCAGCTTGACTAGCTGAGATAGTACGTGATGTTACAACACCTACACCGTGGCCATAGTTCATTTCTGAAACAGTAATTGAACCATTGCTGTTGACACTCTCAACATAGGCAACGTGACCAAATGCACCTTGTGAAGTTTGTAAAATCGCACCTTGTGAAGGTGAGTTATTTACTGTATATCCTGCTGAAGCGGCAGCGTTTGCCCAGTTATTAGCGTTACCCCAAGTAGAGCCGATTTTTCCACCAACTTTATCATATACATAGTATGTACATTGACCTGAAGTATATAAGTTACCACCTGCTGAAGATGCGTTTGATAATGACACACCATTTGAAGATGGAGCAGAAGTTGTTGTTACATGTACGTTACGACTTGTTGAAGAATAGTTAGCACCTAAGCCACCAGTTTGGTTATTAGAATTACTATAATTACTGCTATTGTAATTATTATTTGAGTAGTTACTGTAACTATAATTGTTATGAGAATTTAAACGATCTGGGCTCCAGTTACCTTTCCAAGTATAGTGGTAATCTCCTTGTTGATCGATAGTGTATGAGTAACTATATGAAGTTGGATCATTTGGATTATAACCACCATTATTTTGTTCTGCTGCGTGAGCATCGTTGTGTGCAAAAGCGAAAGTAGCGATTCCCGCAGTTGCGATTGTAGCTGTAGCGATTTTTTTCATTGTTAAATATCCTCCTGAGAATTAAATTATCTTTTTTATTTAATAGTCATGTGACCAATGAGTTACTAATTTCTTTCGTTCTTTTTTAACGACAAGCAATACTTTATCAGAAAAAAGTATGCTTGTGTGGCTTGTTAACGTTTTGTAATTTTTTGCTAATATTGTTACACGGTTTGTTATAATCCAACATTTTAGTCGAATCTGTTGGAAAACGATTATGACGGCATTTTATTTTTGTTTGAATTAAAAAATATATTTTGTTGTTACAACACTGTAAATTTACAGAAAATTCTTTAAAGCAAATGTATTTAAATATTTATTGAATTATATATTGAATAAACTAGATGATGTTTGCCTGTTCAATAAATCGTTTGTGTGGATATTGAAAGATTTATTAAGGATATTAATCGAAAAATATTAGGTAAAGCTATTTAAATTAAAAAGAAAATTGATATAATATTAATCTAATTTGCTACAGCTAAAAATTTAAAGATTGTATAATTAAGAATGAAATATAGATGTTGTCTAGTTAAATTTAGTTTTTAACAATCGGGGAGAATTTTAATAAACAAAAACACAATACTACATCGTGAGGCAGACATATGAGAGAGAATTATTCGATACGTGTTTTTAATCAATTAGCTATTAAAACAACTAAAGCATTAAATGTAAGAGTATTCTATTGTTTACAAGGTAAGAGTGAGTTAACTATTAATTTGAACAAGTATGAATTAATTAAAGATGAAATTGCATTCGTACTTTTAAATGATACATACTCATTTAAAAGTGAAAATGATTCAATTTGCTGTGTTATTGATATACCTTATGATTCATATCTTAGAATTGCGAATAACTCAATGTTATCTAATGGTCTAAAAATAAATAAAAATGAGCAAGAAAGAGTTAAATTTTGGATAATAAAGTTATTGGAATTACATACTCTAAAAAAAGCTTACAAAACAGAGGCCAATAAATTAATTCTGTATTTAATTGTTGAACTAAGTCATTTTGAGAATACTGACCACCCATTTAATCAAAAAATGTACATTTCAGAAGAAGTTCATGAATATTTAGTTAATCACCATGAAAATAAAATAAATAAGCAAGACTTAGCTAATGCAGTTCAGTTATCTAATCAAACACTTACAAGTATGTTTAAAGAAACGCCCTTTCAAACATTTAACCAATACCTTAACCATCTACGTTTAAAGTTTTGTCTAAATGATATTTTAACTACACGTCGACCTATAGAAGAGATAGCAATTGATCATGGCTTCCACCATTATTCTCGATTTATACAATTATTTAAAGATACTTATGGTAACACACCTAAATTAATTAGAAGAGATTATATAGCAACGTCTATCTTCCAAAATAAATCTGAAGAAATTGATTTAAATCGACATATTCTAAAGTCTCTAAGTGAATTCAGAGAAGAAACTTCACTTGAAATAGAAGAGCGTACAATTAGAGTGGCAGAAAGTAACAATATATATCAATCACCGGACTTTTATATTGAACATATTAACAATAATTATTTTGACCAATGTTCATTTCTAAACATGAAAAGAGCACTAAATATCAATAAAGGAAATGTACATTATATAGTAGATTTAAATTATAAAGATATATTTAAAGATAGAGAGTCGTTTATAAAAGAGTTGTTACAACTTCTTCAATTTATATCTGATTTAAATATGCATCCTATATTTAAAGTATCAACTTCAAGGCCAGATGTATTTAACTCATCAGAGAAAATGTCATTTCATCAAGCATTGGAAGTATTATTTATATTTTTGCGTCAATTTAATCATTTTCAATTAGGGTTTTTAATAGAAGAAGTTAAGTGTAGTTTAATCCACCAGTTACAACAATCTATTAATAAGTATTTTGATGATTATCAATTGATTTATCGAGTAAAACCTGGCCAATATGAAGAGTTAGGTTTAGCGCGAATAGTAAATGATGTGGATAAAATAATGATACCGATTAACTTATTAGAGGACCTCGATATTCATCAGTCTAAAATAATTATTGAAGTAGACCAATTAATAAAAAATAAGGAAAAACTACTAAATATACAAACAATTGATTATATAAGATTATTAATGAATCAATATGATAAAGTGAGTGGTTTATCGTTACCTTATTTAGAAAAATATGTGGTAGTTAATATAGCTCAACAAGAGCCGAATGCATTCCAGTTAGTATCTTATGTAATCAGTATGTTAAACCAACTGAGAGGCGAAATAGTTTATAGAAATAACCAGATGGTAATGACTCGATATAAACACGAGTATCAAGTAATTACATATTTTTTAAATATCAAATCAAAGATGAATGTGAATCAATATCGATTAATTTTTTCAGATATTAAACAACTCAACCATGCAGAGGTAGAGTATTTCGATATTCAAAGGTATGCGATAAGTGAGAACAATAGTCTGGACAATCTAATGCTTTATCATCAACACCATTGGTTAGCAAAATTAAATTTCAAAGAAATTTCAACATCTTCGATAGAAATTCCTAAAGATAGTATTGCCCATATTAAATTTCTTATTTCATTGTAGAGCGTGGTTGGTTGCTAAGAGAGGATTGTCATCATATGCATCAACAGAAGATTAAAAGTTTTCTAGCTCACTTTGTATTAGATCACATTTCGATAGAATATTTGAGAGTTTCCTATAATTTAACGGTGGAACAATTAAAATTATTACAATTCATATACCATTTTACTGAGAAACATAAAGAAGGATTAAGTTTGAATGCTATTATCTTTTATAGAAATTATTCAAAAAACCATCTTCTTAAATTAATAAATCAACTATATGATTTTAATTGGCTCACTAAAAAACGTGATCCGCTTGATCAACGACGATTAATCATTTGTCTATCAGCAGTGCAACATGAAAAAATAGCCCTTATGTTTGAGGATTTTAAATCATTTTTAGAATTAAAATCTAAATCCATCGCTTACATTAATCAACATACTGCACTTCCTTATTATTTAAATTGTCATGACCAATTTGAAAGCATTGAAAAAGTGCCATCTCAAGACCAGCTATCTTTAGAAGAGTTATATATATTAGGGCTACTGATTATTAATAATGAACCATCCACTTATAAAAATATTAAAGCTCATTTATTAAAAGGGGTTGTTACAGTCAGCCCTATCATCAAAAAATTGTATGCCAAAGGATATATTAATAAAAGTAGAAGTACTGAAGATGAGAGAAATATTGTTTTAAGTGTTAATGAAGAAAAAGTGGACTACATTAAATCAACCATTAGTGAATGTTACAATAGCTTGGAAACGGGAATAGAACGACTATAAAACAAAATTGATTTGATAAAGTAAGGAGAATAGATAATGATTTTAGATAATGTAAATCCTGACGATTTGTTCCCAACAGAAAAGAAAGGACCTTCTGTTTTAGGTATCATTGAATACAATGTACAGGGGCAAAGTGAATTTGAAGGGGCATTCATTGCTACTAATGAACGTTTGATTATGAATGTAGATATGAATGGTCAATTCTATTATAGAAATATTAGATATGATGAAGTAAATCAAGTGGAATTTGATGGCAAAGATATTATGTTTGAATTTAATATCGGTAAAGTGCCTATGAAACAAATTAAAACTGAAGATGTTCAAGCATTTGTAGATTATGTTAAACAGAAAATTCAATAACTAGTATATGCTCAGTTATTCATTAATACTCCAAAATATTGGTATGCTTATGAACAGTAAAGAATAGTATACAATAAAAACCACTCTTGTCGACTATGCGATAAAGCTAATTAAACTGATAGGAATTATATAAAATTTTAAAATTACTATGATGCAATTAGTGTTATATAAATTGGATTATAATTTTTAATTACATCAAATTCACTTATATAAATGTATAGGTTAAGAAATAAATCTATAAATGCATTTTGTAGTAATAAAAATATTGAATTTTTATACCTATTTGTTTAAAATGTATTTTGTAACATGGGCGGAGAAATTTTCGGTTAGATAAAATACATGTGAACCTTGCTACAACAAGATGTGCATCAGAGGAGTGGTTTTAATATGGGAAAAATCCAAGATATCAATGATTTGGTCAATGCTACATTTCAAGTAAAAAAGTTTTTCAGAGATACTAAAAAGCAATATAATTTAAATTATGAAGAAATTTATATTCTTAATCACATTTTAAAAAGTGAATCTAACGAAATCTCTTCTAAAGAAATTGCTACATGTTCAGAATTTAAACCTTATTATTTAACTAAAGCATTACAAAAATTAAAAGACTTGAATTTATTATCAAAAAAACGAAGCGTGCATGATGAAAGAACAGTTATTGTATTTGTAACAGCGGAGCAACGAGAGAAAATTAAAAAATTAATTGTTGAATTAGAACAATATATTTAAAAAATACTAGAGAACTGAAGTTTCATGTGTGTTTTAAGGATGAAGATTTCTAAAAAAAGACTAGGTCTACTATCGGAGTAGTATGCCTAGTCTTTTAATGTGAATAATAGTTAATATTTTCTTAAAAATTCTATTTCGCGCTGATAAAGTACTTGAGCGATATATGATTGAACTTTCGTTAATATTTTTTCGATAGTTTGTGTACGATTCGCTAAAATACGTATTGCAAGTCCGTGTGTGGGTAACTGTGTAATGCCTAATCTACAATTCAATTTATTTTCATAATGCGATACTTGTTTATAAATATCATCAATAAGATTCTGATTTACTTCTGGATGAATAAAATAAGCTGAGCCTAAATGTGTATAGTCTTCCATATAGCCTATTGAACTAAGTTGATTTTTCTCAGGGTTTAATAGCATATTATCATATGTGACTAACTCGTCTTCTACGTAAATTTCATTAATTAAGTGCATATATTTATAAGTGAAATCATGATCGTCTGAAGAATAGCCAGGCGTTAGAATATCTGTGTAAAACATAGAACTTTCAGCTTCTAAACGAAACGTATTATGTTGATAGAATTTTGCATTTTCATAAGCGATAATTGGATCGGCAACAAATTCCATATAAGAGTGATTCGCCAAATTAAAAGATTGATATTGTTCTACGCGATCATTTAGTGTCTTGTATATTTTTGTGGCGCCTTGGGATGTCAAGGTAACTTGGGCGTTTTCTTCAAGATTTATGTTTAGACGATACCGATCTCCATCTAAATAGCCACCACCGACGTTAACAATATAAAATGTTGGAATTGTAGATTGATTAAGATACACAGGACGAAGGACTTTCAGTGCTTTCTCAAAAAAGATATTTCGTGCAACGGAACGATGCCCGTTATTAAAGACTGTTAAGTCGAGTTCTCCTGTCCATTTAGATTGTGCCATTAAGCTAATCCTTTAAGTAGTGTATCTCGCTCAATCCATTCAATCACTTCATCTAGACCTTCATCCGTTTTCAAATTAGTGAAAGCGAAAGGGCGATTGCGACGAAAGACTTTCGTATCTTCTGCCATTTGTTCTAACGAAGCACCAACATAAGGAGCTAAATCTGTTTTATTTATAATGAAGAAATCAGATTTAATCATTCCTTGTCCGCCTTTGCGAGGAATTTTCTCACCTTGAGCCACATCAATAATATAAATTGAAAAGTCTACAAGTTCAGGACTAAAAGTAGCTGCTAAATTATCGCCACCAGATTCAATGAAAATGAGTTCAATGTCATCATTGCGTTCTAATAATTCATCAATAGCAGCAAAGTTCATAGAAGCATCTTCACGGATTGCAGTATGCGGGCAACCACCTGTTTCTACACCGATAATTCTATCTTCAGGTAGCACACCGCTATTGACTAATATTTTTTCATCTTCTTTAGTGTAAATATCGTTAGTTATGACACCGATACTCATTTCTTGAGATAGACGTTTAACAACTTTTTCTATTAATTGAGTCTTACCTGCACCTACAGGTCCTCCAATTCCAATTCTAATTGGTTCAGCCATAAAATATGCATCCTATGATATAAATATTCTCACATTCACGTTTTCATGTTCCATTTGGTTTAGTTCTAATCCTGGAGCAGTCATACCAAAATCAGATTCTGCTAGCTCTAATATGTGTTGACGTGTTTTTTCAATATATGGAATCATGTTCGTTACGACTTTTTGTCCGGCAGTTTGACCAAGAGGGATAGCTCTAACAGCGTTCTGAGTTAAACTAGATACGTTTTGGTATAAATAATAATCTATGATTGTGTCAATGTTCATTCCTAAATGATGACCTAAAATAGTAAAGCATATCGCAGGATGTAGCTTTGCTTTTTTGAGATTCATTTGTTCATGATACCACTGGATCCACGGTGCATCATAAAGTTCCATTGCCAATTTAACCATTCTCGTGCCCATTTGTTTCGTACCAACTCGAGTTTCTTTAGGCACACTTTGAACAAATATTTTTTTATCGATGTCCAAAATTTTTGTCTGATTATTATTTTCTAAAGCATCGTATATAATTCGCATTGCCAAACCATCTGAATAGGTCAACTGTTCATTTAAAAAGAGTGTAAGCCACTGTGTAAATGATTCAGCATCATGTACCGTCTGTCGTTGAATATAAGTTTCAAGACCAAATGAGTGACTAAATGCACCAGTCGGAAATTGAGAATCACAGAACTGAAAAAGTCTTAGATGTTGATGATCAATCATGAGAATGTCCTATATGTCTAAATGCTTGATTTACCTTTCTATCTTCATGATTAAAAGGAATACCTAATTGCTTAAGTAAATCTTCAACTAAATAGTCATATTGAACTAACATTTCAGTATCTGTAAATTGTGCTGGAAGGTGACGATTTCCGAGTTGATGTGCAATATCTCCCATCTCTTTAAGGTTTCTAGGTTTAATTACTAATAAATCTTCAGAGTTTACGTCGACCACAATCATATTTGTTTCATCTTGGTATAAGATATCGCCGTATTGTAAATCAATCGGTTGTTTTAATCTGATACCTATTTCATTACCGTGATCAGTTTTGACACGTTGAATTCTTTTTACTAAATCAGAGTTCTCTAAGTAAACTTTTTCAATGTGTTTTTGTTTCTCTTCAGGAGATAAATTCGCAATGTTGCCTTGAATTTCTTCGATAATCATTTGTATGCCTCCTAGAATAAGAAGTATCTTTGAGTTAATGGTAATTCAGTAGCAGCTTCACTAGTGATTTTTTCACCATCTACAAATACTTCATAGGTTTGTGGATCTACATCTAATTTAGGTGTAGCATTATTATTTTTCATATCTGCTTTAGATAACTGACGTATATTTTTAACAGGACGAACCACGCGTTGTAAATTTAATTGACGGGATATACCATTTTCGTAAGCAGTGTTTGATACAAAAGTCATTGCTGTATGAGTAATGTTACCACCGTATTGACCATACATTTTACGATATTTTTGTGGTTCTGAAGTTGGTATAGAACCATTGGCATCACCGTTCACAGCTGAATTAATAAGCCCCCCCTTAACGATGAGTTCAGGTTTGACACCAAAGAATGCTGGGTCCCACACGACAAGGTCGGCAAATTTACCCGGTTCAATTGAACCAACGTAATCTGAAATACCATGAGTGATAGCAGGGTTAATTGTATATTTAGCAATATATCTTTTAATACGATTATTGTCATTATATTCAGAGTCACCTTCTAGTAATCCGCGTTGCTCTTTCATGCGGTGGGCAACTTGCCAAGTACGAATAATCACTTCACCCACACGTCCCATTGCTTGTGAGTCAGAACTAATCATACTGAATACGCCCATATCTTGAAGTACGTCTTCGGCCGCAATCGTTTCTTTACGAATTCTTGAATCTGCGAAAGCAATATCTTCAGGTATAGAAGCATTTAAATGATGGGTAATCATTACCATATCTAAGTGTTCATCTACAGTATTATGTGTATAAGGTAGGGTCGGATTCGTAGAGGACGGTAAAATATTTGGATAAGCAGCGGATTTAATTAAGTCTGGAGCATGTCCGCCACCAGCACCTTCAGTATGGTACATGTGTAACACTCTATTTTTAACAGCTGCCATCGTATCTTCCATAAAGCCAGCTTCGTTTAACGTATCCGCATGAAGTGCGATTTGGATATCAAATTCGTCTGCGACATCTAATGCATGACTTAATGCTGAAGGCGTAGCACCCCAGTCTTCGTGTACTTTTAGACCGATTACACCAGCATGAATTTGTTCAATCAGCGCTGTATGATTTACGGCCTGACCTTTACCAGTAAATCCTACATTAATAGGGAGTTCTTCTGCGGCTTCTAACATACGATGTATATGCCATGGGCCTGGAGTCACAGTAGTTGCTTTAGTACCTTCAGATGCACCAGTACCACCACCAATATGTGTAGTAATACCGCTCTCAAGGGCTACTTCAGCTTGTTCCGGATTGATAAAGTGTACGTGTGTATCTATACCTCCGGCTGTAACGATTTTACCTTCTGCAGCGATAATGTCAGTGTTTGAACCAATAATAATATCTACATTATCCATAATATCAGGATTGCCTGCTTTACCAATTTTGAAAATGTAGCCATTTTTAACGCCAATATCTGCTTTGACAACTTTGTCATAATCGATAATTAGGGCATTCGTTAATACAAGATCTGCTACGTTTCTATCATCTCGGGTTACATTCGGATTTTGCGCCATGCCATCGCGAATTGATTTACCACCACCGAAAGTAGCTTCATCACCGAAATTAGCATAGTCTTTTTCAACTTGTGCGAAAAGGTTTGTGTCTCCTAATCTCACTGAATCACCAACGGTAGGACCGTATAAGCTTGTATACTGAGATTGTGTCATTTTAAAACTCATTATTGCTTACCACCTTTTTTATTCGCATTTTGTTCGCCTTCATCACCGAAAATGCCAGCATTTTCATCATTTTTACCAGTTGGACGATAGACGCGTTCTTCGTCTATATCACCATTGACCAAACCGCGGAAACCAAAGATTTTACGATGACCAGCATATTCAACAAGTTGAACTTCCTTTTCGTCACCAGGTTCAAATCTAACAGCAGCTCCAGCAGGGATATCTAAATGCTTTCCATATGCTTTTTCGCGATCAAATGCTAGAGCTTTATTAGCTTCAAAGAAATGAAAATGAGAACCAACTTGGATAGGTCTGTCACCTGTATTCTTTACTTCAATAACAGTTTCAGGATGATGTTTATTGATTTCTATTTCTGTACTTTTAACTTTTATTTCACCAGGAATCATTATATAGTCCTCCTTAAACTATCGGATGATGGACAGTAATTAATTTAGTTCCATCTGGAAATGTTGCTTCGATTTCAATTTCTTTTATCATACTTGCAACACCGTCCATGACATCATCTTCATTTAAAATCGTTTTGCCATAGCTCATTAGTTCAGCAACAGTTTTACCATCTCTTGCTCCTTCAAGTAGTTCATCACTAATCAAAGCAAGTGCTTCAGGATGATTGAGTTTAAGGCCTCGTGCTTTACGGCGACGAGCAACTTCTGCAGCCACAACTATCATTAACTTATCTTGCTCTCGTTGTGTGAAATGCAAAAATAATCCCTTCTTTCAAAAAAATTTGCCTTGCAAAATTAATCTTAGAACGATTTAATTGAATAAACAAGTAATGCGGTAAGATAATTTTGTTATTTTAATAAAGATGTTTTACAATTAGTGTACAAATAACATCGAATATAATTTTTATCTAATATTTAAAAATATTCTATTAGAAAAAGGATTATTAATATTTAAGATATTTTATTTTAGCACTAGAATATACTTAAAATTTTTAAGAATTAAGGTGAAAGAATTGAAAACAATTGAAGTAATATTGAAAAATATCGCTCAGGTATTATTGATTAATAGTAAATGGACTGGTTTATTAGTATTGATTGGTTTATTTTTTGCGAATTGGAAAGTGGGTTTAAGTGCACTTCTTGCTAGTAGTATTGCTTACTTACTTGCACCGTATATGAACTACTCACAAGAAGAAATTGACAATGGGTTAGCAGGATTTAGTCCGGTACTAACTGCTATAGCATTAATATTATTCATAGACAATAATTGGAGTGGCGTATTAATGACGTTAATTGCAACAATATTAACACTACCTATGAGTTCAGCAATTAGAGAATTTTTGAAACCATATGGTGTATCTATGCTAACTTCACCTTTTGTCATTATGACTTGGATTACTGTATTAATACCTGGACAAGTTAAACATTTAACTACTGAACTAGATATCATTCCTGGTCATATTAAAAAAGCGTCATTTGATCTTGGGAATGAACATATCCAATTTTTTAAATCTCTTATAGAAGGGTTTAGCCAAGTATTTCTTGTACCAAATTTTATAGGTGGTTTATTTATCCTAGTTGGTATATTTATAGGTTCTAGGAAGGCTGGCATTTACGCAGTTATTGCTAATCTTGTGGGTTTCGTCATCGTTGGATTATTAGGTGGTAATTATACAGACATCAATGAAGGTTTATTCGGCTATAATTTAGTTTTAACGGCAATTGCACTAGGTGTTACTTTTAAAACAACGATGAATAGCTATTTGGTTACAGGTTGTGGTGTATTGTTAACAGTATTTATACATCTTGGATTAAATACGTTGCTTGAACCTTTTGGTTTGCCTGCATTAACCATGCCGTTTATTTTAGCAACGTGGTTGATGCTGTTTGCAGGAGAGAAACATCGAACTTAAATTATTTTGCTGAAGATGTAGTTCGATTTAGGAAAGTTGTTCGCTAAGTTAAGTGTTAAATATTAATTACGTGATGTAGAAGATGAAGCCTTGGATGATACAATTTGGAGATCATTCAAGGCTTTTTTAGAGGGTTCGGAAATATATTTTAATCGTGAGAAACATTTTCAAAAAGGAGACTTTCAAATATAAAAGTCGAGTGTTAAACTAGGATTAATTAAAAGGGAATGTATTTGAGGTGAGAGAAGTGGTACAGTCGTTTCTAGTACGCACAGAAATTCAAAAAAGATGGATCGCAAAGTTTAAGCAAGTGGAAGATATATTTAAACAACGAGCTGCGGAAAATGATATTCAAGGTCAATTTCCATTTGAAAATATAAAATGGTTAGTCGATGAGGGATATACTAAATTGACTTTACCTAAAGAGTACGGTGGAGAAGGTGCAACAATAGAAGATATGGTCATCTTACAAAGTTATTTAGGTGCAATAGATGGCGCAACGGCTTTATCAATTGGATGGCATCTCAGTGTGGTTGGTCAATTATATGAACAAAATATGTGGGAGCAAAGTATGCTCAATACATTCGCGAATGAGATTGTAAATGGAGCGCTAGTTAATCGTGCTGTTAGCGAAGCAGAAACCGGTAGTCCTACTAGAGGTGGGCGGCCAGGTACACATGCTGTTAAAGAAGACAATGGTTATGTGCTAAATGGAGTTAAAACATTTACCTCAATGAGTAAAGCATTAACGCATTACATTGTTGGAGCTTATGTAGAAGAGCTCGATACAGTTGGATTCTTCTTAGTACCTCGAGAATTTGATGGCGTTGAAGTTGCTGATAATTGGAATATGGTAGGAATGCGTGCCACTGAAAGTCATGACTTAGTTCTTAATGATGTTCATATACCATACGAGTATTTTGTTGAAGCTAGTCGTAAACCTCAACCGAATGGGTGGATTCTTCATATACCAAGTTGTTATTTGGGTATTGCGCAAGCTGCTCGAGATTATGCAGTTCATTTTGCGGAAAATTATAGCCCCAATAGCATTGAAGGAACAATAGCAGATTTGCCGACCGTTCAACAGAATTTAGGTAAAATGGAAAGTTTATTATTGTCGGCGCGCCATTTCTTATGGAGTACTGCTCAAGGTTACCAAATATATGAAGAAGATGCGCAAATTTGGAATGTAACTTCAGCTAGTAAGGTAATGGTGATGAATCAAGGGATGGAAGTCATAGATTTAGCAATGAGAATCGTTGGAGCTAAAAGTTTAGAGATGGATCGACCGTTGCAACGTTATTATAGAGATATGAGGGCTGGATTGCATAATCCTCCTATGGAAGACATGGCTTATACGAATATTGCTAAAAGTATTACAGGTAAGATGTAAGGGGTGTCTTAATACAACATGTTATCGTTCTCGGATAACATGTTGTTTTTTTAATTTTTAAAAATATGAATTTAATAAACTATTGTAAAACTACAATGATTTTCGTATAATTAATAACGAAATTGATAATCGTTATCACTTAGGAGGGAACTATGAGAAAATTATTATTACCTTTAATTGTCTTAGTCCTAGTATTAGCAGCATGCGGAAACAACTCAGGAAACAGTTCGAAGGACTCAGATAAAAAGGCAGAAACTAAGTCATATAAAACAGATGATGGTAAAACAATTAAAATACCTAAAGATCCAAAACGTATTGCAGTTGTTGCACCTTCATACGCAGGTGGAATTAAAAAATTAGGTGGAAATATCGTTGCAGTAAGTAATCAAGTTGATCAAAGTCATATTTTAAAAGATAAATTTAAAGGTGTTACTAAAGTGGGAGACGACGATGTTGAAAAAGTTGCCAAGCAAAAACCAGATTTAATCATCGTTTTAGATCAAAATAAAAATATTAAAAAATATAAAAAAATTGCAGCTACTGTACCTTTCAATTACCAAAAGCATAAATACCTAGAGCAACAAGAGGAATTAGGTAAATTACTTGGTAAAGAAGACGAAGTTAAAAAATGGGAAAAACAGTGGAAAGAAAAAACAGCTAAAGACGGTAAAGAAATCAAGAACAAGATAGGTAAAGATGCTACAGTTTCAATCTTCGATGAATTTGATAAAAAATTATATACATACGGTGATAACTGGGGTCGTGGTGGCGAAGTATTATATCAAGCATTCGGATTAAAGATGTCTAAAGGTCAAAATGATTTAACTAAAAAAGCAGGTTGGGCAGAAGTAAATCAAGAGCAAATTGAGAAAGTTGCAGGGGATTATATTGTGTCAACAAGTGCCGGTAAATCTACTCCAGGTTATGAAAAAACAAATATCTGGAAAAATTTACCTGCAGTTAAAAAAGGCCACGTTGTTAAGGTAAAAGCTGAAACTTATTGGTATAATGATCCTTATACGTTAGACTTTATGCGTAAAGACTTGAAGAAAAAATTAATGGATGCAAAATAATATTCAAAAAAGGGAATTAACGAATATCAATTGGTTATATTGCAGGTTGCTACAATAGTGGCAACCTGTTTTTAATACACTATGAGAATTTTGATAAAATAATAATTAAGAATGGAGGAGAGATAATTATGACTAAAGTTTATTTTAACCATGATGGTGGAGTTGATGATTTAATTTCTTTATTTTTATTACTGCAAATGGAAGATGTTGAATTAATTGGTGTGAGTACAATTGGAGCCGACTGTTATCTTGAACCTTCATTGAGTGCATCAGTAAAAATTATTAATCGATTTTCTAATCAATCGATACAAGTTGCACCATCTTACGAAAGAGGTAAAAATCCATTTCCTAAAGAATGGAGAATGCACGCCTTCTTTATGGATGCATTACCAATTTTAAATGAAAGCCAAACGCCTAAACGAGCTAATGAAAGTAACTATGAAGCTTATGAAGATATAATCCAAAAAGTAAACGCAAGTACTGAAAAGGTGACATTACTCTTTACTGGTCCACTTACCGACTTAGCTAAAGCGATGTGTCATGATCAATCATTCCTATCAAATGTAGAAAAATTAGTATGGATGGGTGGAACTTTTCTAGATAAAGGCAATGTTGAAGAACCAGAACACGATGGCACTGCAGAATGGAATGCGTTCTGGGACCCTGAAGCGGTTAAAACGGTGTTCGATAGTAATCTTAAGATTGATATGGTAGCTTTAGAAAGTACAAATCAAGTGCCTTTGACATTAGATGTGCGCCAAAAATGGGCGGACGAGAGAGAATTTGTAGGGATTGATTTTTTAGGAGTAAGTTATGCTGCAGTACCACCATTAACGCATTTCTTTACAAATTCTACATACTTTTTATGGGATGTTCTAACAACTGCATATGTTGGTATGCCTAAACTAGTAAAATCAGTAAAAATGAATGTGAATGTAATAAGTCATGGGCCGAGTCAAGGAAAGACTTACAAAGATGATAACGGGCGTAAAGTGAATGTAGTTAATTATGTTGAACATAATGCGTTTTTCGATTATATTTCTTATTTAGCGAAAAAAGCTTAATAAGTAGAATTAATAATTTCGGGATATGTAAACTTTTTATTTATTAAAGTTTACATTGGTGTTATAATCATTCTCATGTAAGGAGGATGAACAAGTGAGTACAAAGAATTTAGTTTTTACAGCTTTGATGACTGCCATTATTTGCATTTTAGGATTAGTACCTGGTGTGCCTTTACCGTTTATGCCGGTACCAATTGTGTTACAGAACATTGGTATCTTTTTAGCTGGGATCATATTAGGGCGTAAAATGGGCGCATTGAGTGTGATTGTCTTTTTATTATTAGTTGCCACAGGTTTACCAGTTTTATCCGGAGGACGTGGAGGAATAGGTGTATTTGTTGGCCCATCAGCAGGATTCCTATTTTTATATCCATTTATAGCTTACTTTATTGGATTAATTAGAGACCGTTATTATGGGAAAATTAATTTCCTTATACTCTTCGTCACTACATTAATTATCGGGGTTCTAGCTTTAGATATCATCGGTACTATCATTATGGGATTCATTATACATATACCGATTTCTAAGGCATTTTTACTATCATTTACATTTATGCCTGGAGATATTATTAAAGCTATTATATCTAGCTTGATTGGTGCGACCATCTTAAATCACACTCGTTTTAAAAGTTTGATACAATAACATTAATATATATCAAACTTTGCGAGGTAGAAATCTATGAATCACATCACGTTAAATGATATCTATGTCGATGGTGTGAAATATTCAGAAGACAACCGTAAAATCATTTATTTAACGCCGGGACATCCACTTAAATTTGATAGTAATACATGGATCTATAAAAAAATGCCCACAATAAGTCAATGGACAGAAGATTTGAAAGAACAACAGGAATATCATCTTAAACAAGGTTCAAATCATTTGTCGTTTTATTTTCCTGAAAATGAAGTTCTTAGTAAACAATGGTTAGATATTATTAGACTACAAGGTTTTGAACTAGGTATTTTGGAATTGTATGCAATAGAGGCTAATGAACTAAGGCAATTGCCTCAAAATAATCAAGTGATAATTCAGCAAGTGACAAAGCAAAACATTGATGATTATGTATATATTCATAACTACTTTGCTCTACCTTTTGGAGAACAGTATGCCAAAGAAAGTGCAAAGCAAATCAAGGAATGCTTCTTGTCAGATGAAAAAAATAGGTTAATTGCGTACTTAGGGAAAAAGCCTGTTGGAATTGTTGATTTAATTATTACATCACATACGGTGGAAATAGATGGATTAGGTGTGATGGAGCAATACAGACATAACGCTATTGGTTCATCAATTCAATCGCACGTCGGTAAATTAGCTAAAACCAATCCAGTAATTCTTGTCGCAGATGGTGAAGATACAGCTAAGGATATGTACATAAAGCAAGGTTATACATATTTGGGTTTTAGGTATCAAATTTTAAAAGAAAACATCTAATAAAAAGGCTAGTGAATTTAGGAAAAACAAATTTCCTATATTTCACTAGCCTTTTATACGTTCTGGATGGCTATAAATATTAAAGTTACCATCTCTAATAAATCCAATTGCTGTAATGTTTAAGTCTTTCGCTAATTGCACAGCTAATGTTGTTGGGGCTGATTTAGAAAGTATCACACCTACGCCAATTTTTGCTGCTTTAATTAATATTTCAGAAGAAATACGACCGCTAAATATTAATACCTTATCTCTTACCGAAATATGTCTTTGTATACAATAACCATATAACTTATCAAGTGCATTATGACGTCCAATATCTTGTCTATGTTCAAAAAAGGTATTACCATCACTAATTGCTGCGTTGTGTAAGCCGCCGGTTTGTTTGAATATTACACTAGCACTTTGAAGTTGAGTCATCATCCTTAAAATCTGTTGAGGATGTAATTCGATTTTAGACATCGAAGTTTTAGCAATGGCGGCATCATTATGAAAGTAAAACTCACGACTTTTCCCGCAACATGAGGCAATCATACGTTTCGTAGAATATTCAAAACGATCTCCCAATGATTTAGTTAATTCTACATGAGCAAAGCCTTTACTATCATCAATTTGAATTGATTTTAATTCGTCTCTCTTTAGAATGGCTCCCTCTGAAGCGAGAAATCCTAGTACAAGTTCTTCCATATTGGTTGGGCTACAAATAATAGTAGCAAATTCTTCGCCGTTAACCATGATAGTTAAAGGGAATTCTGTAACATAAAAGTCTTCGGTTTCAAATAATTGCCCGTTTTCATATCTTATAATTGATTGATTACTCGAAACATCATTATTCATCTTGTTTTGCTCCCCATTTTAGTCATAATACAATCATAATGCTAAATATTAAAAATTTAAATGCTTTTGTTTATGTAAACTTTTTAATAATTAATGTAAGAGCTATAAAAGAAAATGCTCACTCAAATGTTCTATTAAATGTAATTATTTTTCAAAAAAGGACTTTTCAAGATTCTCCTTCAGAGTATAATGTAAATAGAGTGGAGGGATTAGTTTATGAAAATAAAACATTTTTTAGTTGCTATGTTAGTTCTGTGTCTAGTATTAGCAGGATGTTCGAACTCTAGCAATAGTAGTAAAGATAGTGATAAAAAAGATGAAAGCTCGTCTGATAATAGTAAAAAGCAAGAATTACAAATCTCTGCTGCAGCGAGTTTAACTGATGTTAGTAAAGCACTTGCGAAAGAATTTAAAAAGGATCACAAAAACGCTGATATTAAATTTAATTACGGTGGTTCTGGTGCGTTAAGACAACAAATTGAAACAGGTGCTCCTGTAGATGTATTTATGTCTGCAAACACTAAAGATGTGGATCAATTAAAAGACAAGAAGAAAGCGCATGATACATATAATTATGCTAAAAATAAACTTGTATTAATTGGTGACAAGGATAAGAATTATAAATCAGTTAAAGATTTAAAAGATGGTGATAAACTTGCTTTAGGTGAAGTGAAAACTGTACCAGCAGGTAAGTACGCTAAACAATATTTAGAAGATAATAATTTATATAATTCAGTAAAAGATAAAATCATTAATGCCAAAGACGTTAAACAAGTATTGAATTATGTTGAAAAAGGTAATGCGCAAGAAGGTTTTGTATATAAAACTGACTTATACAATCAAAAGAAAAAGACCGATAAAGTAAAAGAGATTGAACAAGTTAAATTAAGTAAACCAATCACTTATAAAGCTGGTGCAACTTCTGAGAAGAAACTAGCTAAAGAATGGATGAAATTCTTAAAATCTGATAAAGCTAAAAAAATTCTTAAAGAATACCAATTCTCGGCTTAAGGAGTATTAAACTATGCCTGATTTAACATCATTTTGGATATCATTACGTGTCGCGATTACAAGTACAATCATTGTAACAATTTTAGGAATATTTGTTTCCAAATGGTTATATAATAAAAAAGGGCATTGGGTAAAAATCCTTGAAAGTTTTATAATATTACCAATAGTACTTCCACCTACAGTACTTGGTTTTATATTATTAATAGTTTTTTCAACAAGAGGACCTATAGGTCAGTTCCTCACCAATATTCTACACTTACCAGTAGTTTTTACTTTGACAGGTGCAGTACTTGCATCTGTCATTGTTAGTTTTCCTCTAATGTATCAACATACAATTGGTGGATTTAGAATGATAGATAAGAAAATGCTAAACACTGCGCGTACAATGGGTGCAAGCGAAACTAAAATATTTTTCAAATTGATATTACCTTTATCCAAACGTTCTATATTAGCAGGCATTATGATGAGCTTTGCTCGCGCGATTGGTGAGTTCGGTGCGACGTTAATGGTGGCTGGATATATTCCTAATAAGACAAATACGTTGCCGCTTGAAATTTATTTCTTAGTTGAACAAGGTAAGGAAAATGAAGCTTGGCTATGGGTACTCGTTCTAGTCGCCTTTTCTGTAGTCGTTATTACTACGATTAATTTAATCAATCATGATAAATATAGGGAGGTCGATTAGATGTTGAAGATTCAATTAGAATACTTACTAAAGGATATCAATATCCGTGTCGACATTAATGATAAAATCCCTAAAATATATGCCATTCGAGGTCCGTCGGGAATAGGTAAAACTACTGTACTAAATATCATAGCTGGTTTAAAGAAAGCTGACCGAGCACTAATTAAAGTGAATAATCGTATCTTGACTGATACGGAAAATAAAATTAATGTCAAAATTCAACAACGTAATGTTGGATATCTATTTCAAGATTATCAGCTTTTTCCAAATATGAACGTGTATAAAAATATCACTTTTATGACTGAACCATCTGAGCATATAAATAATTTAATTCAGACACTAAACATTTCTCACTTAGTTACTCAATATCCAATGACTTTATCTGGTGGAGAAGCGCAACGTGTTGCATTAGCACGTTCATTAAGTACGAAGCCTGATTTGATATTACTTGATGAGCCTTTCTCAAGTTTAGATGATGCGACGAAGGATGAGAGTATCGCACTGGTCCAAAAGATATTTGATGAGTGGAAGATACCTATTATTTTTGTTACACATTCAAATTATGAAGCTAAGAAGATGGCACACGAAATTGTAAATATTGGCAATGAATAAATGAACATTAGCACCTCTTTCTGTAATGGGAGAGGTGTTTGTGTGTATAAATTTTGTTACTTACAAAAATAGACATTATAATAGAAACAAATATTGATGAGAGGATAACCAATATGAATCAAGAACGTTATTCTAGGCAAATGTTATTTAAACATATTGGGCAAGAAGGACATAGAAAGATTGAAAATCAACATGGCCTTATTATTGGAATGGGCGCATTGGGTACGCACTTGGCAGAAGGGTTAGTTAGAGCAGGCATTGGTAAATTAACTATAGTTGATAGAGATTATATTGAATATAGTAACTTGCAAAGACAAACACTTTACACAGAAAATGACGCACATGAAGCATTACCTAAAGTGATAGCTGCAAAGAACAGGCTAATTCAAATACGTAATGATGTCGTTATTGAGGCATGGATAGAACATGTGGATTATCCTTTTTTAGAACAACATGGTAAAGAAGTAGATTTAATACTTGATGCGACTGATAATTTCGATACAAGACAATTAATCAATGATTTCGCTTATAAGCATCATATTCCTTGGATATATGGTGGAGTAGTTCAAAGTACTTACGCCGAGGCTACATTTATCCCAGAACAAACACCTTGTTTTAATTGTCTTATGCCTCAATTGCCTTCAGTAAATTTAACATGTGATACTGTAGGCGTGATTCAACCTGCGGTGACTATGACTACAAGTCTTCAATTAAAAGACGCATTAAAGTTGCTAACAGGTCATGATATTAAGCCTCAGTTGACTTATGGAGATATATGGGAAGGTGATCATTATAGGATTGGGTTTAGTAAAATGCATCAAGATCGATGCCCGACATGCGGTAGTCGCCCTCATTTTCCATATTTAAATCAGGAACGCCAAAATTATGCCACACTTTGTGGGCGAGATACAGTACAGTATAAGAATAAAAATATTTCTCAGGAAATACTTACTACCTTTCTAGAACAGCATCATATACATTATCGCACGAATCATTATATGACTATTTTTAAATTTAGGGGTCATCGTATTGTTGCATTCAATGGAGGTAGGTTCCTTATTCATAATATGACTCAACCTCAACAAGCGATACAATTAATTAATCAATTGTTTGGATAATAAAGGAGTGAATTATCATGAACAATCATCAACATGAACATGTTCAATTAGAAAGAAATATTAATGTAGCATTACTAACTGTTTCTGACACAAGGGATTTCGATAGTGATAAAGGCGGGCAATTAGTTCAATCACTTCTAAAAGAGATTAATGTAAGTATAGAAGAACACCATTATAAGATTGTTAAAGATGATAAAAATGCAATTACATTACAGATAAAACAATGGTTAGAAGACAATGAAAATTTAGATGTCATTATTACAACAGGTGGTACTGGTATTTCTCAAAGAGATGTTACGATTGAAGCGGTAAGACCATTATTAACTAAAGAATTAGAAGGATTTGGAGAATTATTTCGTTATTTAAGTTACACAGAGGATGTGGGTACACGCGCATTATTATCACGCGCTATTGGAGGCACAGCAAAAGATAAATTAATCTTTGCTTTACCTGGATCAACTGGGGCAGTCAAACTTGCAATTGAAAAACTAATTAAACCTGAATTAAATCACCTTGTTCATGAATTAACGAAATAATAGTGAATAAAGATTTAGGGATAGCAGGTAAACTACATTGATTTACATTACCATCCCTTATTTCAATCAACAATCATGACATGAATGTATTTCTCATACTTTTCTTTGATAGTCACCAGACTTACCACCAGACTTAGATTCTAAATAGGTTTGACCAATGACCATCCCTTTATCGACTGCTTTAGTCATATCATAAACAGTTAAAGCTGTTGCTGATGCGGCAGTGAGTGCTTCCATTTCAACGCCCGTTTTACCAGTTGTTGAAACAATTGCAGTGATATTCAATATATAATGAGGTGTTTGAGATGTATCCCATTCAAAATTGACATCTATACCTGTTAGAGGTAAAGGATGGCACATAGGTATAATTGTAGATGTGTTTTTAGCAGCCATAATTCCTGCTATTTGTGCAGTATTGAGTACATTACCTTTTTTATTAGTATTATCGATAATTTGCCTATAAATCGTTTCATTTACAGTAATACTTGAATGGGCACGTGCTTGACGTTTAGTTACTTCTTTGTCAGAAACATCAACCATCTTAGCGTTCCCTTGTTCGTTTATATGTGTAAAGTTATTCATACTATTCCTCCTAGCAGGATTTAGTATATCATGAAAATAATTTATTTTTGGAGATGAAAATATGCCAGTTGAAAAAAGAAATCCTATTCCAGTAAAAGAAGCGATTTCTCGCATAATGAAACAAAATGTGTCGATTCGTACTACGAAAGTGGATTTAGATGAAAGTTTGGGGCATGTTCTTGCAGAAGATATTGTTGCAACGTATGATATTCCACGTTTTAATAAGTCACCATATGATGGGTTCGCCATACGTAGTGAAGATTCTAAAGATGCTAGCGGTGAACATCGCATTGAATTTGAGGTTATCGATCATATAGGAGCGGGTTCAGTCTCAACTAAGACTTTAGGGAAAAATCAAGCGGTTCGTATTATGACTGGTGCGCAAATACCAGAGGGTGCTGATGCAGTTGTGATGTTTGAACAAACTATTGAATCTGAATCAACTTTTACTATACGTAAGCCGTTTGATCATCTTGAAAATATATCACTAAAAGGCGAAGAAACGACAACTGGAGATATCGTACTTAAAAAAGGACAACATATTAATCCTGGTGCGATTGCAGTATTAGCAACGTATGGCTATACACAAGTTCCTGTAACGATTAAACCAAGTGTAGCAATTATAGCGACAGGTAGTGAGTTGTTAGATGTAGAAGATGAATTAGAACCTGGTAAGATTAGAAATTCAAACGGACCTATGATTAAAGCGTTAGCTAAAAAAATTGGTTTAGAAGTAGGCACATATCAATTACAACAGGATAATCTGGAAAGTAGCATTCAAGTAGTTAAAGATGCTTTATCTCAACATGATATCGTCATTACTACAGGTGGTGTGTCAGTAGGTGATTTCGATTATCTACCAGAAATATATAAAGCGATAGATGCAAATGTCTTATTTAATAAGGTTGCTCAAAGACCAGGAAGTGTTACAACAGTCGCATTTAGTAATGGACAATATTTATTTGGTTTATCTGGGAATCCTTCAGCTTGTTTTACTGGTTTTGAATTATACGTTAAACCAGCTGTTAATAAATTGATAGGCGCAAGTGAGTGTTATCCTCAAATAATCAAAGCGACACTTATGGAAGATTTTACTAAGCCTAATCCTTTTACTCGTTTTATCAGAGCTAAAGCGACTTTAACACCTTCAGGTACTACAGTTGTCCCTTCAGGTTTTAATAAATCAGGTGCTGTTGTAGCGATTGCACATGCCAATGCGATGATTATGTTACCTAGTGGAACACGAGGATTCAAAGCAGGGCACACGGTGGATGTAATACTTACAGAATCCAATGCGTTTGAAGAGGAATTGTTGTTGTGATTATACAAATTGTAGGATATAAAAATTCAGGAAAGACAACTTTAATGGCACATGCGGTTTCATTTCTAAAAGAAAAAGGATTTACTGTAGCGACAATTAAACATCATGGCCATTTGGGTAATGATATTACACTGCAAAATGATGATGTTGATCATATGAAACATTTTAATGCAGGCGCTGATCAAAGCATTGTACAAGGTGAAACATTTCAACAAACAGTAACACGTATAAGTAAACAGAATCTTACTGATATTATTAAAGAATCTGTTACAATTGATTGTAATATCATCTTGGTAGAAGGTTTTAAAGAAGAACCGTTCAAAAAAGTTGTTGTATATAGAGATGATAGCGACTTAGAAATGTTATCTAAGCTAACCAATGTATGTTTCACTATCAATTTGAACGAATCAAATGTTTATGAAAAATTTGAGATTGCATTGTTAGAATTGATTAAGATAGAAGGATTGAAAAATTAATGAAGCAATTTGAAATCGTGACTGAACCGATTCAAACTGAGCTATACAGAGATTACACACTTAATGAACATCAAGGTGCAGTTGTGGTTTTTACTGGTCATGTTAGAGAATGGACAAAGGGAGTTCGAACAGAATATCTAGAATATGAAGCTTATACTCCTATGGCAGAGAAGAAACTAGCCCAAATTGGCGATGAAATTAAGCAACGTTGGCCCGGCACGATAACTACAATTGTGCATCGTATCGGACCGTTACAAATTTCTGATATCGCAGTGCTTATAGCGGTATCTTCACCACATAGAAAAGATGCTTATCAAGCAAATGAGTATGCAATTGAACGCATAAAAGAAATTGTTCCTATATGGAAAAAAGAAATTTGGGAAGATGGTGAAGAGTGGCAAGGCCACCAAAAGGGTACCCATCAAGAAGCGAAGAGGGGGAGAATATTATGAAAGTACTTTACTTCGCAGAATTGAAAGAAATTTTGAATCAATCATCTGAAGAGATAGATACTCAAAAAACGATGACAGTTCAAGAATTTGAAGCATATCTGTTTGAACAACATCCGGAAATTGAAAGTAAAAAATTTCAAGTCGCAGTGAATGAGGAGTTTGTCAGAAAAGATGATATTGTACAACCTCAAGATACTGTAGCACTTATTCCACCAGTTAGTGGAGGTTAAGTTTAGTGAAAGCAATGATATTAGCAGGTGGTCATTCTGAACGCTTTGGTAAACCTAAAGCATTTGCAGAAATAGAAGGGCAACCATTTTATAAAAAAATCATAAACACTTTGACTTCAACAAATATGTTTAACGAGGTTATTATTAGCACCAATGAACAATTAGCGCCTTTATTTGAACATCAAAATGTTGTTATTGACGATAATAATAGTAGAAATAAGGGTCCATTAGCAGGAATTTATTCAGTAATGAAACAATATTCAGATGAGGAATTATTTTTTGTAGTTTCAGTTGATACACCTATGATTACAAGTAAAGCTATAAGTGGATTATATCAGTTTATGATTTCTCATCTCATTGAGGATCACCTAGATATTGCGGCTTTTAAAGATGCAGAAACAAAAATACCCACGATTGCCTTTTATAGTCCGCATGCATTGAAAACGATAGAGGCAGCTTTGCAATCAGATGACTATAGTTTGCGACATGTGTACAATCAATTATCCACTGACTGGTTAGACGTTTCTGAAATTCATTCTCCTCATTATTGGTACGACAATATTAACTATCAGCAAGACTTGGACTCTCTAAAAACGAAGATAAGAAATTAAGGAGGCCCAAATATGGTAGTAGAGCAAATTAAAGATAAATTAGGCCGCCCTATACGTGATATAAGGTTATCTGTCACAGATAGATGTAACTTTAGGTGTGATTATTGTATGCCTAAAGAGATATTTGGAGATGATTTTGTCTTTTTACCTAAAGAAGAGCTACTAACTTTTGAAGAAATGACTCGTATCTCACGTATTTATGCTGAATTAGGTGTCAAAAAGATTAGAATTACTGGAGGCGAACCTTTATTACGTCGTAATTTATATCAATTGATTGAACAGCTCAATGAGATTGAGGGTATTGAGGATATTGGCTTAACGACAAATGGCTTGCTTTTAAAGAAACATGGCCAAAATCTCTATAATGCAGGACTCCGTCGCATTAATGTAAGTTTAGATGCGATTGACGATGAGGTTTTCCAAGCAATTAATAACCGTAATATTAAAGCTTCTACTATTTTAGAACAAATAGACTATGCAGTTTCAATCGGATTTCACGTTAAAGTGAATGTCGTCATACAAAAAGGTGTGAATGATGACCAAATCATACCAATGATAGACTATTTTAAAGATAAGCAGATTGAAATTCGATTTATAGAATTTATGGATGTTGGTAATGACAATGGTTGGGATTTTAGTAAAGTTGTTACCAAAGATGAAATGCTAAATATGATTGAAGAACATTTTAATATTGAGCCACTAGAACCTAAATATTTTGGAGAAGTTGCTAAATATTATAGGCATAGTGATAACGGAGCGAAGTTTGGTTTGATAACTAGTGTGTCTCAATCATTCTGTTCTACATGTACTCGAGCACGACTCTCATCAGATGGTAAATTTTACGGATGTTTATTTGCTACTGTGGATGGATTTAACGTTAAATCATTCATGAGATCTGGAGCAACAGATGAAGAATTAAAAGAACAATTCAAAGCGCTGTGGCATATTCGAGATGACCGATATTCTGATGAACGAACAGAACAAACTGTTGCTAATCGCAAACGTAAAAAAATAAATATGAATTATATCGGAGGATAGTAGCCAGACCAACAGAGTATTTCATAGAAAACTGTATCTAGTCAAAAAAGATTGGAATTCCTTATTAACTCCTCATTTTATGTCGCCAAACTTTTTAGAGTCTGGCGATTTTCGCCATATAGCTTCAAATTAACTATTGTGTGTTGTTTTAATTTTAAATGTTTATATTTTAAAGCGTTTAATTATGTAACATAGCTATAGCAAAATCTATTTAGATATTTTATATGCCTTTCAATATATAACTGATTGTTTAAAATGTTTAAATTCTTAACAAGATTTAGACGCTATTTTAATATTTGTAATAGATTAAATGCAAACTTTGTTATATAATAAAGTTAAGCAATTGAATTTTATAATGCAAACATAACATCTAAGAATCAACATTAGGAGGCATTTTATTATGAGTAACAAAGTACAACGTTTTATCGCATCTGAAAGAGAATTAAGTCAACTTAAACATTGGTTAAAGACGACTTATCGCATTTCGATTGAAGAATTTGTGGTTTTATACAAAGTTTATGCAGATACTAAGATTAGTGGTAAAGAACTCCGTGATACATTACATTTTGAAATGTTATGGGATACAAGTAAAATTGATGTAATTATAAGAAAGATTTACAAAAAAGAGTTAATTTCTAAATTACGTTCTGAAACAGATGAAAGACAAGTATTCTATTTCTTTGATGCTAAACAAAAGAAATTATTAGATAAAATGACTGGTGAAATTGAAACAATTAGTATTGCTAATTAATAGATTAAGCGCCTATCCCAAAATATAAGGGATAGGCGCTTTTATAGTTTAAAACCTATTAAATCGATTGATGCTTAACATTACGACCATGAACTACAAAATAAATAAATAACGTAATTATGCCTAATAATGCCATAATGCCATATAATTGACTATAAGTAATCATATGTGTGAAAAGGCCTAGGAATGATGGTCCGAAGCCAATACCGATATCTAAACCAATAAAATAAGTTGATGTAGCTAAACCGTACTTCGTTGAAGGTGATACTTTAATTGCAATGGCTTGCATTGAGGAAGATAAGTTACCATACCCGATACCTAATGCAATACCAGCAATGAGTAATACCCAGCCATCAAAACTAAACATTAACATTGCAAAACTTATGATTAAGAAAATAAATGCAGGATAAACAACTACATTTTCATTTTTATCATCCATTAATCGACCTGCAATTGGGCGTGTCACAAGTGAGGCCACTGCATAAAATATAAAGAAGTAACTTGCGGCAGTTACTAAGTTTCTCTCAACTGCAAATGCTTGTAAGTAAGTGAGAATCGCAGCGTATGTGACACCAATTAACATCATGACAATCGCAACAGGAATTGCTTCTTTTGCGATAAAATTCCCCAAACTAAATGCTTTTCGATTAGACGTATCATTTTTAGATGCAACAGTTTTAAAATCAATTTTTATAAAGAGTGATAGTAAACCACTCAATACTCCTAATATTACACAAATCATAAATAGAATTTGAATTGAAAATGAATTCATTAGCAACATGCCGAAGAAAGGACCAATCGCTGTACCCAAAACTAAGCTTAAAGAAAATAAACTAATTCCTTCACTTTTACGTGTAGGTGGTGTCACGTAAGCAGCAATGGTACCTGTTGCGGTAGTAGCGATTGCAGTAGCAATACCGTTAAGTAATCTTACTATCATCAAGAACCACACTGAACCCGGAATGAAGTAAAGTAATTGAGTAATGATTAAACAAATTAATCCGAAAATGAGTATCTTTTTTGGCCCAAAAGAGTTAACGTATTTTCCTGTGATAAATCGTCCAATAAGTGAGCCAACTATGAATAAACCTACGACCAGCCCAGCAAGTGAATCAGAAGCATGAAATTCTGTTTTACTATAACCAGCTATGACTACTATCAAAAGATACATACATAAATATACGAAAAAGTTAATTACAAAATTGAGATTAAAGCTTTTAGTAAATATGGGATCTTTAGTAGGTATCGCTTCGTTCATTATTTTTCCTCCTTAATAAGTGTCTCATGTATTTGAGACATAACTTTTGTAATTTCTGTTAGTTGTGCTTCTGTTAAGCCTACTTTCTTTATAATATCTTTTTGTATTACCGAAATTTCTTTATTTATAGTTTCAAACAAGGCTTGTCCTTCAGTGGTTAGTCTTAGTAATTTCTCTCTCTTATCACTACCTTGTTCTGTACTAATCCATTTATTATCAAGGAGTACTTTAACTATTTTACGAGTAGTTGGTTTTTCGATAGAGCGTCGATTAGAAATTTTTACTAATGTAGTTGGTTGAAAATTTGCTATGTCTCTTAAAACAAGCCATTGCCCAGTATGAATATCATGTTTATCTAAAATCGGTTGAGTTAATTTTGTGTATGGTCTGTATACACCTATAAAACTATTGAAGAAAGCATTGTTTAACATTAATAGCACCTCATTCATGATATTTAGTTAGCTTAGCTAACCTTTTTGAACGCAAGAAATATTATATGACTAATATATGAATATTGCAATACCTTTTTATTCTTTTAGATATTTAAAGTAAAATGGCACACTTTTTGTTAAAATAAAAATTAATTATAGGTAGAGGGGGAAGGTTGATGGAGCTTAAGTTTGATCACATTATTCATTACATTAATCAACTCAATCAATTTGAATTTCCTGGGAAATTATTAAAGTTACATAATGGTGGGAAACATCATCAATTTGGTACGTATAACCAGTTATCTTATATTAATGGTAATTATATTGAATTGTTAGATGTTGAAGATAAAGAAAAACTTAAGAAAGTAGCTAAAACAGAAGAGGGACGTGTCTCATTTGCTACTAAAATAGCCCAAGATGACTTTAATCAAGGGTTCAAGACAATTTGTTTGCGAACTAAAAACATAGAAGAAGTTAAAGCAACTTTACAAAAGAAAAATATTGATGTCATAGGACCTGTTCGTATGGAAAGGGAAAATAAAAAAGGGGATAAAGTAGGATGGCAACTTTTATATATAGCAGATCCTAGCTATAATGTTAAACCTCCATTCTTCATTCAATGGGATGAGAGTGAAGCATATAAAAATGAAAGTTTAAAAGACTTGTATCAGAAGCAATTTTCAATAGAAACGCTTGTTGTGAGTAGTGAAAAACGCAACTTAACAGTAGACAATTGGATCAAATGGTATGACATGAAAGTTGTAGATGAAACTGATACGTATACTGACCTCATTTTAGCGGATGATGATATCCTTTTTAGAATTGAAGATGGAAAAGACCCGGGCTATCACACTCTAGTAATTAAAGATTCAGAAGCCACATCACCATATTCTATAATAATTAGAGGTGCAAAATATCGCTTTGAACCTATAAATTAATATAGGTATTCATAAGTACTTTGAGCAATGATTGCAATGTGAATGAATGCAATGATTACTGAAATCATACTTAAAATGGTGTCAAAACGAGATGTTCTTATAAGTGAGAAGAAAATAGATAAAACAAATGATAATGCTACAAACATTACTCTCAAACTAAAATTTGATACAGTGAGTGGTTGAGCTAACGATGTTATAATAGCTATTAAGTTTAAAATGATAAATAAGAATAGAATGACTTTTCTCATTAAGAAAACCTCTTTATCTAATAATAATCATCATTATAACAAGCAACACTGTATAGACATAACTAAAAGGTTTATAACGTCCTTAATCGACAGTATCAAGGTTAGGATGTATAATTAAAATTACTGTAAAATAAAGGAGATATTATAAAGCATGGAAAAGATGAATATCACTAATCAAGAACATGACGCATTTGTAAAATCTCATCCAAATGGCGACTTACTGCAATTATCTAAATGGGCAGATACTAAGAAATTAACTGGATGGTACTCAAGACGAATTGCGGTTGGTGAAAATGGTGAAATTAAAGGTGTAGGACAATTACTATTCAAAAAAATACCTAAATTACCATTCACTTTATGCTATATATCAAGAGGTTTTGTAACTGATTATAATAATAAAGAAGCTTTAGAGACACTGTTGGAAATTGCTAAACAGGTAGCTAAAGAAGAGAAAGCTTATGCAATCAAAATTGATCCTGACGTTGAGGTTGATAAAGGCGCAGAGGCTTTAAAAAACCTTCGTGATTTAGGATTTAAACATAAAGGGTTCAAAGAAGGATTATCAAAGGATTATATCCAACCTAGAATGACAATGATTACGCCTATCGATAAATCTGACGATGAACTTATCCAAAGTTTTGAACGACGCAATCGTTCTAAAGTACGTTTAGCACTTAAACGAGGTACTAAAGTTGAACGTACTGGACGTGAGGGCTTAAAAACTTTCGCTAATTTGATGAAAATTACAGGTAAACGAGATGGGTTCTTAACGCGTGATATTAGTTACTTTGAAAATATTTATGATGCATTACATGAAGATGGAGATGCAGAACTTTTCTTAGTGAAATTAGAACCTAAGCCAGTTTTAGAACAAGTTAATAAAGACTTAGATAATCTTTCAAAAGAAAAAGAAAAGCTACAACAAAAAAAGCAAGACAAAAAAACATTAAATAAAATAAACGATGCTGAAAATAAAATTAAGAAAACGCATGAACTAAAAGTGAATTTAACAGAGCTTGAAAAAGAACATCCAAATGGCATCTATTTATCGGGTGCATTATTGATGTTCGCAGGTAATAAGTCATATTATCTATATGGTGCCTCTTCAAATGATTTCCGTGATTTCTTACCAAATCATCATATGCAATTCGAAATGATGAAGTATGCTCGAGAGCACGGTGCTACCACGTATGATTTTGGTGGAACTGATAATAATCCAGATAAAGATTCAGAACATTATGGATTATGGGCATTTAAGCGTGTTTGGGGCACATATTTAAGTGAAAAAATAGGTGAATTTGATTATGTCCTTAATCAACCGCTATATCAATTGATTGAACAAGTAAAACCTCGTTTAACTAAGGCTAAGATTAAATTATCACGTAAACTAAAAGGTAAATAATGCAACAAAAATCTGAACGCTTCTGTGACTCAACTAGATCGTTCAGATTTTTTTACTAAATATAATTTTTAATATAGAAGGGAATACTAGAATGATTAAAAAGTTATTACAGTTCTCGCTAGGTAATAAATTCGCTATATTTTTAATGGTTGTTTTAGTCATCTTAGGCGGAATTTATTCGAGTGCAAAATTAAAACTCGAACTTTTACCAGATGTTGAGAATCCGATGATTTCTGTTCAAACTACTATGCCTGGTGCTACCCCTCAATCAACTGAAGATGAAATTAGTAGGAAAATAGATAATCAAGTACGTTCCTTGGCTTATGTAAAGAGTGTGAAGACAGAATCCATACAGAATGCATCAATTGTAACAGTTGAATATAATGATGGCACAGATATGGATAAAGCTGAAGAACAACTAAAAAAAGAAATTGATAAAATTAAATTTAAAGACGGAGTGGGAGATCCGGAATTAACTCGAAACTCTATGGATGCCTTCCCAATCGTTGCATATTCATTTACAAGTAATAAACATGACTTAAAAGATGTAACTAAAGAGCTTAATCAACAACTTATCCCTAAATTACAAACGATTAATGGTGTTCAAAATGCTCAATTAAATGGTCAAACTAATCGTGAAGTAACACTGAAATTTAAGCAAGATGCTTTAGATGATAAAGGGTTAACTGCTGATGATGTCGAAAATTACATAAAAACTGCTACTCGTGAAACACCGTTAGGGTTATTCCAATTTGGTAAAACTGATAAATCGCTTGTCGTTGACGGTCAATTTAAATCAGTTAATGCTTTAAAAAATCTAAAGATTCCTTTATCTATAGCAGGACAAGGCAATCAAAGTAGTGATGATTCTAATAATAATAGCGCTTCTGATAATGAGAGCTTAATGCCTAAAGAAAATTCCAACTCTTCGCAATCAGGATCAAAAATGGCAAGTAGTAATGGGAAAATGCCATCAGTAAGCTTAAAAGACTTAGCTGACGTTTCTGTAGGAGATAATCGAACTTCAATATCTAAAACGAATGGTAAAGACGCAGTTAACTTACAAATTATGAAATCTCAAGATGCTAATACTGTTCAAGTTGCCAAAGAAGTTCAGAAAAAAGTAGATGAATTTGTTAAGAATAATAAGGGTATGACGTCAACGAAGACGATGGATACAGCTAAACCCATTGAAGATTCCCTTTATACCATGGTAGAAAAAGCAGCTTTAGGTACGATTGTCGCTATTATAGTAATTCTTCTATTCTTACGTAATATTAGAACAACAGCTATTTCAGTAGTATCAATCCCATTGTCCATTCTAATAGCTATGGTGGCTTTAAAGTTAAGTAATGTATCATTAAATATTTTGACATTAGGTGCATTAACTGTCGCAATAGGACGTGTGATTGATGACTCTATCGTCGTAGTTGAAAATATTTATCGTAGACTATCAGATTCCAATGAGACAATGAAAGGTGAAAATTTAATAATAAATGCGACAACTGAAGTATTTAAACCTATCATGTCCTCTACTTTAGTGACAATTGTCGTATTTTTACCACTTGTCTTTGTATCAGGTTCCGTCGGTGAAATGTTTAGACCATTTGCGCTGGCAATCACATTTAGTCTTTTAGCGTCACTCCTTGTTTCCATTACAGTTGTGCCGGCTTTAGGTTCTACACTTTTCAGAAAAGGTGTGAAAACGAAGCGTCAGCGTGAAGGTTTAGGTGTGATTAGCAAAGAATATAGACGAATACTAAAATGGTCACTCAATCATAAATGGATAGTCATTGTGATTAGTATAGTGATTCTGATTGGTAGTATTGGTTTAGGTGCGACAACATTAGGAACAAGCTATATTTCATCTGGGGATAATAAATTCTTAGCATTAACTTATACGCCCAAACCCGGCGAAACTGAAAAGTCAGTTTTAAATCATGCGAAGGAAGTACAAAAATACTTAGATAGTAAAGATAAAGTTCAAACCGTACAATATTCTGTTGGAGGACCGACACCTCAAGATCCAACAGGTAGCACAAATAGTATGGCAATTATGGTTAAATATGATTCAAATACACCTCACTTTGATGAGGAACCAGATAAAGTGCTTAAACACATTGAGACGTTTAAGCAACCAGGAGATTGGAAAAATCAGGATTTAGGAACTGGTGCAGGTAATGATTCAATAGAAGTGACTGTAAAAGGTCCTTCACCAGAAGCAATTAAAGATACGGTTGAAAATATCGAGAAGAAAATGAAAAATATTGATGGTATCGTAAATGTTAAATCCGATTTATCACAAACATATGATCAATATGAAATTAAAGTAGATCAGAATAAGGCTGCAGATAATGGTATTTCGGCAAGTCAATTAGCTATGAATCTTAATGAGAACTTGCCTGAAAAGACAATTACTACAGTTAAAGATAAAGGCAAGAAAATTGATGTTAAAGTTAAACAGAATAAGCAAACCGATTGGTCTCCGAAGAAACTGAATAATATAGAATTGAAAAAACCAACAGGTGGAACAATTAAATTAAGTAAAATAGCTTCATTACAGAAAACTACGACACCAAGTAAGTTAACGCAAGAAGATGGAGACTATGCAACGACTGTGACAGGTAAAGTTTCTGATAAAGATGTCGGAGGTAAGTCTCGCGAAGTCATGTCTCAACTAAATGACATTCATAAACCGAACAACGTTAAAATGAATGTTGGTGGTGCGACAGATGATATTAATACGGCGATGTCTCAATTAGCTATAGCTATGTTAGCTGCTATTATTATTGTTTATTTAATACTTGTCATTACTTTCAAAGGTGGCCTAGCTCCATTTACAATACTCTTCTCATTACCATTTACTGTTGTAGGTGTTGTATTGGCTCTTGTTATAACTGGCGAAACAATTTCCGTACCAAGTTTAATTGGTATGTTGATGCTTATAGGTATTGTGGTAACTAACGCAATTGTCTTAATTGACCGAGTAATAAACAATGAGAAAAATGGTTTGGAAATGAAAGAAGCATTGATTGAAGCGGGTGGCACTCGTATCAGACCTATTTTAATGACTGCAATAGCAACAATTGGTGCATTAATTCCATTATTATTTGGTCAAGATAGTTCAATTCTTATTTCAAAAGGATTGGCAGCTACTGTAATAGGCGGTTTAGTTTCTTCAACAATATTGACACTCATCGTCGTTCCAGTTATTTACGAAATCTTGTTCACCCTAAAGAATAAACTTTCTAGAAAATGGAATAATAAATAGAAAAAATCGACTTAGGCATCCTCATATTATAGCCTAAGTCGATTTTCATATTTTTTAATATAAAAATAGCGTTAAAATTACATAAATTACTATCAAAATAATTGAAATGATATTTAAAATGTTAACACCTTTTTTATCGCCTTTAAGTTCTTTAAAGCCTGTAACCTCAATGTTACCAACTAGGAGTAATAACACGATAAATACCCACCAATTTTCTTTCGGAAATTGTAGCGTCGTAATCGCAACGACGAACAATAATAAAATACCCATAATAATTCTTAAAATTCTCGTGAAAATCGAGTGCATTTTAAAAATACTAATATATGCGACAATTAAGTATAAAATGGGCAACAAAATTAGATAAAATTGCATCTGGGACATCCTTTCTTTTACGAATTATATATTAGCACGTTCAAAAATTGATGACTAGGATGTTTGATAATTCATATGTAAGTTAATTTGAATATGCTCATTGTCAATAAATGATTAAAGAAAAGTCTTGTTCTCATTTATGTCTAACATTTAATTTGTAATAACTAAATTTTAAATTTCTGTCTACCATTAAATTACTCATTCATTTTAGCTCGAATGTCAGAAATTTGTTGTTCAATATCTTCTAGCTGTTTTAGTAGTGGATCAACATTTTGATTAAGCGATTCCTTTTTATCTAAATCATTTTGTAATCGTACATAATCATATTTTAGTTCTGTTAATTTAGATTCTAAATCCATAGAAACAAATCTCCTTTTATCATTGAAATTGTTTAGTAACTATATTTAAATTAGATTATATCACGAAACAAGACGCTTCTAAAAATTGTGAGAAATATGTTAAAGTTATCAACTGTAAAAATGAAAATCCAGAGAAAGAAGGTATAGATGTGACTGAACAATTTGTCATGATTATATTACTTATTGCGCTCGGTTATTTTCTTAAGCGCATTAATTATTTAAAAGCAACTGATAGTCAAGTTCTTTCAACGCTTGTATTAAACGTCACATTACCTTCTCTTGTCATCGTTAACTTAAATAGTGCTGACCTAAATATGTCATTCTCAATCTTACCAATCATGATGATAGTCTATGGTATTGTTGCCAAAATCATTGTGATATGGTTCTTTAGGAAGTATAGTAACCAAATGCGTGGTTCTGTAGGAATGATGACAGGTTCAATGAATATCGGTCTGTTCGCGTATCCTTTAGTTAATGCTATTTGGCCAGAAAAGGGTATGGTATATTTTGGAATGGCTGATATTGGTGGGGCAATGATTATGTTCGGTTTGACATACTTTGTGGGAAGTTATTTCAGTGAAGGTGGAGACCAATTCAATTTTAAATTTTTAGGGAAGAAATTGATTCAGTCTGTACCATTAGTAACATATATCGTTATGTTTACACTAAATATGTCTAATATTCATATATGGAAGCCAGCTATAGACTTCTTCAGCATTCTTTCTAAAGCTAATATGCCATTATCTATGATATTACTAGGTGTTATGTTGAGCTTTAGCATTGATAGAGAATACTTACCTGTAACCATTAAGTATCTTTGCTTACATTATGGATTAGCTATTGTAGCAGGAACACTTGTACATTTCTTTTTACCGGTATCAGATCCAATGATTAAGACGACGTTATTAATTACATGGCTCTTACCAGTAGGTGTAGCTATCATACCTTACTCCATTCAATTTAAGTATAAGACGTTGCCATTTGTAGGGATGGTCACTAACTTAACTATAATAATTAGTATTGTTATTCTATATGTTTATCAAGCACTTTTTGTTTAGTTGTTTGTTCATTCATTTTTGAAAAATAAAATCTAATAGCAATGTATGAAAAAAGCATGCGAATGACTTATAAAAAGTCTTCGCATGCTTTTTTGAGTGTGAATTTTAAAAGGGTTATCCTTTACCACCCATAAATGCTGGATAATTAGTCATACCACCGTCAACATAAATAGTTGTACCATGAATATAGCTTGCTAAATCAGAGGCTAAAAATAATGCGACGTTTGAAATATCTTGAGCTTCACCAATTTCACGTGCTGGGATCATTTCTAACGTTTCTTCACGTGTTTTAGGATCAGAAAATTTTTCTCGAGTATGTTCAGTGACAATGGCGCCTGGAGAAATATTATTGATACGAATACCATACTGAGCATATTCCATTGACATAGTTTCCATCATTAACTTTAATCCGCCTTTACTTGCAGCGTAATTAACATAGTTAGGCCAAGGGATTGTGTCATGAACGCTTGAGGTATTGATTATGACACCTTTTTTATTTTCTTTAAGAAATTGATTAATCGCCTCACGAGAACCTGTAAATGCACCTGTTAAGTTAATATCTATGACTTTTTGCCATTCAGCATTAGACATTTCATGTGTTGGGATTGGTTTTTCAAAACCAGCATTGTTAATCATAATATCTAATGTACCAAATTGATCAACTGCTGATTGAACAAGATTTTTAACATCTTCTTCTACAGCAACATCACCTTGAACTGCAATAGCTTGTCCGCCAGCATTTTGAATCGTATTTTTTAGTTCATCTATTTCATCTAAATGACGATCAGAGCGATAGTTTAATACTACTTTAGATTTAGCTTTCCCAAAGTTTTCGGCAAATGATTTACCAATACCACTACCAGCTCCAGTAATAACAACTACTTTATTTTCTAATTCTTTAAACATTTTACGTCCCCCTAACGTTTTATTTCAAGTTACCTAGAATAATTGATGCGATGATTATCACAACGATACCTGACCATATACCAATCATTTGGCGACGATCTTTTTTCTCACCTAAAATAAAGATACCACCTAAAGTAGAAACGATAACAAGTAATTGTGATAATGAGAAGCTTGTGGCTACACCAACTTTAGGTTGTGAGTAGAACATAAATAAGTTACCAATACCCCATACTACACCAGGTATTAAATTCAATGCAGTAGATTTAATAGAAGTTTGATGATTCATAGAGAGAATAAATCCACCGATGGCCATACCGATTGATTGGAAGAATAGGGCATCAGTACCACTGACTCCGAAAATATCTCCAAGAACAACATAGCCTACGTAACCAATAGTTGAAATAAGCAAGATACCCATTGCTTTTTTGAATTCTGGATTATTGGATGTGCCTTCATTTTTAGCTTTAAGTGATGTTAGAGCAATACCAACCACTAGTAAAACCATTGCGATGAGGCCCATTACAACTTGAACCATGGTACTCCATTCTCCTAAGAAAATGGCACTAAATAGAGTAGTACCAACAAGTTGCATTCCTGTAGAAATAGGCATCGTCTTTGAAACGCCTATTAAGTTAACAGATTTTAACTGATTACCTTGACCAAAGGCCCAAAGCGCACCAGAGATTAAACCTACAATAATAACTGTTAAATTATCAAAAGCAGCATTACCAGTTAATAGTAAACCGATACCGACAATTAGAGTACCTAAAGTCGTTCCACGGATTTGATTGTAGGGTCCACCACCTACAAACACATTTATAATTACAACACTACCCCAAAACAGGGCTGGTAATAGTGCGATGAGAAAGTCTAAAAATTGCACTTATTACTCACTCTCCTAAAAAAACTTAATTAAGTGTACTCTTTAACACTTGAAATTATTCTAAATCAAAAAATTTGATAAGTAAAAAACAAAAACTTACGAATGACAACTCAAAGTAAAAGTTTGAGAAATGTCTAATAAAAAAACCGTAAACTAAGTTAAGTCTATAAACACTCTATGTATACAAGATATTTATAAACAGTCGTTTACGGTTAAAGTATAAAATTAATTATGTGTAAGTGTACTAATCAACTTGAGAAATCCTGGTGCAAATGTCTAGGTTCAAATTTATATTTCTTATATTCATAGTTAATTTGGAAGCCCAACTCGTTGAAACGTTCAACCAATTTGCTATTTTTATTACGTATTTTAAAGTAGACTTTGTGAATAGTATAATGCTCGAAAGCGTATTTCAAAGCATACTCAAGTAAATCAAAAGCAATCCCTTTGAGTCGATAATCCATATGGGAACTAAAGTACTTAATTTCGGCATTGTTGCGTTCAGTATCGACTTGTAAGTATAAATACCCCTTCAATAGACCTTCACTTACAAATATAAATAATCGATTATGTTCATTTAGTGATTCTATAATTTCATCCGGAGTCATTGCGTTATGTTTAAAGGTCATCATATGTAATTTGCTAAATGCACGATAGAAACCTTTTTGATATTCGATGATATTTTGATTATTAAGATGATCTCCAAGGTCTTTTTGTGCTTCCAAATAATAATCAGTAAAATTATAACTAGCATGGATTGTCTTCATATAGGTTTTATATTCTTGGACACCTTCTTCAAATGAAAAGTTGAATATGGATTCATCCGGTTGTTGTTCTATCAATTTATCAAACAGTAATTTGAATTGATTATCAGTCAAAGTAAAGTCTTGTGCAATAAATGGTCCTATTATTTTGTACCGATGATTATCATATGAGAAAGCAAGTATCAACGCTTGAATTTGATTATTTTCAGTCATTGCAATCACGCCTGGATGAGTAATAGCTTCATTTAATAATGTGTCAAAATCCTCATATTCTTGAGGTAGTTTATATAAATAAGATGTTGATAGGTAACGAGATGAGTCTATAAAAGCTTTTATTTTTTGTGGTTCACGCAATTGAACGATATTCATCATTCTACCTCCGCCTCTTATAGTCTTTCTTCAATTATATTATATTTATAGAGAAATGAAAGTTTATCGATAGATACACATGTTACAATATGACTAATACTATTCAATGAATAAGTTTAATTTTGAAAAAATATTTTGAGAGAGTTCTTCTTTACGATTCAAAAATTATTATTGTAAAAATTAAGCTAACGTCAAATTCATTTTCAGAAGGGAAGTTATCATGAAATCCTTAATATTAGCTGAAAAGCCTTCGGTAGCTCGAGATATAGCTGAGGCATTAAATATCAAGCAGAAAAAGAATGGATATATTGAGAATGAAAAATATATCGTGACTTGGGCATTAGGTCATTTAGTCACAAATGCAACACCAGAACAATATGATGTTTCATATAAAGAATGGAAACTTGAGGATTTACCTATTATACCTAAACATATGAAGACTATTGTTATTGGTAAAACGAGTAAGCAATTTAAAACTGTAAAATCATTAATAATGGATAAAAAGGTGAACAACATCATTATAGCAACTGATGCGGGGCGAGAAGGGGAACTTGTCGCAAGGCTCATACTTGATAAAGTTGGCAACAAGAAACCAATTCAACGGTTATGGATTAGTTCGGTAACTAAGAAGGCCATTCAGAACGGTTTTAAACATTTAAAAGATGGACGTGCATATCATAATCTTTATCAGGCTGCATTAGCGAGGAGTGAAGCGGATTGGATTGTAGGTATTAATGCCACACGTGCGCTGACAACAAAGTATGATGCACAATTATCACTAGGACGTGTTCAAACACCAACTATACAATTAGTGCAATCTAGACAGGAAGAAATCAATCATTTCCAACCTGAGAAGTACTATACATTATCAATTAAGGTAGATGGGTACGACTTTCAATTAGATTCAAATAAACGTTATAAAAATAAAGAAGATTTAGAAGCACTTGCACAACAAGTAAAAAACCAAGAAGGCAAAATATTAGATATAAAAACTAAGCATAAGAAAATGTACCCACAAATGTTATATAACTTAACGGATTTACAACAAGACGCGTATCGACGTTTTAAAATGGGACCGAAGGACACGTTAAATACATTACAAAACTTATATGAAAGACATAAAATTGTGACGTATCCACGTACTGACTCTAATTATTTAACGAATGATATGGTGGATACGATTAAGGAACGTTTACAAGCCTTACTCGCTACAGAATATAAAGCCCATGTGCGAGAACTTATGAGTCAGTCATTTTCACCTAAAATGAATATATTTAATGATGGAAAAGTATCAGATCACCATGCCATTATACCTACGGAAGTAAGACCATCACTTGATCAACTCAGTCAACGAGAATTAAAAATTTATACAATTATTGTTCAAAGATTTTTAGAAACTTTAATGAAACCTTACGAATATGAAAATGTTGTGATTAACTTTGGTATAAAAGATTTAATCTTTACATTGAAAGAAAACATTCCTAAACAATTAGGTTTTAAGGCACTTAAAGAAGAGGAATTACGTCAAACATCATCACATCGATTTACTAAAAATCTTAAGTTCAAAGTTCAAAAAGTGAATATTCATGAACATGAAACGAAAGCACCTGATTATTTTAATGAAGGTTCTCTATTAAAAGCGATGGAAAATCCACAAAATTATATTAATTTTAGTAATAAAAAGTATGCTCAAACTCTTAAACAAACTGGAGGAATAGGGACAGTTGCAACTCGTGCAGACATTATTGATAAGCTTTTTAATATGAATGCACTTGAATCAAGAGATGGTAAAATCAAAGTTACATCTAAAGGTAAACAAATTTTAGAGTTATCACCTGATCAATTAACATCACCTCTTTTAACTGCTCAGTGGGAAGAAAAGTTGATTCTTATTGAACAAGGGAAATATAACTCTCAGAAATTCATGAACGAAATGAGAGACTTCACTAAACAAATTGTAGACAAAATTAAAAATAGTGAACAAAAATATAAACATGATAATTTAACTACGACCGAATGTCCTACATGTGGTAAGTTCATGATCAAAGTAAAAACTAAAAATGGTCAAATGCTTGTATGCCAAGACCCCTCTTGTAAAACTAAGAAAAATGTTCAACGTAAAACGAATGCGCGTTGTCCTAATTGTAAGAAGAAAATGACTTTATTTGGAAGAGGGAAAGAGGCAGTATACAGATGTGTTTGTGGTCATTCTGAAACACAAGCTCAAATGAATAAGCGTATGAAAGAGAAAACTAACGGTAAAGTTTCACGTAAAGAAATGAAGAAATATATGAATAATACAGAAGAGATAGATAATAATCCATTTAAAGACGCTTTAAAAAATTTAAAACTTTAAAAAATAGCGAACGAAAAAATATAAATATAACCAAAGGTTCGTTTTTGGTATTGTTTTTTGTGAATTTAGGTATTAAAATATTAAAGTATTTCAAATAAAGGAGCATTTACCGTGAAAAAATACTTTCAGTTCGATAAGCATGGAACAAATTATAGAAATGAAATTTTAGGTGGTATCACGACGTTTTTATCTATGGCTTATATCCTTGCCGTAAATCCTCAAGTTTTAAGTTTGGCTGGGGTAAAAGGTGTTTCTAGCGATATGAAAATGGACCAAGGAGCAATTTTTGTTGCCACTGCATTAGCTGCTTTCGTTGGTTCTTTATTTATGGGACTTATCGCTAAATATCCAATAGCCTTAGCGCCAGGAATGGGATTAAATGCTTTCTTCGCATTTACTGTTGTGCTTACAATGGGAATTCCATGGAAAGTAGGTTTAACCGGCGTACTTTTCTCTGGGGTGTTCTTTGCTATCTTAACTGCCACAGGATTAAGGGAAATCATTATTAATGCTATACCTTATCAGATGAAAATGGCTGTTTCAGCAGGTATAGGATTGTTTATCACCTTTGTAGGACTTCAAAGTTCTGGAATCATTATTAAAAATGATTCAACACTTGTTACACTTGGTCACTTAACTAAAGCGCCAGTATTATTAGCGATATTTGGAATTATAATTACTGTTATTTTATACGCTAAAAAAGTACCAGGTTCTATATTTATAGGGATGATTATTACAGCGATTGTAGGTATGATTACAGGTCAAATCCATACTCCATCAGGAATTGTAGGTCATATTCCTAGTATTAAACCAACTTTTGGTGTAGCGTTTGAATCATTTAAAGATCCTGGTCAATTATTCACAGTTCAATTTTTAATCGTCATTTTAACATTTTTATTCATTGACTTCTTTGATACGGCAGGTACACTTGTAGCTGTTGCAACACAAGCTGGTATCATGAAAGATAATAAATTACCTAGAGCGGGAAGAGCGCTTTTCTCAGATTCACTTGCTACGATTGTGGGAGCAATTTTTGGTACAACAACAACTACTTCATACATAGAATCTACATCAGGTGTAGCGGTAGGTGCCCGTACAGGTTTTGCTAGTATTGTAACTGGTATTTGTTTCTTACTTGCACTATTCTTTAGTCCACTTATCGAAGTGGTTACAAGTGCTGTGACTACACCTGCTTTAGTAGTTGTAGGTGTGTTAATGGCTTCTAACTTTGCTGAAATCAATTGGAAACGATTTGAAGTTGCGGTTCCTGCATTTATTACCATTATTATGATGCCTTTATCATATTCTATTGCTACAGGTATTGCGTGTGGATTTATATTCTATCCACTTACAATGGTTATAACAAAAAGACATAAAGAAGTACATCCTATTATGTATGTACTCATGGCATTATTTATACTTTACTTTGTGTTTGTTCATAAATAATAAAAAAGGTCGACCCATATATGGGCCGACCTTTTTCTACTATTATAAGTGATATTTATCTATGAATTTCTTCTTTTTCTCTATTATCGTTCTTATATTGAGTGTAGATTACTCGAGCATCTTTATTTGGTAGATAAGTTGGAGCAGATAAAACAATGAATACAAAAAATATCATTAAGAAGAATAAAATCCAATGTACTACCATACCAACCACTGGGATAAATGCAATAAATGATCCTACGATACCTAAAATCGGTATAATAACCATTGGTTTAATAGAATTTTGAGTATCTACAAGTAAAATAATTGTAATAATAAGATAGAGAAATGCATTAAGTAATAATGGTTGCCAACCAAAACTTAAAATGACACTACCACCTAAAAAAGGAATCCCATAGAAAAATTCACAAATGATAAGGAAAACCCCTAAAATTGCTAAAGTCATTTTAACTCCGTTTTTCATCTAATCACTCCTATTCTCTTCCTATTATATTAAAGCTAACGTTATAAATATATTAATATGTTTCCGTTTAGGAAATGAACTAAAATAAAAGTAAAAAATTTCAATAAAACGGTTGAACAAGCTCTTTATTTCAAGTACAATAATCAAGTATGTGTTAGACAGATATATAGAAAGTTACTGAAAAACCTTGATTTATCGGTGTTTTTCATGTAACATATCTAATGTTGGACTTTATGAAAAGCGATGAAGCGAAAGGTTACTGACACACCCGGCCGCTTTGCCATGGCGTTGTGTGAGATAGTTTTCGTGGAGAAGTCTATCACTTAAATGTAGACGAACAAGGAGGGAAAATTATGGCAAAACAAAAAATCAGAATCAGATTAAAAGCTTATGATCACCGTGTGATTGATCAATCAGCAGAGAAAATTGTTGAAACTGCAAAACGTTCTGGTGTAGATGTTTCTGGACCAATTCCGTTACCAACTGAAAAATCAGTTTATACAATCATTCGTGCCGTGCATAAGTACAAAGATTCTCGTGAACAATTCGAACAACGTACTCACAAACGTTTAATCGATATTGTTAACCCAACACCTAAAACAGTTGATGCTCTTATGGGCTTAAACTTACCTTCAGGTGTAGACATCGAAATTAAATTATAATAGAAATTTTTAGGAGGTGGACTTTCGATGACCAAAGGAATCTTAGGAAGAAAAATCGGGATGACACAAGTTTTCGGTGAAAACGGTGAATTAATCCCAGTAACAGTAGTAGAAGCAAGCCAAAACGTTGTATTACAAAAGAAAACTGAAGAAGTTGACGGTTACAACGCAATCCAAGTTGGATTTGAAGACAAACAAGCATATAAAAAAGGTTCTAAATCTAATAAATATGCAAATAAGCCAGCTGAAGGTCACGCTAAAAAAGCTGACACAGCACCTAAGCGCTTCATTCGTGAATTCCGCAACGTTAACGTTGACGAATACGAAGTAGGTCAAGAAGTCTCAGTTGATACATTTGAAACTGGTGACATCATTGATGTTACAGGTGTTTCAAAAGGTAAAGGTTTCCAAGGTGCTATCAAACGTCATGGTCAAGCACGTGGACCAATGGGTCACGGTTCTCATTTCCACAGAGCGCCAGGTTCTGTAGGTATGGCTTCAGACGCTTCAAGAGTATTTAAAGGACAAAAAATGCCAGGTCGCATGGGTGGAAACACTGTAACTGTTCAAAACTTAGAAGTCGTTCAAGTAGACACTGACAATAGCGTAATTTTAGTTAAAGGTAACGTACCTGGACCTAAAAAAGGCTTAGTAGAAATCACAACTTCAATTAAAAAAGGTAATAAATAATTCAAGAAGCGAAAGGAGGAAATTGCATAATGGCTAATTATGATGTTTTAAAAGTAGACGGATCTAAATCTGGTTCAGTTGAATTAAGCGATTCAGTATTCGCTATTGAACCTAATAATAGCGTTCTTTTCGAAGCTATTAACTTACAACGTGCGTCATTACGCCAAGGTACACACGCTGTTAAAAATCGTTCAGCTGTACGTGGTGGCGGACGTAAACCATGGAGACAAAAAGGAACAGGTCGTGCACGTCAAGGTACAATCCGTGCTCCACAATGGCGCGGTGGTGGTATCGTATTCGGACCAACTCCAAGAAGTTATTCATACAAAATGCCTAAGAAAATGCGTCGTTTAGCTTTACGTTCTGCATTATCTTTCAAAGTTCAAGAAAATGGATTTACAGTTGTTGATTCTTTCGGTTTTGACGCTCCAAAAACAAAAGAATTCAAAAATGTTTTATCTACTCTTGAACAACCTAAAAAAGTTTTAGTTGTTACTGAAGACGAAGATGTAAATGTTGAATTATCAGCACGCAACATCCCTGGAGTACAAGTTTCAACTGCACAAGGATTAAACGTTTTAGATATTACAAGCGCTGACAGTGTAGTAATCACTGAAGCTGCTGCTAAAAAAGTTGAGGAGGTGCTCGGATAATGGAAGCAAGAGATATTCTTAAGCGCCCCGTAATCACTGAGAAATCTTCAGAAGCTATGGCAGAAGATAAATATACTTTCGACGTTGATACTCGTGTTAATAAAACACAAGTCAAAATTGCTGTAGAAGAAATCTTCGATGTAAAAGTTGAAAGTGTTAATATCATGAACTATAAACCTAAGAAAAAACGTATGGGCCGTTATCAAGGCTATACAAATAAAAGAAGAAAAGCGATTGTTAAATTAAAAGAAGGTTCAATCGACTTATTTAACTAAAAATAAATTACCAATAAGGAGGTAAGCGACAATGGCTCTTAAAAAATATAAGCCAATAACAAATGGTCGTCGTAATATGACTACTTTGGATTTCGCAGAAATCACAAAGACAACACCTGAAAAGTCATTATTACAACCGCTACCGAAAAGAGCGGGACGTAACAACCAAGGTAAATTGACTGTTCGCCATCATGGTGGAGGACATAAACGTCAATACCGTGTTATCGATTTCAAACGTAATAAAGATGGAATCACTGCTAAAGTAGATTCAATTCAATATGATCCAAACCGTTCAGCAAACATCGCTTTATTAGTATATGCTGATGGTGAAAAACGCTATATCATCGCACCTAAAGGATTACAAGTAGGTCAAACTGTTGAAAGTGGTTCAGAAGCTGATATTAAAGTAGGTAATGCTTTACCACTACAAGACATTCCAGTTGGTACTGTAATTCATAACATTGAGTTAAAATCAGGAAAAGGTGGACAACTTGCTCGTTCAGCTGGTGCTAGCTCACAAGTATTAGGTAAAGAAGGTAAATATGTATTAATCAGATTAAGATCTGGTGAAGTACGTATGATCTTATCTACTTGCCGTGCTACTATCGGTCAAGTTGGTAACTTACAACATGAACTTGTTAACGTTGGTAAAGCTGGACGTTCTAGATGGAAAGGCGTTCGCCCAACAGTTCGTGGTTCTGTTATGAACCCTAACGATCACCCACACGGTGGTGGTGAAGGTCGTGCACCAATCGGTAGACCATCTCCAATGTCACCATGGGGTAAACCAACTCTTGGTAAGAAAACACGTCGTGGTAAAAAATCATCAGACAAACTTATCGTTCGTGGACGTAAGAGAAAATAATAATAACAACTTATTTGGGTGTGCGGCTTAAAAGCTGCACGCACACAATAAGAAGGGAGGCGCCCAAATGGCTCGTAGTATTAAAAAAGGACCTTTCGTCGATGATCACTTAATGAAAAAAGTAGAAGCACAAGACGGAAGTGAAAAGAAACAAGTAATTAAAACATGGTCTCGTCGTTCTACAATTTTCCCTAACTTCATCGGTCATACTTTTGCAGTATACGATGGACGTAAACATGTACCTGTATATGTAACAGAAGATATGGTAGGTCACAAATTAGGTGAATTTGCTCCTACTCGTACATTTAAAGGACATGCTGCAGACGACAAGAAAACTAGAAGATAATTTTAATAAGTAGAGGAGGAAATCCTAATGGAAGCAAAAGCGGTTGCTAGAACAATAAGAATCGCACCTCGTAAAGTAAGATTAGTTCTTGACTTAATCAGAGGTAAAAATGCTGCTGAAGCTATTGCTATTTTAAAATTAACTAACAAAGCTTCATCACCAGTAATCGAAAAAGTATTAATGTCCGCTTTAGCAAATGCAGAGCATAACTATGACATGAACACTGATGAATTAGTTATCAAAGAGGCATATGCAAATGAAGGACCAACTTTAAAACGTTTCCGCCCACGTGCACAAGGTCGTGCAAGTGCAATTAATAAACGTACAAGCCACATTACAATCGTCGTAAGTGACGGTAAAGAAGAAGCTAAAGAAGCTTAATAACTTTCTAAGGAGGGAATACTGTGGGTCAAAAAATTAATCCAATCGGACTTCGTGTCGGAGTTATCCGTGACTGGGAAGCGAAATGGTATGCTGAAAAAGACTTCGCTTCATTATTACACGAAGATTTAAAAATCCGTAAATTTATTGATAAAGAACTTAAAGAAGCATCAGTTTCTCATGTAGACATTGAACGTGCTGCTAACCGTATCAACATTGCTATTCACACTGGTAAACCAGGTATGGTAATTGGTAAAGGCGGTTCAGAAATTGAAAAACTTCGTAATAAATTAAACGCTTTAACAGATAAAAAAGTACACATTAACGTAATTGAAATCAAAAAAGTTGATATTGATGCTCGTTTAGTAGCTGAAAATATCGCACGTCAATTAGAAAATCGTGCTTCATTCCGTCGTGTACAAAAACAAGCTATAACAAGAGCTATGAAACTTGGTGCTAAAGGTATCAAAACTCAAGTATCAGGTCGTTTAGGCGGAGCTGACATCGCTCGTGCTGAACAATATTCAGAAGGAACTGTTCCACTTCATACGTTACGTGCTGACATCGATTATGCACACGCTGAAGCTGACACTACTTACGGTAAATTAGGCGTTAAAGTATGGATCTATCGTGGAGAAGTTCTTCCTACTAAGAACACTAGTGGAGGAGGAAAATAATAATGTTACTACCAAAACGTGTAAAATATCGTCGTCAACATCGTCCAAAAACAACTGGTCGTTCTAAAGGCGGTAACTACGTAACATTTGGTGAGTATGGTTTACAAGCAACTACAACGTCTTGGATCACATCTCGTCAAATCGAATCTGCTCGTATTGCAATGACACGTTACATGAAACGTGGCGGGAAAGTTTGGATTAAAATCTTCCCTCATACACCGTATACTAAAAAACCTTTAGAAGTACGTATGGGTGCCGGTAAAGGTGCGGTTGAAGGCTGGATTGCAGTCGTTAAACCTGGTAGAATCTTATTCGAAGTAGCTGGTGTATCTGAAGAAGTTGCACGTGAAGCATTACGTTTAGCAAGTCACAAACTTCCAGTAAAAACTAAGTTTGTAAAACGTGAAGAATTGGGTGGTGAAACAAATGAAAGCTAAGGAAATTAGAGACTTAACCACTTCAGAAATCGAAGAACAAATCAAATCTTCAAAAGAAGAGCTTTTTAACCTACGCTTTCAGTTAGCTACAGGTCAATTAGAAGAAACTGCACGTATTCGTACAGTAAGAAAAACGATTGCACGTCTAAAAACTGTTGCTCGTGAAAGAGAAATTGAACAAAGTAAGGCTAATCAATAATTAAGTAAGAGGAGGTTACAAAAGTGAGCGAAAGAAACGATCGTAAAGTTTATGTAGGTAAAGTTGTTTCAGACAAAATGGACAAGACTATTACAGTACTTGTTGAAACTTACAAAACACACAAATTATACGGTAAACGAGTAAAATACTCTAAAAAATACAAAACTCATGATGAAAACAATTCAGCTAAATTAGGAGACATTGTTAAAATTCAAGAAACTCGTCCTTTATCAGCAACAAAACGTTTTCGTTTAGTAGAAATTGTTGAAGAGTCAGTAATTATTTAATCAAGATTAGAGATAAGGGAGGTTTAACGAATGATCCAACAAGAAACACGTTTAAAAGTAGCAGACAACTCTGGTGCTCGTGAAGTTCTTACAATTAAAGTATTAGGTGGATCTGGTCGCAAAACAGCGAATATCGGTGATATCATCGTATGTACTGTTAAAAATGCAACACCAGGTGGCGTTGTTAAAAAAGGCGACGTTGTAAAAGCTGTTGTAGTTCGTACTAAATCAGGTGTTCGCCGTAACGACGGTTCATATATCAAATTTGATGAAAATGCATGTGTTATCATCCGTGATGACAAAGGCCCACGTGGTACTCGTATCTTCGGACCTGTTGCTCGTGAATTACGTGAAGGTAACTTCATGAAAATCGTATCATTAGCACCAGAAGTACTTTAATTAATAACAACCAATACAAATAAGGAGGTGCCCACATGCATATCAAAAAAGGTGACAACGTTAAAGTTATCGCAGGTAAAGACAAAGGTAAAGAAGGTAAAGTAATCGCTACTCTACCTAAAAAAGACCGTGTCGTTGTGGAAGGTGTTAACATTATGAAAAAACACCAAAAACCAACTCAATTAAATCCTGAAGGTGGAATCTTAGAAACAGAGGCAGCAATCCATGTTTCTAACGTACAATTATTAGACCCTAAAACAAACGAACCTACAAGAGTAGGATACAAAATTGTTGATGGTAAAAAAGTTCGCGTTGCAAAAAAATCAGGCGAAGAAATCAAATCTAATAATTAATAACTAGTTGAAAGGAGGATCCACTTTGAACCGTTTAAAAGAAAAGTATAACTCTGAAGTTACTGAGAACTTAGTTAAAAAATTCAACTACAGTTCAGTAATGGAAGTACCTAAAATCGAAAAAATCGTAGTGAACATGGGTGTAGGTGACGCAGTTCAAAACTCTAAAGTATTAGATAATGCTGTAGAAGAGTTAGAATTAATTACTGGTCAAAAACCATTAGTAACTAAAGCAAAAAAATCAGTTGCAACATTCCGTTTACGTGAAGGTATGCCAATCGGTGCTAAAGTAACACTTCGCGGTGAAAGAATGTATGAATTCTTAGATAAACTTATTGCAGTATCATTACCTCGTGTACGTGACTTCCAAGGCGTTTCTAAAACAGCTTTTGATGGACGCGGTAACTACACTTTAGGTGTTAAAGAACAATTAATTTTCCCTGAAATTGATTATGATAAAGTAAGTAAAGTTAGAGGAATGGATATTGTTATCGTAACAACTGCTAATACTGACGAGGAAGCTCGTGAGTTATTATCAAACTTCGGTATGCCATTTCGTAAATAATCTCTAAAAAGGAGGCTAATTAAGTGGCTAAAACTTCAATGGTTGCTAAGCAACAAAAAAAACAAAAATATGCAGTTCGTGAATACACTCGTTGTGAACGTTGTGGCCGTCCACATTCTGTATATCGTAAATTTAAATTATGCCGTATTTGTTTCCGTGAATTAGCTTACAAAGGCCAAATCCCTGGCGTTCGTAAAGCTAGCTGGTAATAAAAAAGAGTCTGAAAGGAGGCAACAATCAATGACAATGACAGATCCAATCGCAGATATGCTTACTCGTGTAAGAAACGCAAACATGGTGCGTCACGAGAAGTTAGAATTACCTGCATCAAATATTAAAAAAGAAATTGCTGAAATCTTAAAGAGTGAAGGTTTCATTAAAAATGTTGAATACGTAGAAGACGATAAACAAGGTGTTATTCGTTTATTCTTAAAATATGGTCAAAACAATGAACGTGTTATCACAGGATTAAAACGTATCTCTAAACCAGGTTTACGTGTATATGCTAAAGCTAACGAAGTACCTAAAGTATTAAATGGTTTAGGTATTGCATTAGTTTCAACTTCTGAAGGTGTTATCACTGATAAAGAAGCAAGAAAACGTAACGTAGGTGGAGAAATTATCGCGTACGTTTGGTAATTAATTAATAAGGAGGTGCCATAACATGAGTCGTGTTGGTAAGAAAATTATTAACATTCCTAGTGACGTAACAGTAACTTTTGATAATAATCATGTAACTGTTAAAGGTCCAAAAGGTGAATTAGAAAGAACTTTAAATGAAAGAATGACATTCAAACAAGAAGAAAACACAATCGAAGTTGTAAGACCTTCTGATTCTAAAGAAGATAGAACAGACCATGGTACAACTCGTGCTTTATTAAATAATATGGTACTAGGTGTTTCTCAAGGTTTCGAAAAATCACTTGAACTTGTTGGTGTTGGTTACCGTGCGCAAATGCAAGGTAATGACTTAGTACTAAATGTTGGTTATTCTCACCCAGTTGAAATTAAAGCTGAAGACGGTATTACTTTTGCTGTTGAGAAAAACACAACTGTTAAAGTATCTGGTGTTTCTAAAGAACAAGTTGGTGCGATTGCATCTAACATCCGTTCAGTAAGACCTCCAGAACCTTATAAAGGTAAAGGTATTCGTTACCAAGGTGAATATGTTCGCCGTAAAGAAGGTAAAACTGGTAAATAATAGATAACACTCTAAAGAAAGGAGTATTGAAATGATCAGTAAAATTGATAAAAATAAAGTACGTTTGAAAAGACATGCTCGTGTTCGTACTAAATTATCAGGTACAGCTGAAAAGCCACGTTTAAATGTGTATCGTTCAAACAAACACATCTACGCTCAAATTATTGATGATGTTAAAGGCGAAACTTTAGCTCAAGCTTCATCACAAGATAAAGACATTGCAAACGAATCTGCGTCTAAAGTTGATTTATCAACTAAAGTAGGTCAAACAATTGCTAAAAAAGCAAACGATAAAGGTATTAAAGAAATCGTATTCGACCGTGGAGGTTATTTATACCACGGACGTGTTAAAGCATTAGCAGATGCTGCTAGAGAAAGCGGATTAGAATTTTAATTTAAAGGAGGGACACATTCATGGCTCGTAGAGAAGAAGAAACTAAAGAATTTGAAGAACGCGTTGTTACGATAAACCGTGTTGCTAAAGTAGTAAAAGGTGGTCGTCGTTTCCGTTTCACTGCATTAGTAGTTGTAGGTGATAAAAATGGTCGTGTAGGTTTCGGTACTGGTAAAGCTCAAGAGGTACCTGAAGCTATCAAAAAAGCTGTAGAATCAGCTAAAAAAGATTTAGTAGTTGTTCCACGTGTTGAAGGTACAACTCCTCACACTATTACTGGTCGCTATGGTTCAGGTAGCGTATTAATGAAACCAGCTGCACCTGGTACTGGGGTAATCGCTGGTGGACCTGTTCGTGCGGTATTAGAGTTAGCTGGAATCACTGATATCTTAAGTAAATCATTAGGATCAAATACTCCAATTAACATGGTTCGTGCGACAATCAATGGTTTACAAAACTTAAAAAATGCAGAAGATGTTGCTAAATTACGTGGCAAATCTGTAGAAGAATTATACAATTAAGGAGGGAAAATAAGTTATGGCTAAATTACAAATTACCCTCACTCGTAGTGTTATTGGTCGTCCTGAAACACAACGTAAAACTGTTGAAGCATTAGGTCTTAAAAAAACTAATAGTTCAGTAGTTGTTGAAGATAACCCTGCTATTCGTGGGCAAATCAACAAAGTTAAACATTTATTAACAATTGAAGAAAAATAATTAAGGAGGTGCCGAAATGAAATTACATGAGTTAAAAGCAGCTGAAGGATCACGTCGTGTACGTAACCGTGTAGGTCGTGGTGCTGCAACTGGTAACGGTAAAACTAGTGGCCGTGGTCAAAAAGGTCAAAAAGCACGTTCAGGTGGTAAAGTAAGACCAGGATTTGAAGGTGGACAATTACCTCTATTCCGTCGTTTACCTAAACGTGGTTTCACTAACATTAACCGTAAAGAATATGCTATTGTTAACTTAGACCAACTTAATAAATTTGAAGATGGTACTGAAGTAACTCCAGCTTTATTAGTAGAATCTGGTGTTGTTAAGAATGAAAAATCTGGTATCAAAATACTAGGTAATGGTTCACTTGATAAGAAATTGACAGTGAAAGCTCATAAATTCTCAGCTTCAGCAGCAGAAGCTATTGATGCTAAAGGTGGAGCACACGAGGTGATCTAATGTTTCAAACGCTTGTGCGTTTCTTTACAACTAAAGAAGTGCGTAACAAGATTTTCTTCACTCTAGCAATGTTAGTAATTTTTAAAATAGGAACGTATATTCCTGCTCCAGGTGTAAATCCTGAAGCATTTAACCATCCGCAGGGTTCTCAAGGTGCCACTGAGTTATTAAATACTTTTGGTGGCGGTGCCTTGAAACGTTTCTCTATCTTTGCGATGGGTATCATGCCCTATATCACCGCATCCATTGTAATGCAATTATTGCAAATGGATATTGTGCCTAAGTTCTCTGAATGGGCTAAGCAAGGTGAAATGGGTCGAAGAAAAATTAATAATGTAACACGTTATTTCGCTATTATTCTAGCTTTTATCCAATCAATAGGCATGGCTTTCCAATTTAACAATTATCTTGGTGGCAAATTGATTATGGATAAATCAATTATGAGTTATTTATTGATTGCAGTTGTTTTAACAGCAGGAACAGCTTTCTTAATTTGGCTTGGTGACCAAATCACTCAGTTTGGTGTTGGTAATGGTATTTCTCTTATCATCTTTGCTGGGATTTTATCTACATTGCCATCTAGTATAGAACAATTTGGCCAATCTTTATTTGTTGGTCAAGATGATACTTCACTAGCATGGTTAAAAATTGCTGGCTTAATCGTAGCATTAATCTTACTAACGGTTGGTGCTATATTTGTACTTGAAGCTAAGCGTAAAATTCCAATTCAATATGCAAAGAAACAATCTACTCAACGATTAGGTACACAAGCAACTTATCTACCTTTAAAAGTTAACTCAGCCGGGGTTATTCCAGTAATCTTTGCGATGGCGTTTTTCTTATTACCAAGAACGTTGACTTTATTCTTCCCTAAAGCTGAATGGGCACAGAATATTGCGGACACTGCCAATCCATCAAGTAATATTGGAATGATCGTTTATATTGTATTAATTATTGCTTTTGCATATTTTTATGCATTTGTTCAAGTTAATCCTGAAAAGATGGCTGATAACCTTAAAAAGCAAGGTAGTTATGTCCCAGGTATAAGACCTGGTCAACAAACCAAAAAATATATTACTAAAGTTCTTTACAGACTGACATTTGTAGGTTCTATATTCTTAGCAGTTATAGCTATTTTACCTATAGTAGCAACTAAATTTATGGGCTTACCACAATCAATTCAAATTGGTGGTACGAGCTTATTAATTGTTATCGGGGTAGCTATTGAAACTATGAAGACATTAGAAGCTCAAGTGACTCAAAAAGAGTACAAAGGCTTTGGTGGTAGATAATTTGTAGGAGGGCACTTATGAATATCATTTTAATGGGTTTACCTGGCGCAGGTAAAGGAACTCAAGCGAGTGAAATTGTTAAGAAATTCCCAATACCACATATTTCTACTGGTGACATGTTCAGAAAAGCGATTAAAGATGAAACTGATTTAGGTAAAGAAGCTAAATCATATATGGATCGTGGAGAATTAGTTCCTGATGAAGTTACTGTAGGTATCGTTAAAGAAAGAATTTCTGAAGACGATGCAAAAAAAGGATTCTTACTAGATGGATTCCCTCGAACTATCGAACAAGCTGAGGCATTAAATAGTATTATGTCTGAGCTTGATAGAGAAATTGATGCAGTTATCAATATCGAAGTTCCTGAGGAAGAACTTATGAATCGTCTTACAGGTCGTCGTATTTGTGAGAAATGTGGTACAACTTATCATCTTGTATTTAATCCTCCAAAAGTTGACGGTATTTGCGATATCGATGGTGGAAAGTTATATCAACGAGAAGATGACAATCCAGAAACAGTATCAAATCGTTTGAGCGTTAATGTAAAACAATCTAAACCTATTTTAGAGTATTACAATGAAAAAGGTGTCTTGAAAAACATTGATGGTTCAAAAGATATTGAAGAAGTAACCAACGATGTCATTGATATCTTAGATCATTTATAATAGATCAACACTATACGGTCTATTGCTTAGTGAATATTTGAGTAAAATTTAATAAAATGAGTGACAAATAACGATTTTTAATTCCCGTATTTTTGTTAAACTTATATTAATTAGTCACGAATAGATTCGTATCGTTAAGTTGTCTATTGACGATTACCTTACTATTGCAAAAAGGGGGAAGTTAATCAATGGCTAAACAAGATGTAATTGAATTAGAAGGTACTGTATTAGATACTTTACCGAACGCAATGTTTAAAGTAGAATTAGAAAATGGTCATGAGATTTTAGCTCACGTAAGTGGTAAAATCAGAATGAATTACATTCGTATTCTACCTGGCGACAAAGTAACTGTTGAGATGTCTCCGTACGATTTAACACGCGGAAGAATTACTTATCGTTATAAATAATCGTCACTCCATAATATAGGGAGGTATAAAAATGAAAGTAAGACCATCAGTAAAACCTATTTGCGAAAAATGTAAAGTCATTAAACGTAAAGGTAAAGTAATGGTAATTTGTGAAAATCCAAAACACAAACAAAGACAAGGTTAATAAAAGAGAGGTGTAAATTAATATGGCACGTATTGCAGGAGTGGATATCCCACGTGAAAAACGCATTGTTATCTCATTAACATACGTTTATGGTATCGGTACTTCAACTGCTAACAAAATTGTTGAAGAAGCTAACGTATCAGCAGATACTCGCGTTAAAGATTTAACTGATGACGAATTAGGTCGTATCCGTGAAGTTGTAGATAGCTACAAAGTAGAAGGTGACTTACGTCGTGAACAAAACTTAAACATCAAACGTTTAATGGAAATTTCATCATACCGTGGAATTCGTCACCGTCGTGGCTTACCAGTTCGTGGTCAAAAAACTAAAAACAACGCACGTACTCGTAAAGGCCCAGTTAAAACAGTAGCTAATAAGAAAAAATAATAGGTAAAGGAGGCAAAAAATAATGGCACGTAAACAAGTATCTCGTAAACGTAGAGTGAAAAAGAATATTGAAAACGGTGTAGCTCATATCCGTTCAACATTCAATAATACTATCGTAACTATCACTGATGAATTCGGTAATGCATTATCTTGGTCATCAGCTGGTGCATTAGGATTCAAAGGATCAAAAAAATCAACACCATTCGCAGCACAAATGGCTTCAGAAACAGCTTCTAAATCAGCTATGGAGCATGGTTTAAAAACTGTTGAAGTAACAGTTAAAGGACCTGGCCCTGGCCGTGAATCAGCTATCCGTGCATTACAATCTGCAGGATTAGAAGTAACTGCAATTAGAGACGTTACTCCAGTACCTCACAACGGTTGTCGTCCACCAAAACGTCGTCGCGTCTAATTTATGATTGTATTGTTACAGGTCACTGAGCAAACAGTTTAAATCTAGTCGACGTATTTAAGGAGGATATTTGTAAATGATAGAAATTGAAAAACCTAGAATTGAGACAATTGAAATTAGTGAAGATGCTAAATTCGGTAAGTTCGTTGTTGAACCACTAGAACGTGGCTACGGTACTACACTAGGAAACTCCTTACGTCGTATCCTACTATCTTCATTACCAGGTGCAGCCGTTAAGTACATCGAAATTGAAGGAGTTTTACACGAATTTTCAGCAGTAGACAATGTTGTAGAAGATGTTTCAACAATTATTATGAACATTAAAAAATTAGCATTAAAAATTTACTCTGAAGAAGACAAAACTCTTGAAATCGATGTTAAAGATGAAGGCGAAGTAACTGCAAGTGACATTACTCACGACAGCGATGTTGAGATTTTAAATCCAGAACTTAAAATCGCAACAGTGTCTAAAGGTGGACATCTTAAAGTGCGTCTTGTTGCTAATAAGGGTAGAGGTTACGCATTAGCTGAACAGAATAATACTAGTGATTTACCAATTGGTGTAATTCCTGTTGATTCACTATATTCACCTGTAGAACGTGTTAACTACACTGTAGAAAATACACGCGTAGGTCAAAGTAGTGATTTTGATAAATTAACTTTAGATGTTTGGACTAACGGTTCAATCACTCCACAAGAGTCAGTATCATTAGCAGCTAAAATAATGACTGAACACTTGAATATCTTTGTAGGTCTAACTGATGAAGCTCAAAATGCTGAAATCATGATTGAAAAAGAAGAAGATCAAAAAGAAAAAGTACTTGAAATGTCTATCGAAGAATTAGACTTATCAGTACGTTCATATAACTGCTTAAAACGCGCAGGAATCAATTCTGTACAAGAGTTAGCTGATAAATCTGAAGCTGACATGATGAAAGTGCGTAATTTAGGTCGTAAATCTCTAGAAGAAGTTAAATATAAATTAGAAGATTTAGGATTAGGATTAAGAAAAGAAGATTGATAAAGGAGGTTAACTCATGGGTTACAGAAAATTAGGTCGTACTTCTGATCAACGTAAAGCAATGTTACGTGACTTAGCGACATCTCTTATCGTAAGTGAACGTATCGAAACTACAGAAGCTCGTGCTAAAGAAGTTCGCAGTGTTGTAGAGAAATTAATCACTTTAGGTAAAAAAGGAGATTTAGCTTCTCGTCGTAATGCAGCTAAAACTTTACGTAATGTTGAAATCTTAAATGAAGATGAATCAACACAAACTGCTCTTCAAAAATTATTCGGTGAAATCGCTGAACGTTATAATGAACGTCAAGGTGGTTACACTCGTATCCTTAAAGTAGGCCCACGTCGCGGTGACGGTGCTGAATCAGTAATTATCGAATTAGTATAATTTAAATAGGGTAGGATAATTTACAATTAGATTTCATTATCCTTACCCTTACCTTAATAAATACACTTACTACTTATATATAAAGCAAATGAGTGCAACGATAATGTTTGCCACATACAAATATTGTCTAGCTCAGAGTACCCCATCTAACTAAATATTTTCTATAAGCGTGAACTCAACAATTTGATGGGGTGCGCGCTTTTTTATTTGAATTGGACTAAAAATTCAGTTTTAACCTCTATTTCGTTGTCCAATTTTAGTAAATAAGACTGATATTATATAGAGGTTATAGTCATTCGACTTAATATCAGTCACTTATTTTTTTATTTAAGCTGAGACATTTTTAATGCTATATGTCCCAGCTTTTTATTTTTATCTAATACCTATTTAGTTCGATGTAAATAACTCATATGTGATATACAGATAAATTGAATTATTGTAAAATATTTAAAGTAATATTCAATATTCGAGTTTAAGGAGTTGTTTAATGTGAAAAGTCTTGATAATATCATTGAATTTAATAATGTATCATTTCAGTATCAAAGTGATGCGGCTTTTACATTAAATAACGTTAGTTTTACAATTCCTTCTGGAAAATGGACTTCAATTGTTGGACACAATGGGTCAGGTAAATCAACTATTGCTAAATTAATAGTCGGAATTGAGAAAGCTAATGAAGGACATATACTATTTAAAAATAAAAAAATTGATATTAATAGTATTCAAGAAGTTAGAAATCACATAGGTATTGTATTTCAAAATCCTGATAATCAATTTGTTGGTTCTACAGTAAAGTTTGATGTGGCATTTGGCCTTGAAAATCATGCCGTACCTCATGATGAGATGCAAAAGATTGTCGATCGTTCCTTATCGGAAGTAGATATGTTAGATAAAGCTGATTATGAACCACATTCGCTCTCAGGAGGGCAGAAGCAACGCGTTGCTATAGCTGGAGTTCTAGCACTAAACCCGTCTGTTATAATTTTAGATGAGGCGACGACAATGCTTGATCCTAATGCAAAGGCATCACTTTTAAAACTCGTTCATGAAGTTAAAGAGGATAATGACGTTACGATTATTTCAATCACGCATGATTTAGATGAAGTTATTGAAGCAGATAATGTTATCGTGATGAATAATGGAACGGTATTCAAACAGGGGTCCCCTCAAGAAATATTTAAATATACAGATGAACTTACTGCTATAGGTTTGGATTTACCTTTCTCTATGAAAATAAATCAACGATTAGGTTTCGATTCGTCATTTGTTACTTACGAAGGGTTGGTCAAAAAGTTATGACTATACAGATGAATAATGTCAGCTACACTTATCAAAAAGGAACGCCATATGAGTATAATGCAATAGAAGATGTCAATTTAACATTTGAACAAGGTAATTATTACGCTATAGTCGGTCAAACAGGTAGTGGCAAATCTACTTTAATTCAGCATATTAATGCACTTTTAAAACCAACAAAAGGGTCTATTACATTTGATGAAATAGAAATATCTCATAAAACTAAAGATAAATACTTAAGACCTATTCGTAAAAAGGTAGGAATGGTCTTCCAATTTCCTGAATCTCAATTATTTGAAGATAGTGTAGAAAAAGAAATAGAGTTTGGCCCTAAAAATTTTAAATTGGACTTAGAAAAGGTAAAGGAAAAGTCTTATCAATTATTATTAGATTTAGGTTTTTCTAGAGATATTATGTCTCTTTCTCCTTTTCAAATGTCTGGCGGGCAAATGAGAAAAATAGCAATCGTATCTATATTATCTATGAATCCTGAAGTTATTATTTTAGATGAGCCGACAGCAGGTTTAGATCCACAAAGTAAAAAACAAATCATGTCTTTAATTAAACGCATACAAATAGAAGAAAACAAGACAATCATTCTTGTTTCACATGACATGAATGATGTCGCACGTTATGCTGACGAGGTCATAGTCCTAAATAAAGGGCGAGTGGTAGAAACTAAAGAGCCGAGAGCGTTATTTAGGTTTACAAGCCAATTAGAAGATTGGCATATTACTTTGCCCAACATAGTAAAATTACAAAAAGACTTTGAATATAAGTATAATACTACTTTACCTAAATTAGCGTTAAACGAAGAAGAATTTGCGAGTTTATATAGGGAGTGGCAGAATGAAAAATAAATTAATCATTGGACGTTATCTCCCAAATCATTCGATTGTACATCATCTTGATCCTAGAGCAAAACTTATCTTTGTTTTTATGTTTATAGTCTATATTTTCTTTTGCCATTCGTTTGGAACTTACGCATGGATATTTTTACTTATAATTGGTTTTATGAAATTATCTAAAATACCATTCGGGTTTTTAATGAAAGGTCTCACGCCTATATTTTTCTTTTTAATATTTACTTTTTTTATGCATATTTTCTTTACCAATGGGGGTAAGATACTTTTTCATTGGGGAATCCTTACAATAGAGTCCGATGGTGTTCTTGAAGGTATCTATATCTCTCTAAGACTTATATTTATTGTTATGATTGCGACAATAATGACATTATCTACTAGCCCTATAGATTTGACTGATGCATTTGAAAGATTATTATCACCTCTAAAGCTAGTTAAGGTGCCAGTGCATCAATTAAGCATGATGATGTCCATTGCATTAAGATTTATTCCTACGTTAATGGATGAATTAGAAAAAATTATCTTAGCTCAGAAATCAAGAGGTTCCGAAATAAGTTCAGGTAGCATAGTAACTAGAATAAAAGCATTCATCCCTTTAATGATTCCGTTATTTATTTCTGCTTTCCAAAGAGCCGAAGAATTAGCAATAGCGATGGAAGTTAGAGGATATGATATGAATGTTAAACGTACGAGTTATAGGTTATTACATTGGCGTCTAAGAGATACATTTGCTTTATTAACATTAATACCAATTGCAATTATCCTATATATTATTAAGTTCTCAGGAGTGTAGACATTGCGAATTTTAGTAGAAATAGCATACCAGGGTAATCAATTTTTAGGATTTCAAATCCAACAACAAGGAAGAACTGTACAGCAACAATTTGAAAAGATTTTAAAACGTATGCATAAACGGCATGTACGAATTCATCCTACCAGTCGTACAGATAGAGGGGTGCATGCGTATCAACAATTTTTCCATTTTGATACTGAGTTAAATATAGATAATCAACAATGGCAATATGCGATGAATCGTTTTTTACCTGATGATATTTACGTCAAAAACGTTCAAACAGTAGAAGAAAACTTTCATTGTAGATATGATTGTGTCGGCAAGAGATATCGCTATAAAGTTTATCAAGGTGAACATCGTAATCCCTTTAAAAGTGGTCTCGAAACATTTATAAATAGTGATTTAGATTTATCAAAAATGAATGAAGCTGCGCATCATTTTATTGGTACACATGACTTTACGGGGTTTTGTTCTCAGAAAACGGAAGTGGAAAGTAAAGTAAGAACGTTATACCAAAGTGAAGTGGTTCAAACTGAGACAGGTTTTGATTATGTGGTTACTGGTTCTGGATTTCTTTATAACATGGTTCGTGTTCTTGTAGCATTTTTAATAGAGGTGGGAAAAGGGAAGCGACAACCCGACGAAGTTCCGCAACTACTTGAAGAAAAAAATAGAAACAATGTGCCTTTTACTGCTCCGGCAGAAGGACTATACTTAGAAAAGATTTATTTGTCGCCAGAATCTTTAACAGAAGAGTTTGGAAATGATATTAAAATACATCTTAAAAAATCATTGGAAAATGACTGAATGTCATTGACAAAAGCATTGTGAAATTATAAGATTATTAACGGTATTGTTTTATATCACCCCACGATAAGCCCCGGAAACTTATTGTGTTACTAGATATATAAGCAAAGTAGAACAACAGTTAATAAAATAAATGAAATCTTACGCTTTTAAATCGTAACAAATATTAAAATTGTGCGTTTTCTGATCATAGGTTCGAATGTGATCAATTAACAAAACAATTAAGAATGAAGCATTTATTTTTAGGAGGACAATTATTATGCGTCAAACATTTATGGCAAATGAATCAAACATTGAGCGCAAATGGTATGTTATTGATGCTGAAGGCCAAACATTAGGTCGTTTATCATCTGAAGTAGCTGCTATCTTACGCGGTAAAAATAAAGTAACTTATACACCACACGTTGATACTGGTGATTATGTAATCGTTATTAATGCATCAAAAATCGAATTTACTGGTAACAAAGAAACTGACAAAGTTTACTACCGTCACTCAAATCACCCAGGTGGTATCAAATCAATCACTGCTGGTGAATTAAGAAGAACTAACCCAGAACGTTTAATTGAAAATTCAATTAAAGGTATGTTACCAAGCACTCGTTTAGGCGAAAAACAAGGTAAAAAATTATTTGTATATGGTGGCGCTGAACATCCACACGCTGCACAACAACCAGAAAACTACGAATTACGTGGTTAATTAGAAGGAGGAAATGACTTTGGCACAAGTTGAATATAGAGGCACAGGCCGTCGTAAAAACTCAGTAGCACGTGTACGTTTAGTACCAGGTGAAGGTAACATCACAGTTAATAACCGTGACGTACGCGAATACTTACCATTCGAATCATTAATTTTAGACTTAAACCAACCATTTGATGTAACTGAAACTAAAGGTAACTATGATGTTTTAGTTAACGTTCATGGTGGTGGTTTCACTGGACAAGCTCAAGCTATCCGTCACGGAATCGCTCGCGCATTATTAGAAGCAGATCCTGAATACAGAGGTTCTTTAAAACGCGCTGGATTACTTACTCGTGACCCACGTATGAAAGAACGTAAAAAACCAGGTCTTAAAAAAGCTCGTCGTTCTCCTCAATTCTCAAAACGTTAATTTTGGCGAACGTACAAAAACACTTCCCATTATTTGGGAAGTGTTTTTTTATTTTCAATTATCATTAGTTATAGAAATAAGTAATTAGAATCCGAGTGTTGTCGTTTATAACTTTTTATTTTATATATTCATTTTTAAGCGAGCTTTTCTATATTTTTAGTTACTAATTATTAAATTAAAAAGGTAGCATGATTGTTTCACGCTACTTGTATACGGTCTATTTTTTCATGATCTTTTCGACGACTTCTGTCATATCATCATGTATGACTAAGTCAGCACTTTGATCATATGGCGTGCGATCCCTATTGATTATTATTAAATTGTCACCTTTAAATTCTGAAACAAAGCCGGCTGCTGGTTGTACTACGAGTGAAGACCCTAGAACAACTAGCGTGTCAGCTTTTTGTAATTTTTCTAAAGCTCTAAATACTGTGTTTTGATTTAACATTTCTCCGTATAATACAATATCTGGTCTTATAATCTGCCCACATTTTTCACAATATCTTATGTGATTTTCCATCACTTGAGATTTTGAGTATTCATTGTAGCATTTGATACAGTAAAAGCGATTTAAAGTGCCGTGTAACTCATCGACATGACGACTTCCTGCATCTGAATGCAAGCCATCAATATTTTGAGTAATAACACCTAAAGATTTGTGTTCACGTTCTAAAGCAGCAATCCACTGATGTACAATATTTGGCTTTTTATCAGCTATTAATAATCTTTTATGATAAAAATCAATAAAACTCTCTTTATCATCATTTAAATGATCTACGCTTAGTAAATACTCAGGAGATTGACCATCCTTTGAAATCTCATCAAATAGACCTCCCATCGAGCGGAAATCTGGAATACCACTTGCTACTGAAACACCCGCGCCTGTAAAAAACACAATGTTATTGGATCTTTCTAAAATACTTTTTAATAGTTGAATTTCCTTTTCCATTGAATCACCTCAGTTTTTGATTTATTTATAATTAATGGAAATCTGTAATTCTTATCTCAAATAACAGCAGGGATATTATTATAGATTCCATGTTATGATTTTTTAGTAGCAACAACTTCACATAAAATATTACTTTATCATTTTAAAGTATTTAAAGTATGTTATAAAATTATATTAAGACATAAGAAAAGTAATTTAAAGTTTAAACAAATTAAGATTGTAAATGATGTAATCGTAGGAAGTGGATATAGATATGAATAAATATGATAGACTCGACGAAATTACAAAACTCATCAACAAAAGAGGAACGGTTAGAACAAATGAAATTGTAGAAGGTCTTAATGTATCAGATATGACTGTTCGACGTGATTTAGCAGAGTTAGAAGAGAAAGGCGTTCTCACTAAGATACATGGTGGAGCTCGTAGTAATTCTGCATTTCAATATAAAGAAATGTCTCACCAAGAAAAACATACGCACTACATTGAGGAGAAACGCTATATCGCCAAAAAAGCAGTAGAGCTTATAGAAAATGGTGACACAATATTCTTAGGGCCAGGTACTACTGTGCAAAAATTGGCAGAAGAAATTCACCACCATTCACTTACTGTTATCACCAATTGTTTACCAGTTTTTAAAATTCTCATGAATAAACAGAGCTTACATTTTAGAGTGTATCTGCTAGGTGGAGAAATGAGAGATTTAACTGAAGCTTTCGTAGGAGAAATGACGAATCAATTATTGAATAACTTGAGATTTAGTAAGATGTTTTTTAGTAGTAATGGAGTTAAAGATGGTGTAGCGATGACATCTTCAATAGATGAAGCTTACACCCAACAACTTGCTTTAAAACATTCAATAGAGAAATATTTACTTATTGATTCTTCAAAAATTGGAAAAGATGATTTTTCATCTTTCTGTGAATTAAAAGAGTTAAATGCGGTATTAATGGATAATAATAATTCGGAAAAGACAGAACAAGTTGAAAAATATGTTGAGGTCATTGACTAAAATATAGAATTTAATATCTATTAATTAATTATCCTTTATAGAGCGGTAAATGATTCATTCTTTGAGAATGAGATTTCATTTCCGCTCTTTTTTGTTGATTTACAAAGCCAGTATAAACACTAAGTTCACTAAATGTTTGAAAACAAACATTAAATAAACAAAGTTCAAACAATATATGTTGAATTATTGTTGTATAGTGTTTATAATTTAAACATAGGTAATTGAAAGCGCTTTTCTTAATTGATATGTGTTTGCTTTCAAAATCATTTTAAAAGGAGACTTAAAATGACAATTATTATTGGTTCTGATGTAGATGGTAAACGTCTTAAAGATTTAATTAAAGTTTATTTGAAAGAGAACGATTTCGAAGTATTAGATGTAACAGAGGGTAAAGATTTAGATTTTGTAGATTCAACAGTATCTGTTGCACGTGAAGTTCAAAAGTCTGACGACAATTTGGGTATTGCCATCGACGCTTATGGTGCAGGTAGTTTTATAGTTGCTACAAAAATTAAAGGGATGATTGCAGCTGAAGTTTCAGATGAACGTTCAGCATATATGACTAGAGGTCATAATAATTCAAAAATGATTACTCTAGGTTCAGAAATTGTTGGGGATACATTAGCTAAGAATGTAGTTAAAGGTTTCGTTAATGGACACTACGATGGTGGGCGTCACCAAATTCGCGTAGATATGCTCAATAAAATGTGCTAATAGGAGGAGAATAAATGAAAATTGCTTTAGGTTGTGACCATATTGTCACTGATACAAAAATGGAAGTATCTCAGTTTTTAAAGTCAAAAGGACACGAAGTTATTGATGTTGGAACATATGACTTCACCCGTACGCATTATCCTATTTTCGGTAAAAAAGTAGGAGAAGAAGTTGTAAACGGTAATGCTGACTTAGGTGTATGTATTTGCGGTACTGGTGTTGGTATTAATAATGCGGTTAACAAAGTTGCTGGCGTTCGTTCTGCACTTGTACGTGATATGACTTCAGCTTTATATGCGAAAGAGGAATTAAATGCAAATGTTATTGGTTTTGGTGGTAAAATCATCGGCGAACTTTTAATGTGCGACATTATTGAAGCATTTATCAATGCTGAGTATAAACCAACAGAAGAAAATAAAAAATTAATTGCAAAAATTAATCATCTTGAAAGTCATAATGCTAAACAAGAAGATCCACATTTCTTTGATGAATTTTTAGAAAAGTGGGATAAAGGCGAATATCACGATTAAGGAAGTACAACATGATTTTAACTTTAACATTAAATCCTTCGGTAGATATCTCTTATCCATTGGATGAATTACATATTGATACAGTTAATAGAATTCAAAACGTTAGTAAGACAGCTGGTGGAAAGGGACTCAATGTAACTAGGGTGTTATCACAACTCAATGAACAAGTTGTTGCCACTGGCTTTTTGGGTGGTAAAATAGGCGATTTTATAGCAGAAAAGTTGAATCACAATCAAGTGAAACATTCATTTTTCAAAATTAAAGGTGAAACTAGGAATTGTATTGCTATATTGCATAATGGCAACCAAACAGAGATTTTGGAGCAAGGACCAACAATAACTGTGGATGAATCAACCGGGTTTTTGAAGCATTTAAAAGATCTAATACCAAAAGCTAAATCGGTTGTTATTTCTGGGAGCTTACCAAAAGGTGTAGATTCAAATTATTATTCAAAAATAATTGATATATGTAATGAAAATGATAAACCAGTCGTGCTGGATTGTGCTGGAGAAACATTAAAGGAAGCGTTACAAAATAATCACAAACCGACAGTGATAAAGCCAAATATTGAAGAATTATCACAATTGATTTCTACGGAACTTAATGAATCAACTGAAGAGCTGAAAAAAGCTTTAAATCATCAATTATTTAAAGGTATTGAGTGGATTATTGTTTCTTTAGGTGCGAATGGTGCGTTTGCTAAACATAATAATCAATTTTATAAAGTAAACATTCCTTCGATTAAAGTACTTAATCCAGTGGGTTCTGGAGATTCAACAGTTGCAGGAATAGCTTCAGCAATTGTTCATCATGAAAGTGATGAGAATCTACTTAAGAAGGCGAACACTTTAGGAATGTTAAATGCTCAAGAGGCACAAACAGGTTATGTAAATATGTCTAATTATTCTCAGCTCTTTGACCAAATTGAAATTATAGAGGTGTAAAACATGGTAAAAACAACTCAAAAAACGGCATCAATTGAACATCTAAGTAATGATAAAGGTGTCATCTCAGCTTTAGCTTTTGACCAACGTGGTGCGTTAAAACGTATGATGGCAAAACATCAATCAGATGAACCTACAATTGAGCAAATTGAACAATTAAAAGTTTTAGTATCAGAAGAGTTAACGCAATACGCGTCATCTATTCTTTTAGACCCTGAATATGGTTTACCTGCATCAGAAGCTCGTAATAAAGAGTGTGGTTTATTACTTGCCTATGAAAAAACAGGATATGACGTTAACGCAAAAGGTCGATTACCTGACTGTTTAGTAGAATGGTCAGCTAAACGACTTAAAGAGCAAGGTGCAAATGCCGTTAAATTCTTGCTTTATTATGACGTCGACGATGCAGAAGAAATTAATATTCAGAAGAAAGCTTACATTGAACGAATTGGATCTGAATGTGTAGCTGAAGATATTCCATTTTTCTTAGAAGTTCTCACTTATGACGATAATATTCCAGATAATAGTAGTCTAGAATTTGCGAAAGTGAAACCAAGAAAAGTAAATGAAGCGATGAAACTATTCTCAGAAGATCGCTTTAATGTTGATGTCTTAAAAGTAGAAGTACCAGTAAATATGAAATATGTTGAAGGATTCACTGATGGAGAAGTAGCTTATTCTAAAGAAGAAGCAGCACAATATTTTAAAGACCAAGACGCTTCAACAAAATTACCATATATTTACTTAAGTGCAGGCGTTTCTGCTGAACTTTTCCAAGAGACTTTAAAATTTGCACATGACGCAGGAGCTCAATTCAATGGAGTACTTTGTGGTAGAGCTACTTGGGCAGGCGCAGTTCAAGTATATATCGAAAAAGGTGAAGAAGCGGCTAGACAATGGCTTCGTACTACAGGATTCAAAAACATTGACGAGTTGAATAAAGTTTTAGAAACGACTGCAACATCATGGAAAGAGAGAGTTTAATTCTCGAAAGGGGACAGACACATCATGAATAGAGAAGAAGTACAATTATTAGGTTTTGAAATTGTTGCTTACGCTGGAGATGCACGGTCTAAGTTTTTAGAGGCATTAACATCCGCACAAGAGGGAGAGTATGATAAAGCCGAATCTTTAATAGAAGAGGGTAATCAGTGCATTGCTGATGCACATCGTGCTCAAACTAGTTTATTACAAAAAGAAGCTCAAGGAGACGACATTGCTTATAGTGTAACGATGATGCATGGTCAAGATCATTTAATGACTACTATTTTATTAAAAGATCTAATGAAGCATTTAATCGAATTATATAAAAGAAAGAGTTGACCTTTATGAATAAGTTAATAGCATGGATAGAAAAAGGAAAGCCGTTCTTTGAAAAAATATCTCGTAATATTTATTTAAGAGCGATTCGTGATGGATTTATTGCAGCAATTCCTATTATCTTGTTCTCAAGTATATTTATTTTAGTCACTTATGTACCGAATGTATTTGGATTTACTTGGAGTAAAACAATGGAAGGTATATTAATGAAACCCTATAACTTTACGATGGGAATTGTTGGTTTCATTGTAGCAGGGACAACAGCCAAATCACTGACTGATTCATTTAATCGACGATTGGAAAGCACGAATCAAATTAACTTTATTTCAACAATGATGGCTGCAATGTGTGGTTTCTTGTTCTTAGCAGCCGATCCTGTAAAAGATGGAGGGTTTTTAAGTGCTTTCATGGGAACAAAAGGCTTATTAACAGCCTTCTTATCAGCGTTTATAACTGTTAATGTTTATAGTTTCTTTATCAAACATAATATTACAATAAAAATGCCTAAAGAAGTGCCACCTAATATATCACAAGTTTTCAAAGATATATTCCCATTATCAGCAGTAATCATTATTCTTTATGCGTTAGATTTAATTGCTAGAGCCTTTATTCATACCAATGTAGCTAACGCAGTATTAAAAATCTTTGAACCATTATTTACAGCAGCTGATGGTTGGGTCGGAGTGACAATTATCTTTGGTGCATTCGCTTTCTTCTGGTTTGTAGGTATTCATGGATCATCAATCGTTGAACCAGCCATTGCAGCAATTACTTACGCTAACCTTGAAGCGAACTTACATTTAATTCAAGCAGGCGAACATGCTGATAAAGTCATTACACCTGGTACTCAAATGTTTGTTGTAACTATGGGAGGTACTGGTGCAACATTAGTCGTACCTTTCATGTTTATGTGGCTAACTAAGTCTAAACGTAATAAAGCAATTGGACGTGCCTCAGTAGTTCCTACTTTCTTTGGTGTAAATGAACCTATCTTGTTTGGTGCGCCTTTAGTATTAAATCCAGTGTTCTTTATTCCATTTATTTTAGCGCCAATTGTCAATGTATGAATATTTAAATTTTTTGTTGATGTTCTGAATATGAATAGTTTTAGCATCTTCTTACCTTGGACTACTCCAGGTCCTCTAGGTATCGTGATGGGTACTGGTTTTGCGTTTTGGTCATTTGTATTAGCCATTGTCTTAATCGTAGTAGATGTCATTATTTATTATCCATTCGTTAAGGTTTATGATGAGCAGATTTTGGAAGAAGAGTTAGGTAATAAAGAAGTTAATAATGAATTAAAAGAAAAAGTTTCAGCTAACTTTGATACTAAAAAAGCTGATGCTATTTTAGCAACTGCCGGAGCGAATGAAGCTTCGCAAAGTCATGATTCACAACCAGAAGTGATTCAAGATCATTCTGACAGCAATATTACTGAACAAACAAATGTCTTAGTATTATGCGCAGGAGGAGGTACAAGTGGTTTATTAGCTAATGCTTTGAATAAAGCAGCAGATGAATACGGTGTACCTGTTACAGCAGCGGCTGGTGGTTATGGTGCACATATGGATATTATGAAAGAATATCAATTAATTATATTAGCACCACAAGTAGCCTCAAATTATGAAGATATTAAACAAGACACTGACAAATTAGGTATAAAATTAGCTAAAACACAAGGCGCTGAATACATTAAGTTAACTAGAGATGGTCAAGCAGCACTCGAATTTGTAAAACAACAATTTAAAAATTAGATAGGAGTTTTATTCATGACTAAGAAATTACCTGAAGATTTTATTTTTGGTGGAGCAACAGCAGCTTATCAAGCAGAAGGAGCAACTCAAACTGATGGTAAGGGGCGTGTCGCTTGGGATACATATCTTGAGGAAAATTATTGGTATACAGCAGAACCAGCAAGTGATTTCTATAATAAATATCCAATCGATTTAGAATTAAGTGAGAAATTCGGAGTTAACGGTATAAGAATTTCAATTGCATGGTCAAGAATTTTTCCTAAAGGCTATGGAGAAGTAAACCCTAAAGGGGTAGAGTACTATCATAAGCTATTTAAAGAATGTCATAAACGTCATGTTGAACCATTCGTTACTTTACACCATTTTGATACACCGGAAGTACTTCATAAAGATGGAGATTTCTTAAATCGTAAAACCATTGATTATTTCGTAGATTATGCAGAATTTTGCTTTAAAGAATTCCCAGAAGTTAATTTCTGGACTACTTTCAATGAAATAGGGCCAATCGGTGATGGTCAATATTTAGTAGGTAAATTCCCTCCAGGTATTAAATATGACTTTGAAAAGGTTTTTCAATCTCATCACAATATGATGGTTGCGCATGCTCGCGCTGTTAAATTATTTAAAGATGGGCAATATTCAGGTGAAATAGGGGTAGTTCATGCCTTACCTACAAAATATCCATTTGACTCTTCTAATCCGGAAGATGTTAAAGCAGCAGAACTTGAGGATATTATTCATAATAAATTTATTTTAGATGCCACATACTTAGGTAAGTATTCTCGTGAAACAATGGAAGGCGTTCAACACATCTTATCTGTTAATGGTGGTAAGCTAAATATCCCTGACGAAGATTACCAAATTTTAGATGCTGCTAAAGATTTAAATGACTTCTTAGGTATCAATTATTACATGAGTGATTGGATGAGAGGTTATGAAGGTGAATCTGAGATTACGCACAATGCGACTGGAGATAAAGGTGGTTCTAAATACCAACTTAAAGGTGTCGGTCAAAGAGAATTTGATGTAGATGTACCTAGAACAGATTGGGATTGGATGATTTATCCTCAAGGATTATACGATCAAATTATGAGGGTTGTGAAAGATTATCCAAATTATCATAAAATCTATGTTACTGAAAATGGTTTAGGATACAAAGATGAATTTGATGAAAAAGAGAAAACTGTACATGACGATGCCCGTATTGATTATGTTAAGAAACATTTAAACGTGATTGCTGATGCAATTGCAGATGGTGCTAATGTGAAAGGATACTTCTTATGGTCATTGATGAACGTATTCTCATGGTCAAATGGTTATGAAAAACGTTACGGTCTTTTCTACGTCGATTTTGATACACAAGAAAGATATCCTAAGAAAAGTGCTTATTGGTACAAAGAATTAGCTAAAACAAAAGAAATCAAATAATTTCCTTTTAAAAATTTATCATTTAAATACAGCTTGTATGTTCCAAAGACTCATTACATTTGATGTAGTGAGTCTTTAAATATGAGCAAATACCTCTCTAATCGTATATAATATATAAAATAAACAAAATGAGGTAAGATGATGAAATCAAAATCTTCTGCGATGGTCTTTATACTTATTATTATTGTTACTTTGATATTATTTACTGTACTTTGTAGCCGTCAATCGGGCAAACATATTCCGTCTTCTGTTACTCAACATCAACATAAACTTGTGGCCACTCTATTTATGCAAGGATATGGAGGAAGCGAAAAATCAGAAAGTTTCATGGTTAATCAAGCAGTTAAAAAGGGCGTTACAAAGGATGTGATGATAGCAAAAGTATCTCGCAATGGTAATGTGACCTTTATTGGTTCTATAGATAAAAATGTAAAAAATCCAATTATAAAAATCGAATTTGAAAATAATCGCAATGGTGATTTTAATGAAAATGCACGATGGATTAAAAATGTCTTGTCTCAATTAAAATCCCAATATAATATCAATAAATTTAATTTTGTAGCACACTCAATGGGGAATATGTCATTTGCTTATTATATGAATAACTATGGAAATGATAAATATTTGCCACACCTTCAAAAAGAAGTAAATATTGCAGGTACTTATAATGGCGTACTAAATCTTAATGAAAAGATAAATGAAATAAACCTAGATCGAAATGGTAAGCCAAATAAAATGAACGATGATTTCAAAAAGTTATTATCTTTAAAAGAAGTTTATAAAGATAAAAACATTGATGTACTCAATATTTATGGAGATATTCAAGATGGCACACATTCAGATGGTCGTGTATCTAATAGTTCATCAAAATCTTTGAAATATTTACTAGGAAATAGTCCAAAATCTTACACGGAAAATAAATTCACCGGTAAAACAGCTCAACATAGCCAATTACACGAAAATAAAAATATCGCAAACGACATCATTCAATTTCTATGGAGCAAATAATTCATATAGTTGAAGCGCACTCATGCATTTGGCTCCTCACAATTTTAATGCATCAGTGCGTCTCTCTATTAAAAACATATCATCTAAAACACCAACATGTTGAATCAACAGCCCACACTCCATACAGTTATCTAGTCCCACTCTATTCAACGAATAAAATGATTCAATATCATGCCTAATAATGCAAACACATTAAATATCTAATTCTCGTGCCAATAATTCAATTAACTCAAAACGCGCATCTTCTCCATAAACATTTGGCAATATCATTAACTCATCTACTCCAAACAAACTTTTAATATCCTTTAACTGACGTGATACCTCGCGAGGCGAGCCATAAATAATTCTACGCTTATTCTGTTCAAGTTTCTCTTTCTCGCGCTCGCTATAAACTCGATTCTTAGCGGTTTCAATAGATGGGTAAAACTGAGGTTGATCTAAATAATTAATACGTAACAACCAAAGTTGTAATGCGCTTAAAAGCTCTTCAACTTCAACCTCATTATCACCCGTTACTACAAATGTAGCTAATATCACATAAGGTTCCACACCACCAGAAAGTTCTTCAAAAGCTTCATGCACATGGCCTCTAGAATCTTCCTCAGAAGCTTCATGCACATGTTCGCCAGAATAATCCCTAACACCTCTATGTGAATCCCCAGCAAAATCTTCCTCTAAACTTCCATGAGATGTCCTACCAAAAGCACGATTATCGCCATCGCCAGACGATTTCCAATATCTTCCATGCCAACGTGCAAACTCATTTTTGTAGACATTTATAACTTCTTCAATAGCACTTGACGATTGTCCCATTTTAGCAATAACAAATGGCAAACCGCGTCTGCCAGCTAACTTTGCACTTCGTTCACTCATACCTAAAATATACATTTCAGGCTTGGTCGGGATTAACGGGGTAGCTAATAACGTCTTGAAGCGGTGCGCTTTATCAATGTCATCATTAAAGTATTTATTCAAATCATCTAACTGTGTATCAAAATCTAGTTTTCTTTCTTTATTCTCATTTAATGCAGCGTTCACGTTGTTGAAACTTGGAGAGCGTCCTATGGCCATATCTACACGATGAGGATGGCGTGCTTCCATCATCTTAAATTGTTCAGCTACTTTATACGGGCTGTAGTGTGGCAACATGACACCACCACTTCCAATCTTGATATTACTCGTCTGTTCCAATAATGTCATCATGACCATTTCAGGGGCGCTTGATGCCACAGAACGAACTTGATGATGCTCAGCCACCCAATATCTCACATAACCTAATTGTTCAGCTCGTTGTGCTAACTCTACACTATGCTGAAATGCTTCGTGTGCACTTCTACCTTCAAATATCGGTACATAATCTAATATGCTTAATTTCATTTTAGGAAAATTAAACCTCCCATACGTTACGATTCAACCAATTTCTCAACGCTTGCTCTTATTATACAAGTGATTTTCTATGATTGCGATGACCTTGTTCGAGGTATGATATTTACAGAATTAATATTCAAAAAAGGGTGATATCATATGAAAAATGAACAAATCGTATTTAACAAAGTTCCAGATGGAATGCCACAAGATGATACATTCAAATATGAAGAAACTGATGTACAAGAACCTAAAAATAATGAAGTTCAATTAGAAACATTATATATTTCAGTGGATCCATATATGAGAGGCCGTATGACGAATGCAGATTCCTATGTCCAGCCTTTTAAAAAAGGAGAGCCATTTAATGGACATATCGTAGCTAAAGTTATTCAATCAAATGCTAAAGATTATAATGAAGGTGACATTGTCGTGGGCATGCTTCCGTGGAAGAAAATAAACACTGTATCAACAGAGCATATCGATAAAGTACCTTCAACAGATGTGCCACTTGACTTATATTTAAGCGTACTAGGAATGCCAGGGCAAACTGCTTATCATGGCCTTTTAGACATTGGACAGCCTAAAGAAGGTGAAACCGTAGTTGTTTCAGCAGCTTCAGGTGCAGTAGGTTCAGTTGTCGGCCAAATTGCTAAAATTAAAGGATGTAGAGTTGTAGGTATCGCAGGAGGAGATAAGAAAGTAAATTATCTTACTAAAGAATTAAATTTTGATGCAGGTGTAGATTATAAGAAAGATGATTTCGCCCAAACATTAGCAGATGCTGTTCCAGATGGCATCGATGTCTATTATGAAAATGTAGGCGGTGAAATAGGTGATGAAGTATTTAAACACCTAAACACACATGCACGTATTCCTGTTTGCGGTGCTATTTCTTCTTATAACCATCCTGAAGAAGATATTGGTCCACGTATTCAAGGGACACTCATTAAGAAACAAGCGATGATGAGAGGTTTCTTAGTTGCCGAATTTGCTGATGACTTTAAAAATGCAAGCGAACAACTCGCTAAATGGGTACAAGAGGGTAAGATTAAGACTCAAGTATCTATAGAAGAAGGTTTCGATAAAGTACCTCAAGCATTTAGAAATTTACTCACTGGTGATAATTTTGGTAAACAAGTAATTAAAGTCTCTGAACTTTAGTATCTTCATTTTCAAAAAAATGTTCAAATGAGTGAATTGAATTAAATGCTATAATTAATTTAATAAAATCAACATAGAGGTGGAATCATGAAAGCAATAGGATTTAATGCACCGTTCAATCTAGAAGATGGTAATCAATTTCAAGAAATTGAATTTAATATTCCAAATCCAACTAGGAATCAGTTATTAATAAAGGTTCAAAGTATAAGTGTCAATCCGGTTGATACGAAACAACGCATCTTACCAGTTAACCATGCACCACGTATATTAGGATTTGATGCGGCAGGTATTGTCGAACAAGTTGGAGAAGATGTCACAATGTTTGAGCCAGGAGACTATGTGTTTTATTCAGGTTCTCCAAATCAGCATGGCTCTAATGAAGAATATCAGTTAATTGAGGAAGAATTAGTAGCGAAAGCACCATCTAATCTTAAGCCTGAACAAGCGGCAAGTTTACCTCTCACTGGTCTCACAGCATCTGAAACATTATTTGATGTGTTTCAAATATCTCATGACCCTGAAAAGAACAAAGGTAAATCTCTTCTTATCATTAACGGGGCCGGTGGCGTAGGTAGTATTGCTACACAAATTGCTAAAGCACATGGCTTAAAGGTTATTACCACTGCATCTCGTGAGGAAACGATTGAATGGACGAAGTCTATGGGTGCTGATATTGTAATCAATCATAAAGAAGATTTAAAGACACAACTTGAGCATCACGATATTAATGAAGTAGATTACATTTTCTGCACATTTGATACAGATTTATATTATGAGAAAATGATTGAACTTATTAAACCATTAGGTCATATCGCAACGATTGTTGCATTTAAAGAAAAGCAAGACTTAAATCTACTCAAACCAAATAGTGTTAACTTTACTCATGAATTTATGTTCGCCAGACCAGTCAATCGCACGAATGACATGATTAAACATCATGAGTATTTGAAAGATATTTCTGAAAGGGTTGAACGAGGCCAATATCACCATACAACTACGAAGGTGATTAATGGATTAACCACCGAGACACTTTACCAAGCTCATCAAATTTTAGAATCAAATACGATGATAGGTAAATTAGTTATTAATGTGGAAAAATAATTACCATAAATAATTATCGACATATTTCTTAGAGAGAATAGCAGTAAGATGATTTTAATTACGAATCATCTTACTGCTAATTTTATATTCAATTTTGTCGCCATCATCACTATAAAATTAAAAAGTTATATATTTTAAAAATACAAAGTATAAATGATTGATATTACTTGGGACGGGTAATAAACATAGGAAAGAGGTGATTGTTTTATTTATGAAATCAACAAATACAAGTAAAATCAGCATTGTATTTTGGGTAGCATTAGCAATTTGTACAGCATTTGTTATTTATGGTGCGATTCTACCTAAACAACTTGAACAAGTTACGCAAACTGTAACTTCATTTATAGCAGTTCATTTTTCATGGTATTATCTTTTACTTGTCCTACTCATACTTATAGTAAGTGTTTATTTATTATTCTCTAGATATGCATCAATTACATTAGGTAAAGAAGGAGAAGATCCTGAATTCTCACTTCCTTCATGGTTCGCTATGTTATTTAGTGCAGGTATGGGTATCGGATTAGTATTCTGGACCACTGCGGAGCCTATAAGTCACGCGTTTACTTTAACTCCAATACATAAAGCTGGAACGCAGTCAGCCATTAATGACGCCATGCAATTTTCTTTCTTCCATTGGGGTATACATGCCTGGGCAGTTTACGGCATTGTAGCGCTCGTCTTTGCGTATTTTAGTTTCCATAAGGGATATCCCGGTCTTGTAAGTGCAACATTAACGCCCATTTTCGGTGAAAAAGCTATGCGAGGTCCGATAGGTGGTGCGATAGATGTATTAGCAGTCATAGCGACTGTAACAGGTGTTGCAGCAACATTAGGATTTGGAGCATTACAAATTAATGAAGGCCTTAACTTCTTGTTTAAAGTGCCAAATAACTTTGGAACACAAGTTATCCTTATTATCGTTGCTACTATATTATTTACTTGGTCAGCATGGTCAGGTATTGATAAAGGTATTAAAACTTTAAGTAACATCAATATGGGGTTAGCATTTCTAGTTTTAGTCGGATTATTCATTGTTGGACCGACACTTTATATTTTGAACACATTTACGAATGGTTTAGGGAATTACATAGCCAATTTCTTTAAAATGAGTTTGAGAATTCCATCAGGTGGAGAGAAATTTAAATGGTTACAACAATGGACAATTTTCTATTGGGCATGGTGGATTTCATGGGCGCCATTTGTTGGAATCTTTATCGCACGTGTCTCAAGAGGTAGAACAATCAAAGAATTTATTTTAGGCGTACTATTTGTTCCAGCACTAGTATGTTTCTTATTCTTTGCAGTCTTCGGTGCTTCAGCAATTTATTTACAAGATCATCATATAGCTAATATTGCTAAAGCAGCTACAGAGACAGCTACATTTGCAACGTTAGAACAATATCCGCTTGGATTTATATTAAGTATTATTACTCTAGTAGTGATTATGATTTTCTTTGTGACTTCAGCCGACTCCGCTACCTATGTACTGGGCATGTTAAGTGCTCGTGGAGATATAAATCCTGCTTCATTTGTAAAGGTAAGCTGGGGTATTATCATGGCACTATTTGCAATAATTATGATTTACACTGGTGGCACACAAGCAATACAAAACTTACTTATCATAGCTGCATTACCATTTTCACTCGTAATCATAGTTATGATTTGGTCGCTCTTTAAGTCGCTTAGTGATGAAAAGCCACGTCCTAGCAATAAGGTATTAGTTAAGGATAAGAATTCTGACATTCTAGAATACCGTAGTTCTAAAAACGAAAAAAATTTAACATAATAATAAAAATATACGTTTTTCATCTAATTAGAATGGGAATAATGTATTATAAGTAGTGCTTCTTTAAATATTTTTAAAAATAGAATAAAAAATTGTTTTATTTATGTTTCAAAAAAATATTTATAGGGTACTCATTTAAAATGTAAACAAATTCAACAATGACATAAGGAGGTGCCGTGCGAGGTGAAAAGACTAAAAAATTTCATCCTCGGCCTTTTAATAGTCGCAATTGTTGGGTTCCTATTGTTTATGTACATAAAGGATAGTCGTATTAAAAGCTATCAAGACTACTTCCTTCATTTCAATTGGTTCCAACCACTATTAATTGGACTTGCGGGATTACTAATATTGATTGGACTCATATTAGTATTAAGCATATTCAAACCTACGTATCGTAAACCTGGACTTTATAAAACTTTTGATGATGGTCATATTTATGTATCAAGAAAAGCAGTTGAAAAATCTGCGTACGATACATTAACTAAATATGATCAAGTAAGACAACCTAATGTAGTAAGTAAGCTTTATAGTAAGAAAAAGAAATCATTTATCGACATTAAAGCAGATTTCTTCGTACCAAATGATGTTCAAGTGAAATCATTAACTGAAAGTATTCGCTCTGACATTAAGAAAAATGTTGAACATTTCACAGAAATTCCAGTACGAAAATTAGAAGTTAATGTTCGTGACCAGAAAACGTCTGGTCCACGTGTGTTGTAAGGGAGGGATATCATGGCTGAAAATAATAATCAAAACGGACAAGACTCTACACAACAATTAATCAATATATTTAAAGCATTTAAGTGGCGTATTATTGGATTTTTAGCATTTTTACTTATAGCTATATTATTCCTAACTCTTGGATTTTGGAAAACAATTTTAATCATTGTCTTGTGTTTAATTGGAATTGGTATCGGGTATATTAAAGACCGTACGCAAGACTTTATGAATTTCCTCAATAGATGGAGCTAGACCAGTTCTAAAGGAATTAATTAAATCTAATTATTAATAATAACTAAATTTTGAAAGTAAAGGAGAATTTACTATGGCAGTAGATAATAACAAAGCAAAACAAGCATACGATAACCAAACTGGTGTAAATGAAAAAGAAAGACAAGAACAACAAAAAGAAGTTCAAGAAAATCAACAACCACAATTCGAAAACAAATTAACTTTCTCTGATGAAGTAGTTGAAAAAATTGCTGGTATTGCTGCTCGTGAAGTTAAAGGTATCTTAGATATGAAAGGCGGATTCACTGACAACTTCACTAATGCATTCTCAAGTGGTAATAACGTGACTACTGGCGTGTCAGTTGAAGTTGGCGAAAAACAAGCTGCTATCGACTTAAAAGTTATTTTAGAATATGGTGAATCAGCACCAAAAATCTTCCGTAAAGTAACTGACTTAGTTAAAGAACAAGTGAAATACATCACTGGCTTAGAAGTTGTTGAAGTGAACATGCAAGTTGACGATGTAATGACTAAAAAAGAATGGCAACAAAAAAATGAAAAAGACAATAAAGACAACAACCACAGTGACAGACAAGGTTTACAATAATTTATAATTGCAATTTGATAAATCATTTAAGTTGAACCTTATATGATATTAGCCTATAAATGGAAAGTGTTCTCACACCATTTATAGGCTTTTTGTTTATTAATAATTAATATTCCTCAAAAAATAAGCAGTCTGTGTAAAAGATGACTTTCTTAAACATAGACTGCTTATTATAAACTACAATTACATTAATATTTTAATTAGTGAAGCGGATTGTTTACTTTAATATACGTATATTCATGTGCTTGATCTTCTAATCGCATAGTCGTCACGCATTTATAATCAATTGTTGGGGCAAAGATAACTTCTTCGATTTCACTACGACGACCTTCAGATAATTCTGTGATATTACTTAAAATATCCTTTAATATGAGTGCCATATCCTTCCAGATTTCATTTTCAAGTGAAGAAGAATGAGATGACTTAGCTATTGTAAGCACAAGCTCTCCTAAGTGATTCTGAACTGTAGAATAAAATGCTTTATTAAAAACGGAAGTCTTAGAATTTGTTAAAATTCTAGATTTCTCATGAAAATGGTTCGTCTCATAACCCGATTGATTTAAGCGCTCAGTATCAATACGTAAGCCTTCGAAATCTCTAATATATAGTTTATTAAGTGAACCGTCTTCGTTAAAGGTTGCAACAGAATTCTGTAGGTGTGCCTCTAAAGCAATACCATATTTAGAATATAAAGGAATGACTAAACCTAGTAACGCTTTACTATATTCATTCATCCAAGTTTTAGCTGCTTCTTCAAATGACTGAAATCCCTTAGAAACTTGATATGTTTGAATTAATGTTTGAATAGGCGTTTCAGAGTTGTAAGGATACGTTGCAACTAAACTTGATGGAATGACAGGTACCACATCATTCGTTATAGAATGATAGAAATTATTTCTAAATAACGTACCTAGTTGTTCACTACGATCTGTTTGTATCTCATCACTATCATTAGAATTATAAAAATGAATTCCTGCCACTTCATCAATTACAGTAGAAGCATACTGTTTAAATGTTGAATCTTTAGTCAAGATATCGTTTAAGATGTGTGTAACTAAAGGTCCATTATGAGTTGTTTGTTCTGAAAGTGTACGAATTTCGCCAGTAATATGTACATTTGTTGATAATTTAATATGTGGCGCTTTATTAGGTAATTCAGGAACCAACGTTCTAAATGATAAACCAGCATAATATGGGATAGAATATTCACTCACAATCATAAGTCGTTGATCAAGTTCTTCCATGTAATCTTGATGTAGGACATGGTCGTATTGCCATGGATGCATAATCATCAATTGATAGTCGTCTAAATTTACTTGTCCGCTAAATTCTTTTTCTAAGTGTGAGTATATATCAGGAAACATATGTTTCATCGTATCATTGTAATTTGCATCTAAAGCTTGAACACGAGCCACTGAATGATGCAATAATACAATTTTTAATTCGATGGGCTGAGTAAATTCAGAAGAGTATCTAAATGTTTCAAACGCATCCATACCTTTACGCAGTTTTGCTCCCGGATGAAGAGGGTGGCCTTCTACTACGGCTTGCTCAGACCTTAGATAACTATCTTGATGATTTTTAATAATATCGTATAGAGGTGCTCGATCATCCTTCATTTTAAAATATTGATAGCTCAGCGCAAATGTCATATTGGCTGCACTGTTCGTTTGGTCATCTCTGAATTGTTGGCTCGCTTCATTGTCCAACTCTGGTGATTCAGTAAGAATCCAGTCTAATATGTCATTAGGATGTAAAATACGCTTAAATTCATCTTGATATTGTTCACGTTTATAATAAAAGGGGCCTTCAACATCTATACGATTAAATGCATGTTGACCAGTTACTGGTGCGTATAAGTATAGCTTTGATTTAGGAAAATGAATTTCTAAAATGTCAGTTACATGAGTGTCATAGCCAGCAAATTTACGTCTATTAAGTAACTGACTATGATCATTACCATGAACTAAATTCTCTCTATGTATAGAAGTAACTAAACGCTTTGTTACTTTATCTCGACCAGTTAATAATTTATCTTGGAAAATAGATGCCCATTGTTCATCATATTGTTGTAAAAACTGAAAGACATTTTGCTCATCTTGGGTCATCTCAATGTCTTGTTTGTTAATAAATTGATTGAAATTCATAATTCACCTCTAAAAAAATATTTTACAAAAATAAATAAGATTTGTATAATCCATATTAATGATAATGATAATTATTATCAATAAAAAAGACAGGTGAAAATTAAATGGCAAAATTTTTCTTTTCCAGTTCTTTTCTTCTGTTTTTGGGGAATTGGATTGGGCAAATAGGATTAAACTGGTTTGTACTTACTACATATCATAACGCAGTTTATCTGGGATTAGTTAATTTTTGCCGACTCGTACCAATTTTATTGCTAAGTGTATGGGCAGGCTCAATTGCTGATAAATATGATAAAGGAAATTTACTTAGAATAACCATTTCCTCTTCATTTATAGTCACTGCGGTATTGTGTGTTTTGACATTTACTATTGATTCTATCCCAATCGCTGTAATACTCATTTATGCATCGTTAAGAGGTATTCTAAGTGCAGTAGAAACACCAGTAAGACAAGCGGTGTTACCTGATTTATCAGATAAAATTTCTACAACACAGGCAGTATCGTTTCATTCGTTTATCATTAACATCTGTCGTTCGATAGGTCCTGCAATCGCTGGAGTCATTCTAGCAGCTTATCATGCGCCTTCAACTTTCTTAGCACAAGCGATATGTTATTTAGTTGCTGTACTTTTTAGTCTGCCTCTTCACTTTGAAGTTGTTTCAAATCAACTCGAAAATAAAGAATTCTCATTAAAGATAGTTATGAATTATTTCAAACGTAATCTAGAGGGGAGTAAGATATTTATTACTTCTCTATTAATCATGGCTACAGGATTCTCTTATACAACAGTATTACCCGTACTTACGAATCATATTTTTCCAGGAAAATCAGAAGTATTTGGTATAGCGATGACCTTCTGTGCTATTGGTGGTATCGTAGCAACAATTATTTTACCTACCATTTTAAATCATCTAAGCGCAGTTAAAATGTATTATTTAAGTTCTTTGCTATTTGGGTTAGCTTTACTAGGCGTCGTTATACATAATTTGGTTATTATGTTCATTTGTATCACTTTAATTGGACTATTTAGCCAATGGGCAAGAACAACGAATAGAGTTTATTTTCAACATAGTGTTAAAGACTATGAGAGAGGGAAGGTATTAAGTATTATTATGATGGACCGTGGTATGATACCTCTCGGTAGTTTAGTTATGAGTTTCTTTGCAGATGTATTCGGAATACTGACGACATTCATGATCATGGGTATAACTACCGTAGCCATTTCAGTAATATTTTACCTAATACAGCGTATGACGAAGTTGGAGGAAAGTAATAATGAAGCGTAATGAATGGCTGTTAGCAGATAAAAATATACAATACCGTATCATGAACGCAATAATTAAAGAACGTATTTCACCAGAAGGCATGAAAATAACGAAAGATGATAATGTGGTGGAAATTCAGTACCAAGGCAAAAGATTAACTGTTCAAGTAAAACGTAAAAGTGCTATGGAAAGATATGTGTTTAAAGGCGATATTATGTATGGTTGTGGTCAAAAGTCACAACCTATTGAAAGCTTAGAAGATCTGCTCGAAACATTAACACAGGATTTTAATATTGAAATTTCAGAACGTTTGAATGAAGAATTGATTCATAGTAGAGACAGTTTTATTGAAACATATAAACATTTTAACAACAGACAATCACTCATACATCAAAGTATGAAATTTTCAAGATTGCCTGAATCATTAAACTTTATATCCTGGCTACAACATTTACAAGATAGTGGCATTATAGATGATTTAAGTTATTCGGAGAGTTTGATTGTTGAAGGACATCCTACCCATCCTTTAACTAAGACAAAACTTCCGTTAAATAAAAGCGAGTTGAAAGCGTATGCTCCAGAGTTTGAAAAGGTTATTCCTCTAAAAATTATGCTTATTGAAAAGAATCACATTGTCACTACGTCAATGGAAGACGATGACCAATATATTTTAAATCGTGTCATTCCGGAATATCGTCATCAACTCAATTCATTTTTGGAGCCTTTAAATTTAAATTTAGAGGATTATAGAGTCATGATTGTTCATCCTTGGCAATACGATCACACTATAGGCGGAAAATTTAGTCAGTGGATTGCTAGTAAAATACTAATACCAACACCATTCACAGTAGAATCTAAAGCAACGTTATCATTTAGAACGATGGATTTAATTCATAAACCTTATCACGTTAAACTTCCTGTGAATGTTCAAGCAACTAGTGCAGTAAGAACTGTTTCTACGGTTACTACGGTAGATGGACCTAAATTAAGTTATGCATTACAAGGACTACTTGATCAATATCCAGGACTCCAAGTGGCCATGGAACCCTTTGGTGCATATGCCGACGTGGATTCTGATTTGGCAAGACAACTTGCATGCATTATTCGTCAGAAACCCGTTATCTTTGAAAATGGCTCAACAGTGGTCACAGCAAGTTTAGTTAATCCTAATCCAATTGACCGTAAAGCGATTGTAGATAGCTATTTAGAATGGCTTGAAACTGAAATATCAATTGACCACATTAAACATTTTATTGCAACTTACACACAAACATTAGTCCAACCACTCATTGCATACATTCAAGATTATGGAATTGCATTAGAAGCACATATGCAAAATACGATTGTCAATCTAGGTCCTAACTATCAAATGAAATTCTTAGTACGTGATTTAGGTGGTTCACGTATAGATTTAGATACTTTACAACAGAAGGTAACAAATATTGAAGTAACGAATGAAAGTTTATTAGCTCAATCCATTGAGGAAGTTATTGCAAAGTTTCAACATGCTGTTGTACAAAATCAATTAGCAGAGTTGATTCATCACTTTAATCAATATGAAGATGTTAAAGAAGAAGAGTTATTTGATATCGTTCGTGAAGAGATTGATCTAGCGATTGATGATGATAAATCCCATGCCGACATTTTGAGGAAAGTATTATTTGGTCCGACAATAACTGTTAAAGCGTTATTGAGTATGAGGATGGAAAATAAAGTTAAAAAATATTTGAACACTGAATTAGAAAATCCTATTAAAAAAGAGGTGTAGTACATGGCTAGAATCAAAGTTAACTTATCAAAAATACAATACAATGCCAAAGTACTTCAGACATTACTTGAACGTAGACAGATTCACTTTACCCCTGTAGTAAAATGTGTTGCCGGAGATGAACGCATCGTTTCTACAATAAAATCTCTTGGAATTACACACTTTGCTGAATCAAGAATTGATAATATTGAAAGACTAAGAGATTTAAATATCACATTTACACTATTACGCCCCACGACAGAATTTGAAACTATGATTTCTACTGTGAAACTAAGTATTCAAACAGAACTTGATACGATTAAACAATTGAATGTAATTGCAAAAAGAATGAATGTAAAGCATCAAATCATGTTAATGGTAGATTGGAAAGACGGCCGTGAAGGTGTCTTAACTTATGATGTATTAGATTATATTAAAGAAATTATGAGTATGAGTCATATACAACTAGTAGGATTAGCATTTAATTTTATGTGCTTTAAATCCAAAGCTCCAGAAGAAAATGATGTCTTTATGATTAATAAGTTCATTAGTGCCGTTGAAAAGGAAATAGGTTACAAGTTTAAAATTATTTCAGGAGGTAACTCAAGCATGTTACCTCAAACAATGTACAATGATCTTGGCAAGATTAATGAATTAAGAATAGGAGAAGCACTCTTTAGGGGAATAGATACTACCACGAATGAACCTATTGCAAGTCTCTATCAAGATGCGATTGTACTTGAAGCGGAAATTATTGAAATTAAACCACGTATTAATCAAGTGACACACCAATCCTATTTACAAGCAATAGTGGATATAGGTTATTTAGATACATTTACAGATGGTATCAAGCCTATCGCCAATGATCTGAAAATGGTTGGCGCCTCAAGCGATCATTTAATGATTGATTTGAATAATCAAGATCACTATCAAATTGGGGATAGAATTCAATTTAGTTTAAATTATGAAGCTTTGTCACAGAGTATGTATATGAAAAATTTAACTAAATCATATTACGACGATTCAAAGATTCAAACTTTGATTGAAAATTTTAACACAAACATATTTGCCAATACGTAGAGAAGACTCAATTTTATTCATTAAATTATATTTCACTTTAAACTGCTCTTTAATTTCTATTTAAAAGAGCAGTTTTATTTATTTTAGTTAGTTATTGTTCTCTAAATTGTATATAAGGCAAATATTAAGTGATATTCAGATTTATCTTTCATAGTAGTTAGTCTGACTTATGAATTAAATTATATTTGAGTAAAATATATTCATAAAACAATACAAAATGATATTGACAATGAGAATCGTTATCAATAAACTATATATGTAAGCATATACATATTAAGGAGTGGAACAATGAGAGGTCTAAAATTTTTTAGTGCTGTTGGCTTAATGCTAGTATTAGTTCTTGTTGCGGCCTGTGGAAGTAATGGTTCTAATAATTCAAGTAATAAATCTGCATCTAAAGATGGTGTAGAAATTAAACACGATGAAGGAAAAACTAAAGTACCTAAGCACCCTAAACGTGTCGTTGTACTTGAATATTCATTCGTAGATGCATTAGCTTCACTTGATGTAAAACCTGTAGGTATAGCAGATGATAAGAAAAAGGAACGTATCATCAAACCATTAAGAGATAAAATTGGTAACTATACGTCTGTAGGTGCACGTAAACAACCTAACTTAGAGGAAATTAGTAAACTAAAACCAGACTTAATTATTGCAGATAGTAATAGACATAAAGGAATTTATAAAGATTTAAGTAAAATTGCTCCAACAATTGAACTTAAGAGTTTTGATGGAAACTATAATCAAAACATTGATGCCTTCAAAACAATTTCTAAAGCATTAGGTAAAGAAGATGAAGGTAAAAAACGTCTAAAAGAACATGATGAAAAGATTGAAAAATATAAAAAAGAAATTACAATGAATAAAGATGAGAAAGTGTTACCTGCAGTTGCATCTAAATCAGGTTTATTAGCACACCCTAGTTATTCATATGTAGGACAATTCTTAAATCAACTTGGATTCAAAGAAGCATTAACTGATGATGTGACAAAAGGTTTAAGTAAGTATCTTAAAGGACCTTACTTACAAATGAACACTGAAACATTATCTAAAGTAAATCCAGGCCGTATGTTCATCATGACTGATAAAGCAAGTCCTAATGAGCCTTCTCTTAAAGAATTAGAAAAAGATGCTGTATGGAAAAAATTAGATGCTGTTAAACATAATCGTGTAGATGTGTTAGATCGTGACCTATGGGCTAGATCACGTGGTTTAATTTCTTCTGAAGAGATGGCAAAAGAACTTGTAGAACTTTCAAAGAAAGATAGTAATAAAGATAATAAGTAAGGTGGAAAATAATGACTATGGGTATTAAAAATAGTCAATCCGCTATTGAACAAAAAAAGAGAAAGCGCACTACACTCACTTATATAGTGGGTGTGTGCTTTCTTTTTATTTCAATCTATTTGAATTTAGCGATTGGTTCTTCAAAAATACAATTTCATGATATTTTAAGTTACTTCACTGGACATATTGAATCAGAACAAACATTTTTAATTCATAACGTACGCATGCCTCGAATGCTTGCAGGGTTAGTGATAGGTGGTGCATTGGGGATAGCCGGTCTACTTATGCAAGCAATAACTAGAAATCCACTTGCTTCACCTCAAATATTTGGTGTAAATGCTGGAGCGTCCTTCGTCATTGTTTTAATTACAGTTTTAATTCCATCCCTAGGTTCTTATTCAACTATCCTAGCAATTATTGGAGCCTTTTTTGGTGGATTTACTGTTTATACGTTGTCAGGATCTACGAAATCAATTACGCCAGTGAAACTTGCTTTAGCAGGTATGGCGATACATCTATTCTTTAGTAGCATGACCCAAGGAATCATTCTTTTAAATGAGGATTCTAATGATACTGTCATGTTTTGGTTAGTAGGATCATTAGCTGGGATAAAATGGAATCAAATTATGATGATTTTACCTTGTATAGTCATTGCTGTAATTGTAACTATTTTTATGGGGAGACAGCTTACAATTATGGAACTCGGAGACGACATTGCAAGAAGCCTTGGTCAACGTACTGAAATTGTAAGAATGATTATTGGATTGCTAGTGATAGTATTAGCAGGGATGTCTGTTTCAATTGCAGGCCCCATCGGTTTTGTGGGCCTCATTGTTCCTCATATAGTTAAACGTTATGTAAGTAAAAATTATCTAGTTATGCTACCTCTCACGTTTATTTTTGGTGCAGATTTATTGCTAATATCTGACGTTTTATGTCGTTTAATCACTTATCCATTTGAATCTCCAGTTGGTATAGTGACTTCATTTGTCGGCGCCTTTTACTTCTTATTCATTACTGTAAGAGGGGTGAATCGCGTATGATTAAGAGTAGCAATAGTATACGTTATGGAATCGTGATTATTTTATTAGTCGTCAGTACAATATTTAGTTTATGTATAGGTTCAGTTATGATAGACCCTATACACGCTATTGTTGGTTTTTTCACACAAGATGACTTTATTTTAAATGAATATCGTATACCTCGAACATTATTGGGATTAGTAATAGGTAGCAGTTTAGCTATATCTGGTGCTGTCATTCAAGGTGTAATTAGAAATCCGCTTGCATCTCCGGATGTTATTGGAATTACTAAAGGAGCAAGTCTAGCAGCGGTGATTATTATTATGATATTTCCGTCGGCACCTTTATTTGTATTACCTTTAGGATCGTTTGTTGGAGCATTGGTGATTAGTTTAATATTGTCCTTCCTTATTTCCAAATTTGATGTAAAAGGATCGAAACTTGCTCTTATAGGTTTAGCCATAGGCGCAATTTGTACGGCTATCGTACAGTTCTTACTTATTCGTAATCCTATGGATGCAAATAATGCATTAGTTTGGTTAACTGGTAGTTTATATGGACATAATATTTCTAACTTCTATAGTGTCTTACCTTGGTTTATTATCACTGTACCGGTAGTATTATTACTCGGTTACCAGCTAGATATCTTAAACTTGGGAGATAATGTCGCTACAGCTCTTGGTGCACGTGTTCGATTTTTAAAAATGATATTACTCATCTTGGCTGTAATGTTAGCTGGAGCTTCTATTGCAGTTGTCGGTGGTATTAGTTTCTTAGGACTTATAGCACCTCATATAGCAAGACAACTCGTCGGACACAAAAATATACATGTCATTATCATGTCAGGTTTAATAGGCGCTATACTATTAACGCTTGGTGATGGGTTAGCTAGGGGAATTCAACCGCCACTTGATATTCCAGTAGGTGTAGTTATTGCAGTTATTGGAGCACCATATTTCTTATTCTTACTACGTAGAATGAAATGATTTATTCATTAAATATGAATTTGAGCGCTCTTAGGTATGCTATGGCCGATTTCAATTTATAGTTTATTGAAATCGGCCTTTTTTAAATTTTTAATTGCGAAAAGTGATAGATTAGCGTATAGTATTTATACGTAATTATTCATATTTTTGTATATATAAACATTTGTGTAGATGAATCTTGATTACTTCAAATTGATATAAATAGATAGAAACGGATTGAAAAGTAATGAACGGATATACTAAAAGCGAAATTATAAAAGGTAGAATTAAATTTATAACAATGTCCATTCTAGGTATCATATTATTTTTAATTCCTATACCAGTTGTTCAAGATGGACAAAAACAAACAACATTACCTGTGGCATTTCTTGCAAATTGTTTAAAAGATCTGTTAGGGAATATTATGCCTATATTAATTGTATTAATTATTACAATTTCAGGTGTATTAACTCTTTTGTGCTCAACAATTTATAAACACAAGTTAAATCCACAAGGCCTAATGTATAATGCATTTAATGTCAAACTAGGTTGGCTAATATTAAGAGTATTATCAGTTGTATTTGTATGGCTTACTTATTTGAAAGTAGGGCCTAAAATGATTTATTCAGAAGATACGGGGGGGCTAGTCTTTTATAGTCTATTACCAACTCTTGTGGCCGTATTTTTATTTGCGGCACTATTTTTACCGTTATTGATGGAATACGGACTATTAGAATTATTAGGACCTGTGTTTAGACCAGTAATGAGACCGCTATTTACTCTACCTGGTCGATCAACTGTAGATAATCTAGCATCATTTATTGGTGATGGAACGGTAGGCGTCTTAATTACAAGTAGACAGTATGAGGAAGGCTATTATTCTAGAAGAGAAGCAACAGTCATTTCTACTACGTTTAGTGTAGTATCTATTACTTTCGCTATAGTTATTGCTTCAACTATTAAAATGCAAGATCAATTCTTTTATTTTTATATCACTGTAATTGTTTCTTGTTTAATTGCAGCAATGATAATGCCAAGAATTTGGCCTTTAAAAAATATTCCAGATGAATATGCTAAAGATGTTTCAGAGGATGCAAGAACGGAGCAATTACCAGAAGGAAAAACGGCATTAAGACATGGATATGACATGGCGACAGAGGTTGGTATAAAAGCTCCAGGATTCAAAAAGTTCTTTATTTCTGGATTTAAAACCGTTGTAGATATGTGGTTTGTCATTTTACCAGTAGTAATGAGTATAGGAACAATCGCAACAATTATCGCGAATTATACACCTATTTTTGAAGTTATTGGAAAACCATTCGTTCCACTACTAGAATTATTGCAAATTCCAGAAGCTTCACACGCTTCTCAAACTATTCTCATAGGTTTTGCCGATATGTTTTTACCATCTATATTAATTGAAGGGGTCAAAAGTGACATAACACGTTTTGTTATTGGAGCATTAAGTATATCCCAATTAATATACTTGTCAGAAGTAGGTGGTGTTATTTTAGGTTCAAAAATTCCTGTCAGCATAGGTAAACTATTTATGATTTTCTTAATACGTACTTTAATCACGCTTCCTATTATTGCATTACTTGCGCATTTATTTATCCATTAAAAAGATTGCTTATTAATATACTTTATTATAATAAGCAATCCTCTATTAAAAAATTATTTATCTAATTTCGACAATACATTTGCTTTAACAATTTCACTTTTAATTACTGGAGAGTCTTCGGATTTTCCAGTATTTTTATGAGCTTCTTTAAAAGCATCACTATTTACCCAATTTTTAAAATCTTTTTCAGTATTCCACCATGTATTTACATACATATCTTCACTATAATCATCTCTATCAATTTGCCAAACTTCAATACCATTAAAACCTTGTAAGGATTGGATTTGACCACCTTTTGTAAATCTAGGTGCCATTTTTTCTGCAAAACCTTTTTTCACGGTTATTCTATTTGTTACGACGAACAATAACTTCACCTCCATAATCATTATTGATTCCAATATAATAGGATTGTTTATACTTATCAATTTTCATATATCGAAAATGAGAGCCACCAACCGTAATAGATACATGGTTGGTGGCTTTTGTATGGATTATTAATTATATATATTTTAATTACTTGGTCAGTTCATTGTAAACTTTTTGATCATTTTGAGTATAAATAATGTATTCATGGTCATCAGTATCGATAATTACGCGGTTTGTTTTTCCAAATGTAGAACCAATACGAGAGATTTCTTTTCCATTTTTTTCAGGTACTGCATGGATATCTTGGTCTTGTGAGATATTTTTAATTTCATTATTAGGTATTTTAATATCTGCTACTCTCCATTGAATACGTACTTCATTATCGTTTTTCTTTACTGTCATTGCCATTAAAAACACATCCTTTAAATAATTTGTATATTCATCATAAATTATTTTGAAATCGTTTTCAAGGATTTATGTGATACTTTTGAATATAATATGTCATACTAATAAAATATTAATACGAAAGTATGTTCGCTTTATATGTAATTGTGTGTTAAAATGTTTTGAAAAGGAGAACTAGAAATGACAGGTAAAACACATGCCTCCTGTGGGGCTTTAACAGGAGCTTTGACAACTCAATATTTTCATACTGATTTATTTACTTCAGTCACTATATTGGTATTATCAACTCTAGCAAGCCTATTGCCAGACATATGTCATACCCAAAGTAAAATTGGAAGACGTTTCAGAGTTTTAAGTTTTGTTATTAGGCTTCTATTTGGCCATAGGACATTTACTCACTCTCTTGCTTTCATCATTATCATTGGTTTTTTACTGTACTTAATTCAAACACCCATGTATTATATGGTTGCAATTGTTATTGGAATAGCTTCACATGTTATACTAGATATATTAACACCTAAAGGGGTTAAATTATTCTATCCCTTACCATTGAATGTTGTATCGCCGCTTCATTTTAAAACAGGCGGATTAGTTGATTTATCTTTAGCTACAGCTTTTAGCTTTGGAACAGTATACACGTTGTTTCAACCCTTTTTTAATGAATTTATGTTACAGTGGCTAAATTAATTCTTTGAATCATTTATACATAAGGAGAGTAATCATGTTAGATAAAAACCAATTGGAGAAATATAACCAAGAGCATTTGTATGAATATGAAAAATTAATGAGTAATAATGAAAAAGATGCACTTGAAAATAAAGTTGATGAGCTTGATTTAGAAGGAATTCAAAAACTATATCATGATTTATATGTTAATAGAAAATCAATAGATGATGTATCATCGGTATCAGAAGTTAAGTATGAAGTGAAATCTCAACTTTCTGATGAAGATAAGCATACATATGAACAAAAGGGTTATGAAGCGATTAGAAATGGTGAATTCGCGGTACTTCTTATGGCTGGCGGTCAAGGAACGCGATTAGGTTATAAAGGGCCTAAAGGTTCTTTTGAAATTGAGGGTGTAAGTTTATTTGAGTTACAGGCTCGCCAACTCATTAATTTAAAGAATCAAACGGGTCATACAATTAATTGGTATATAATGACTAGTGATATAAATCATAATGAAACAATAGAGTATTTTAAGAAACATCAATATTTTGATTATGATCCAGAACATGTACATTTCTTTAAACAAGCAAATATTGTAGCCTTAGGTGAAGACGGCAAACTTGTACTTAACAGAGATGGTCATATTATGGAAACACCAAATGGTAATGGTGGAGTATTTAAATCTCTTAAAGAGGCTGGATACTTAGATAAAATGGAAAAGGATCATGTAAAATATATCTTCTTAAATAATATTGACAATGTTCTTGTGAAAGTCTTAGATCCATTATTTGCTGGTTACACTGTAAGTAATAATAAAGATGTTACATCTAAAACAATTCAACCTAAACATGGAGAGAGTGTTGGACGTTTAGTCAACATTGATAGTAAAGATACAGTTCTTGAGTATTCAGAATTGGATCCCGAAGTAGCCAATGATTTTGATAATGCTAATATTGGTATCCATGCATTTAAACTGGCCTATATTAAAAGTGCAGTAGATAGGGAACTACCATATCATTTAGCTATTAAAAAATTAAAACAACTAGATGAAGACTTTGGCGTTGTAGAGCTACCAACATTAAAATTTGAATTGTTTTATTTCGATATTTTCAAATATGGAACAAGTTTTGTTACATTACAAGTTCCTAGAGAAGAGGAGTTTTCACCACTGAAAAATAAAGTAGGTAAAGATAGTGTGGAAACTGCTACAGAAGATTTAAAACGTATGAGTTTGATTTAAATAAAAGGTGGTGGAATAGATGTCTCATACATCTAAGCATAAAAAAGCATCGGTAGTTGAATCATTTAAGGACATCATTCCCTTATCTTTTGGCGAGGAAATAGGTAATGCAGCCTCACATGGTGCGGCTGCATTATTAACATTGTTTGTATTACCTTATGCAGCTGTTCATAGCTACAATCATGGTGGCACATTGGAATCGGTAAGTGTGTCTATTTATATTATTAGTATTTTTATGATGTTTATTTCTTCAACTATTTATCATTCTATGCAGAATTATACAGCTCATAAGTATATTTTACGTATTATCGATCATAGCATGATTTACGTAGCTATTTCAGGTACTTATACGCCAGTATTACTTACTATAGTAGGTGGATGGATAGGATGGGTAGTGACCCTATTTTTATGGGGGACTACATTATGGGGAATATTATATAAATCCATTGCTACGAAAGTTAATCATAAGCTCAGTCTTATTGTTTACCTAGTGATGGGATGGGTTGGTGTGATATTTATACCAGTGATTATCATGCGCACCTCTTGGTTATTTATTTTATTTATATTCCTGGGTGGCCTTTCTTATACAATAGGAGCCTGGTTTTACGCGCAAAAGAATAGACCTTATTTTCATATGATATGGCATATTTTTATTGTGATTGCATCGGTTTTACACATGATAGGGATATTATATTTTATGTAAAGTAAGTTTACGGTAGAGTTTAAATGGCTCTGCCGTTTTATTTTAACCTAGAAAATTAATACTATTGCATGATTGCGAACTAAACATCATCGTATTAATATTTTAAGGGTTCGAAATAGATAGAACAAAAGGAGTAAATATAAATGAAGTTTAGGTCGATATTAACAGTAACCGCATTGATACTAATCATGTTTATGGCTGCAATTGAGACATCTATTATATCTCTAGCCTTACCAACGATTAAGATAAATTTACATGCAGGTAATTTAGTATCTTTAGTTTTTACTGTTTATTTTATTGCTTTGGTCATAGCTAACCCTATTGTAGGTGAGCTGTTATCTCGTTTTAAGATATTATATATTGCCGTTGCAGGTGTTTCTTTATTTGCAATTGGTAGTTTGATGTCAGGTTTAAGTGAAACATTTACTTTTTTAATTATCTCAAGAACGATTCAAGGTTTTGGGGCAGGGGTCATGATGTCTTTATCTCAGATAGTCCCTAAACTAGCGTTTGAAATTCCTTTAAGATATAAAATTATGGGAATTGTAGGTAGTGTTTGGGGAATTTCCAGTATCATTGGACCCATACTCGGTGGTGCGATTTTAGAATTCGCGACATGGCACTGGCTGTTCTTTATTAATATACCTATAGCAATTATTGCTATTGTATTAGTACTAATGACATTTCATTTTCCAGAGGAAGAACATGGTAATCAAACACACTTTGATGTGAAAGGATTATCAATCTTTTATATATTTATAGCATTGCTTATGATTGGATTATTAAATCAACAACATTTATATCTCAATATTATTGCAATCATCTTGGCTTTATTAGTATTGATTGGCTTGTTTAAAATAGAACAAAAACAAAATAATCCATTTCTTCCGACTAATGAGTTTAATAGATCAATAATGCTTGCTTTCATTACTGATTTATTTATAGCTATGTCATTAATAGGATATAACCTGTATATACCAGTATATTTACAAGAACAATTAGGTTTATCACCTCTTCAAAGTGGGTTTGTTATTTTACCACTATCAGTTGCATGGATTATATTAAACTTTAATTTAGCGAAGATTGAAGCAAACTTTACTAGAAAAGCATTATATCTTAGTGCGTTTACAGTTCTCTTAATTTGCAGTGTTATTATTTTATTTGGCATGAAAGTGCCATTGTTGATAGCATTTTCAGTTATCTTTGCTGGACTTAGTTTTGGATATGTATACACTAAAGATAGCGTGATTGTACAAGAGGAAAGCTCTCCTAGAAATATGAAGAAGATGATGTCATTTTATGCATTAACTAAAAACTTAGGTTCATCTGTAGGTTCTACAATTATGGGATATATGTATGCTTTAAAATCAGGTTTATTCGGCACTCATCTACACAATGTATTAGGTTTGATTGCCGTCATTTCAATTTGCTTGTCAATGATGTGGATTTTATTTTATAAATCTAATAAAACTTCAAATTTTAATAATTAAAAAGGTTTTCAAATACAAAAAACGTCTACTATAAGAGTAGGCGTTTTTAAATTTTATAAGGTGATGAATACGTGATACTATAAATATGTATTAAAAAAGAGGGGAGGACAATGAGTGATGAAATTCTTTAAAAATAAATTTTATAATTTAGCTGTAACACTTATTGTTCTCGCTATTTTTGTATTATCCGGGGCGATATTCTTAACATTTCTTGGTTTTGGATTATATGGGTTAAGTAGGATTTTAATATTTTTTCATTTAGGTTATTTTGGCTACAATAAAGGATTTTATGACAATTTGTTTTACTATGGTAGTTATATAGTATTGGGATATTTTACTCTTTTTGCTGTTGAGCATTTAATGGACTACTTTAAGAAGAAATTGCCTAACAATCCTTATTTTCAGGGTATTACATTTCACCTTATTTCTTATATAGTAACGACAGTGATGTTTTATTTTATAGTACATATTCACTATGTATATATTAATATTCAATTTTGGGTAATTATGTTAATCATAGGATTTCTATTTATTTGTAAGGAGATATTTTATCCTGAAAGTGAAAACTTGAATAACAAGAAATAGTAATTAAGCATTTATTTTGCTTTGCTAATTATAATTTGATTGAATATAACACTGTTATAAAAATAATAAAGGAGTAAACGTTCATGTCTAGTATCGATTTACCCAAAACGAAGCGGAATTTAATTGTAGCAGTGATGTTAGTGAGTGCGTTTGTAGCAATTTTAAATCAAACTTTACTCAACACTGCTTTGCCTCACATTATGCGAGAATTAAAAATTGATGAAAGCACTTCCCAATGGCTAATTACTGGATTTATGCTTGTAAATGGTGTCATGATACCACTTACAGCTTTCCTAATGGATAGAGTTAAAACTAGACCTTTATATTTAGGAGCTATGGGTACATTTTTATTAGGGTCAATTGTAGCTGCGGTTGCGCCTAATTTTGGTGTGTTGATGACAGCAAGAGTTATTCAAGCAATAGGCGCCGGTGTGTTGATGCCTTTAATGCAATTTACACTTTTCACTTTATTCTCCAAAGAACATCGTGGCTTTGCTATGGGACTAGCTGGTTTAGTCATTCAGTTCGCTCCAGCTATTGGACCTACATTCACAGGCTTAATCATTGATAATGCAAGTTGGAGAGTGCCATTTATTATTATAGTCGGTATCGCCTTAATTGCTTTTATCTTTGGTTTAATTTCAATTTCTAGTTATAACGAAACGAAGGATTCAAAATTAGATAAACGCTCTGTTGTATACTCGACTATAGGTTTTGGTATTATGCTGTATGCATTTAGTAGTGCTGGAAATTTAGGTTTTTCTAATCCAATAGTTATAGGATCGTTGATCATAAGTATTATAATTATCTCAATATTTGTTAGAAGACAACTAACGATTTCCAACCCATTACTTAACCTCAATGTATTTAAAGGTAGAATCTTTTGTTTCAGTACAATTACATCAATGATTATTATGTTATCTATGGTTGGACCTGCACTACTTATTCCTCTATATGTACAAAACGCTTTAGGTTTATCTGCGTTGTTATCAGGTTTAGTGATTATGCCAGGTGCGATTATAAATGGAATAATGTCAGTATTTACTGGACGTTTTTATGATAAATATGGTCCAAGACCATTAATATATGCTGGTTTTAGCTTATTAACGATTTGCACATTATTGCTTTGTTTCTTAAAAGCAGACACATCTTATATTTATCTTATTGTCATTTATGCGATTAGGATGTTTGCTGTTTCTCTACTTATGATGCCTATTAATACAACTGGTATTAATGCATTAGACAATAAAGATATTTCACACGGTACTGCTATTATGAACTTTGGTCGTGTGATGGCTGGTTCATTAGGAACTGCATTAATGGTAACGTTTATGAGTATTGGTTCGAAATGGATTGGGCCATCCTCGTCTGCACATGCTAGTAAAGAATTATTACAAAGACAAAGTGTTGCTGCCGGAGTTGATGTTTCATTCGCTCTAGTTACAGGTTTTGTTGTTGTTGCATTCTTATTTGCGTTATTTATTAAAGAACCTAATAGAAAATCTCAAAATATGAGAGAAGTCTAAATTATATATGAAGTTAGCCTATTATTATGGGCTAACTTCTTTTTTTATAATAAAAAAAGACTTATAATAAAAAAGATAAACTACGTAATCGAATAACTTTTGTTATTATGTAGATAAATTATTATATTTAAGGGGGATTTACTTTGTTAACGGTAAATCAAGTTGAAGAAATAGTAGGTGCATTAAAAGACCCAATTATTGATGTACCTTTGAAAGAAACTGATGGTATAGTTAACGTTACCATCAAAGAAGATATTGAGCACGTTAGTGTTAAAGTTGCAATGGCTCAATTAGGGGGACAACCACAATTAGATTTACAAATGGCAATTGTAAAAGCTCTAAAAGAAAACGGTGCTAATACAGTAGGTATTCGTTTTGAAGAATTACCACCGGAGACAGTAGAAAAGTATCGTGGTAAAGGAACAGAAAAACCTAAAACAATTGAAGGTTTACTTTCTCAAAATAATCCAGTTGAATTTATTGCAATTGCTTCCGGTAAAGGTGGCGTAGGTAAATCAACTGTAGCTGTTAATTTAGCTGTAGCTTTGGCAAGAGAAGGTAAAAAAGTTGGACTCGTAGATGCTGATATTTATGGTTTCAGCGTTCCAGATATGATGGGGATTGATGAAAGACCGGGAGTAGATGGCAAAGAAATTATTCCGGTTGAACGTCATGGAGTTAAGGTTATTTCAATGGCTTTCTTTGTAGAGGAAAACGCACCTGTCATTTGGAGAGGTCCAATGTTAGGAAAAATGCTTACAAATTTCTTTACAGAGGTTCAATGGGGAGATTTAGATTATCTTTTACTTGATTTACCACCTGGCACTGGAGATGTAGCCTTAGATGTACATTCAATGCTACCTTCTAGTAAAGAGATCATAGTTACTACTCCGCATCCTACAGCAGCGTTTGTAGCAGCTAGAGCTGGAGCTATGGCTAAACATACAGAACACTCCATTTTAGGTGTGATCGAAAATATGAGTTATTTCGAAAGTAAAGAAACTGGTAATAAGGAATATGTATTTGGTAAAGGTGGAGGTACTAAACTTGCTGATGAATTAGAAACACAGCTATTTGGAGAGTTGCCTCTTGAACAACCTACGTGGAACCCTAAAGATTTTTCACCATCTATTTATCAGCCTGAAGATCGTTTAGGAGAAATTTATACATCAATCGCCAGAAAAGTCATAGCCAGTACTCAAAAATAGTATCTTAATGTAATTTAACAAAAGGTATACTGATCACACAGAAACAAATTTTGTTTTTGTGTGATTTTTCTATTGCAAAATTTAGAAATCATGCTAGAATATTTCTTTGTGAGCTACAAATTAGCTGTTCACAAATTTAAAAAATAATTCAATCTAAATGTTGACTTAAAAACGTGAAATTGATATTATATAAAAGTCGCTGAAAAGCGATTGTAAAGTATTTAATTTAATTGTTAAGCAAGTGTAAAAATTACCCTTGCAAACATTATAAAAACACTTTAAAATAAATAAAGTAATCTTAAGGAATCATTGACATTTCTTCTTAGAAAAGATATGATTGAAAAGATTGATTTTATTGAGATGAACATTGAAAACTGAATGACAATATGTCAACGTTAATTCCAATAAATGTAAC
>ERZ1023423.18-NODE-18-length-92022-cov-82.284265_pt1 | contig 92022 bp, 81 predicted proteins | sample MGYA00380513_ERZ1023423 | MGnify/ENA primary metagenome ERZ1023423 (study PRJEB33173, sample SAMEA4830333) | metagenome | study: EMG produced TPA metagenomics assembly of the PRJEB25223 data set...
CCACCCCAACTTGCACATTATTGTAAGCTGACTTTTCGTCAGCTTCTGTGTTGGGTCCCTGACTAGAATTGAAAAAAGCTTGTTACAAGCGCATTTTCGTTCAGTCAACTACTGCCAATATAACTTCGTAGAGCATAGAACATTGATTTATGTCCCAGCCTTTTGTTTATATAACCATTTTGAGCAAACACGTTATGAATAAAGAAGGGAAAAACAATTACATTATCAACTTTACATTAACTAAACAGCAAAAAAAGCCATCTATATCACTCCATAAAAGTGACCTAGATGGCTTTGTTGTTTGAGTCGAATTTGACTCATACATAGCTTTGTTTAAATGCTGATTAACGAATTTCTTGGATTCTAGCAGCTTTACCACGTAAACTACGTAAGTAATATAATTTAGCACGACGTACTTTACCACGACGTTTAACTTCGATTTTTTCAATTTTTGGTGTGTGTAATGGGAATGTACGTTCCACGCCAACACCTGATGAAATTTTACGAACTGTAAACGTTTCAGAAACGCCACCGCCACGACGTTTAATTACAACGCCTTCGAATACTTGGATACGCTCACGAGTACCCTCAATGATACGTACGTGTACACGTAAAGTATCACCAGGACGGAAACTTGGTAAGTCTGTACGTAATTGTGATTTAGTTACTGCTTCGATTAATTTGTGATTTGTCATTATAAATTCTCCTCTTCAACCTATGTTCTTGCCTCGACAAATATATAGCAGCGGATCATAGTGATTTTTGTGTTTCCACACTCAGATTATGTTAGCACAATACTAACCTTTTTTCAATCCTATTTTATATCTTTCTAATATTTGCTTATCTGCATTAGTTAATGGATATTTTTCAATTAAGTCAGGTCTTTTATTATATGTGCGGATCAACTTTTGCTCATGTCTCCATGCATCAATATTGGCATGATTTCCAGACAATAAAACATCTGGAACTGTTAGACCCTTAAATTCACGCGGACGTGTATATTGCGGAAACTCTAATAATCCATCTGAAAATGAATCGTCTTGATGTGACTGTTCATTACCTAAAACACCTGGAATCAGTCTAACAATAGCATCAGTCATGGTCATCGCTGGCAATTCTCCACCTGTTAAAACATAGTCACCCATTGATATTTCATCTGTGACAAGATGTGTTCGGATACGTTCATCGTAACCTTCATAATGCCCACATATGAAAACAATGTGGTCAGCCTTGCTTAATTCAACAGCTTTCTGATGTGAAAATGGCTCGCCTTGTGGACACATTAAAATAACGCGTGTTTGCTTTGTGACATCTAAGTCTTCCATCGCATTAAAAACAGGTTCAGGCTTTAACACCATACCTTGTCCGCCACCATACGGATAATCATCTACTTGGTTGTGCTTGTTAATTGCATAATCTCTAAAATTAACCGTATTGATTTGTAATTTATTGTTTTCTTGGGCACGTTTCATAATTGAATGATTTAAAACACCATCAAACATTTCAGGAAATAAAGTTAAATAATCAATTTTCATTAATCCAACAATCCTTCCATTGGCGTGATGATAATTTTTTTATTTTCAACATCCACTTCTTTTACAACATCAGCAATATAAGGAATCAAATATTCTTTAGATCCTTTAATCACCCACACATCATTCGCACCTGTTTCAAATATATTAATTACACGACCTATTGGTGTTTCTTGATCATCAAAAACTGTACATCCTATAATATCTGAATAATAAAATTCATTTTCCTCAAGTACGATATCTTCATGGTCACGCTCTTGATAAATAGAACTCCCTTTTAAATGCTCAATATCATTAATATTATTAATACCTTCAAATGTGAGCATATGAAGCCCTTTATGCACTCTATGTGACTTAACAGTATATTCAAGGTCGTTATTGTTATGCACAACTGTCAGCACTTGACCGGGTTGAAAACGAACGTCTGTAAAGTCTGAATTGGATTTTACTTTAATTTCACCTTTAATACCATGTGTGTTAACAATTTGACCAACTTCAACTCTCATTCTATTACCTCCAACTCTATGCTTTGAACACTTCTATTTTAATTGAAAATAATTCAAAGAAAAAGGGCACCATTATGGTACCCAATACGTTCTATATTACTAACATGTGATATTCCCAACGTATCATTGAGTAATAACTGTCAGTGTAAACGAGTTATTCTTATTGTTAGAACAATTTTACGCTAAATTACTTAGCTTTCTTTTGTTCGTCAAATTTTTTCATAATACCTTCTTTTGATAAGATATTGTGAACTGTATCAGTTGGTTTCGCACCATCATTTAACCATTTTAAAGCTAACGCTTCGTCAACTTTAATTTCTGGAGCATTAGCGCTCGTTGGGTTATAAGTACCGATTTGTTCGATGATACGTCCGTCACGTGGAGAACGAGCATCTGCTACTACGATACGATAGAATGGATTTCTTTTTGAACCTAAACGTGTTAAACGAATTTTAACTGCCATTTATAAAATCTCCTTTAAGTCATGTTTTAATTTTTATTTTCTACAAGAAATAATATTAACAGGTGTATGAATGTTTGTAAAGAGTTTTTTCTTTACCTAGAAATTTATTGAATATTTTATCCCAAAATCTAGAAAAATTAAATTAGCTCGATGAAACGCTTAATACTTTTCCTGAATGCATTTACTACCAAGTTATACAAAATGATATAATTAAACATTATATTCACATGAACGGTACTACTACAACTGTACATGTCCCTCTAAATAACTTTAATTACAATATTATTAATGCAAAAACACCAACCTTAAGTTGAAATAAAGATTGGTGTTTATATTAAACATTAAAACGGTAAATTCATACCTTTTAACATATTTTGCATTTGATTGCGTTTACCTTTTTTACCTTTACCGCCACCAGTGAATTGTTTCATCATTTTCTTCATATCGTTAAATTGTTTCATCAAACGATTGACTTCTTGTAATGAACGACCAGAACCTTTAGCAATACGCTTTTTACGTGATACATTCAATGTGTCTGGATTGTTTCTTTCAGCCGGCGTCATTGACTGGATAATCGCTTTAATATGATCAATTTGCTTTTCACTCATATTAAGCTTATCTAGACCTTTCATTTTATTCATACCTGGAATCATTTTCATAATATCATCCAGTGGTCCTAAATTTTTCACCTGATCAAGTTGTTCTAAAAAATCATCTAAAGTAAATGATGACTCACGCATCTTTTTCTCTAAATCTTTTGCTTTTTCTTGATCCACATCTTGTTGCGCTTTTTCAATTAAACTTAACACATCACCCATACCTAAAATACGTGATGCCATACGTTCAGGATGGAATAGCTCTAAACCATCTAACTTTTCACTCATACCAACAAATTTAATTGGTTTTTGTGTCACCGAACGAATAGATAAAGCTGCACCACCACGTGTATCACCATCTAATTTAGTTAAGGTAACACCTGTGACATCAAGTTGATCGTCAAAAGATTCTGCAACATTGACAGCATCTTGACCCGTCATTGAATCGACAACTAACATAATTTCGTTTGGTTTAGCAATGTCTTTTACTTCTTTTAATTCGTTCATCAATGCTTCATCGATGTGTAATCGACCTGCTGTATCAATGATTACAAAGTCTAAATGTTCTTCTTTAGCATGTTTTAATGCATTAGTTACAATTTGTTGTGGCTTTACTTGATCTCCTTCACTGTATACAGGAATATCAATTTGTTTCCCTACTGTTTGTAATTGATTTATCGCTGCTGGACGATAAATATCTGCTGCAACTAACATAGGTTTTTTGTTGTATTTTTTACGCATCAATAATGCTAATTTACCTGCAGTTGTTGTTTTACCAGCACCTTGTAAACCAACCATCATAACAACAGTAGGTGGTTTATTTGACATATTAATCGATGTATTTTCTCCACCCATCAACTTCGTTAATTCATCTTGAACTATTTTAATAACTTGTTGCCCTGGTGTTAATGATTGCATTACATCGGAACCTAATGCGCGTTCTGATACTGTTTTAATAAATTCTTTTACCACTTTAAAGTTTACGTCAGCCTCAAGTAACGCTAATCTTACTTCACGCATCATTATCTTTATATCAGCTTCAGTAAGTTTACCCTTACCACGCATTTTTTGCATCGTCGCTTGCAGGCGTTCTGATAAGCCTTCAAATGCCATATCGATGTCCTCCCTCAATTTATATCTATTCTAAGTCTTCTAATTGTTGAATATAACGTTGTATTTGTTCTGGATTACTTAAATGTTGTTTCATTTCATCATATATTTCTCGGCGTTGCTCAAATTTCTGGTATAATTCCAATTTCTTTTCATAATCTTCAACTAAATCGCCAGTTCTTCTTATATTATCATAAACTGCTTGTCTACTCACATTAAAAGTATCTGCGATTTCACTTAAAGAATAATCTTCGAGATAAAATAATTCCAAATAATTACGTTGTTTATTCGTCAATAAGGATTGATAAAAATCAAACAAATAATTCATTCGTAACGTTTTAACTAAATCATTTTGTCCCATGATTATCGTCCTTTTCTTCTGTTACAATTTGATCATTTTCAACTGTTGTTATTTCTTCATTTTGTTCAATCATATCAGCGAATAAGCCGTAGACATAACTTTCAGGGTTAAATGGTTGTAAGTCATCTAATTGCTCACCTAAACCTACATATTTAACTGGAATGTGCAATTCATTACGAATGGCTAATACGATACCACCTTTGGCTGTACCATCTAATTTCGTTAATACAATACCTGTAACATTTGTTACTTCTTTAAAGTTTCTAGCTTGTGACAACGCATTCTGACCAGTTGTAGCATCTAAACATAGTAATGCTTCATGAGGCGCATCTGGCACTGCTCGATTAATTACACGCTTAACTTTTTCTAATTCTTGCATTAGATTTGTTTTATTTTGTAAACGTCCAGCGGTATCACAGATTAAAATATCAACACCTTTGTTTTTAGCGGCATTAATCGCATCATACATAACAGCAGCTGGATCAGAACCTTCACTTTGGCTAATTACATCTACACCAACACGTTCGCCCCAAACTTTCAATTGATCAATAGCACCCGCTCTAAAAGTATCGCCCGCAGCTAACATTACTTTTTTACCTTCCATTTTATATCGGTAAGCTAATTTTCCAATTGTTGTTGTTTTACCAACACCATTCACACCAACCATTAAAATGACATTTAAACGACCATCTTCTATGTTCATAGCTTCTGAATTATCATCTTCTTGATGGTAAATCTCTACGATTTTTTCAACAATGACTTCACGCAAATCTTCAGTATCTTGAATATTACGTCGTTGTGCTTCCATACGTAATTCTTCAGTTAACGTCATCACTGTATTAAAACCGACGTCTGCAGTGATTAACATTTCTTCTAAAGCTTCAAAAAAGTCTTCATCTACTTTGCGATATCTCGCTATCAAATTATTTAATTGTTCTTGGAAATTTTGACGAGATTTTTCGAGTCCTGCTTTAAATTTAGCACCCATTTTTTGAGCTTCAATTTCTTCAAAATCTTCAATTGATATTAAGCCATCGTCATCAAAATCCGCTTCACTCAACTTGCGTGGCTTCTTTTTCACTTCAGCATTTTCTACTAAATCATTTACGTCCTGCGTTGAACCTTCAGAATGTGTATCTTCTAATTTGTCTTGGCCTTGTTCTTCTGTTAAGGATTTAACTTCTTCATTTTCTTTATTTGTTGCAAACTTATCTTTTAAGCGTTTAAAAAAGCTCATTATTGCTCCTCCTTCAACACATCATCTATTGTATTTAAATTCACACTCACAAGTTTAGTAACACCTGATTCTTGCATTGTTACACCGTATAACCTATCTGCAAATTCCATTGTTCCTTTACGGTGTGTAATAACAATGAATTGTGTTTCGTCTGATAACTCATTTAAATATTTTGCGTATCTAATAACATTCGCTTCATCTAATGCAGCTTCAACCTCATCTAATATAACAAAAGGTGCAGATCTTACTTTTAAAATTGCAAATAGTAAAGCAATAGCAGTTAATGCACGCTCACCACCACTTAGTAACGATAAATGTTGCAACTTTTTACCCGGTGGTTGTACCACAATATCAATACCAGCTGTTAAATAATCGGCTTCAGTTAATTGCAATTCTGCATCGCCTCCACCAAACAATTGTTTGAACACAGCTGTAAAATGTCCTTGAATAGCATGGAAAGTTTCTTTAAATCTTTCAGTAACCTCTTGATCCATTTCACTTATAATTTGCTCTAATGTTTCTTTAGCTTTACGAAGATCTGTACGTTGCTCACTTAAAAATGTATAACGTTCATTTAACTCTTCAAATTGTTCAATTGCATTTAAGTTTACAGGACCTAGTTCATCAATCGACATCTTCATTAATTTAACTTTTTTACGTAATGCGTCAATCGATTCATCACTCGTATATTCAGATTTTGCACGTTCAACAGTCAATTGATATTCATCATTTAAATGATCTATCGCATGATGAATTAATACATCTAGTTTTGATTGTTCAGCTTTAATATCTTGGTAGTGATTTTCGATAGCTAAAATATCTTGGTGACAAACTTGTAGTGTAGCTTCTTGCGCATCGATTTGTTCATTCAACTCAATACGTTGTTGTTTCAATTTATCTAATTCATCAGATAAGCGTGTTCTCGTTTCTTGTTGACCATTAATTTGATCTTTAATATTTTGAAAAGCTTGTTCGCCCATCACTTCATCCGAATTAAAGAATGCTATTTTTTCTTTAACATCATTTAATTGATGTTTGGTTTGTTGACTTTGATTATTTAATCGATCTATTGTCTGTTGTTGTGTTTTAATACGCTCTTTAACCACAGCAAGATCAGATTGTTTCTGATGTAACGTTTGTTGTGTTTTAGTTACGCTTTCCTTACCTTCTTTAGAAAGTTTTGTGTAGCGTTCAATTTCATCTTCTAGTCGTTTTAAAGATGCTTTAATACTTTCTAAATGAGTTTCTTTTTCACTCAAAGTTTGTCGACTTTTGTCACTCGTATAACCATCATTTTTTTCAAATTCGAATTCTTCATGATCATTTTTTATTTGTGTTTCTTGTGTAGTTAATCTATCGAGCTCCATTTCAAAATGATGCACTTGCTCTTTAAGTGTATTATGCTTTTGACTTTTTTCAAAATACAGTTCACTTAATTGATCACTTTTTATCTTCAACTCTTTAAATTGTTGTTCAAATGATTCTGTTTGACGCAAGTAATCTTCTAATTGGTGTCTCATTGTTGTCAACTCGTCTTTTTGAGACAGAATACTTTTTGACTTACGAGCGCCACCACCAGTCATAGAACCACCAGGATTTACAATATCACCTTCCAAAGTAACAATACGAGTTCGATATTTAATCGCACGTGCCAATTCATTTGCATGCTTTAAATGATCAACGATAATCGTATTACCTAATAAATTCCCGATAATATTTTGATATTCTGGTGCTACTTTAACTGCTTCCGAAGCAATACTAATAAATCCGTTTGCCTCTTTAGCAATAGACTTAATATCAGTCGCTACCACTCTACTCTGTATAACATTTAATGGTAAAAACGTCGCACGACCTAAATTACGTTCTTTTAAAAATTGAATAGCCTGGCGTCCATCTTTTTCTGAATCTACAATGACATGTTGTAATGAAGCACCTAATGCTGTTTCAATTGCCTGAGTTAATTTAGATGGCACATCAATAATTTCTGCAACTGCACCATGAATACCCTTTAATTCTTTATTTTTAGCTTTCAAAATATGTTTGACGCCATTGAAAAAATAAGTATATTCTTCCTCTTGCGTTGCCAAACTATCAATACGTGTTTTCATTTTTTCGGTATATCGATATGCTTGATATAATTTCTCTTCGTATTCGTTTTGTGCTTTTTTTGTATCAGTGAGGTCTTTTTCTATATTTTTAATTTCTTTATCTACAGCAGAAAGTTCTTTGTTGGTCTGTTGATATTCTTTTTTAGTCGTTTTTATTTGACCCTGAATATCTTTCAATTGCTCAAAGACTTCAACTAATCGAGAATCTAGTCTTGATTTTTTAGCCTCATTCTCTTCTATAGTATGCTTTAAAAAACGAATATCATTGTTAACATCTGATTGCTCTGACATTAATGTATAGTATTCGTTTTTAATTTCTTCCAATTTTTCATCGTGTGCTTCGTCTGAAACATATAGTTGTTCTTCTAATTCACGAATGACAGCGTTGAGTTCTTTTTGTTTACTTTTCAGAGACTTATAAGTATCTTGAGCTTCAGAAATCTCATTTGATATATTTTCTAAAAGCTCAATTAAATTTTCTTGTTCTTCTTCATATCGTGCATTTGTTTCAGATTGATTTTTCTTACGTTCTTCTAAAACATTTAATTGTCCCGTATATTTTTCAAAGGCTTCCGTAGCTTTTACTAATTGATAATTGAGCGATTCAACATCATTATCAAGTTGATGACGTTTACCTTTATATTGTTGAATTTGTTGGCTTAAACGTTGCTTGTCAGCTTCTTTATTTGCTTGTTGACCTTGTAAATCATTTAAACGTTGATCTAATTGTCTATTGTCATTTGTATATTGATCAATATCGTGCACTGTAACTACAATGTCACTATGTTTCATTTGGTGTGAAAGTGTCTTATATTCTTTAGCTATAGCTGCCTCCTCTTTTAGAGGTTCTACGCGACCTTCCAAATCATATAAAATGTCTTCTACTCTCGTTAAATTATCTTCTGTTTGGTCAAGTTTATTTAATGATTCAGCTTTACGTTTTTTATATTTAAGTACACCAGCCGATTCTTCAATAATTTGACGTCTATCAATTGGTTTAGCATTTAGTATTTCATCAACTCTACCTTGCGAGATAATGCTATATGCTTCTTTCCCCAATCCAGAATCTAAAAATAAATCGGCAATATCTTTTAATCTTGCACGGTCATTATTTATGTAGTACTCACTTTCACCACTTCGATACAATCTTCTTGTTACAATAACTTCGTTTTCATCAACACTGAGCTTTTTAGAATGATTATCTAATCTTAACTGTACTTCAGCATAATTTTGAGCTTTGCGATGTTCTGCACCTGAGAAGATAATATCTTCCATTTTTGAGCCACGTAATGATTTAGCCGATTGTTCACCCAACACCCATTTAATAGCATCTGTAATATTACTTTTACCGCTTCCATTTGGACCAACAATTGCAGTTACACCTTTATCGAATTGAACATTGGTTTGATCTGCAAAAGACTTAAATCCAATGGCATCTATTGATTTTAAATAAACCATCCTAAACTCCTTATCACAATTTTAAAGAACATACGTATACGATATTTTAGTATTTGTATATTAAATTTCGAGGTTGTTCCATAAAATATTAAAAATTCTTCCATAAATCCTAAATCGAACACCTATATGTCGTATCATATAAATTTCTATTTAATTTGCTTTAATTGCTTATAGGCACTTTCAGCAGCACGTTGTTCTGATTCTTTTTTCGTTTTCCCTTTACCTTCAGCTATTGCTTCCCCTTGCAGAATAACTTCTGAAGTGAATAGACGATGATGTGCCGGTCCCTCTTCTTTTATTAAATTATAGGTTACATCACCTTTATTTTGCTGGTGCACATATTCTTGGAATTGTGTTTTAAAATCTACCACGCCTAATAACTCATTTTGTTCTACATGTGGGAAAATGACTTTCTCAGCAAATTTCCAAACTATATCTAGTCCTTGATCCAAATACAATGCCCCAATAAATGCTTCGAATGCATCTGATATTAATGATGGTCTTGTACGTCCCCCTGTTTTCTCTTCACCTTTACCAAGTAAAATCATTTCGTTCAATCCAATTTTATTCGCAAATATTACAAGTGAGGGCTCACATACAATAGTGGCACGCATTTTTGTTAAATTCCCTTCTGGCAAGTTGGGATGTTTATCAAATAAATATCGTGAAACCGTCAATTCTAATACCGCATCACCCAAAAACTCTAAACGCTCATTATGGTCTAAACGATTCATATTAAAATCATTAATAAAACTCGAATGCGAAAATGCTTGTTGGTATAAATCAATATTTTGATAAGTAAAGCCTAACTCTGTCATTTTAGTATCAAAGCGCTTTCTAAAACGATTAACTATCTCACTTTTCTTTTGTTTAGACATTATTTTATCTCCTTTATGTGTTGCTCTTGAATCATCTTTAATTTTACGTTAAAACTATTGATAATTAAAGAAAAAAACTGAGTCGACAATACTGACGACCCAGATGTAAGATTTATTATTTTTCAAGACTGTTAATAAATTTAACAGCATCACCAACAGTGTTGATTTTTTCAGCTTCTTCATCAGGAATTTCAGTACCAAACTCGTCTTCTAATTCCATTACTAATTCAGCGATATCAAGTGAGTCAGCGCCTAAATCATCTTTGAAAGATGCATCTTCAGTTACTTTATCAGCGTCTACACCTAAACGGTCAACGATGATATCTTTTACTTTATCGAAATTTTCCACGTCGATTCACCTCCTTTAAAAATGCCTATACATAGACTATTATATTTTCCCATTTTAAATTCTAAAAAACAAGTAGAAATTTTAGAAACAGTTATCAATTTATTGATTACTGTTTCTTATGCATGAGCTTTAGCTCAGGCGTTCCGCTTATTAGTTATCAATTTATTGATTACTGTTTCTTAGGGAGAAATTCTGGAACCTTATCTTGGTTGCTTAGAATTTCCCCCGCAAAGTTGACTAGGTCAGGCAATTCTCCATTGGATGACCAGTCAACCACTGCGTCAATGAGCTTTAGCTCAGGCGTTCCGCTTATTAGTTATCAATTTATTGATTACTGTTTCTTAGGGAGAAATTCTGGAACCTTATCTTGGTTGCTTAGAATTTCCCCCGCAAAGTTGACTAGGTCAGGCAATTCTCCATTGGATGACCAGTCAACCACTGCGTCAATGAGCTTTAGCTCAAATATATTACATGTACATTCCACCATTTACATGGATTGTTTGACCTGTAATATATTTTGCTTTGTCTGATGCTAAGAACGCTACTGTATTAGCAATATCTGTGTCTTGACCAAAACGTGCTAACGGAATTTGAGTCAACATTTGTTCTTTAAGCTCATCACTTAAAGCATCTGTCATATCAGAAACAATAAAACCAGGTGCAACTGCATTTACAGTGATACCACGAGATGCTAATTCACGCGCCGCAGATTTAGTTAAACCAATAACACCTGCTTTTGTTGCAACATAGTTTGCTTGTCCTGGATTACCTACTGCTCCAACAACACTTGATAAATTGATGATAGCACCACTACGTTGTCTTAACATTTGTGGTGTTGCTTTTTGGATACAGTTAAATACACCTTTTAAGTTTGTGTCAATAACATCGTCCCACTCTTGTTCTTTCATACGCATTAATAAATTATCGCGAGTAATACCTGCATTATTTACTAAAACATCTAAAGAACCAAATTGGCTAACTACTTCTTTAATCATTGCTTTAACTTCATCAGCATCGGCAACATTTGCTTGAATCGCAAAACTGTCAACACCTTTAGCTTTGATTTCTTCGACTACTGCTTCAGCTTTTTCTTTGCTGCCTGCATAGTTTACTGCTACATTATATCCTTCTTCTGCTAATTGTAACGCAATACTACGTCCAATTCCTCTTGATGCACCTGTTACTAAAGCGCTCTTAGTCATTTTCATTCCATCCTTTCACATCTTCTAAAGTTTGAATTGATGTTAACTTAACATCTCTATTTATTTTTTTAATTAAGCCAGACAAAACTTTTCCAGGACCAATTTCAATAAAATGATCAACACCTTGGTCTATTAGCCATTCTGTTGAGTTAATGAATTGTACTGGTGAATATAATTGTTTGACCATATTAGATTTAATTACTTCTTTGTCAGTTTCACCTTGCGCATTTACATTTTGAACTACAGGAAACTTAGCATCATGCCATTCAAATTGATTAATATAACTTGAAAAATCTTCTTCAATCACTTTCATTAGCGATGAATGGAATGGGCCAGATACTGCTAAAGGCATGACACGTTTTGCACCTAATGATTTACCTTTTTCTACTAGCTCATCAATTAAAGCTTTGTGACCTGAAACAACAATTTGACCTGGGCAATTAATGTTTGCTGGTTCAATTATTTTGTCATCAGATGATAATGACTTACAAATTTCATCGACTTTATCAAAATCTAAGCCCAATACTGCAGCCATGCTTCCTACACCAGTAGGAAATGCTTGCGCCATTAATTGACCACGTTTTCTAACAATTTTAACTGCATCTTCAAATGATAATACGTCAGCTGCAACTAAACTTGAATATTCACCTAAACTATGCCCCATAGTAAAATCGGGATTCAAATTTTTTAGCGCCGCTAATAACGCCGAGCTATGCGTCAATAAAGCTGGTTGCGTGTTTTCAGTTTCACCCAATTTGCCGTCTTCGTCAGTAAACATTGTCTCTAAAATATCAAAGTCTAACGTGTTTGCTGCTGAAGTTAAAATTTCAGTTGCTTGATCGTTGTTGTTATATAAATCTTGTGCCATACCAACTTTTTGGGCACCTTGTCCCGGAAAAATAATTGCTGTTTTACTCATTTGATTCACCTACAGTCTCTTTCATTGTTTGTACAATATTTTGCTCTCCTGCGATTTTCGCTTGTCTAATTGCAGAATAAAAAGCTTTAGCATTTGAACTACCGTGTGCTTTAACTACGGTACCTTCCAATCCTAATAATACGGAACCACCGTATTCTGAGTAATCCATCTTTTTAGCGAATTCGGCTAAATCTTTCTTCAATATTGCACCTGCTAATTTATTTTTAGTACTACTCATAATCGTATCTTTTAACATTTTACCGATTGATTTTGCAGTACCTTCTAAATTTTTAAGGACCATGTTCCCAGTATAGCCATCGGTAACTACAACATCTGTATCGCCATCCATTAATGTCTTCGCTTCAATATTCCCAACAAAATTCAATGAATGATCTTGATTTAATAACTCATATGATTTTTTCGTTAAACTATTACCTTTAGCTGGCTCGGTACCTATATTTAATAATGAGATTTTCGGATTATCAATACCTCTAATTTTTTGAGCATAAATATCCCCTAGTTGCGCATACTGTAATAAGTGTTCAGGTTTAGCATCTGCATTTGCACCAACGTCTAAAAAGACAAAACCTTTTCCATCAATCGTTGGCAATGTTACTACTAAAGCCGGTCTAGCTACACCTTTAATACGTCCAACAATGAATAAACCAGCTGACATTAAAGCACCAGTATTACCTGCTGACACACATCCATCTGCCTCACCAGATTTCACAGCTTCAGCCATTTTTACCATTGAGCTATCTTTTTTACGTTTAATCGCTCTAACAGGCTCATCTTCCATTTCAATCTTTTCAGAACAATGTCTAAATTCGATTCGTTCATGGTTCAGATTATACTTTTTTTCGTCACCGAAAAGTATAATTTCTAGATCTTTAAAGTCTTCAACAGCCTTTTGTACGGCTTCTAATACGATATCAGGCGCATTGTCGCCACCCATCATATCAATTGCTAATTTAACCATAATTTTATCCTCGCTTATCATAAAACATTTTAAAATTTCCTTTGAAAACTAATGTATGTTTAACATATGACTTTACTTCGACGTAATAATGTTTTGCAGTTTGATTTACAACTCGTGCTTCTGCTCTTACCGTATCATTTAATTTTACTTTTTCAATAAATTGAATGCTACTCTCATGAGTTAAAACTGTTGGTTGCTTAATTAGCGCAACACATAATGAATTTGCCTGAGCAAACAGCACATGACCACGCGCAATTCCAGTTTTATGAAAAACAGAATCCGATGTAATATCTAAAATTGATTGCGCTTTAACATTTGGATTGACTTGAATCAAATCACCAATAAATTCTTGTTCTTCAATAGAACTTATTTGGTCATAATTCTTTTCAGCAACTAATTTAATACGCTTCCTTAATTCTGGTATGTTTAAATAAGTGCGATCTAAACGAATTGTTTGTATACTCACTTGAAATAAGTCGCTTAGTTCATGGTCTGTGATGAAGGGATTGCTATCAATTTGTTGTCTGATTGCTTCTCTACGTTTATCTTTCTTTAGTTTCAACGTCTCACCCCTCATTTTTTAGTACCTAGTCTTAAACATTCCTCACATATCATAACACTTTCTATTTAACCGATTCAACAAATAACTGTATTATTTAGCTATTATTTAGTCGAAAATTTATAAATTTTTAAAATACCACTTTACATTTAAATAGTTCAAGTGTCATATCACTCAATTAACGAAGTGTTGCACTTAAATTGACAAATCAGGATGGCAATTAGTCAAAACTGCGATGTAATAAATTTTCTTCAACAAAATGACGTAAATGTTGATACGTATTTTCAAAGAATACGCCAGATTGAATAAGTTCAGCTGCTTCATCACGAGCAACTTCTAACATACGATAATCTTCAACTAAATTGGCAACTAAGAAATCTGGCAATCCACTTTGTTTAACACCAAAGAAATCTCCAGGACCACGCATTTCTAAGTCTCGTTCACTCAATTCAAATCCATCCGTTGTTTGTGTCATAATTGTCATTCTTTCAATTCCTGTTTCTGTTTTAGGAGATGCAATTAAAACACAGTAACTTTGCTGGTCACTTCTACCCACACGACCGCGTAACTGATGTAAAGTTGATAATCCAAAGCGATCCGCATCATAAATCATCATAAAAGTTGCATTCGGTACATTAACACCTACTTCAACAACAGTAGTAGAAACTAAAACATCTATCTCATGATTGCTAAACTTTTGCATGACTTCATCTTTTTCATCGGCAGACAACTTACCATGCAATAATCCTACACGGGAAACTCCATAATACTGTTGTAAAGACTCGTACAATGCGACAACATTTTGAACGTCTTCGAGATGCTCAGAACTTTCTATAAGTGGGCAAATGACATATGCTTGACGACCTTTTTTCAACTCTGAGGTCATTTGCATCAAAACTTTATCGTATTGCTCATGCTTTGCCCAAGTAGTAATGATAGGTTTACGACCTTTTGGTAATTGTTTAATTGAAGACACATCCATCTCACCAAAAACTGATATTGCTAGTGTTCTTGGTATCGGGGTTGCTGTCATAAATAACACATTCGTCATTGCACCTTTTTCTCTTAAAAGCTGGCGTTGATTCACACCAAATCGATGTTGTTCATCTGTAATTACTAAACCAACATTATGGAAAATCACATCATCTTGAATCAATGCATGGGTTCCAATTAAACAATCAATCGTACCATTTTCAAGTTGTTCTAAAAGTATTTTTCGTTTCTTACCTTTTACTGACCCAGTTAACAACGCAACGTTCATAGAATCTCCAAATAAAGCAATTAAACTTTCAGCATGTTGCTCTGCTAAAATTTCAGTTGGTACCATCAATGCTGATTGATAACCAGCCGTTTTTAACGCATACATACAAATTGCAGCAACTACTGTTTTTCCTGAACCTACATCACCTTGAAGTAATCGATGCATACGTATTGGTGCTTTTAAATCTCTAAAAATTTCATTAACACTGGATTTCTGTGCTTCAGTTAGTTCAAAAGGTAAACGATCAATAAATGATTTAACTTGGTCTAAGTCATAATCAATTTCAATTGCTTCGTCAGATGACTTTTCTAATCTATTTAGCCATTGCATACGTAATTCGAATAAAAACAGTTCAGTAAATGCATAGGTTCTACGAGCACGTAATAAATCCTCTTTACTTTTAGGATGATGTAACGTGTTCAAAGTAAAGTCCAAGGTCTCTAATTTATATTTTTCTCTTAGTTCATCAGTTAACCATTCATGAATTGTCACATCATTTAATGCTTGTCTAATTTGGTCTCGTATTTGCTTTTGTTTAATACCTTCCTTAATACGATAGACTGGTTCTAATTGAACATCTGCGTTTTCTTGAGTTTGTGTACCTTGTGAATTAAAGAAAACCCTATTACCAGTAATTTCCTGTTTAACCCTATTCCACTTGCCTTTAACAGTTATAGTTTGATTTAATTCGATTTTCTTTTTTAAATACGGTTGATTGAAAAAAATACATTTGACAGCAATATTATTTACCATTAAATGAACAGTTAATTTTGATTTATTTCTTCCAAAAAATGCAACTACTGGAGCTGTATATACTTGTCCTTCTATCGTAACGTTAGATTGATCTTCTGCTTGATTCAAATCAATCACTGTATTATCTTCATATCTAGTTGGCAAATAAAGAACAAGATCTTCCACTGTATGAATATTTAGTTGTTGCAATACTTCTATTTTCTTAGGACCTATACCTTTTAATTGTAAAAGAGAATATGGACTTTCTATTAAGTTTACTTTCGCCAAAATAAATCACCTATGTTTTATTTGATTTTACGTATCATTTAGTATGTTATTTATTTTATCATGACTAAGTTGAACATGACATTGTTAGCAACTCGAGAATGATACTTTTAACCCGCTATCTCACTAAAATAGCAAAATAAAAAACTACCAACTGATGATTTATCATTGGTAGTTTTTTATTTTAAATTTTTATTCTACTGAAAAGAAATATTGATAAATTGGTTGTCCACCTTCATGAACTTCCACTTCTACATCTGGATATTGCTCTTCGATCCAGTTTATCATGTTATCTGTAACTGCTTGCTCTGCATCTTGACCAATAATCACAGTCAATATTTCACTATCTTCTGCTAACATCTCATTTAACAACTCAGTAACCGTTGTTAATTGATCACTTTGGCTACTTACAATCTTATCTTCAATTAAGCCCATAAATGCGTCTTTTTTAATCTCAACGCCATCAATTTTCGTATCACGAACAGCGTACGTTAATGAACCAGATTTAACATTATTAACTGAATCAGCCATTTGCGCTTTATTTTCTTCAAGTGTTGCGTCCACATCATATTGGAATAGTGCGCTTATACCTTGAGGAATAGATTTCGTTGGAATAACAACTGCTTCTGCATCAACAATACTAGCTGCTTGTTCACTTGCCATTAAGATATTTTTATTATTCGGTAAAATAATTGCACGTTTACATTTTGATTGTTCAATGACTTTAACGATATCTTCTGTAGAAGGATTCATCGTTTGTCCACCACTAATGATATGTGTGGCACCCATTGACTTAAATATCTCTGAAATACCTTCACCCATAGAAATAGTAATAATTGCTGTTTCAACCGTTTCCATTTTCGGTTTAGCTGTGTGCTGTTCTTTTCGAATCACTTCACGATGCTGTTCTCTCATATTTTCAACCTTAAGTTTAATTAATTCACCATATTGTTGACCATAATTAAACACTTTACCTGGGTATTCGGTATGCACGTGAACTTTCACAATTTCTTCATCATTAATGACTAATAAAGAATCACCAAATTGACTCATATCTTGCCTGAATTCTTGTTCATCAAAGGCTTTTTTATTCTTTCCAAAACGAACCATCATTTCAGTACAATAGCCATAAATAATATCTTCAGTATTAATTACACCATGGAAATCATGTTCATCATGTACAAATTCATCTTTATCTAGCTTTGCAACTTTGGCTTCAACTTTTTCACCTTTAAGCGCTTTTAAGAATCCTTCGTAAACGCATAACAAACCTTTACCACCACTATCAACAACACCAACTTCTTTAAGTACAGCTAATAAGTTTGGTGTGTTTTCAAGTGATTCATTGGCTTTTACAATAATGTACTCCATTAATTCTATACAATCTTCAGTATTATTTGCTTTTTCTACTGCAGCTTGCGCAGCATCTTTTGCAACTGTAAGTATTGTACCTTCAACTGGTTTCATAACAGCTTTATATGCCGTTTCAACACCAGCTTGAAAACTTTCAGCTAACAATTTTGAATTAATTTCAGATTCACTTTCAATATTTTTACAAAATCCTCTGAATAATTGTGACAAGATGACACCAGAGTTACCTCTTGCACCCATTAGTAAACCTTTCGAGAATGTTTTACCTAATTCGCCGATATTTTTCGACAAATTATTCTCTACTTCTTCGCGACCTGAAGTCATAGTAAGATTCATATTTATTCCTGTATCACCATCTGGCACTGGATACACATTCAAAGAATCTACCAAATCTGCATTGTTAGATAAATTTTGTGCCCCTTGTATAATCATATCGGCAAATAATTTACCATTAATTTTGCTAATCATTTCAAGTTGTCCTCCTAAGCTTTCTTGCCTGTATTATTCACACGTACACCTTGTACATATATATTGATTGAATTTACTGATACATTAAGTGATTTTTCCAAAGTATATTTCACTGTTGATTGTACATTATTGGCAACTTCAGATATTTTCACACCGTAACTTACAATAATGTACATATCTATATCCACTACGCCATTATTTTCAGTTACTTTGATGCCTTTAGCATAATTTTCATGTCCTAGTATTTCCGCAATACCATCTCTAACTTGTTGTCTAGATGCCATACCTACAATACCATAACATTCAACGGCCTTTCCACCTACAACCGAAGCAATCACTTCGTTTGAAATATCAATTTTACCGTAATCATTTGAAATCTCTAATGTCATATCTTTGTCCCTCCTAAATTTCAAAGTTTATTATTCGTTTTCCCTAATCACTTTTAAAATTTTACCACTTAGTGTAGTCATAAACGCTTTAAGTTTCATTGATTATTTTTATAAAATATCAATGTACAACTTATCAGAATGACTTACGCTTAAATCACCTATTATATTTTGAGTAAACTGAATTTACAGTCATGACGATTATCTATAGGCGTTTTCTTTTAATAGATGTAGTATCATTAAATAAAAAGTTTAAATGTTTCATTCACTTATTTCTCTAAAATATCATACTACATAACTTCACAGTCTACAATTATATCACAAAACTCAGTATTTTTGACTTTTATGTGGAAATTATTCATTGTTTTTCAAATGAAACTATGCTATCTTAGTTAAGTATATAAGTAGTTATGTGTATTTATATTTATTAAAGGAGGTACTCATATGGGTAAACAATGTTTCGTAACAGGTCGTAAAGCTTCGACTGGTAACAGACGTTCACACGCTTTAAACTCTACTAAACGTAGATGGAACGCTAACCTTCAAAAAGTTAGAATCCTAGTTGACGGTAAACCTAAAAAAGTTTGGGTTTCTGCACGTGCTTTAAAACCTGGTAAAGTAACTAGAGTTTAATAAATATATTGCACATAAAAAATGTGACCTTATGTGGAGGACGCATTTACTTAAGAACTAAGAGCTCAACCTCTTAGTTCTTTTTTTGTTACAAAACAATACATAATGGTTCATAGTGAAATTCGAACTATCAATATAATTTGGTTAAAACGTTTAATAATGGTTCTCTGTCAAATTGGACTTATGGGTTCAATATCGATTTTGGCACATAAATCAATGTACTAGGACCTACAATTTTCCTTTCAATAATAAAACACGCCATAATCTTCATTAATTACAGCGTGATTCATCTATTATTATGCTATAAATTCTATCTATAAACGTCACTTTATTAAATTACTCATGCACTTTATTAAAAATCCTCATAAATTTGAATATACTTAATTTAAATCTGTACTTCTAATTTGCAAAATCAACCCATCGTGTACAGTTACTTTCGCTTGCAAAGACTCAATTTCATTTGAAATAGTTAAAGTAGAACCTATATTAAGCATTTGTCTAGCTAAATTATATTTAAAACCTGCTAGAGAAAGTTCTACATCATCAGTCATCGGTATAAATGAAATGTACGGATAACTCTTATCTTTTTCAACTGTATGTTGACCTTTAGGCAATAATTCAATTTTATTTTGTTGATCGATAACTTCTATATGAACATCATGTTTATAATATGCTTTTTTCAATAATAACTGAATTGCCCCAAAAAAGTGATCTAATCGTCCGCCTGTTGCACCATAAATTGTAATACTATCAAATCCAAGTGCAACAGCTTTATCAACCGCTAAAGCTAAATCAGTATCAGCTTTTTCAGCTTGAACAGGTTTGATTTGTAACTGTTCTGTTAGAAGTTGGCGTTCTTCTTTACTGACTGAATCAAAGTCTCCCACTGAGAAAAAAGGGATAATTTGATGCTTCAATAAAATCAAAGCACCTCTATCAACGCCGCCCCATTTACCTTCATTACTTTTGGCCCAAATATCTTGCGGCAAGTGTCGATCAGAACATAATAAATTTATATGCATATACACTCAACCTTTCAATGCTTGTGTGACTTTTTTATAATCCTCTTGTTTAAAGAAAAATGAACCTGTTACTAGCATTGTAGCACCATTTTCAACACATACTTTCGCAGTATCGGTATTTACGCCTCCATCAACTTCAATATCAAAGTTTAATTGACGTTCCATTTTAATAGCATTAAGACCCGCTATTTTTTCTACGCATTGATCAATAAATGATTGACCACCAAACCCTGGGTTAACTGTCATCACCAGTACATAATCAACAATGTCTAAAATAGGTTCAATTTGTGATATTGGTGTACCAGGATTAATTACTACACCAGCTTTTTTATCTAAATGTTTAATCATTTGAATAGCACGATGGATATGAGGCGTTGATTCGACATGAATTGAAATCATATCGGCACCATGTTCTGCAAATGATGCAATATACTTTTCTGGATTTTCAATCATCAAATGTACGTCTATAGGTAATGTTGTGCCTTTTCTTACTGCATCTAATATTGGTAAACCAATAGATATATTAGGCACAAATTGACCATCCATAACATCAAAATGAACCCCGTCGACACCTGCTTCTTCAAGTCGTTTTAATTCATGTTGTAAATCCAAAAAATCAACAGATAATAATGATGGATATAGTTTTGTCATTTAATATCTAACCTTTCTATTTGAAATTTCATTAAATAGTTGTAAATAATGGTCGTATCTAAATTGCGCAATATTCCCTATCTCTAATTGATGCTTAACATTACAATTAGGTTCTTTGATATGATTACAATTTCTAAACTTACATGTTTCACCATATCGATTTAATTCAAGAAAATAATCTTTTATTTCATCTTTATCTATATGATCAAAATCTAAAGCACTGAATCCAGGTGTGTCTGCAATATAACCGTTTTGACGTTCGAATAGTTCGACATGTCTTGTAGTATGCTTTCCTCGATTTAATGATTTTGATATATCATTTGTCTCAAGATTAAGTTCTGGACGATAATGATTTAAGAAAGTGGACTTACCGACACCTGATTGACCACTAAGTACTATAAGTCCAGCTGGCCAAGCTTCTACAATTTTTTTTCGATCATCATCATTTCCAATAAATTCAGTCTCATAGCCAATATTTTCATATATTTTCAACAACTCATTAATTTCGAACTGCTTTTCAATTGGTGTTTTATCTTTTTTAGTCACCAAAACTCTCGCATTTAACTGATACGAATGTGCAATAACTAAAAATCGATCTAATAATTGCGTTGAAAAATTTGGCTCGACAGCACTCATTACAATTACTAGTGTATCTATATTACTTACAGGTGGTCTTTTCAACTCATTTTTCCGCTCATACACTTGATGAATATAGCCTTCGTTAATGTTTTGTACATCAAATTCCACTATATCTCCAACTACCGGTGAAAATTTTTTCTTTCTAAATAATCCTCGTGGTTTTGTATTGAAACGTTCGCCATTAACGTCTACTTGATATACCCCACTAATTGATTTCACTATTCGACCTGTCTTCAAAATGGCACCTCTCGATTAATTTTACTGCATTTATTATATCAAAGACTGGAAAATTAATATATAAATGATCATTTCAAATGATATAAATATTGTGGCAGTGATACAGAATTCATAGTCAATGCTCACCTGTATATGATGACATGAAGCATTTTAAAACTACCGCAATCTCAATATAAAAATACCGAGACTTCTAAATAGAAACCTCGGTACATTTACTTCAATTATATTTAAATATCATCATAGCTGACTTCTTTTTCAGCTACAGTTTTACCGTCTACTTTAACAATATAACTTGCTGTTTTTCCTTTTTCAATTCTTAAAGGAATGTCTATACGTTGATCACTAGTAATGTCGAAACTACCTTTTTCAGTTGAACCGTCATTATCTTTATCTTTAATATAAACTTTAACTTTTTGTGACTTATCATTTTTACCAGTGTATGGTACATCTACCGATTCAGTTGTCGTTTTGACATCTGATGAGTCGCTTTTTTTACCTTTAGAAACAACAAATGAAATCGTTGACCCCTCATCTACTGATTTCCTTTTAGGAGATTGAGAAATTACATCACCCTCATCAATATCGTCACTATACTCTTCTTTACTTTCAACTTTAAATCCTTTTTCTTCTAAGGCTTTTTTAGCTTTGCTAAAGGATTTATGTTCAAAGTCTTCTACATAAACTTGCTTAATGCCTAAAGATTCATATAGTTTAATATTAGAATCATGAATAGCGATTTCAGTATTTGCCGTTACACTTTGATTTGCAATGTATCCTTTTGGCGCTTGATTATTATATACTTTTTCAATCTTAACATCTTTAAGACCTAACGATTTTAATTTCTGCAAGGCTTGCTCCTTAGGTAAACCAATGACATTTGGCATTTTAACCTTTTCAGGGCCTTTTGATATAACAACATCAACACTGTCACCACGTTCAACACGTTCACCTGTATTAGGAGTTGTCTTAATAATTTCATTTTCAGGATATTTATCACTATAACTTCTAGAAATTTTACCTAATTTCAGATTGTTTTTATTGAATATTTGCTCTGCTTCTTTTACAGATTTCCCGATTACATCAGGTGTCTCTTCGTATTTATTACCAAACATTGCCATTGCCACAAAAGAAACAAGTGCAATCATTAACAACGAAAAGATTAGTGATAAGAGCACAATCTTTCGTGTTGATTTCTTTTTAGGTTTTGCTTCATACAACATACCTTCTGGCTTTTGGAATTGCTGATGATGAGCAGGCCCATTTACAATAGGTACTTGCGTCGTTTCACGTTTAGGTTGATTCGACTTATGTTCACTAATATGCTTTGCTAGATCTTCTTTTTTCAAAGGTACCGCTATCGTTTTCATTTTATCGAGTTCATAGACATCTTCATTCGCTCGATTTTCATGTAAAACACTACTCAAATCATCTTTCATTTCTTGAATTGTTTTGTAACGATTCGCTTTGTCTTTTTCTGTAGCGCGTAAAATGACGTTACTTAAAGATTGCGGAATATCCTTACGTACATCTGTTGTCACATTTGGCACAGAATCCTGAATATGTTTAATCGCAATGCTAACTGCAGTTTCTCCATTAAATGGTGGTTCACCAACAAGCATTTCATATAACACAATACCTATAGAATAAATATCTGTACATTCATCCGTTGCCTCACCTTTTGCTTGTTCTGGTGAAAAGTACTGCACAGTACCTAACACATGATTAGTCTGAGTTAAAGACGTCTCACTTAAAGCTTTAGCAATTCCAAAATCAAATATTTTCAACGTTTTATTGCTGTCAATTAATATATTTTGTGGCTTAATATCTCTATGTACAATACGCATATCATGTGCATGTTTAATACCATCCAATATTTGATTCGTAAAATTAATCGCCGTGTCAACACTTAATGGCCCATGACTTTCTATATACTCAGACAAAGTCGGACCTTCAATATATTCCATTACTAAGTAGTAACAGTCATCTTCTTCATCAACATCGATCATACTTACTATATTTTGATGTGATAGCTGTGATGAGTTATGTACTTCTCGTTCAAAACGTTTTAATGTTTCTTCTTTTTCTCTAGGTGGTATAAAAATCGCCTTAATTGCAACTTTAATGTTAAGTATCGTATCTTCTGCAAGATAAACGGTACTCATGCCACCGCCGCCAAGCTTATCTACAATTTTATATCGTTCATTTATTATTTTACCTATCATACTTTATCACCTTCAATAGCCGCGAGTATGAAAGTAACGTTATCTTTCGAATGGTTATCTAATGCCAATTGCATTAATTGATCACCATGATCTTCTATTGTACCTTCTTTTACTAACAAACGCTTAATTTCATTGTCTTTAACATAATCAGTTAATCCATCTGAATTTAATAATAAATAATCATAAAAATTTAATCGCTTAATAAACAAATCTGGACTCACACGTTTATCTGTGCCCATCACCTTCGTAATAATATTACGTTGTGGATGTGTAAATGCTTCTTCCGGCGTAATTTGACCCGTTAAAACAAGATGATTAACAAATGAGTGATCACTAGTAATTTGTTCAATTTGTCGACTATTAATAACATAGGCTCTAGAATCACCGACATTTGCTATCACAACTGATTTTTCAAAAACAAGTGCACAAACACATGTTGTACCCATACCTTTATATTCTGCATTTTCTTGTGCATAGTGATATAACTGAAAATTTATATCTTTTATATTATTACGCAACCAATTTTCAGCTTGATGTTCTTCTATAAGATTTTCCGCTTCAAAACGGGATTTCAACTCATCTGTAACAAATTTACTTGCAACTTCTCCTGCTTTATGGCCGCCCATACCATCACACAGAACTAAAAGTTGTTGATTAGTTTGATTATAAAAAATACCACCCGCATCTTCATTCTTATCTCTATGTTGTCCAGTATCAGTAAAAAATTGTGCCTCTAGCATTTGTCTTTACCTCGTTTCTACTTGTCGTTCCTTTGCTCTTAATTGACCACAAGCTGCGTCAATATCTGAACCTTGTTCACGACGTATTGTGGCATTAATTCCTAGTCTCTTTAATTCTTTTTCAAATTTAAAGATATCATTTTTAGCCGTTTTTACATAATTTCTTTCTGGAACATGGTTGACAGGAATTAAGTTAACATGGCAGTTTAAGCCTTTTATTAAATGTGCTAATTCTCTTGCATGTTCTAGTTGGTCATTCACACCACCAAACAGACCATATTCAAAAGTAACACGACGATTTGTTTTTTCTTGATAATATTGAATTGCTTCGATTAACTTCTCAACATTATATGCACGGTTAATTGGCATCAAGCGTGATCGCACTTCATCTTTTGCGGCGTGTAAGCTTACAGCAAAATTAATTTGGATATCTTCATCCGCAAAGTCATATATTCTAGGAATGATACCTGATGTTGATACTGTAATGTGACGTGCACCAATATTTAAACTGTTATCATCATTGACGATTCTTAAAAAGTCCATCATTTCATCATAATTTTCAAATGGTTCACCGATACCCATTATGACAATTTGAGATACGCGCTCTTCTGTAGCATCAAGGGCTTTTTGAACTGTTAAAACTTGTGAAACAATTTCGCCAGCTTCAAGGTTTCTTTTTAAACCGCCAAGTGTAGAAGCACAAAACGTACATCCGATACGACAACCTACTTGTGTCGTTACACATACTGAATTTCCATAATCATGTCTCATTAAAACAGTTTCAATTGTATAGCCATCTTGTAATTCAAATAAGAATTTAATTGTACCGTCTTTACTTTCTTGTTTTACTACAGTTGTTAAAGTTGTAACAGTAAAGTTATCTTTTAAAAGCTGTCGTAAGTCTTTCGATAAGTTCGTCATTTCATCAATCGAATCTACTCTTTTTTGATATAACCATTCAAAAATCTGTTTCGCTCGAAATTTTTGTTGACCTTGTTCAACGAGCCAGTTTTGCATTTCGTCAAATCGCAATGAATATATTGATTGCTTGTCAAAATTTGGAAGAAATTTATTCTTCTTTTTCTTTTCAGCAGTTATCATTCCTAATTGTCCTTTCTTTTTATCTTAGTGATAAAGAATCCATCTGAATTAAAGTCTTGTGGCATGATTTGTAACGTTTTGACCAACTCTCCAGTTATCGGATGTTGAAACGGTTCAAATTCGAAGTTTTTATTATTTTTCAAAAACGTATAAATCACGTTTTCATTTTCTAGTTGCTCAATTGTACATGTTGAATAGATGATTTCGCCACCTATTTTTACATTGTTTTTTACATTTTCCAATATTTCAAGCTGTAAATCAACTAGTGACTCAATATGTTGTTTGCTTTGAGTATATTTAATCTCTGGCTTGTGTCTCATAACACCTAATCCGCTACATGGTGCATCAACAAGTATCTTATCATATGTTTTATCATAAGGTTTTGTCGCATCATGTTGAAAAGCTTTAATATTTGTTAATCGTAATTTTTTTATATTAAAATTAATTAAGTCTATTTTGTGATCATGTATATCTGAAGCGTCAACTTTCCCTTCTGGCATTAAAACTTCAGCAATGTGACAAGCCTTACCGCCAGGTGCACTACATGCATCTAATACGTGATCATGTCGGTCTACATTCATAATGTGTGCAACAAACATTGAGCTTTTATCTTGAATTGAAACGAATCCATCTTTAAATGAACGAGAATGAATAATTGGTTGTCCTCCTATATGGAGACAATAAGGTAAGTCATGATCTTTTTCAACGTCATAACCTTCGCCTTGCAACTTTTCAATAATATCATCTAATGATGCTCGCGTCAGGTTGGCACGCACAGTTGTTGATGTCGTTTCTAAAAATGACTGTAAAATTGTTTCAGTTTCTTCGAGACCATAATGTGTTGCCCAATGATCTATAATCCACTTCGGCATACTATACTCGATTGCCATTCTTTTTTTAGGATCTGCAATTTCATTAAAATCAGGTAAGTCACTACGCATCATTGTTCGTAAAATGCCATTTACGACATTTCCGTTGTGATAGCCACCGCGTTCTTTTGCTATTTCAACTGCTTCATTAATGATGGCGTGATTTGGAACTTTATCTAAATAAACATATTGATAAATACTCATCCATAATAATTGCCTAACCCATGCCTTAATCTTTGTTTTCACAAAAGGCTTTAAATAAAAATCTAACGTATATTTTCTTTTAACGGTTCCGTAGACAATTTCTGTAAATAAAGCTTTATCCATTACATTTAATTCATTTTCTGACAACACTTCATTGATACGCAAGTTACTATACGCACCTTCATTTAATATATCTTGAATCGTGTCAAAAGCAAGACTTCTCACGTTTTCTATCATATAAGTTTCTTCCCTACTAGTGTGTTTTGCGCACCACTTAAATAATTGGCAGCTAACATTCTCTTTTTCCCAGCCAATTGCATATCTTTAATTGCAACAGCTTCATTATCATTTGTAGCAACAATAATGGCTTTTTTAGTCGTTTCTATAATTGTTCCAGGCTCGTTTATCTTATTAGTCTCAACGAGTTCAGCATCGTATATTTTCAAGTTAGTGTCATCCATAGTTGTATAAGCAACTGGCCATGGTGATAATCCTCGAATTTGATTAAACACTTGTCTTCCTGGTTTATTCCAGCTAATTCGCTCATCTTCGCGTCGAATATTGGAAGCAAATGTTGCTTGCGTATCATCTTGAGGTACACTTTCATTTGTGCCCTCTATAATAGATGGTAAAGTTTCTTTTAATAAATCTGCCCCTAATACACTTAATTTATCATGCATCGTACCGACATTATCATTTTCTTCTATTTTAATTGCTTGTTGCGAAATAATATTACCCGCATCTAATTTTTTAACCATATACATAATTGTTATGCCGGTTTCTTGTTCACCATCGATAATTGCCTGATGAATTGGTGCACCACCTCTATACTTCGGTAACAATGATGCATGTACATTAATTGCGCCAAGTTTTGGTAATGCCAACAATGATTCAGGTAATAATTGTCCAAAAGCAGCAGTTACAATTAAATCTACGTCTAATTGAAGCAATTGTTCTAATTCTTCTGATCCACTTAATTTTTCAGGCTGATATACAGGTAAATCATATTTCATTGCAACTTTTTTAACTGGTGGTGGTGTCATAACACGTTTACGTCCAACAGGTCGATCTGGTTGCGTTACGACTGCAATGACATCATGTTCTGCAATAAGCATTTCTAAAACAGTTGTTGAAAAGTCTGGTGTACCCATAAATATTATTTTAGTCATTTATAAAATATGCCTCCACTTCTTTATCTGTTAAAATACGGTCCGCACGTTCTGTAAAAGGGATACCGTTCATTTGATCTATAATATGCAAAATCATTCTTGCTACATCTTCATGTGCAGTTAGTTCAACTTTGTTCCCATTGACGTCATAACTTTCGACAACGATCATTTTACTTCTTGTCACTTCGCCGTAAACATCTGGCAATGTAATTGAACCTTCTAAGTCTGTTATTGTTTCATTTGATTGTCTAATAATTTTCGGATTAACAAGTTGTAATAATCCTTCCATTTCCATATCAATGATTGCCACTTGCAATGACTGATTAATTTGAGGTGCACATAAGCCAGCAGCTTCTTGTGCATACATTGTATCTTCTAAATCTTGTAATAATCTTTTTAACGAATCATCAAATTTTATAACTGCTTGCGCTTTTTTCGTTAAAATAGGATGCGATGCTGGTACTAACTTTTTAATCGCCATAGCTCTTACTCCTCAATAAAATTCATCAAACCATTATAACGTAAATATATTAAAAATGCGACCTTACATCATAGAATGTATATTTTTCAATTTAAAGATTGTCATGTGATTCATTACGTATATTTCACACGTAAAATAATACAATGCAACTGAAGTGTAATCCTAAATTTATTGTAAGGATTGAATAACTGAAATTTAGATGATTGGGAATGCTTAAACTAGAATGTTTGAACTAAAAGTGGGTATAATAAAAAGAGAAGCTAATGTCATTATAAGCAATTCAACTGGAGGGAAAGAAATGCAAGTAAACAAAGTTATTTATATTTTATTAGCATTGTTCTTAGGTAGTTTTGGTATTCATAAATTTTATGCCGGCAAAAATATGCAAGGTATTCTACACTTAATATTCTGTTGGACAGGTATCCCACACATTTTAGCAATTATTAGTGCAGTGATTACTGTTTTCAAACCTGCTGATGAACAAGGTAATGTCACTTTATAAATGGATAAAAATAAATCCCGATGACAATCATTTATTAATTGCGAATCATAGAGTTATAGTTATTACGAACTCTATATGATAAGCAGTAATGCTGATTGTTTATCGGGATTATTATTGCGATTATTTAATGTAGTACACTATTTATTTTCCGCACAGTAAATACTATTTTAAAGAATCATCTGACGCTGTTTCATAGTTTGATTCGTACTCTTTAATATATTTACTTAGAACAACAAAATGTGCGTTACCAAAATCACTAGATGCATTTAAGAAATCCATACTTACTAAATTTAAAACTTTTGGATCTGGATTAGACTTGTCTTCATAATTTTTTGGTAAAAAAGTGAAATATGCCAATGCCGGCATCACTTCATCTTTAGTATCCTTTGATCCATGCGTCATAAATGAAACGCTTGTTAAAGGCACTCCGAAAGATTTGATTTGAGCTACGCTATATGGAACTGGTTTTGGATGATCAAGTTTAGTTAGTTGACTTAATTTTTTTAACTTAGAATAATCGTCATATTTAATTGCATCATCTTTATGTATTACGTAAGAACCTGGTTCGACTGATGCATAAACTAACTTTCCATCTTTATATTTTGTCATAATTTCTGCGTAAAAAACAGGTGTGTTTGAATTGCCAATTTTCTTTCCATCTGGATCTACATACCAATAATCAACTTGTTTTACATCATCGTGTGTTTCAATCACTTTCCTTTTTATACCTTTCTTACCTTTAAAGAATGCATCAACATCTTTTATAGAAGATCCTTTTGAATCTTTTGTAAATCTATAATCTGCAAGTTCCACTTTACCCATTAATTCTTTGTAATCTTTCCATCCTTGAATCCCTTTACTATTCGTAAACGACTTTTCTGTCATTAATGGATCCAACTTATCTAGAGATGGCGCATCTTTAATTCCTTTCATTTTCTTCTCTATTTCTTCAAATTTCTCTAAATCTGGGTCTTTCTCTTCTTCCGATTCTTTTTTTACAGTTTCTTGTTTTGATTCTTCTGATTTCTTTGATGATAATTTATGATTCCCACCAAAAGAACAACCTGCTACGACTAAAAGCATAATTAAAAGTAAACATCCCAGTGTCTTTTTCATAAACTTTCTCCTCTTAAGTTATTTTGTTTGAATCAAATAAACATACATAAATTTAAAAAACTTATTTATATTGATATTTTACATTAACCATCAATATTTTTAAATACTTTAATTGATAATTTAAGAAAATTGTTTTGTCTAATAATTTAAGTAGTTAAAACATAGATAGATATAAAATAGTTTATAGCCATTAATTTATAAGTGTAAAATTTGCACCATTTCAATTTGCCATTAAAAAATAGTTTGTTTAATCATTAGTACCTTTGTTTATCATTAAGTATGGCACTTACATTAAAATCAGAATTCGTAAATGAAAATACTAATAAATTCCTAATCAAATCAAAATCACGTAATTTATAAAGCCATATAAAAAGACAGAATATAAACTGCTAATTTAAATGGTTAACAGTTGTATATTCTGCCCTTTTTCTGCCCTTAAAGTAAATATTCAAAGACTGGTTCAAATACTCGTACATACTGAACTTGTTTCTAATAATTAGTAATGTTACATCATCATCTGTGGATCAATATCAATCTTCAATGCTAATTTTTCTTTTATAAATTTTTCATGGTAATAGTCATCTAAATACTGAATGGCTTGTAATAATCCAGGTTCACTTTTATATTTCACTAAAATTTGGAATCTAAATTCATTGTTGATTCTCGCAAGTGCTGCCGGAGATGGACCTAGTACAAGCGCTTTTTCTGTTAAATGCTGTAATAAAATTTTATGAACATGTTGCGATGCTTCCATAACCTTCTTCATTTCTTTATGTGAGATTGTGAAATTAATCAAATAATAATACGGTGGATACTTTCCTAATTTACGATATTCCATTTCCTGACGATAAAATGTTAAATAATCATTTTTTTGAACATCCAATATTGAATAATGATCTGGATTATACGTTTGAATGATGACTTGACCTGCCTTTTCATGACGACCAGCTCTACCAGCCACTTGCGTTAATAGTTGATAAGTACGTTCGCTCGCCCGAAAATCAGGTAAATTTAACATTGTATCTGCATTCAGCACACCAACTAAAGTAATGTTTGGATAATCTAATCCTTTCGCAATCATCTGAGTACCTAGTAAAATGTCACCGTTACCTTTTTCGAATTCAGTCAATAACTTTTCATGTGCACCTTTCTTTGAGGTTGTATCTACATCCATCCTAATTATGCGCGCATCTTCAAATTCTTGTTGCAATAGTTCTTCAACTTTCTGAGTACCAGTACCTACTTGTCGAATGTGTTCACTCTCACAATTTGGACATTGATTCGGTGGTGTCTCTTGGTAACCACAATAGTGACATTTTAATAAGTCTGTCGTTTTATGATACGTTAATGAAATATCACAGTTTGGACATTGCGGTACATATCCACAATCCCGACATAACATAAATGATGCATAACCACGTCGATTTAAAAATAAAACAACTTGTTCCTGTCGATCTAATCTTAATTGTATGGCTTCACGTAAATCTTTTGAAAACATTGACCGATTACCTTCACTCAATTCTTCACGCATGTCTACGATATCAATTTCAGGTAAAGCTTGTTGGTTCACTCTGTTTGGTAATGATAGCAAATGATAAACACCTTTTTCAGCTCTTGCATAACTTTCAAGACATGGTGTTGCACTTCCTAAAATGACTGGGCAGTGATGATATTCACTTCGCCATTGGGCAATTTCTCTAGCGTGATATCTCGGATAATCTTCTTGCTTATATGTAGATTCATGTTCTTCATCAATGATGATTAACCCTAAATTTTTGAAAGGTGCGAACACACTTGACCTTGCACCAACACTTACTCTCGCACGACCATCCCTAATTTTTTGCCACTCATCATAACGTTCCCCATTAGATAAGCCAGAATGTAATACAGCAACGTCATCACCAAATCGACGTTTGAAGCGTAAAACCATTTGCGGTGTTAGAGCGATTTCAGGAACTAACATCATCGCCTGTTTTCCTTGGCTTAAAACATCTTCTATCGTTTGTAAATATACTTCTGTTTTACCTGATCCCGTCACACCATGAAGTAAAAATGTTTCTTGCTCTTGGCTTACAATTTTAGCTTTAATCGCTTCATATGCTTTAAATTGGTCTTCTGTTAATTGCTGTTTTGATTCTTGTTCGAAAACACGATCTTTAAATGGGTCTCTTTCAACAACCGCGTCATATTTTTCAACATAACCTTTTTTGATAAGTCCATCTAAACTGGATTTTGAAAAGCCCATATCCTCAATATCAGTTAAAAATATTGTTTTATGTTGTTCTTCAGACAAGTAAGCATACAAATCGTATTGTTTAATAACTTTCTCCAACTTAGCTAATACTTCATCAGGATGATACCCTTCAATGACACGAACAGCACGTTTGGTTTTTTTAGTTATATTTTGTGTGAGAATCGTTTTTTCTTCAACGATATCATCTTTTAACAACTTCATAAGCAATTGAATATCATTATTTTTTTGCGCATCTTTATAATAATAGTAACCATGCTTATCAAATTTTTGTAATAAAGCTGAAGGTACCTCTATATCATCTTTCATCTTAAATGCTTTTTTATACTTCGCTTTAATAGCACTCGGAAGCATCACTTCTAGCATAGAAATACGTTTAATAACATGAGTTGAACCCATCCACTCACTTAAAGCTATTAATTCTGATGTTAATTCTGGTTGTATATCTTTCACTTCTATGATTTTTTTTAACTTCGAAACGTCAAGTTGTGCATCAGGTTCTGATGTTACTTCCATTACATAACCTTGAATCGTTCTTGGTCCAAAAGGTACAATCACACGCACACCAGGTTGGATGACAGATTCGAGTTGTTCGGGAATTATATAATCAAATTTATAGTCAACGCTCTTCGACGCGACATCGACTATGACTTTCGCTATCATTATTGCCACCTAGTTTCTAGTTCATCTAAAATTTGTGCAGCTAATACTACTTTTTTTCCTTTCTTGATATTTACTTTTTCATTATTTTTAAAATGCATTGTCAATTCATTATCATCAGAACTAAATCCGATAGACATATCCCCAACATTATTTGAAATAATCACATCTGCATTTTTCTTGCGTAATTTTTGTTGTGCATAATTTTCAATATCTTCAGTCTCTGCTGCAAAGCCTATTAAATACTGTGATGTTTTATGTTCACCTAAATATTTAAGAATGTCTTTAGTACGTTTAAAAGATACTGACAAATCACCATCCTGCTTTTTCATTTTATGTTCTAATACATCAACCGGTGTATAGTCAGATACTGCTGCTGCTTTTACAACAATATCTTGTTCATCAAATCGGCTAGTCACTTGTTCAAACATTTCTTCAGCACTTTGAACATGAATAACTTCAATATCTTTTGGATCCTCTAGTGTTGTAGGACCAGTAACTAATGTCACGATAGCTCCGCGATTTCGCAATGCTTCAGCTATTGCATAACCCATTTTTCCAGAAGAACGATTGGATACAAATCTGACTGGATCGATAACTTCAATAGTTGGTCCGGCTGTAACCAATGCGCGTTTATCTTGAAATGAACTATTAGCTAAACGATTACTATTTTGAAAATGAGCATCAATAACAGAAACGATTTGAAGCGGTTCTTCCATACGTCCTTTAGCAACATAACCACATGCTAGAAATCCGCTTCCTGGTTCGATAAAATGATACCCATCTTCTTTTAAAATATTAATATTTTGCTGCGTACGTTTATTTTCATACATATGCACATTCATAGCAGGCGCAATAAATTTCGGTGTCTCTGTTGCTAGCAACGTTGATGTCACCAAATCATCAGCAATACCTACACTCAATTTTGCAATTGTATTTGCCGTTGCAGGTGCAACAATGATTGCATCTGCCCAATCACCTAATGCAATATGCTGTATTTCTGAAGGATTTTCTTCTATAAAAGTATCTGTATAAACAGCATTTCGACTTATTGCTTGAAATGCTAATGGTGTCACAAATTTTTGTGCGTGATTCGTTAACATAACGCGAACTTCATACCCAGATTGTGTTAACTTACTTGTCAAATCAATCGCTTTATATGCCGCAATGCCACCTGTAACGGCTAACAATATTTTCTTCATATTCAATCTCCCTTAAATATCACTATGACATTTACACTTTACATCATCATATGCGCACAAATGCTCATTACTTTTTTATAGATACAAATTTAGTATTATTATAACATCAATCATTGGATAAACTAAAAAAACACACCTACATAGGTGCGTTTGATTTGGATATGCCTTGACGTGTTTGATGTACGTCTTGCTTCACATATTTTTAATGGTTGAAACTATTCTTTACCATAATAATCGCTTGAAATAACAGGGCGAATTTTACCGTCAGCAATTTCTTCTAACGCTCTACCAACTGGTTTAAATGAATGATATTCACTTAATAATTCAGTTTCAGGTTGTTCATCAATTTCACGCGCTCTTTTCGCTGCAGTTGTTGCAATTAAATACTTTGATTTAATTTGTGACGTTAATTGGTTTAATGGTGGATTTAACATTATTTTTTAGCCTCCAAAATCATTTTTCTATACTTAGCTTCTACGCGCTCTCTTTTTAAGTGCTCAGCTTCTACAATACATTGAATTCTATTCTTCGCAAGTTCTACTTCATCATTAACTACAACGTAATCGTATAAATTCATCATTTCGACTTCTTTACGTGCTTCGTTAATACGACTTTGTATTTTCTCATCAGATTCTGTTCCTCTACCTACTAATCGCTCTCTCAAGTGATCTAAACTTGGAGGTGCTAAGAAAATAAATAACGCATCTGGAAATTTCTTTCTAACTTGCTTTGCACCTTCTACTTCAATTTCTAAAAATACATCATGACCTTCGTCCATTGTATCTTTAACATATTGAACTGGTGTACCATAATAGTTGCCTACATATTCAGCATATTCTATAAATTGGTCATCTTTAATTAAAGCTTCAAACGCATCCCTAGTTTTAAAAAAGTAATCTACGCCATCAACTTCACCTTCACGCATTTGACGTGTTGTCATTGAAATAGAATACTTATATGATGTACTTGGATCTTCAAATATTCGTTTTCTAACAGTACCTTTACCTACTCCAGATGGTCCTGATAAAACGATTAACAATCCTTTTTCATTATCCATGCCTTACGACCTCTCTAAGCTAATCTTCTATTATTTAAATATGATATCACATTGTTCTTTATATTGTATAGCATATTTGAAATTGCATGCCATAATTTCTATTAGGTCTAACAATATCGTTATATTGCACGATTAATTTTAATTAAATAAATTGAATTGCGAACTTTTAGATAATGTTAAATGTGTGGCATAATGTATGATTCAATAACTATACCGAAAAGTTACAATCATGTTAAAATGAAACGAATGATATGAAGAAGGTGGAAGATAAATTATGGCTTATGATGGCTTATTTACAAAGAAAATGGTTGAGTCTCTACAATTTTTAACAACAGGACGCGTTCACAAAATCAATCAACCTGATAATGACACGATACTAATGGTTGTACGTCAAAATAGACAAAACCATCAATTGTTATTGTCAATCCATCCAAACTTTTCAAGATTACAATTGACTACTAAAAAATATGATAATCCATTTAATCCACCCATGTTTGCGCGTGTTTTTAGAAAACACTTAGAAGGTGGTATTATCGAATCGATTAAGCAAATTGGTAATGATCGTCGTATTGAAATCGATATAAAGAGTAAAGATGAAATTGGCGATACTATTTACCGCACTGTCATCCTTGAGATTATGGGTAAACATAGTAACTTAATTTTAGTAGATGAAAATCGCAAAATAATTGAAGGATTTAAACACTTAACACCAAATACGAATCACTATCGTACAGTAATGCCAGGTTTTAATTATGAAGCACCACCTACTCAGCACAAAATGAATCCGTATGATATTACAGGTGCAGAGGTGTTGAAATATATCGATTTTAACGCAGGTAATATTGCTAAACAATTATTGAATCAGTTTGAAGGATTTAGCCCTTTAATTACGAATGAAATCGTTAATCGTCGTCAATTTATGACTTCATCAACATTACCAGAAGCATTCGATGAAGTAATGGCAGAAACCAAGTTACCACCTACTCCTATTTTTCATAAAAATCATGAAACAGGTAAAGAGGATTTCTATTTTATAAAGTTAAATCAATTTAATGATGATACAGTTACGTACGATTCATTAAATGATTTACTTGATCGTTTTTATGATGCGCGTGGCGAACGTGAACGCGTTAAACAACGTGCGAATGATTTAGTTCGATTTGTTCAACAGCAGTTGCACAAATATCAAAATAAATTAGCGAAGTTGATTGAAGAATATGAGCAGTCTAAAAATAAAGATACTGAACAGTTATATGGTGAATTGATCACTGCTAATATATATCGAATTAAGCAAGGTGATAAAGAAGTAACGGCATTGAATTATTATACGAATGAAGAAGTTATCATTCCTTTAAATCCTACAAAATCCCCATCTGCAAATGCTCAATATTATTACAAACAATATAATCGTATGAAAACGAGAGAACGTGAATTACAACATCAAATTCAATTGACGAAAGACAATATAGATTATTTTTCAACAATCGAACAACAATTACATCATATTTCTGTCCATGACATTGATGAAATTAGAGATGAATTAGCAGAACAAGGCTTTATGAAACAGCGTAAAAATCAAACTAAGAAAAAGAAAGAGCAGATTCAATTACAACATTATGTATCAACTGATGGCGACGATATATATGTTGGCAAGAATAACAAGCAAAATGATTATTTAACAAATAAAAAAGCTAAAAAAACTCACACATGGTTACACACAAAAGATATTCCTGGTTCACATGTCGTTATATTTAATGATGCACCAAGTGATACGACAATCAAGGAAGCGGCTATGTTAGCAGGATATTTTTCAAAAGCTGGTAATTCTGGACAAATACCTGTTGATTACACGTTAATTAAAAATGTGCACAAACCATCAGGTGCAAAGCCTGGGTTTGTAACATATGCCAATCAAAAAACTTTGTATGCTACACCTGATTATGAACATATTCAAAAAATGAAACAATCATAATCAAGTTGTCGACAAATAAACACCTCACCATAAGAAAGGACTACTTTCTTTTGCGAGGTGTTTATTTTTAATTTAATGCGTTCATTGAAACGAAGTATCGTGTTTTTTAATAACGCATCATCATTTAAGTTACAAATTATCTTTGTGATTTTAAAAATGAGTGAAACTAAAATAATAAAGAACTACTAATCATTTATTATGTAGTGGTTCTTTATCATCAACCACAGATAATGTGTACTTAAAATAGGAATACATAGGTAAAACGCATGCATAAGAAAAAGTGTTTCTTTATCATTCAACGCTGTACAAATCCTTTTACTCAGGTAATGCTAATTGAAAACTTACTCCAAACTTATCTTGAACCCAAGCAAACTCTCTGTATGGTGGCATATTCGTTTTTGGCATTAAAATGGCACCTTCATCTTTTAATCCATTAAATAGTCGTTCCATTTCAATAGTATCTTTTACTGTAACAAATAATGAAATCGCAGGATTCATTGGTAATTCTGTGCCACTATTAGCATCAATCGCCATGAATACTTGTCCATTTAATGTAAATATTGAGTGTTGTACAGTCCCAGGATCACCAGGTCCATTTTCACCATACTTAGCCATTGTTATAATCTCACTATCTTCAAATAAGCTTATGTATAGTTTAACAGCTTCTTCAGCTTGGTTATTAAACATTAAAAATGTCGTAATTTTTGGAATATCCATGCTATGCCTCCTATAGATTGAACTTCTATAACTACTATTATCTTAACATAATTAAAATGACAAAAGCGCGTCGTACCGTTATGTGCACGAATGACAAATGTCTTATTGGCCTGTTGATTAAATCACATAGTTAACGATAAAAATTACGCAAGATTAAAAATATGATACATATGTTAATAAATGATACTTATCATAGGTATTAATGTTTTGACTTATTGTCAAATTTGATTACAATTAAAATTAAGTTAAAGGAGGGACGTTATGTTACATTATGTGATTCCAGTATTAGTCCTATTACTCGTATTCTTAATTGGTTGGATTTTAATAAAGTTAATTATCCGCTAATAAATTTTTTATATAATAAAAGCTATAGTGTTTGTAATATTCGGATGCGGTTAAGCAGCCCATGATATTAAACACTATAGCTTTTTTGTTTTTAAATTTGTCCTTGTTTACGTAATATATCCTTTACATGTTTAAATAAATCATCATTATGATTTATAGTTGTTTTATTTTTTATATGTTTTTGCTTCGTTGAACTTTCGTCGACATCGTGACTACTAGACAGATTGGAATCATTTGAATGATTGATAAATTCGTTACAATGTTTTATCTTCCCATATAAATCATTAGATGTTTTGTCATTCATTTGTTGAATTCCTCCTTCTAGTGTCTATATTATGCTAAGTTGTCTCTCCATTCAACTAATGTTTGGATATCTTCACTAGAAATTTTACCTTCATTTTCAGCTACTTCAATTAATTCATTATAATCACTTAAAGTGTAAAAAGGTAGTTGAATATTGCTAAATGTATCATCTGCTTTTTTCAAACCGTAAGTAAAGATAGCTACAACACCTAATACTTCTGCACCTGCTTGTTTTAAGGCTTCAACTGCTGTGACTGAAGATCCCCCTGTCGAAATTAAATCTTCTATCACAACTACTTTTTTACCTTCACTTTTAGCACCTTCAATTTGATTTTGCTTACCATGACTTTTATTTGATGAACGAACATAATTCATTGGTAATTTTAATTTTTCAGCAATAAAAGCTGCATGTGGAATACCAGCTGTTGCAGTACCAGAAATAACTTCTACTTCAGAAAAGTGTTCTTTAATTAAGTTAATTAAACCATCGCGGATTGCGCCTCGAACTAAAGGATAACCTAACGTAACACGGTTATCACAGTAAATCGGTGATTTAATACCTGAACTCCATGTATATAAATCATTTGGTGATAATGTTACAGCTTCAATATCTAATAATGATTTTGCAATTTCTTTAGCCATTATACTAACCAACTTTCTTTAATTTTATGATAACTTTCGACTGGATTGTCACTTTGTGTAATCGGTCTACCGACTACAATATGCGTCGAACCAAGCTGTCTTGCTTCTTCCGGTGTCGTAATACGGTGTTGATCATCTTGAGATGCACCTTTAGGTCTAATGCCTGGTGTTACTTTTAAAAATGATGCACCTAACTTTTCAGTCAACATACGACTTTCAAGAGGTGAACAAACAACGCCATCTAAACCAGCTGCATTTGCTAACTTGGCATAATTTAAAACGGCCTCTTCAATCGATGTTTGTATATTTTGTTCGTGTCGTAACATGTCTTCTGTTGTTGACGTAAGCTGTGTTACTGCAATAATTTTTGTATGTTCATTATGTTTTCTTAATCCTTTAATGGCCTCAGACATCATTTTTACGCCACCAGCAGCATGAACATTTACCAGATCAACATTCAATTTAGCTAGTCCTTCCATCGCCTTACCAACTGTATTAGGAATATCATGCAGTTTTAAATCTAAAAATACATCATGGCCTCTTTCTTTTATCTCATTAATTAATTGAGGACCTTCTTGATAAAAAAGTTCCATACCTACTTTTACGAATAATGATTCATCAAATAAATCTAAAAATTGATTTACTTTTTCTTTTGATTCAAAATCTAATGCAATAATTGGTAAATCTTTCATCATATATGTCTCCCTTTACGTTAAGAAATTCATTAAAATAATGAGGCTGTAATATAAACTTCTTTAAGTAAATGGTTAATTACAGCCCCACCGATACAGTTTGATTGATTTACATTTGACGCATTGTAAATGTCATACTTTCAATTACATTCGTTAAGGCATTAGCTGTATCTAAAGATGTCAAACATGGAATACCATTTTCAACTGTAGTACGTCTAATTTGGAAGCCATCTCTTTCTACTTCTTTACCTTTAGTCATTGTATTTATAACGATTTGAACATCACCATTTTGAATACGTGTTAATAAATCATTTTCGCCACCAATTTTGCCTACTACTTCTGCAGGTATGTCATACTCAGCTAATTTATTAGCTGTTCCAGACGTTGCTAAAATTTTATAGCCAACTTCATTTAAGCGTTGTGCCAATTTAACAACTTCCTCTTTATCTTTGTCACTGACGGTCATTAATACTGTACCGTGATCTTTAACTTCAACACCACTACCTGTTAACCCTTTGAATAACGCCTTTTCTAATGTTGTATCTTTCCCCATTACTTCACCTGTAGACTTCATTTCAGGTCCTAAAGTAATATCAACATTTTTCAATTTATTAAAACTAAATACCGGTGCTTTCACAAATACACCCTCAGCATATGGTTGAACCCCTTCTTGATAACCCATATCTGTTAGTTTTTCCCCAATGATTGCTCGCATAGCTAATTGTGCCATTGGAATATCAGTAATTTTACTTAAGAATGGTACCGTTCTACTAGAACGTGGATTTACTTCTAAAACATACACACCATCGTGAGCTATAACGAATTGAATGTTGATTAAGCCAATGATGTTTAAACCTTTAGCTAATTTTATAGTATAGTCCTCAAGCGTTGCTAACTCGTCTTCTGTCAAAGTTTGTGGCGGATATACAGCGATTGAGTCACCACTATGCACACCAGCACGTTCAATATGTTCCATAATTCCTGGAATAATGACCGTTTCTCCATCACAAATCGCATCAACTTCAATTTCTTTACCAGTTAAATATCTATCGACTAATACCGGATGTTCCGGACTCGCTTTTACAGCCTGGGTCATATAGTTTTCTAACTCTTTGTCATTGTCTACAATTTCCATTGCACGACCACCTAATACATAAGAAGGTCTGACTACAACCGGATATCCGATTTCTGCAGCATTCGCTAATGCTTCCTCAGGTGAGGTAGCTGTTTTCCCTTGTGGCTGTGGCACGTTAATTTTTCTTAATAGTGCTTCAAATTCTTTTCTATCTTCAGCACGATTTAGATTTTCTAGTGAAGTACCAAGTATTTTAACACCATGTTTAGCCAATTTGTCTGCTAAATTAATCGCTGTTTGTCCTCCAAATTGTACAACGACACCTTTAGGTTTTTCTAAATTAATGATATTCATCACATCTTCTTCAGTTAAAGGTTCAAAGTATAATTTGTCAGAAATTGAGAAGTCTGTTGATACTGTTTCTGGATTGTTATTCACAATTATCGCTTCGTACCCTGCTTTTTGAATTGCCCAAACGGCGTGAACTGTCGCATAGTCAAATTCTACACCTTGGCCGATTCGAATTGGTCCAGAGCCTAATACTAAGATTTTTTCTTTGTCAGTAATTATGGATTCATTTTCAGTTTCATATGTACCATAATAATATGGTGTTGAAGATTCAAATTCAGCTGCGCAAGTATCAACCATCTTGTAAACAGGTTTAATATCATTTTCCTTACGCAATTGATATACTTCTTCTTCCGTCATATTAAAGCGATGCGCTATTGTTTTATCACTAAATCCATAATCTTTTGCATATTTAAGATATTCTAAATCACCTTGATGTTCTTTTAGTTGGTGCTCAATATCAATAATGTTTTGGAACTTGTGTAAGAAGAAGTAATCTATCTGAGTCATATTATGAATTTCTTCTAATGTTGTGCCTCTTCTAATTGCTTCGCCGATGAAAAATAATCGTTCATCATCTTGGTGTGAAATACGTTCTTTAATATAATCAAGATCGAAGCTTTCACCATTTGGTAATCCTAAGTGATGCACACCATACTCTAGTGATCGAATTGCTTTTAACAATGATTCTTCGTAAGTTCGACCAATGGCCATAACTTCACCTGTTGCTTTCATTTGTGTGCCAAGCTCTCGTTCTCCTTTTTCAAATTTATCAAAAGGAAATCTTGGTATTTTTGAAATCACATAGTCTAAAGTTGGTTCAAACGCTGCATAAGATGTTCCTGTAATTGGATTTAACATTTCATCTAATGTTAGACCAACCGCGATTTTAGCTGCTAATTTTGCAATAGGATATCCTGTTGCTTTTGAAGCTAACGCTGATGAACGTGATACACGCGGATTTACTTCTATAATATAATAATCGAATGAATGCGGATCTAATGCTAATTGAACATTACAACCACCTTCGATACCTAAAGCTCGAATAACTTTTAATGAAACATCACGTAACATTTGATACTCAACATCTGATAATGTTTGGCTAGGAGCTACAACAATTGAATCGCCTGTATGAATACCAACTGGATCAATATTTTCCATGTTACATACAACGATGGCATTATCGTTTTTATCACGCATTACTTCGTATTCGATTTCTTTAAAACCTGCGATAGATTTTTCTAATAAACATTGCGTTGCTGGACTATAATGAAGACCATTTGAGACGATTTCATGTAATTCTTCATCATTATGACAAATACCGCCTCCGGTACCACCCATCGTAAATGCTGGTCTAACAATTAGCGGGTATCCCACTTGCTCTTTGAATTTAAAGGCTTGCTCTACTGTATTTACAATGTCACTCTCTGGCACAGGAACGTTTAAATCATTCATTAATGTTCTAAACATTTCACGGTCTTCTGCTTGTTGAATTGATGTTAGCTCAGTTCCTAATAATTGGACGTTATTATCTTGAAGCACACCACTTTCGTGTAGTTGAATCGCCATGTTTAAACCTGTTTGACCACCTAAAGTTGGAAGTAAAGCGTCAGGTTGCTCTTTACGTATAATTCGCGCTATAAAATCATGAGTTAACGGTTCGATATATACTTTATCCGCAATTTCCTTATCAGTCATGATTGTCGCTGGATTTGAATTTACAAGAATAACTCGGTATCCCTCTTCTTTTAAAGCTAGACATGCTTGTGTTCCAGCATAATCAAATTCAGCTGCTTGACCTATGATAATTGGCCCAGACCCTATTACTAAAATTGTTTTGATATCATTACGTTTAGGCATTGATATGACGCTCCTTTTCCTTAAAATTAGTCATCATTGCTACAAAATCATCAAATAGATAGTTTGAATCTGACGGTCCTGGATTTGCTTCAGGATGGTATTGAACAGAAAATGCTGGTAATGTTTTATGTTTTAAACCTTCTACAGTACCATCATTTAATGCAAGATGAGTAACTTCTAAATCAGTACTTTTTAACGAATCTATATCTATTGCATATCCATGGTTTTGACTCGTAATATCAACTTTTCCAGTCTCTAAATTTTTAACTGGATGGTTCGCACCACGATGACCAAACTTCATTTTAAATGAGCTTGCTCCTTGAGATAATGCAAAAAGTTGATGTCCTAGACAGATACCAAAGAACGGAATTTCCCCTAAAATTCCTTGAATCATTGGAATCGCACATTCTACAACTTCAGGATTACCTGGTCCGTTTGATAGCATAACGCCATCTGGAGCCATTGCTAAAATTTCTTCGGCAGTAGTTGTATATGGTACAACTGTGACGTTACAACCTCTGACGTTTAATTCTCGAACAATATTTTGCTTCTTACCAAAGTCTACAAGTACGACACTTAGATCCTTACCTGTCGAAACATACGGTGTTTTAGTCGAAACGATTTCTACTTCGTTTTTAGGTAATTCTACTTGTTGTAAATGTTTGACAAGTTGATCAATATCTTCTTTTCGATCAGTAAAACCAGCTTTTAACACACCGTGTTGTCGGATTTTACGCGTAATACTTCTTGTATCAACACCTGCAATCCCTGGAATTTGATGCAATTCTAAAACGTCATGAAGTGTCTTTTGTTGTCTAAAATTACTTGGATGCGCACTCGCTTCTTTCACTACAATACCGTTTAATGTAGGTACTAATGATTCAAAATCGTCTCTATTGATACCATAATTACCGATTAATGGATACGTAAAAGTAATGATCTGACCTGTATATGATGGATCTGAAATAGTTTCTTGATAACCTGTCATCGCTGTATTAAATACAATTTCTCCTACAGTTAAGTTATCAGATCCTAAACGGTAGCCTTCGTAAAAAGAACCGTCTTCTAACACTAGATAACGTTTGCTTTGCATATTATTTATCCCCCTCAAATTTAACTTCGCCTTCAACCATTGTTAAGATCGGATTTCCATAAACTTTATAGCCGATAAATGGTGTATTATCTGCTTTTGATAAGAAATCTTCACCTTTAATTTCTTGTTCACTATCTAAATCAATGATTGTTAAATCTGCATAACCATTTTCTTTTAATGTGCCGTATTCTAAATTAAATGTCTCACATGGTTTAATTGTTAAGTAATCTACTAATTGTTGTAATGTCCAATCACCATTTTTTACAAAATGTGTATATAATAATGGGAATGCTGTTTCACTACCAACAATTCCGAATGGTGCTTTTTCCATTGGTTGTGCTTTTTCATCACGTGCATGTGGTGCATGGTCTGTTGCGATACAGTCAATTGTACCGTCTAGTAACCCTTCTAACAAAGCCTCTCTATCTTCAGTACTTCTCAATGGTGGATTCATTTTATAAATGGCATTGTTACCAGGAATATCATCTTCTGTTAACAATAAATGGTGTGGTGTAACTTCAGCTGTAACATGAATGCCTGCGCGTTTAGCATCACGAATGACTCTAACACTTTCTTTAGTAGAAACATGACACACATGATAATGACAACCTGCTACTTCAGCTAATAGTACATCTCTTGCGATTTGAACAGATTCACAAATGTTTGGAATACCCGGTATACCTAACTCTTTACTGCGTTTCCCTTCATGCATTGCACCACCATAGATTAATGAATTATCTTCACAGTGTGCTACGATGGCTTTGTTTACTTTTGCAGCTTCAATCATGCCTTCATACATCATGCTTGCAGTTTGTACTCCTACACCGTCATCTGTAAACGCAAAGGCACCTTCTTTTACTAGTGCTGGGAAATCAACCAATTCTTTACCTAATTGACGTGTTGTAATTGAAGCATAAGGTAATACACGTACTTGAGCATTGTCATCGATTAATTTTTGTAAAGCTTCAAAATGTTCTACAGAATCTGGTACCGGTCTTGTGTTAGGCATTGGACATACAGTTGTAAATCCGCCTCTAGCAGCAGCTTTAGTACCAGTTTCAATTGTCTCTTTATATTCACCACCAGGTTCGCGTAAATGAACATGAACATCGACAAATCCAGGTGACACAAAGTGACCTTTCGCATCTATGATGTCAACACCATTGCTTGGTTCAATTGCAGGTGCAATTTGTTTAATTACCTTACCATCAATTAAAATATCTGCTTGTTGTAATTCGCCATTTTGTAATACTTTACCGTTTTTAATTAATTTCATCATTTTCGTCCCCTTACCTATTTTAATAATTCATCAATGACTGCCATTCTTAAGTAAACGCCATTTTCCATTTGCTTAAAAATTCTTGATTTTGAAGCTTCTACTAAATCGCTTTGTATTTCTACTCCTCTATTCACAGGTGCCGGATGCATAACAATAGCATGTTCTTGTAATTTGTTATAGCGCACTTCATTTAAGCCATGCTTTTGATGATAATCATCTGCTGCAAATCTAGTTTCTTCTGCAAGCCCATGTCTTTCATGTTGAATTCTTAATAACATAACTATATCTACTGTTTCTATAACATCATCTATATTTACATAAGGTGCTTCTAAAGAATCATCAATCCAAGCATTTGGGCTATTAAACATTACATTTGCACCTAATGCTTTTAAACTATGGTAATTACTACGTGCGACACGTGAATTTTTAATGTCTCCACAAATCAATACATTCAAGCCTTCAAAATATCCATATTCTTCATATATCGTCATTAAATCAAGCAAACTTTGTGTTGGATGTTGTCCACTACCATCACCAGCATTCGCAATTGGGATGTTAATATTCGCTAATTTTTCATAGTAGTTATTAAACGGATGTCTAATGACTAATAAATCACAGCCAATACTTTCTAAAGTTTTACATGTGTCATATAAAGATTCACCTTTTGAAACAGATGATGTTGATGTTTCAAAGCTAATCGTTTTTAACCCTAGCTTAAGTTCTGCCATTTCAAAACTACATTTTGTTCGAGTAGAATTTTCAAAGAATAAATTTGCGACATATTTCCCTTCAAAGTTTGGTAGTTGACGTTCACCAGATTTAAATTGACTTGCCTTTTGGATAAGTTTGTATATTTGATCTGTAGATAAATGTTCCATTGATAATAAATGATTCATAAAAGCGCCCTCCTTAATTTGTAAATCTTAATTGTTATGTTTTTTCTCTTTAGGTAAGATTAAGTTCAAAATAATTCCTGAAAGTGCAGCTAATGCCATCCCCTCAATTTGAAGGTTGATACCAATTTCTTTTAAGTTAAATACTAAATTACCGATACCTACAACTAAAATTACTGAAGCTATAACTAAATTTCGATTATTCGCAAAATCTACTTTGCTTTCAACTAACATTCTTAAGCCACTTGCTGCAATAATACCGAAAAGTAATATAGATACTCCTCCCATAACTGGTGTAGGTATAGAAGAAATTAATGCAGTGAACTTACCAATGAATGCTAAAACAATTGCTATAACTGCTGCACCACCAATGACGTAAATACTGTATATTCTTGTAATCGCTAATACACCGATATTTTCACCATATGTTGTACTTGGTGGTCCACCAATAATACTGGCAAACATTGTAGAAACACCATCACCAATGATTGATTTATCAAGTCCTGGCTTTTCAAAGAAGTTTCTACCTACGATTTTATTCAGTACCATTTGGTGCCCAATATGTTCACTTACTGTTACGAACACAATCGGAATCATTACAAGTACAAGTCCTAAGTGAAATGAAGGTACATAATCTTTAAATGGCAGATAAATATGAGGGAAATCTATCCATTTTGCTGACATAATTGCATCAAATTTCACAATCCCCATAAAAATCGCTACCACATAACCTACGATAATACCTACAAGTACTGGAATTAAAGATAAGAATCCTTTAAAAAATCCTTGAACGACTATTGTTACAAGCAAGGTTATCATTGCAACAATTAAGAAACTGATATTGTAACCTTTCATATCTCCAGGATTTTCATACATTGCCATATTGACTGCAGTAGGCGCTAAGCTTAAACCAATTACCATGATGACTGGTCCTACAACAACTGGTGGTAATAATTTCATTAACCATGCTGTCCCACTTAATTTGATTAGAATCCCGATGATGACGTACATAACACCACTCATGAATAATGCTACAAGCATGTCTCCTAAGCTATGTGTACTTAATCCCGTGATAATTGGTGTGATAAATGCAAAGCTAGATCCCAAGTATGCTGGTATTTGCGCCTTCGTTATTAAGATATAAAGTAATGTACCGATTCCCGAAGCTAGTAACGCTGCGGATATTGGTAATCCTGTTAAGAATGGTACTAGTACTGTTGCGCCAAACATCGCAAATAAATGTTGTAAGCTTAAAAATGCCCATTGCGCTGGTTGTGGTTTTTCATTTACATCTAGTACAGGTTTTACTGTTCGTTCAAACATTTCATCATTTTGCATAATATTCATTTCCTCCGATAATAAAAAATCTCTTTACATCAGTATATGTAAAGAGACAAAAAGTGTGACAAGTTGCTACAAGTCATTTTCGTCCGTAGAAATTGACTTATAGTTGTCGAACATGAGGGTATTATTAGATAAACAAGCATATGAAAACTTATTTATCATTCAACTCCCCCCACCTTTTTCAGTCTCTCGTACTGAATTAAAAGGGGTATTATTTAATTATAACTGCATTTCTTTGATCCATTTCTTCTAAATAGACACTTACCGTTTCCTCTTTAGAAGTAGGTATATTTTTACCAACAAAATCTGCTCGAATTGGTAACTCACGATGTCCTCGATCAACCAAGGCAGCTAAACCAATTTTAATAGGTCTAGCATTTAGCAAAATAGCATCAAGTGAAGCACGAACCGTTCGACCAGTATACAGCACATCGTCAATAATGATGACTACTTTATCTGTAATATCTGTGTCGATGTCTATTGCGTCTTTTGTCGTAAGTGATGACATGTGCTCTATATCATCTCTAAAGTATGTAATATCAATTGTTCCTGTAGGTATACGTTGTTGCTCAATTTGATGAATTTTATCTTGTATACGATTTGCTAAATATTCACCTCTTGTTTTGATACCTAAAAGAATTAAATTATCAGTACCTTTGTTATACTCCAAAATTTCATGAGCGATTCTCGTTACTGTACGTTGTATTGCGGCATCATCCATTATGATACGTTCAGACATATTCTCACCCTTTCAAAATTTAGAAACAAAAAACCTCATGTCTTTAATATCGACATGAGGTTTAGTATATACAATCAGCCTATTTACATAGAAGAATCGTAGTATTACTACTTATTCTTGCATATGTGAAAGTGTTATGATTCATTTTAGTATATATCTATATTTTCATGTCTTTGACGTCTCTCTGGACGCTCAATTAAAGACTCTTTATGTTGTACTTAAACTGTTATAAGGATAATACTAATCAGGCGCTTTGTCAATCTATATTGAAAAATTAACCATTCTCAGTAAAAATGTTAACCTTAATCTATTTTATAATGTGTTTTCATTTTTAAAAAAAGAAAACGATAAATACTTATAGTTTACATAATAATGTTATCGTAATTATAGCACGACACAATTATGCATCTCTTTTTCGAATTGTATCTAATAAATCTTCAAAGTCTTGTGGTAATTCAGCATGTCTTTCAATATATTCACCTGTTACTGGATGTTCGAATCCAATAAGTCCAGCATGTAGAGCTTGACCACCAATATCCAATGTCTTTTTCGGTCCATACTTTGGATCACCAACTAATGGGAAGCCAATATATTTCATGTGCACACGGATTTGATGCGTACGTCCTGTTTCAAGTTGACATTCAACAAGCGTATAATCTTTAAAATGTTCTAGTACGTTAAAATGTGTCACTGCTTCCTTACCATCATCAACAACAGCCATAGATTGACGATCATTTTTGTTTCTACCAATTGGCGCATCGATTGTACCGTAATCATGAGGAATATTCCCGTGAACTAAAGCGATATATTTTCTTTTAACAGATTTATCCATTAATTGTTCTACAAGCCCACGATGAGCAATATCATTTTTAGCAACCATTAATAAACCAGAAGTATCCATATCTATACGGTGAACAATACCTGGACGAATTTCTCCATTAATACCCGACAAATTTTTAATTTGATACATTAAACCATTAACTAATGTATTGGTATAATGCCCAGGTGATGGATGAACTACCATGCCTTTCGGTTTATATACAACTGCAACGTCATCATCTTCATAATAAATATCTAAATTTAAATTTTCAGGTAGAATATCAGCTTCAACCACTTCTTTTTCAGTGACAACTATATGATCATTAAGTTTCACTTTATAATTAGATTTAACAACTTTATCGTTTGCAACGACTAAACCTGCTTTAATCCAATCTTGTATCTGGTTACGAGACCAATCACTATTTAATTCAGGCAGCAACTTATCTACACGCATACCTGTTTGTTCTTTATCTGTAATGTTAAATTCATAAGTCTCCATTACTTAACCTCCTTCTCCTTTTTATTGGAAGTATCCTTTAATAAGGCAATAATAATTAATATTACACCAATTGTTAAACTTGAATCTGCGATATTAAATATTGGAAAATCATAACCAAAAATATTTGTATCAATAAAGTCAACAACTTCTCCTGTTAAAACTCTATCAATAAAGTTTCCAAGTGCACCTGCAAAAAGTAAACTAATAGCAACTTGCATAAACAAATTATATTGAGCATCTTTAATAAAGAAATATACTAAGGCTATTAATATAATAATGGTAATAATAAAGAAAAATGTCATTTTTCCACTCAATATTCCCCATGCAGCACCATTATTTCGATGTGATGTTATGTTTAAAAAGTGCGGTATCACTTCAAATGAATCTCCAATTTTCATTGTAGTAGCTATAATATATTTAGTAACTTGGTCAAATATAACGACAAATACTGCTATTAAAATGGAAGTGCCAATAAAATATTTTTTGTGCATTTTCGTTCCTCCAATCAATCGTCCATAAGACAACTCTTTATATTATAGCTTACACCTGCTAATAAAAAAAGTAAGCATATTACATTAAATCTAATGTTACTAACTCAATACTTGATAAACTACTATGTTTTGACATTAAATATGAACTTAATTATTCATTTATCATATTTAAGATGACATTAAAAATTATGAAAGCAGCCTGGGACATAAATCCCTAAAAAAACAGCAGTAAGATATTTTCTAATTAAAAATTATCTTACTGCTGTTCTCTATTTATACAATACTTCGTATTGAATGGCTTCGCTATGCCCATCTGGCACATTACTGTAAAATTCTATAAATAGAATTTTTGATGATGGGTCCCTTCCTAGGGTGCCGTCTCAGCCTCGGTCTTCGACTGGCACTGCTCCCTCAGGAGTCTCGCCATTAATACTACGTATTAACATGTAATTTTACTTTTAAATACTTTAAAAAATAAGACATGAATCATCTACACTTAATTGGACAAATTCTATGAGAATAGATATTGTTAATTTAAGAAAGTAGGCTATTTTATTATGACAAGAGAAAAAGGATCATTTAGTTCAGAGTTTAAGTTACAAATGGTTAGATTATATGAAAACGGTAAGCCTAGGAATGAAATTATACACGAGTATGATTTAACACCTTCGGCATTAGGAAAATGGATAAAGCAACATCAAAACACGGGTACATTCAATCAACAAGATAACTTATCAGATGAAGAAAAAGAGCTGATTAAATTACGTAAAGAAGTTCAACATTTAAAAATGGAGAACGATATTTTAAAGTAAGCAGCGCTGATCATGATGCAACTTTTATGAGAATGAAGGAAGACCATATGAAAAATGGCCAACTTAAGCTAGGATACAATTTACAAATAGCGACAAATTCTCAATTTGTTTTATCCTATGACCTATTTCAAAACCCGACAGATACTAGAACTTTAATTCCATTTTTAACACTCAAAATTGGAAATATGACGAACTTAATGATGAATTTATATGTCCTAATAACAAAAGAATAGGTTTTAAAGGATATGCATACCGTAATGATAGATATGGTTTTAAACGTGACTTCAAACTATATGAATGTGATGACTGTTCAGCATGTTCTTTGAGACATCAATGCATGAAGCCAAATTCGAAATCCAATAAGAAAATTATGAAGAATTATAATTGGGAATACTTTAAAGCCCAAATTAATCAAAAGCTTTCTGAACCAGAAACGAAAAAAATCTATAGTCAAAGAAAAATTGATGTAGAGCCTGTTTTGGGATTTATGAAGGCTATTTTGGGTTTCACTCGAATGTCAGTTCGAGGAATAAATAAAGTTAAACGAGAGCTAGGTTTTGTATTAATGGCACTTAATACAAGGAAAATAGCAGCTCAACGAGCTGTACATTATAAAATACATATCAAAAAAGCTGATTTCTATCAAATAATTAATAGAAATCAGCTTTTTACATTGCCTAAGAACTTAATGTCTCAAGCTCCTTCATAGCTTGTATAAAAAGATCATTAAAAACGATTCATTATATGGTTCGTCCATTCAAAGTATATACTAATCTTCAACTTCGATATGATTAAAGCGATAATAGATACCATCCGGACCTTGTAAATTTAAATGTGTTGTTTCAGGATAATGAAAGTCAACAATTGCTAATCCATACGTATCAAAATTTTCTACACGTTTCGTTGCTGATACCCAATCATTCATGGCCAAATGTTGATAATAGCCATTCGATGCTAAAAATATTGAATAATCATCCATATATGCCGATTGCTCTAATCCAAAATAATCGAGGTAGTAGTCTTTTACCTCTGATAAATGAATTGTCTTAATATGCAATGCACCTATAATAGCGTCATCTGGAATACCTAACCATAACAATTTTGTTGCATGACTCACTAATCTCGGTACATTTAATGGTCTAATATCAATTTTTACTAAATCATTTTGCCTCGTCCATTGCGCTTCGTCTTTATCAACATAAAATTTAAAACCGTTTCCTTCCGGGTCTTCAAAAAATAATGATAACGAAGCAGGCTGTATACCTCCGTTAACTGGAATATCATATTCGCTTAAATGAATTAGTAAATTAGCTAAATCACTAATTTGAGGTAGTTTAATTGCGATATGAAACAGTCCCGCTTCTGACATTAAAGGTTCACGTCCATTTTGTAATTCAACAAGTGTAATGACATGATTATTTTGACCTACTTCATATTGTATCGATGTTAATGTCTCATTTATAATATTTAATCCTAATACGTCCTCATAAAATGGCTTTAATTCATTCTTATCTCTTACATTTAAAGTGATACCATTTACAAAGTTTGCGTTACTGTTATGATACATTCAATTAACTCCTATCAAATTCAATATCTGTGCTTACTTTTACTTAAAATTATCGCGAACATAATTGAGAATAGCAACTATAACGCATTTATAAGCTGCAGAGAATTTGTACCATTCCTGAATAATTTTTATTTTAGTAAATTACACATTTTTTAACACATATAACCAGTAACTTGGTCATTTTTTTATTCGCAAAAAAACTCTCTTCATCATGTCAACAAAAACTACAACATGATTATGAAGAGAGCTTTAATTTATATCATCTGTATGAGTACTTTATACAATTTCAATTATACAAGTGATTTTACAACTTGTTGGCATCGTGGACATAGATGCGTCAATTCATCAACAGCACCAAGATCCTCTGAATAGTTCCAACATCTTTCACATTTTTCACCATCTGCATGTTCGATGACAATATCACCATGTTCATAAGCTGTTGCCTGATCATCTAACTTATCTACAACTTTAACTTGTGACACGATAAATAATTGATGTAATGCATCAAATGAAGTTAAGAATTCAGATGCATTAAATTTATCGTTACTAGCAATCGTAACTTTAGCTTCTAATGATTTACCAATAACTTTTTCATTACGAGCAGTTTCTAATGCACGGTTCACATCATCACGTAAATTCATAAATGTACGCCATTTATCCAATAAAGCTTGATCTACTTCTACAACTTTAGGCATGTCTGCTAAGTGAACACTTTCTTCTTTAACATGTGGTGTATGAGACCAAACTTCTTCAGCTGTATGCACTAAGATTGGTGCTAACAACTTGGTCATATCAACTAAAATTTGATATAACACTGTTTGCATACTACGACGGATATGAGAATCACGTTGTTCAATATATAAAATATCTTTACCGTAATCCAAATAGAAATTACTTAATTCAACATTGATAAAGTTTTGAACTTCTTGATAAATATTTAAGTAGTCAAAGTTTTCATAGTTGTTAATCGTACTTGCAGTAAATTCACGTAAACGATTTAGCAAGTAACGATCAACTTCTAATAACTCTGATTCAGGAATGCTATCTGTATCAGGATTGAAATCATTAATATTACCTAACATAAATCTTAATGTATTTCTGATTTTACGATAAACATCAGATGTTTGTTTTAAAATTTCATCAGAAATTCTAACATCAGCTAAATAGTCCGTACTACTTACCCAAAGTCTCGCAATATCAGCACCTTTTTGTTTAACCACTTGGTCTGGTACAATCACATTACCTAAAGATTTACTCATTTTCTTACCTTCACCGTCCATAACAAAACCATGAGAAAGTAAGAATTTATAAGGTGATACTCCTCTTGTAGCAACTGAAGTTGTAATAGAAGAGTTGAACCAACCACGATATTGGTCACTACCTTCTAAATACATATCTGCTGGGAAACTTAATTCCGGTCTTGTTTCCAACACGCCACGGTGTGATGAACCAGAATCAAACCAAACGTCCATGATGTCTGTTTCTTTAGTAAATGTACCGTTAGGGCTGCCTGGATGTGTAAATCCTTCTGGTAGTAAGTCTATCGCTTCTCTTTCAAACCAAATATTTGAACCGTGTTCTGCAAATAAATCAGCAACATGATTCACTGTTTCTTTCGTCATGATAATTTCGCCATTTTCAGCATAAAATACTGGTAATGGTACACCCCAAACACGTTGACGAGAAATAACCCATTCGCCACGGTCACGAACCATATTGTAAATACGTGTTTTACCCCAATTTACTTTGAAGTTTGTATTTTCGATTGCATCTAAAATATCTTGTCTTACTTTACTGATTGAGGCAAACCATTGTGGTGTAGCACGGAAGATTACAGGTTTTTTTGTTCTCCAGTCGTGTGGATAGCTATGTGTAATAAAGTCTAATTTTAATAGTGCACCTTTTTCTGTTAATAAATCAGTAACGGCTTTATTAGCTTTATCATAGAACATTCCTTCAAATTGGCCGCCTTCTTCAGTAAATACACCTTTATCATCAATTGGACTAATTACTGATAATTCATATTTTTGACCAACAATATAGTCATTTTCCCCGTGACCTGGTGCTGTATGTACACAACCTGTACCAGCATCAGTAGTAACATGATCACCATTAATCACTAACGATTCTCTATCTAAGAATGGATGTTGTGCTACAACATACTCCAATTCCTTACCTGTGTATTCATTTTCTAATTTGATTGATGCTTTATCCCAATCCAGTGCTTCTGCTACGGCGTCAGATAAGGCTTCTGCAATAATATATTTATCGCCATTTACATTGTATTGACCGTATTTTAATTCTGGATGAACGGTAATCGCAACATTTGATGGAATTGTCCATGGCGTTGTCGTCCAGATAATAAATTTAGCATCTGCATCAACGACACCTTTGTCATCTTTAACGTCAAATGCAACGTAAATTGATGCTGAACGTTTATCGTGATATTCAATTTCTGCTTCTGCTAATGAAGACTCACTTGAAGGAGACCAATAAACTGGCTTTTTACCTTTATAAATTAAACCTTTTTCTGCCATTTCTCCAAAAATACGAATTTGTGCAGCTTCGTATTCAGGTTTTAATGTAATATATGGATCATTAAAGTCACCACGAACACCTAAACGTCTAAAATCTTTTTTCTGTAATTCAATTTGTTCTAAAGCAAATTCTTTACATTTCTCACGGAATTCAGCTGTTGACATTTTCTTACGGTCAACACCTTTTTTCGTTAATGCTTGTTCAATTGGTAAACCATGTGTATCCCAACCTGGTACGTATGGTGCATAGAACCCTTGCATAGTTTTATAACGTACAATAAAGTCTTTTAAAATTTTGTTCAAGGCATGTCCCATATGTAAGTTACCATTCGCGTATGGTGGGCCATCATGTAAAATGAATGTTTCGTTACCTTTATTTTTTTCTAACGCTTTATGGTATTGATCTTCTGCATCCCATTTTTCTTGAATTTGCAGTTCCTTGTTTGGTAAACCACCTCGCATTGGGAAATCTGTTTTAGGCATTAATAACGTTTCTTTGTAATCCATTTTTTTCACTCCTTAAAAATTTAAAAAACTCTAAGTTAAATTAAAAGGGACGATTGCTCGCGGTACCACCCTTATTAACTCAACTTAGAGTTCTCTCATTACATTATTTAAATATTAAAAAGTCAGTGATATAACATACATGCTTTTACTAGGCTCTCACCATTACCTAATTCGCTGTGAAAAGTTAAATGTATATTACGCGTCTGTCTTTATTTAATTCTTACTTCTTATTTGTTTCTGAATCATTGGATTGTTGATTATTGTCTGATGTATTTGATGCATTATTTTGTGCATTTGCTGCAACTTCATCTGGCTTTAAATCATTTTCATGTAAATGATGAATATTTTCAAGCGTCACTTGTTCAGCGTCTAAATCATAATTCAACAAGTAATCCCAATCTTCGTTTTTTAATAAGTCTAATTGCGCTTCAACTAACATACGGAAACGCGATCTAAATACTTTTGATTGACGTTTCATATCTTCAGTTTGGAATGCTAAACGGCGTGCTTTTTCTACCGCATCACCAACCATTTGATTAGCTTGCGCTTCTGCCTTAGCTATAATCGCTTCAGCTTGTTTCTCTGCAGCTTGCTTAGTTTCTTCACCAGCTTTTTGAGCTTGTATCAAAGCATCACTTACAGATTGATGCACGTCTTGATAAGACTTAATATTAGTATCTCTCTCTTCGATTACTTTTTCAAGTTGTTTTTTATCTTCTTTAAGACGTTCAATTTCAGTGCTTAGTTGCTCCAAAAAATTAGCAACTTCAGTAGGTTCTAAACCATTCTTTACACGTGAAAACTCTTTATTCTTAATTTCATTTGGTGTAAAAGGCATTTGTTATCCTCCTTAAATCATTACTATTTGAATAATGTTCTATAGGTAATGTGCGTTTTATCTTTTTTAGTTTTACCACCTAAGTCAGTAATGTGTGCTCTACCAAAACCTTGGATGGATATTAAATCATTTGCTTGTAATTGAAAATCTGCTGAATCAACAATAGTGTGATTCACTTTAACACGTTTTTTTTCGATTAGTTGTTTCGCAATCGTACGTGATTTACGTATCATTTCTTTAATAACAACATCTAACCTTAAAGAACTAACTGTTGCACTTTCAATTTTCCAATTCTCATTAGATTGTATCATATCTGTTACTGGAATAGTATAAAGTTTAACTGATGCGCCTTTAATACGTTGTAATTCTAACATAATAAATGATTCCAATCTACTTGTCAAAACAAATTGAATTCGTTCATTCACAATTATATCTCCAACTTGTTCGCGTTCGATACCTAAAGACATTAACGTCCCTAAAATATGTTGATGTTTTAAAGTGATGAATTTTTCAGGATAATCTATTTCAATTAAAGTTAAATCAAAGTCACTTTCTTTAGGTTCATAATAGTTCGGCGAAATGATTGCTCTTTTTCTTTCAGCATTAGGCCCGCCATAAAAAGATACGTTTAAATCTTCATAACTGCCACAAATCACTTCTAATATATATTGCCCTCTTGGATCTAAAAAATGCGTTAATACTGGTGCATAATGCTGTTCCGCTTGATCACATTTATCCGTTAGCTGATCAATTAATTCGTATTCTTCCTGTCTAAAGTGTTGATAAATATCTATGTTAATCCCTACCTTAAAAAAATTTTAAAATACCATCTAATGCCCTTATATTCAGAAAAATACATATCAAAAACGAGGCTAAAGTATCATGTACCCTTGCCTCGTTATGTCGCTTAATTTATTGTAATTGAATTAAAATCCAATTAAAGATTTGGAGTAACCCTTTTTGGAATAATACTAAAACGATAATTGCAGCGATTGATGATATGTCGATAATTCCAATCGGTGGAATTACTTTTCTAAATGGTTGTAAGAAAGGTTCATATATTTTCGCTAAAAAATAACCTACCTTAGTTTCTCTAATACTTGGTACCCAAGATGTAAAGAAATATATAATCATGCCGAAATAATAAATTTCAACAACAAAAAGGATAAATTTAAATATTGTAGCTAGCACATTTATATCCATATGTTAACTCCTTAGTCGAATGAATGTTCCATATTTTCAATATGGTCTGTAATGCTTCCAGCTACTTCCACATTATCAGGCGTACATAAGAAAATATCAGTACCTACACGTTGGATATCTCCACCGATTGCATAAACAGTACCGCTTAAAAAATCAATAATTCTTTTCGCTGATACTTTATCAATACGTTGTAAATTGACAAGTGTCGCTCGGCGGTTTTTAAGCTCATCAGCAATATCTTGTGTATCTGAAAAAACACGTGGTTCGAATAAACACATCTTTGAACTTTCTTGTGATGCATTGTTTGGTGTAGCATTGTTCATAGTTACAACATTACGTGAATTATTTTTTGAATAATTAGACATACGGTTATTCCTTTCTTCTGACGTTGTTGTATATCTTGATGCAGATTTTTGAGGGACTGATTTGATTGCGTTTTGTTTTGTTGTTTGTTGTGACTGCTCTTTTGCTGGCGCTTCATTTACCTGTTGTTGTTTGTCAGGTACTTCTACTTCCTCTTCATCATCTATTACAAAAAATCCACTAAATAAATCTTTTAAAGCCAAGTGGCTCACTCCTCTTCTCCTACAAGTTTAGTCCCAATTCTAACAAACGTTGCACCTTCTTCAACTGCAATAAGATAGTCATTACTCATTCCCATTGATAATTCATCACAAGGCGCATATTCTAAATTGAGTCGCTGTATTTCTTCTTTTTTCAAACGTAACTGTTTAAATAACGATCTAATATATGCTTCATCATCTGTCAATGGTGCCATCGTCATTAAACCTACAATTTCGATTTTGTCATATTTTTTAAGATCACCTATAAACTGATCAACATCTTCTAAAGCAATACCATGTTTAGAAGCTTCTCCCGAAACGTTCACTTGCAAGAAACATTTAATTTTATGTTCTGCACGTTTGTTAATTTCTTTGGCTAAGCTCAATCGATCTAAAGCATGGAAATAATCTACGTCGTTTATAACGTCCTTAACTTTTCGAGATTGTAATGATCCTATAAAATGGATCACCGCATCTGATGGTAATGCTTCTTTCTTTTGAAAAAAGCCTTCCAATCTATTCTCACCAAAATGTCTTATTCCAGCCTCATACGCTTCTTTAGCTCGCTCTATTGTAACATATTTTGTAACTGCAATCACGTTTGGTTTTGTTGAAAAATTATTTTTTTCACTTTTGTCATTAATTTGTGTTGAGATTTGTTGTAAATTATCTTTCACACGCAAGCATATCTCCTCCTTGTTTACTGTTGACCAATGAATGCTAACATGCGTCCTGTTTGACCTTTTTCTAATCGATAAGAGAAAAATAATTCTAAATGTTCAGATGTAGCATACGCTGTCGTATAAATATTTTCTTTAGGAACACCATAATTATTTAATAATGCAGCATTGGCTTTTTTCAAATCAATACCATGACGATCTCGTCCTCTAGTTTCAATATAGTTTGCACTATCAATTGGCAATGTTTCAAATTTATTTTTAATATCATCATTAATTTCATAACTTGATGATGTAGATGGTCCAATAACGACATGTAAGTCTTTCAAATCAAAGTTCACATGTTTTAGCACTTCTTTTACAATTTCAGTATAGGTACCACGCCACCCTGCATGGGCCAATGCAATAAAATGATGTTTTGTACTATAAAAATATACTGGTACACAGTCTGCATAACACATCGTTAATAAGACATTACTATCATATGTGTACATCGCATCAATACCATGAAGCGCATCAGTTAAAGTGTCTATATTTGTGCCTATATCATCCTTTGTTATACAAGCGACTTTATTTTCATGTGTTTGGATGGGAAACACCCAATTTTTTCTATCAAACGCAATTTCCTCAGCTAATTGCAATTGATGTTGAGTAATATTATATGGGCGATCATCAATATATCTCGCCATATTAAAAGCATTTTTAGGATAGTCACTTAAACCATCGCCTCTAGTTGTAATACCTAGAGTAATACCTTGTTGTAATAATTCTTCATATATTAAATGATGCGGTTGCTTTTTAAAATTATCATTCACTCGATCGTCACCATCATTTCATTTAAATTATCTTCGTCTAACTGTACAAAGTTAATAATTATATAATATAACATTTATGTTTAAAGTTAAAATGTTGCGCAAATAATTTTTGACTTAATTTTGACACGATACTTAAACACTTTTAATGACTTCGAAAAACTTAAATGCCCTTCTACATGTTCAAAAATTAGTAAAAAAATCATCAGATATGTTATCTGATGATTTGTGTTGAATTATTTGTGTATATATATTAACCGATTAACGTCTTGTTCTTCTTGAACGTCTTTCTTCTCTATTTCTAATGAAGCTAGGAATATCATCTTCTTTAGTTGTATGTGTTCTTTCACTTACACTATCAGTTGCTTGTGCATTTGATGAATTTGAAGTGAATGATTCATCTTTAGAAGTTGCATTGCTAGAAGTATTTACGCTTGTTCCGAATCCAGTGCTACCAGATTTACGACCATGTGATGTTGGTTTGTCATCAAAACCAGTTGCAATAACTGTTACAACAATCTCATCTTGTAATTCAGGATTAATAACTGTACCGAAAATCATATTAACGTCTTCATCTGCAGCATCTTGGACAATATCAGCAGCCTCTTGTGCTTCAAATAATGACAATGACTCGCCACCAGTAATATTCATAAGCACACCTTGTGCACCAACGATAGATGTTTCAAGTAATGGAGAAGAGATTGCTTTTTTAGCAGCTTCTACCGCTCTATTTTCACCAGAAGAAACACCAATACCCATTAATGCAGAACCTTGGTTAGACATAATTGTCTTAACGTCTGCAAAGTCTAAGTTTACTTCACCAGAAACAGCGATTAAGTCTGAGATACCTTGTACACCTTGGCGTAACACGTTGTCAGCTTCTTTAAATGCTTCCATCATTGGCGTAGATTTGTCAACGATATCTAATAAACGGTCATTTGGTATAACGATTAATGTATCTACTGCAGCTTTCATAGCTTCTACTCCAGCAGCAGCTTGAGTTTGACGTTTACGTCCTTCAAAACTAAATGGACGAGTTACAACACCAACAGTTAATGCGCCCATTTCTTTTGCAATTTTAGCAACGACTGGTGCTGCACCAGTACCAGTTCCGCCACCCATACCAGAAGTAACAAATACCATGTCTGCACCTTGGATTGCATCTTCAATTTGCTCACGAGATTCCTCTGCAGCTTTTTTACCGATTTCAGGATTAGCTCCTGCTCCTAAACCACGTGTTAATTTTTCACCGATTTGGATTTTAGATTCAGCTTTAGATAAGTTTAAAGCTTGACCGTCTGTGTTGATAGCGATAAATTCAACATTATTCATTCCATGGTCAATCATTCGGTTTACGGCGTTGTTACCGCCACCACCTACACCAATGACCTTTAAAGTCGCTAAATGATTAAATCCTTGTTCAAATTCTAACATTTAAATTTCCTCCTAGTTTTATTGGCCAATAATCATTCAAATAGAGATTTCATTAGTTTTTTGAATTTACTTTCTTCTTTATCTTTGTCTTGAACATGTTCATGATTCTGTTTATGTTCCTGATGATTATCTTCTGATTGATAAATTTCTTCATCTGTTGACTCTACTTCATTTTCATGAGTATCTTTTTTGTTTGTTTTACGTTTAAACCAATCAAATCCGCCTAATTTAGATTCGTTATCTTTGTCTTTCACATCAATAACATCTTCTTCAGTTTCTTCATTATCATGATAATTAATTGTAACATAATCTAATAACTCATCAAAAGCGATACTACTAGAAATTGTAGAAATTGCTGAAGAAAATTCAGGTTTTCTAATTCCCATTTGTGATGGCGTGTGAATTCTAACTTTTTCACTTACCATATCTGATAATAATTCTTTTACGCCAAGTAAGTTTGCAGATCCACCAGTTACAATAAACCCACCATTTACTTTTGTTAATCCTAAATCTTGTAAAACATCAAATACTTCGAAGAATATTTCTTCTACACGCGCTTCAATAAAGTCACTCAAATCTTTTTGAGTATACTGTACTGTTTCATCACTATCAACCTGTTCAGCAGTGAAGATATCTTGATCTGAAGCAGAATCATAGAATGCATGACCATATTGGTGTTTAACTTTTTCAGCAGTTTCATAAGAAGTGTTTAACCCTTGTGCAATATCGTCTGTAATATCACGCCCTGCCATTTCGATAGAATCAGCATCTACTAATTCACCGCGTTCATAAAAAGCAACTTGCGTAACGTCTTCACCAATATCAATGACACATGCACCTAACTCTTTTTCAGTAGCTGTTAGGATTGAACCGTAGTTATATGCATCAGAATAAACATCTAATACATCAACACCACATGCTTCAACGCATTTAATCATATTAATTAAAATCGATTTTTGAATAGCAATTACGCCTGCTTCAACCTTTAATGAATGTCTGGCAATTAATTCTTTAGGGTCTGAAACCTCATTTTCTTTATCGACTATAAAACGAATCGGGAACACATTAATTACTTCTGTTTCTTGCACATCATTTTTTTCTCTAATACCTTCTAATACTTTTTCGATATGTGAACCGTTGATTTCTGTATCCTCATAAAAGTCGATTTCATTTGATTCATCATAAACTTCCGTTCCAATGATAGGTAATTTCAGGAAAACTTCTTTAATATCAACACCCGAAGCGATTGATGCCTTTTTAATTGTGTCTTTGATTGCTTGACGCGCAATATCAAAATCATCAATTAAACCATTTTTTATACCGCTCGTGTAGGTTTGTCCTGTACCTATCACATTTATACCATTGTGAAATTTCTCGCCTACTATTGTTTTTACGCTTGATGATCCAATATCAATACTTACGTAGTAATGTTCTTCCATAGATAGGCACCTCCTGACAAATTACTATTAAAAAATACACTATCTTTAGTTTACAATACGTTGAATGGCTTGTGAACTATAAACATAGACAATATCAAAATTTTTTAATTATTCTTACTTGATTGTTTGTTAATTTTGTTTAAAACGCTTTGTAATTCTTCTTTTGCTTGATTTTCCTCTTGAGATGATTTAGTCACATTTTTATCGCTTTCTGATTGAGTAGACGTGTTTCCACGGTATGGGATAAATGAAGCACCGACTGATAAATCAATATAGCCTCGTGTTTTTAGTTTACCCGAACTATCTCTTGATAATGATTGTGACATCTGCGGATAATATTTCATTTTCTTAGATATCGTCGAAATATCACCGATTACTTGAAGTCCATCTGTCGTAAACAATTCAATTCTGCTTTGTTTGTTTTTACTTGGGGCGTATGTCACTTCGGCAATATATCGTCTAACTTCAGGTGTCATTTCAGATAACGCCTTAATCATATCATCTTCTTTTGTACCTTTGAAACCATCCATGACAGGTGCATCATTAATTTTGACATCATTTGAACCTTTAAGCAATTTACCATTTTCTAATAAAGGTAAATATTTACCTTTATATTTCACTAAAGCAATAATTTCATTTTCTGTGATATCTACGTTTAATGTGTTTGGTAGTTGCTTGTGTATCTCAACACTTTTGATTAATGGATCCTCTTCGAGATCATTAATAGCATTTTTTTTACTAAACGTATACATCCTCGAATCATTTTTAACACCTAACACTTTGTTTATCTTTGAAGTACTAACGTGATTATTTCCATTTATATTTACATGCGCAATTTTACTAAGTGGTGAAAACATGTAAATTAATATAACAGCAATCAACAATACCAATATTGTAATAACACTGTATTGGATCCGTTTTTGTCGCTTACGTCTTAACTTCCGCTTTTCTTCAAGTGTTAATGGCTTTAATTGTGTTACTTTACTTTTTCGTTCTTTTTTCGTTACTGTTTCCTCATCATTCGAGTCGCTATTTTGTTCTTTAGGAGCTGATTGAGATTGTTCGTTGTCGACTGCAATTCCATTCGATTCATTTTGGTCGTCAATTTCTTGATTATATCTATAATTCTCATTTTCAATATTAGAGTCTGTAGAATCATCGATATTATTATCATTCGCATGACTAGAAGCAGAATCATTATTTTCATCTTTGCTTTCTTCTTTTTTGAAGTCTTTATTTATCAAGTAAATTTCTTCATCAAACTCAGCTTGTTGAGATGTATCATCTTTATTTTGATTAGAAAAATGTGTAGCCTTTGATCTTTTTCTTTGCCGTCTTTTCTTAGATGTATTCCTCGTAAATAATTCTAATTCATCTTTATCTTCATTTGATTCTTGTTGATCGTTCTTCGTTTTATCATCCATCAATACTCACACCCTTTAATAAGATGGTAAATGGGCACGGAATCTTTCAATAAATTTCTCTCCACGCTCTTCAAAAGTACTATATTGATCCCAACTCGCACAAGCAGGTGACAATAATACAACATCATTTGGTTCTATAATATCTTGTACTTTATCAACAGCGTCTTCGACATTGTTCGCTTCAATGACCGATTTCCCTTGACTATTACCTAGTTTAGCAAACTTAGCTTTCGTTTGTCCGAATACAACCATCGCGCGAACATTTTCCATATAAGGAATGAGTTCGTCAAATTCATTCCCTCGATCCAAACCACCACATAACCAAATGATTGGTTGATTAAATGAATTTAAGGCAAACTGTGTTGCTAGCGTGTTTGTTGCTTTGGAATCATTATAATATTTATTAGTTCTATTAGTACCAACATATTGCAATCTATGCTCTATTCCTGAAAATGTAGTTAAACTATCAATAATTGCTTTAATAGGTACACCAGCTAAAATACAAGCAAGCACAGCTGCTAATATATTTTCTAAATTATGTTCACCAGGCAATACTAGATCTTCAGTGTTAATAATACGAACACCTTTATAAACGATAAAACCATCTTTAATATAAATACCATCTACTTCTTGTTGTGTTGAGAAATACAATGTCTTAGCTTTTAATTCTTCCGACTCTATCACTTGTCTTTGATGATAATTACAAATCAAATAATCTTCTTCCGTTTGATTTTTATATATTTGCTTTTTAGCATTCTGATAGTTTTCTAAATTTTCATGGTAATCTAGATGCGCTGAATAAATGTTAGTAATTATAGCAATGTGTGGTTTATACTTTTCGATTCCAAGTAACTGGAATGACGACAACTCTGTAACTAAATAATCTGTAGGCTTTACTTCTTGTGCTACTTTAGATGCAACATAACCAATATTGCCGGATAGTCTTCCAGTTAAGCGACTTTTTTTAAACATATCTCCAATTAGAGAAGTAACTGTCGTTTTACCATTTGTACCCGTTACAGCTATGATTGGTGCTTCAGAGATTAGATAACTTAACTCAACTTCTGTTAAAATTTTCAAACCTCGTTTCACTGCTTCATCAATAATAGGTACTGTATAAGGTATTCCAGGATTTTTAACAATTATTGGATTATTATCAAGCAATGTTAATGGATGACTTCCACTTACAACAGAAATGCCCATAGATTCTAAATCTTTTGCATGAGCATCTTGCGATAAGTCTTTCCCATCATTGACAGTCACATTCGCACCTAATTTACTTAATAATTTAGCTGCTTCATAACCACTTTTTGCCAAACCGACAACTAATACATTTTTATTTTCTAACCCTGTGTAATTAAGCATCTTAATGCACTCCAATCCATAAACCGATTAAACCTGAAATCAGACCAACAGCCCAAAATACTGTAACTACTTTCCATTCGCTCCATCCTATCAATTCAAAATGATGATGTATCGGACTCATTTTAAATATACGCTTTCCAGTCAATTTAAAGCTAGCGACTTGTAACATAACAGATAATGTTTCAATTACGAATACTAAACCTATAAAAATTAATGATAATTCCTGATTAAGCATGATTGAAATCGTAGCAAATATACCACCTAAAGCTAAGCTACCTGTATCTCCCATAAACACTTTAGCAGGGTTAATGTTATATGGTAAAAATCCTAAAAGTGCAAACAACATAATGATACAGAAAATACCAATCGCCGTTTCTCCTAACACAAAGCTCATGATGGCATACATTGTAAATCCGATAATTGACAGTCCAGTTGCTAATCCATCTAAACCATCTGTTAAATTTACCGCATTAGAAAAACCTACTTGCCAAAAAACAATGAAAATAACATATGCAAATGATAGTGGGATTGCTACATTCGTAAATGGAATATGTATGCTCGTAGAAAAATTCACCAAATGAAACACATTACTTAAAACAAAGAAAATAATCGCAATACCAATTTGCGCCAAAAACTTCTGTTTACTTGTTAAACCTTGGTTATTCTTTTTAACAACAATAATATAATCATCTATAAAACCAATTAACCCAAAACCAATCGTCACAAATAATAACAGTATGATTGGATTAGCTTGATCTACAAATATAATAGCCACCAAAGACGTTATCACAATACTTAATAGAAATGTTAGTCCACCCATCGTTGGTGTACCAGTCTTCTTCATATGGCTTTGTGGACCTTCTTCTCGAATACTTTGACCAAATTTCATCCTTTTTAATGTAGGTATTAAAACAGGTACCAAAACAAATGTAATCACTAGCGCTAATAACGCATATACAAAAATCATAACTATCTCCTCTTCTTAATCCAGACTTTTTTAACCACTAATATATTATCAATTTTTCAATTAAATAAACAAAGTTGTAATCAAAATTTATAATTTTTCTTTTTTACGGCATAAGAGGCCAGTATAAAAAGTTTGCCTATAACAAACAAGTTAATCTGACCTCGTCTACCTTAAAATTCTCTATCAACACTTATTTATAAAGATTAAATGAAGATGTTGTTTTCTATCACAGCATTACTTTAGTAAAAACAAATAGTGACAATACATCCTTATTTAATGTAGCCATTCTTGTTAGTCCGACTTATCCTTGTCAGTTTTACTGTCAGATTTCTTCTTATCATCTGAATTTGAATCAGAATTATTCGTCGAATTGCTGTCTACATTCTCTGATGAAAATTCTACGTCTATTTTATCTTTTTCAGTAAGTTTTTGTCCCTTACTAATTGATTGGTGGGACACAAAACCGCTACCTTTTAAATTTACTTTAATATTTGTTAGGTTTTCAAAAGCAATGACATCTTCTTTCGTCCATCCTGACATGTCAGGCATAGTTAAGTCTCCATCTGTTAATAACAGTACTTTACTATGAGGTAAGACTTTATTCCCTGCTTTTATAGATTGCGCTTTTATTTGTGTGCCAGAACCGATAGTAACTGGTTCTAATGATTTTGCACTCACATTATCAATAGCTTTTTGTTTGTCTTGACCTTCAACATCTGGCACTTTACTATACTCTGCATTAGATGTGTCATCTTTTGATTTACCTACATTTAAATATTTCAAAGTATTTTCCATTATTGGTTTAAACGCTTTACTAACACCTAATTCATAAGCTTCTTGGTCATTTTTTTGTGCCAAGCTCATACCAGCGTATACAATAACTTTAGGATTTTTCTTCGGCGCGTCACCCATAAAACTTACAAAATATGGGTTTGGACCTTTAACGTATCCACCACCATTAGGTGCAGCGACTTGTGCTGTACCAGTCTTACCTTCGACCTCATAACCATCAATACGATAGTTTGCAGCGTGACTCTTCTTACTATTCACAACTAAATCCAATTGCTTTTCAACTTTTTCAGCAGTATCTTTTGTTATTGGTTTGCCTGCGATTTGTTTTTGACCTTTATAAAATTGTCTTTTACTAACAGGATTTTCAACGCTATTCACAAACCATGGTTTTAACATATTACCATCATTAAAGAATGCTGATTGCGCTTGTAACATTTGAACAGGTGTTACTGTTGTCGATTGACCAAATGATGACGTTTTTTGTTGCAACTCATTACTCCATCCAATTTGACCAGGTGCTTCTCCATCAAACATACCTTTAGTTGATTTTCCAAATCCAAATCGTTCATACCAAGATTTCATTTTGTCTGCACCAACTAAATCTTGTAAATGCATCATCAATGTATTAGATGAATAAGTAAATCCGAGTGACATTGGGATTTCACCCCAACCGACTCTATTCCAGTCTGAAATACGTGAACCCATAATATCTCTATGTCCAGATTTATATTTCTTATCAGGATCAAAAGCACCTTCTTGAATAGCAGCTGCTAACCCATATGATTTAAATGTTGATCCAGGCTCGTATGTGTTTTGATATAGGTCATTTGCCCACTTTTTACCAAAGTCTTTACCAGTTTCAGGATTAAATGTTGGTCGCTGACTGTATGCTAAAATTTCTCCAGTTTTGGCATCCATGACAACCGCAAATAAATCTTTCGGCTGGTATCTTTCAATCATGCCATCTAAAGCTTCTTCAACAAATACTTGAATATTTGAATCGATTGTTAAATGGACATCATCACCACGTTTAGGCTGCTTCTCTTTTTTAGTATTTGGTGCAATATATCCCCAAATATCATGAATATATCTCAATGATCCTTTAGATCCACTTAAATAACTATCAAAAATCTTTTCAACTCCAAGCGCACCTTTAAGTTCACCAGTATCTGGGTTTTTCTGAGCTCTACCAATTAAGTGTGATGCAAAATTGCCATTTGGATAAAATCGTTCTGTTTCAGGCAATAAAGAAATACCAGGCAAATTCATTTTCTCTATTTTCAATTTGTCCTGATACGTTAAATTTGTTCCTTTGCGTCCAAATTCAATTTGGAAAGCTTTCTTTTGACTAAGTCTCTTTTCAATTTCCTCTGGCTTCATATCAATGACTGTAGATAATTTCTTTGCAGTCTCTTTTTTGTCAACTACATGCCTAGGTTTTTTAGAATTGGCACTCGCCTTTTTATCTATTACTGCAACAAGTTTATATCTTTCTACATCTTCTGCTAGCACTTTACCATTACGATCATATATCTTTCCTCGTTCTGGTTGTTGTGCATTCTTAACTAAATACTTTTCATTTGCCTTCATGACTAAATCTTGACCATTAGAATGTCCAGTAATCATGATATATGAAATTCTTAAAACCAATATAAAAAAGAGCAGTCCGAATAAACCAACAAGTAGGACTGCCCCTATTTTATTTTTTTTAATTTTAATTTTTTGCTTCGCCATTACTACGCACTACCTTTACATTATCGTTCTCAAGGCTCATCCCCTGTTTCTTAGCCTTTTCGTATATGCGTTCATAAGAAGAATTCTTTTTGATTTCAGATTGTAAAGCACTGTTTTCACTTGATTGTTTATCTATTTTATAATCTAAATCTGCAATCTTTCCTCGCGTATCATACGCATCCATTTTTAAAGATAGCATATAAATACTTAACATAGCAATTACAGTAATCAAAGTTATGTATAAAACTTTTTCAAATTTAGTTAATTGTACAACCACTTTTCTCGAAACAGTCTTCTTTTCGGGCTTAGTTTGTGGTTGTTGCTTCGGTATACTATTATAAACTTGTTCGTCATATGGTTGGTACACTTTTTCTACAGCCATTATTAATTGCTCCTTATTTAAGTATTTCAGCTACACGTAATTTCGCGCTTCGTGCTCTGTTATTGTCATCTAAATCTTCTTCTGTAGCGGTAATCGGTTTACGATTAACACGCTTTAACTTAGGTGTATATGCTTCTGGTATAACTGGTAATCCTCTTGGTACTTCTGGACCTTTTTCATATTCTTGGAACACCTGTTTACATAAACGATCTTCTAAAGAATGGAAAGTGATTACCGAAATCCTGCCGTCTACTTTCACTAATTCAATCGCTTGTTCTATTGAATCTTCAAAAGCTGACAATTCATCGTTTACTGCAATTCGTAGTGCTTGAAATACTCGTTTTGCAGGATGTCCGCCTTTTCTTCTTGCTTTTGCAGGAATACCTTCTTTTATAATGTCAACTAATTCTAATGTTGTTGTTATTGGTTGTTGTTCGCGATGTGCTTCGATTCTTCGAGCTATCTGTTTTGAAAATTTCTCCTCGCCATAGCGATAAAAAATCTTCACTAACGCTTCATATGACCAATTGTTAACAATTTCATATGCTGTTAGTTCTTGTGTTTGGTCCATACGCATGTCTAATGTTGCGTCATGGTGATAACTGAATCCTCGTTCTGGAATGTCGAGTTGTGGGCTTGAAACACCCAAGTCGTAATAGATTCCATCTACTTTTTCAATGTTTAAGTCTTTTAATATTTGAGTTAATTCACGGAAGTTGCTATGAACAAAAGTCACCTTATGCAAATGATCCTTTAATACTTCTTTAGCATTATCAATTGCAGTTTGGTCTTGATCGATTGCTATTAATCTTCCGTCGTCATTTAATTGATTTAGTAAATAAAGGGCATGTCCCGCTCCACCTAGCGTACAGTCAATGTACACACCATTTTCTTTTACATTTAAATAATCAATGGTTTCGTTTAACATAACGCTGATATGATGAAACACTCCAATTCCTCCATTTTAAAAATCAAAATCTATTAAATCTTCAGCAATATCTTCGAAACTTTCTTCAGATTCTTCATAGAAATCATTCCAAGTTTCTCTATCCCAAATCTCAATACGATTTGAAACACCGATTACTGTACATTCTTTAGTTAAATTAGCGTATTTCCTCAAGTTTTGAGGGATGTTAATACGCCCTTGCTTATCAAGTTCTACTTCAACAGCACCAGAGAAGAACATACGCATAAACTTACGTGCGTCTTTTTTTGTCATAGGTAAGGTTTTCATTTTCTCTTCAATCTGTTGCCATTCGTCTAGAGTGTAACCGAATAAACATTTATCAAGGCCTCTTGTGATAATAAAACGCTCATTTAAGTCATAACGAAACTTGGACGGTATAATCATACGTCCTTTTGTATCTAATTGATGATCGTATTCTCCCATGAACATTTTTTATCACCTCACCTTATATATAATTTACCACATCTCCCCACTATCCACCACTATTTATACAAAATTTGTGAAATTTATTTTAAAAAACAAAAAAATGCCCGATTTATCATTAAGATAAATCGGGCTAAACCCTTGGTATATTAAGGTTTTATAATAATATGATCAAAAGTGTAAGAAAGTGGTGGATAGGTGGAGGGCTTGAACACATCTGTCCCAAAATCATTCAAAATTTGAAGTGGATTCCATATTCTTTCTTGTAATCCTCCCATTGGATGGAGTGTTTCTTGAATTTCTCTAAATTGCTTCATACTGATGTCGTTTTCTCTTTCAATGTTTAAAAGATAACGTTTTAACAAATAATCATACTGTTGTATATGAATTTCATTATTTTTATTCACAAGGTTAATATTATTTTGATTCCCCGCCACTTCATCTAATAAGTCTTGGTTTAGACGACGCTGTTGTTCAATCATACCTTCTACCTTTTCAATAAATTGATGTGATGCTTGTTCTCTAATAAACTTACTTCTTTCTCCTTCAACACCATCGACTAACACTTTTTCTAATGGAATATTGTATTTCGAAAGTAATTTTTCAATACGGTCATTTAAATAAGTAATTCTAAGCCTTGGCATCACGATAGGCATTTCAACATCAAATAGTTCAAATACATCTTTTAGTTCAGCCCAGTACTTAATTTCACTCGGTCCTCCAATAAATGCCACCGTGTTAAATAGCCATTCTTCCATTAATGGTCTTGTCACTACATTATTAGAAAATAATTCAGGTTGATTTTCCGCAATATTTATAATTTCTTCCTTTATATATGTCTTATCTGTTTTATTTAATTTAAAATGCTTACCATCATACGAAACTAATTGACGCATATTTTCATCATGTAAGAATAAATGAACATTTGTATCTGTTTGTATCATCGCCTTCAAGCCTTGATTTTGAGTACGTTGTTGTGTTGCTCTAAAAGCATCATCAAGCAACTGATGTTTTTTCAAAATCTTTTTAAACATAGGCGCTTCCATTTTTCTTAACGGCTCAAACTGCGCATCTATAAATAGAACGCCATATGCTTTAAATGTCTCATGCAGTAGTGCTTTAAACATATCAGTCCACGAGTCATATTGGTCAATAATTCTGTCACAAATCTCCAGTAGACCTTGTGTATGAACAGTTTCTTTCATATGAATGAACATCGTTTTTAAAGTTTGTTTCAACTCAGCCTTATCAGGATAATATCTAGAGACAGTCGTCTCTGGCATCTCCATTGTATGATATTTAACCTTATGCAGTGACCCATGATTTTCGTTATAAACAAATGTATGATTCACTTCATCGAAATCATGATCTTCTCCTGCAATCCAAAAAACTGGTACTACTTGTTGCTTATGTGTATCCGTTAATTCCTTAGATAAAGTAATGATTGAAAATATTTTATGGAATGTATACAATGGTCCCCCGAAAAGCCCTGCTTGTTGTCCACCAATCACAACTTTTGAACCATTAGCTAAATATTGTATGTTTAATTCTTGTTCACTTGAAAGCTTTAAATCACTCATATATTCACGAATAACATTCGCTAATGCCGCTTCTCTTCCATTATTTTCTTTAGACATCCTTTTTTCAAAACTAGTTTGTTGAGCTGCATCATATTGAAATAATCCTGTTATTACAGGGTCACTGCTCTTTATTTTTGGTATAAACTGATCTTTTTCATTTAAACTAACTACTTTACAGTCCATGTTTTTTCTCCTTAAGTACGCGATTACAAACTATAGTATAAAGTCTATACCGGTGATTGACAATTTTACGGCTTGAAAATCAATTTAATCATGGAAAATTTATAATATTCATTGTTTTACATTTTCAAATCAATGAAAAACACAAGTGGTTTAATGTATAATAATAGTAGTAAACAAATAAGGGGTAGATAAATATGAGTGAAATCAAACGTCTTGAAATTAATTACAAAACTGACGAATTATTCGAAAACTTTAGAGCGTTTGGCAACAAAGACTTATACATGGTCAAATGATTGATGCAAGTTCAGATTCACCATTTTATGGCATATTTGTCGGAGATCAATTAGGAGCTAGAATGGCATTACTAAAAAAAGGTGATGTCGAAGAAATCTACTTCCCAGATTTTGAAGATTATATATTATTATGGAAGTTAGAAGTATTACCAAAATATCAAAACAGAGGGTACGCTTCAGAATTGATTGATTTTGCAAAGAGTTTCAATATGCCAATTAAAGCCATTGGCAGAAATGATTCTAAGGATTTCTTTTTACATCATGGATTTACAGATGTGGAAGCTAAAAATATAGAGGGACATGATGTCTTATTGTGGAAACCATAAGATAATAATATTCGACACTACGAGCATGAAAATGCATCTTTTCGTAGTGTCTTTTTTACAATTACTTTCATAGCTAATATAAGTAAATCATTTTCAAATTATTTGTCTTAACGTACAATATCATTTAGTTGTTTCCATGAATTAATTTCATAATCAGGTATAATTCCCGGATTATGATCAAATCCTCTAAAATTAAACCAGCAAGTAGCTATACCCGCATTGATTCCACCTAGAATGTCAGATGTTAAAGAATCTCCAACTATAATCGAGTGCTGTCTTTCATCCTCACCAATATCATTAAAAACATAATTAAAAAATTCCGGATTAGGTTTTTGATATCCTGTTTCCTCAGATATAAATATCTTTTTAATATATTTATGCAACGGCGTCTGATTTAACCTTCTCTTTTGCGTTTCGGTTACACCATTAGTAACAATATATAGATCATGTCGTTTCGATAACTCGACAATTGTTTCTAATGTTTGATCAAAGTATTTAACTTTAGCTTCTGCTAATCCATTTCTAAATAATACATCTGCACGATGCCCATCAACTTCCATTTGATGATGTTTGAAGTAATTCACAAATCGTTCTGATAATACTTCAGACTTCGTTAATTTATTTTGTTGAAAAACTTCCCAATGTTGATGATTGATTTTTTTAAATGTTAAAAAATCATCCTTTGTTGCTTTATGATTAAAAACATTCGCCATATAGTGAAACGCCCATTCTTCCGCATCATAAAAATCAACAATTGTATCATCAAAGTCTATCAAAATATTTTTATATCCCAATTTCCCCATCTCCTATATTGTCTATGTATCTAAATCTTAACAGAGGCTCAAATTTCTGCAAATAAAATAAACTGAGTGCATAACATTAAAGTATGCTCACCCAGTTTATTTTAAAGAATATTAGTTATTATATTAGAATCCGAATAATTTACCTAGTAAACCCACACCGTTAGCAACGATGTCTACGATACTTGTGCCTAATTTCACACTATCATGTTGTTGTGCAGCTTGCACAGTATTTGCGATTGCTTCTGCTAGTCCAGTCATTTAAATCTCTCCCTCACCTTTGAAATAATACTTATTACTTACATAACATATTGAAATTAGAATCCGAATAATTTACCTAGTAAACCTACGCCATTTTCAACGATGCTCACAATGCTTGTGCCTAATTTTGCACCGTCATTATTAATTGCTGCAGTTACGGTATCTTTAATTGCGTTAAATAAACCTTCCATTGAAAACACTCCTTAAAATTTAAATTTGAAGATAACAAAAACGTGCGTAGCTTTTAAATCACCGAAATGTTATTCGCTTAACGTTTTGTTGTTGTTATTTTAAAATAAATTTGATGCAATTAGTTTGTTTATCCGCACAACATCTTATAATGTACTTAACTGTATTTTAAAGAGAAAAGATATACAGTTAGGCATTCAAAACTGTATTTAACACAATTAAGTTGCCTGAATTCGTATTTAAGTCTTATTGAACCTTTTTAGATAAATAGCTCTATTATAGTGAAAAATATAAACATTTTTTATTTACAAGGTATTGCTAATTTAAGTTCATTTAGATATAATAATTCTTGTGTTGTTAAACGTGTCCTGGTAGCTCAGCTGGATAGAGCAATGGCCTTCTAAGCCATCGGTCGGGGGTTCGAATCCCTCCCAGGACGTTTATAGGTATTTTTATACGCATTACCAAACAAAAGAGTTCCGTGACTACGGGGCTCTTTTTGTTTTGAATTTCAGTAATATAGTATGATGCGTCACCAAAACGTCCCCCCGCATAAGCCCCGAAAATACAGTAATTAAAACAAGCATGCTTATTCGTTATAGAATTTTTTGACACACAATTGACACGCGGTTGATACATGTTTACACATTTTTAATTAAGTAATTTTACGCTCAAATTTCATCTATACTGCACCTGAACTACACCAAGATTTTTAACACTCACCATTTGCATCCTTAGAGATTTTTATTATTATATTATTCCTATAGATTTTGATACTATTCAAAATTTTAGGGACTTTTCAGGGACCCGAAATCCTATAATTATAATTATATACATCTAAAAAATAACCACGCCCATCGAGACGTGGTTTTCTAATTATTTAACTCACTAATTATTCTTCTTAATTTTCATCACTAAATATACCATTGGCAAAGTTATAGAGTAGCTCAGCATTTTTCAATGACATATTGTCTAATGATCGTTCTTTTTTTCTCATTCTGTGTATTGTGCTTTGTGGCACTCCTGTTTCTTTCGATATATGTAAACTGCTCAAATCACTGTCTAATAGTTTTTGAATTTGATTTCTCATTTTGTACACCCCCTTTTAAATCTTCAATCATCATTTAAATTAAATAATTACTTTTCCCATATTCCAATATTTAGGTTGCAAAGCATACCTCAAATATCATTAATATTGAGATTTAAATGTCAATTATGTGTCTATCAATCCAATATACATACTCTAAAAACGTAATAGTACACACTCTTCTTATTAATAGGCCATAGCTATCATGATATAATTAGTGAAGAAAATCACATAAGAAAGGTTGTAAATCATGAGACTTCAAAAAGCACCTCTAGTAACGTCAGGACTAGTCTTAGGATTATTAGGCCTGGGTAATCTATTAAAAGACTTATCTCTTACTTTAAACGCTGTTTGCGGAATTTTTGCTTTCTTGATTTGGATTCACCTTTTATGTACTATGCTCAAATATTTTAATAATGTGAAAGAACAATTAAACAGCCCTCTAGTTTCATCAGTGTTCACAACATTTTTCATGTCTGGCTTTTTAGGTACTACTTATTTAAATACATTTTTTAGTAATATAACATTTATCAATAATTTAATAACGCCTATTTGGATTTTATGCCTTGTGGGAATTATGACACATATGATTATTTTTTCAATTAAATATTTAAAAGATTTTTCACTTGCGAATGTTTATCCTTCGTGGACTGTACTTTTTATTGGTATTGCTATCGCAGGATTGACGGCACCCGTTAGCGGATATTTTTTCATAGGTCAATTAACAGTAATATATGGCTTTGTAGCTACTTGTATTGTCTTACCTATAGTTTTCAAGCGATTAAAAGCATTTCCATTGCAGACGTCAATCAAACCGAACACATCGACAATTTGTGCACCATTTTCTTTAGTCGCTGCAGCATATGTTATAGCCTTTCCTAAGGCGAATGCTTTTATCGTAATTATACTTTTACTATTAGCTCAAATATTTTATTTTTATATCATTATACAATTGCCTAAATTACTAAAAGAACCTTTTTCGCCCGTATTTTCAGCTTTCACATTCCCTTTAGTAATCTCTGCAACTGCTTTAAAGAACAGTTTGCCTGTACTTATGTTTCCAGTCATTTGGAAGGGCCTTTTGTTTATCGAAGTGTTATTAGCCACTGTAATAGTACTTAGAGTCTTTATAGGATATCTTCACTTCTTTTTAAAAAAGAAAAATCAAAATAAATTTCTTCGTAATGCGTCTCAGTAACACTATTTCCAAGAATTAACACGCATATTTAATAACTATAAAAGAGGCAGGTAATCTTGCCTCTTTTTAGTGTATATCAATGCCTCTTTGATTTAATATCATCTTATTTATGAACAACAATAATACCTTCTGACTAAAGCTGTAGTAACTATACTAGAACGTCCAGTTCATAAACACGTTTCACTCTATTCTTTATTTAAATAATATATAAGCAGCAAACGCCAAGGCTAATATACCAATAAAATAATTAATAAAGATTTTTATTTTAGTTTTTGTAATAGTTGACAAGTTTTATCACCTCTTAACATCGATAAATTAAACGCCGTTATTTTTCCTCTGCCTATCTTTTATCATTTCAGAAGGTACTCCGAAAATAAACATCAGAATAAATAATATAATTGGCAAATGTGGTATGTTTTCTAGCAAATACCATCTTAAATTCCAATCAAATACCATATTTGCATACGTCACAAAATATTTACTAAATAATAATACTACGCATATTCCAGTTAGTGTATCTAAAACCTTTGTCAAATGTGTCATTTATAGCCATCCTTTATTTATGCTATTTTCACAACCAAATGTATCATGTGTTACAAAAACTGTTTTCAGCAAATACATATTTACCACGATAAATATAATATACCATAGATCTAACATTACATTAAAAACATATTTTAAAAATATCATTATTAAATAGAACATTGTATCAATTACTTACTAATGTTATCATTACCGCCATTATTTTCTTAATCAAAAATAATAATGCACCTCGCTTAGTTTGGTATTTCTACAAACCTACGAGATGCATAAAACCCAATTAGTATTTTTTATAATATAGCATTTCAAATTATGAATAAATTAGTACTTGCGTAATTAGTACTCCGCCACCGAAAATCAATACAAAAGCAACTACCGGCCATACAAATCGGAACCAATGTGAATATCGCATGTTTAACATTTGTAGTGTGGCCATAACAAGTCCAGTCGGCGCTAAGAATAACATCGCATATTGACCAAATTGATATGTCGTAACGATGACGAATCTTGGTATACCTACTGTATCAGCTAGTGGTGCAAAGATAGGCATTGATAATACCGCTAATCCAGAAGATGATGGCACGATAAAACCTAAACAGAAGAAAATAAATAGTAATACGATGATAAATAATGGTCCACTCATATGTTGAACTAAAGATGATGAAAAGTGTAAGATTGTATCTGAAATCATACCTTCATTCAACACTAAATTAATACCTCGAGCTAAGCCAATAATTAAAGATACACCTACTAAACTTGATGCGCCATTGACAAATGCATCTACAGTTCCTTTTTCTCCCAATCCAGATTTACCTGTCCCAGCAATAAACATTATTATAATTGTAAATATTAAAAATGCTGAAGCCATAACTGGGAACCACCAACCTTGCGTCATAACTCCCCACACCATAATTGGAAATGGTAGTACAAATAATGTAAGGATTATCTTCTTACGCAAAGTAAAATGGGCACTATCGTCATCTTTTAATACAGACCATTGCTGTTCAAAAGCATCTTTGTCTTCATAAGAATATGACGCTTTAGGATCTTTTTTAATTTTTTTACAGTACCAATATAAATAACTAATAACAAAAATCGCACCGACAATACAAGCACCTATTCTCCAATACAAACCATCCGTGAAAGTTGTACCAGCGGCATTAGAGGCAATTACAACCGAGAACGGGTTAATAGTTGAAAATGTACTACCGACAGAACTGGCAAGGAATATGGCTCCAACTGAAACGATAGAATCGTATCCTAACGCTATAAATATAGGGACTAAAATCGGATAGAATGCTACAGCTTCTTCTTCAATACCACATAACGTCCCGCCGATAATCATTAGTATTGATACAAACACAATTAGCATAAATTCATGCCCTTTTGTTTTCTTCGTTAAAGCTAACAATCCCGATTCAAAAGAACCACTGGCTTGAACTACGCCAATAAGTCCCCCTAATACAAGAATGAATACCATGATATCGACCGCTTCTATCGTACCTTCAACCATGCTACTTGTTATTTGTTCTGGTCCAGCTGGATGTTGCTTTAATCTTTCATAAGTATTCGGAATTGATACCGGCTTATTAATTGCACCTGATTTAAATTGTTCAATCTTAATTTTTACCCCCATTTTGTCTAGTTCCTGTTGCGTACCTGGAACCTTTTTCACTTGGTTATGAGGGTTAACTATCTTTAGTTCTTGGGATGAAGGTTCGTAAGAAAGTTTAGAATATGCACCAGCAGGAATAACCCATGTTGCTATAACTGCAACAACCGTTAAAATGAATAAAATCATAAATGCACCTGGCATTTTTAATTTAAATCGTTTTTTCTTTTCACTTTCATTAATTGTATTTTCCACGGTTTCATCTCCTTCGACATTTAACCTAGCATTTCTACCTTAAAGATTTTATAAATATAAATTAAGAAAGTGCACCCCGCATCAAAATAGAGGCATTATTTTCAGGGGTGCACATAAATAATAAAAATCATGCGTTTGACATATAGTAATTGAAAAGCGTTTCAATTCAATTACTTTTTAATCACAGTACCTACTTTACCCTCTAAGGCAGCATCTAATTCATTTAATGATGTTATAAGCACACTTCCTTTTGGATTGTTTTCAATAAATGATATGGCTGCTTCAATTTTTGGTAACATACTTCCTTTTGCAAATTGATTTTCGTCTATATATCGTTTTAATTCATCAACATTTGTTGTTTTCAAAGGCTGTTGGTTTTCAGTGTTAAAATTAATATATACATAATCAATTGCTGTTAAAATAATCAATTGATCGCATTGAATATTAGCACCCAACAACGCACTTGTTTTATCTTTGTCTATAACTGCATCAATACCTTTAAAACCATCATGTTGCTCTCTAATTACTGGTATACCTCCACCACCAGCAGCAATAACGAGTGTATCATTTTTAATAAGTGTTTTAATACTCTCTAATTCAATAATAGAGATGGGTTGTGGTGAAGGAACAACACGTCTATACCCTCTTCCAGCATCTTCAACAAATATAAATCCTTTTTCTTTTTGAATTTGTTCAGCTTCTTCTTTGTTGTAAAATAACCCAATTGGTTTTGAAGGATTGTTAAATGCCGGATCATTTTCATCAACTTCAACTTGTGTCACTAGTGTTACCACTTGTTTATCCATTCCAATAGAATGCAATTCGTTTTGTAAGCTTTCTTGTAATTGATAGCCGATGTAAGCTTGACTCATTGCGCCACATTCAGCAAATGGAAATGCCGGACCTTGGTTATGTTCTGCAGCATAGTTAAGTCCCAAATTAATGCTTCCAACCTGTGGTCCATTACCATGACTAATAACAATCTCATGTCCTTTTGTTATTAATCCTACTAATGATTTCGCAGTATTTTTAACAAGTTCGAGTTGTTCTTGAGGTGATTTTCCTAAAGCATTACCACCTAATGCTACTACTATTTTCGCCATCATATTCACTTCCTTATATCATCTAAAATTCACCCAATGTAGCAACCATGACTGCTTTTATTGTATGCATTCTGTTCTCAGCTTCTTGGAATACAACTGAAGCTTTACTTTCGAATACTTCATCTGTAACTTCCATTTCTCGAATTCCATATTTTTCAAAAATTTGTTGTCCAATTTTAGTATCAGCATTGTGGAAAGATGGTAAGCAATGCTCAAAAATAACATTAGGATTACTAGTTTTATCCATCATTTCTTTATTCACTTGATACGGTTTCAATAATTCGAGTCGTTCTTTCCATACTTCATCAGGTTCACCCATTGATACCCAAACGTCAGTGTAAATTACATCCGAACCCTTTACACCTTGGTCAATATCATCTGTGATTAATATGTTGCCACCATTTTCAGCGGCAATATTTTTACAGCGATTTAATAATTCATCTGTTGGATTTAATTCTTTTGGACAAACTAAATGGAAGTTCATACCCATAATGGCAGCGCCTTGCATTAATGCATTTGCAACGTTATTACGACCATCTCCAACATATGTAAAGTTAATATCTGCATAATCTTTTTTTAAGACTTCTTTTGCTGTTAAGAAATCAGCAAGAACTTGAGTAGGATGATCTTCATCAGTTAAACCATTCCACACTGGTACGCCTGAATATTCAGCTAAAGTTTCTACTGTTCTTTGTGAAAAACCACGGTATTCAATGCCATCATACATTCCACCAAGCACACGTGCAGTATCTTTAGTTGTTTCTTTTTTACCCATTTGTGATCCAGTTGGGCCTAAATAAGTTACATTTGCACCTTGATCATGCGCTGCAACTTCAAATGCACATCGCGTTCTTGTAGAATCTTTTTCAAACAACAGTGCAATATTTTTATTTTTTAACATAGGCTTTTCAGTGCCAATATATTTAGCACGTTTTAAATCCTCGGAGAGTGTTAATAAGAATTCTACCTCTTGTCTTGAAAAGTCTAATAAAGTTAAAAAACTTCTGTTTCGTAAATTTTTCATTAATAACAACTCCTTTTATTTTAGTTACACCTAAATTGTAAGCGCATACAAAATAAACACAACCTACTATTAAAATTTGTAATATTTTATCAATAATTAAATGAACATTTTATTAACATTAAATTTAAGTAGTAGGAAATTATTAAAATAAGTACTACATTTAAAGTATAACTATTTTTCAAGTAGTTAGAAAATTCAATTATCAAACAATTTAATGCAATTGATTAGAGAATAATTCTAATGTGTCGTTTTTAATATATAACTCCATCCTACTTTATTAGGTACTGTTTCTGTCCAAAACTTAAAAATGATAAGTTTTGCTTAAATAACACTACTAACTGTTTAAGTTTATTTAACATAGTTTTAGCTTTTATTTAATTCCGAATCGGTGTAATAGCTTATATACTTTGGGTAATTCACGCAAAGGAGATTTTCATATGAAAAAGAACATCATGAATAAATTAGTTTTATCAACAGCATTGTTACTTTTAGGAACCACATCAACACAACTTCCTAAAACACCAATCAGTTTTTCATCTGAAGCAAAAGCCTATAATATCAGTGAAAACGAGACTAATATCAATGAACTAATCAAATATTACACTCAGCCGCATTTTTCATTATCTGGAAAATGGTTATGGCAAAAGCCCAATGGTAGCATTCATGCAACATTGCAAACGTGGGTTTGGTATAGTCATATTCAAGTGTTTGGTTCCGAGAGTTGGGGAAACATTAATCAGTTGAGAAATAAATACGTTGATATTTTTGGTATAAAAGACCAAGAAACCATTGATTCTTTTGCATTATCTCAAGAAACGTTTACTGGTGGTGTTACTCCTGCAGCAACATCTAACGATAAACACTATAAACTGAATGTAACATATAAAGATAAAGCAGAAACGTTTACTGGCGGATTTCCAGTTTATGAAGGTAATAAGCCTGTTTTAACTTTAAAAGAATTAGATTTTCCTATTCGTCAAACATTAATTAAAAGTAAAAAATTATATAATAATTCTTATAACAAAGGACAAATTAAAATAACAGGTGCAGACAATAACTACACAATAGATTTAAGTAAAAGGTTGCCATCAACTGATGCAAATAGATATGTTAAAAAACCTCAAAATGCAAAAATTGAAGTTATCCTCGAAAAATCAAACTAACAATAATAACGGAGTTAATAAAAATAATCGCAAATGCTATATTGACTTCGCTCACATATAAATTTGTTATTCCTCGTATCATGATTCCTCTGAAAGGAGATGTTCTAATGAATAAGAACATCACGAAAAATATAATTTTAACGACAACATTATTACTATTAGGTACAGTATTACCCCAAAATCAAAAACCAGTATTTAGTTTTTACTCTGAAGCTAAAGCTTATAGCATTGGTCAAGATGAAACTAACATCAATGAATTAATTAAATATTACACACAGCCTCATTTTTCATTTTCAAATAAATGGCTATATCAATATGATAATGGAAACATTTATGTTGAACTTAAGAGATATTCATGGTCAGCACATATTTCTTTATGGGGCGCTGAAAGTTGGGGAAATATTAATCAGTTAAAAGATCGTTACGTAGATGTATTTGGACTAAAAGACAAAGATACTGATCAGTTATGGTGGTCTTATAGAGAGACATTTACAGGTGGTGTTACACCAGCCGCAAAACCTTCTGATAAAACTTATAATCTTTTTGTGCAATACAAAGATAAACTACAAACGATTATTGGTGCACATAAAATATACCAAGGCAATAAACCAATATTAACATTGAAAGAAATCGATTTCCGTGCACAAGAAGCGTTAATAAAAAATAAAATATTATATAACGAAAATCGTAATAAAGGTAAGCTTAAGATCACCGGTGGCGGTAATAACTACACTATTGATTTAAGCAAAAGATTACATTCAGATTTAGCAAATGTTTATGTTAAAAATCCTAATAAAATAACTGTTGCCGTCCTCTTTGATTAGTATATGAAGGTGACTTATACTTCATGCACTTTAATTCCAAATCAGATTATTTAAATGATAATTTTCAAAGTGTATGATGTATACAATAGGTGAAATTTTCTATATATTTAAATAGGATTGGGAGAAGGAATGTGACAGAAATGATATTTTATAAAATTTATTTCGTTGTCACTCCCCAACTTGCACATTATTGTAAGCTGACTTTCCGCCAGCTTCTATGTTGGGGCCCCGCCAACTTCCATTGCCTGTAGAAATTGGGAATCCAATTTCACTATGTTGGGGCCCATCCCCAACTTGCACATTCTTGTAAGCTGACTTTCCGCCAGCTTCTATGTTGGGGCCCCACCCCAACTTCCATTGCCTGTAGAATTTCTTTTTGAAATTCTCTATGTTGGGGGCCCCGCCTATAATTGAAAAATGCTTGTTACATGGGCATTTTCATTCGGTCAACTACTATCAATATAATATTGTAGAGCCTAAGACATTGATTTATTATGTCTTAGGCTCTATTCCTTCATTTAATGATTCAATTATTTTAGCAATACTTTATTGTCCCATGATTAGTGTTCTTTTAATGAGACATAGTAACTATAAAGTTTAATAATCGTTCTAAATCTAGCATCTTCTAGTTTGGTTTTCCCATTTCTTAAATCTTGTACTGTTTGATATGGAACTCCTGAATTTTTCGAAATTTTATAGCCAGATTCAGACTCAAACAAAGATTGAAGAGAGTTTATAATATTATTCAACTCTGTCATTTTTAATTCCCTTTCTTGAATTAACGATATACAATGTTGTTATTAAAACAGTCAGTGTATGGATGATTTCATTTCCTAAAAATATATTCAGCCATATAATAATAAGAAATACGATATAAAATAGTTTCATTTTAATCCCCTATCATATTTTTATTAATCAAATTTCAATAAGATTCATCATTAAAAGCTAACCTATACTCAAAATTTTCTTATAATGCCTCTAACTAAAAACCTACATTTTATTTTACATATAATATTTTACACTATATTAAAAATACATACGATACTTTTTCGTTATCTATTAGATATTTCTATGTATCGGCAAAATTTATTCCCGACGAAATTCCAAACATAATTAATACCCTTTTTCTCTATTTCTATTTATTAATTTACAGTAGTTAATATATAATTAATTTTTATTTAATAGTTAATTAATTGATTTAATTCTAAGATATTTGTATTTTTATATTGTAATCGATTACATTTTTAAATCAAACAAATCATTAGTTTTAAAGAAATTAATCAATAAAATTAGCTATGTCTTTTCCTTGTTTCATAAAGAATTTATTCAACTTTGACTAACCCTCGAAATTGAAATGCTTCCTTTCAAATTTTAAATAAAAGTTAAAAACATATTCTTAAAATAATCACTCATCATCACTCAGTAATTTATCAGTTGCTACATTAAATATACTAATATAAACGATTATAAATATTTGATATGTCTCAACTGCAATATTCTAAATTGACATATTGATTATTGTTCCCTCAAATCGTTTTAAAAAATAGAAGGATGATGAAAATGAAAACACGTATAGTCAGCTCAGTAACAACAACACTATTGCTAGGTTCCATATTAATGAATCCTGTCGCTAATGCCGCAGATTCTGATATTAATATTAAAACCGGTACTACAGATATTGGAAGCAATACTACAGTAAAAACAGGTGATTTAGTCACTTATGATAAAGAAAATGGCATGCACAAAAAAGTATTTTATAGTTTTATCGATGATAAAAATCACAATAAAAAACTGCTAGTTATTAGAACGAAAGGTACCATTGCTGGTCAATATAGAGTTTATAGCGAAGAAGGTGCTAACAAAAGTGGTTTAGCCTGGCCTTCAGCCTTTAAGGTACAGTTGCAACTACCTGATAATGAAGTAGCTCAAATATCTGATTACTATCCAAGAAATTCGATTGATACAAAAGAGTATATGAGTACTTTAACTTATGGATTCAACGGTAATGTTACTGGTGATGATACAGGAAAAATTGGTGGCCTTATTGGTGCAAATGTTTCGATTGGTCATACACTCAAATATGTTCAACCGGATTTCAAAACAATTTTAGAGAGCCCAACTGATAAAAAAGTAGGCTGGAAAGTGATATTTAACAATATGGTGAATCAAAATTGGGGACCATATGATAGAGATTCTTGGAACCCGGTATATGGCAATCAACTTTTCATGAAAACTAGAAATGGCTCTATGAAAGCAGCAGATAACTTCCTTGATCCTAACAAAGCAAGTTCTCTATTATCTTCAGGGTTTTCACCAGACTTCGCTACAGTTATTACTATGGATAGAAAAGCATCCAAACAACAAACAAATATAGATGTAATATACGAACGAGTTCGTGATGACTACCAATTGCATTGGACTTCAACAAATTGGAAAGGTACCAATACTAAAGATAAATGGACAGATCGTTCTTCAGAAAGATATAAAATCGATTGGGAAAAAGAAGAAATGACAAATTAATGTAAATTATTTGTTCATGTACAAATAAATATAATTTATAACTTTAGCCGATAACTTCAGAAATGATGTTTTTCGGCTAATTTTTATACTGAATTTAGTTTAATTAACTTATGATATTTTTAATTTAAACTATCTACTTGATTTGCTTTCCTGACTTAAAAGTTAGACTAAACATGACACTATATGAGGTGATTTTTAAAATAAGATATTTGAATTCCATGTTGTCAAACCCTTTATATAAAAGTTTTGAAATTGTTCAAAACTTTTTGAACACATTATGTGTTAATATATTTGCAGAATTATTTTAAAATCGTTTTAAAACTATACTGAAATAAGAAATTTAAAAGTATAATTAGTACATATAATTGAAAAAGATTTCTAGAAATACAATTAATGTTCATCTAGATATTGTACGAAGTTGTATGAATAAGTTAAACTTAAGTTGAATCAATTTAAATGTTCAAGGAGGTTAACAAATGGTTTTTAATGATTGGGAAATTAACGTTGTATACTCAGGAGAGCATGAGGTTGTAGCAAACGAAAAGAGTTTATTTGTCATTGACGAATTTTACGATGTTGCAATCGCAATCTATTATTTAGATGGAAAATTAAAAGTAGCTCATGTCAACTATGGTTCTGATTTTACAATTGACGTAGCTAATAAAATTTTTGAATTGAATATTCAAAATCCAAATGTTGATGAGCATTAAATATTAAAAAGCATTTAGAATCATAAAGAGCATACTATATATAGCCTTTTACATGTAAAGCAAATGAAAATTAGATAATCTAATTATTTCAACATTAAACAATATATCATTATAAAGAAGTTTTTAAAATAGAAGTATAAGGTGGTGAACAAAAATTAACATTGTGTATAACATTATAGTATATATAGCATGCATGATTAATTTCGGATTAATTATAGTCCCATTATTAACAACAAATGATGCGGATTTTGTATGGACTTCTTCATCATTAATATATATGATTCTTCTTACGTCGATTATCCTAATAGTTTATATTAAAACTAAAGATAGCTTACAGTTAACGATATTTATACTTAATATAGCCTTAATTATTCTATACTGTGCACCATTACTATTCATTTATGTATTCTAGTGCTTCATTAATATTTTAATGCATCAGTTTAAGGAAAGTCCATTTGGAAAATAAAAAGCAAATATCATCATCAAATTAACATATTTAACGTTATACTTTCATAAAATATGAAACAATTGAACATCCTTACTTTAGCTTTATATCTTTATTTCAAGTCATGTTTTCAACTATTTTAATGAATTAAACATATATTATAAGGAGTCAACATCATGAATAAATATATAAATAAAAAAGCGACAAAACTACTTGAAGATTATAAAAAGGTTCAACAAAGAAACTCGAAAGAAACTGATAGAGGTTGTTTGAAAAGTGTCATCATGCTTATCGTCTTATTTTTCTTAATTATTTTTGGTATTGTGGCATGTTCTACAAACGTAAACTTTTTCTTCCAGTAAAAGAGTGAGATAGAAATGATAAAGAACCACTAATGATTTATTATGTAGTGGTTCTTTATCATTAGCTGTAGCTAATGTGTACTTAAAAAATGAATACATGAGTAAAACTCATTCATAAGAAATACTAATTTCTAAAGAAAAAGTATTTCTTTATGTTTGGGACCCGTTTCCCCAACTTTCACATTTTTGTATGCTGACTTTCCGTCAGCTTTTTTGTTTAGGGTCCCACCCCAACTTGCATTGTTTGTAGAATTTCTTTTCGAAATTCTCTGTGTTGGGGCCCCACGAGTATTGAAAAAACTTGTTACATGCGTATTTTCATTTAGTCAACTACTACCAATATACCACTAGAACTAGAACTGATAATTTAATAATGTACACTTTTGATTGTTTAAACGTGTACCAATTTTAAAAAATAGGAGAGCAAAGTAAATAATTGATATAGTTATTTTGAGAGTAACCCTAGGAACTATTGTATTTATATTAGTCTCCCCTACTTTTAAATGTCATTCATTATACATAAGTAATTTGATATAGAATTTATCACATTTGCTAATTGAAAACAGGTTAAGACCATTTTTTGTCTCAACCTGTTTTATTTATTATCTATTTATAATTTCATTAATTTCTTTGTATATTTTTTCTAATGCAACTTTAGCATCAGCCATTTTAGCGAAGTTATTGCCCCTAAGTGCCGCTTTAGCTCTATATTCATTCATCATAATCGTACGTTTATAATATGGATTTAAGCTGCCTGCAGCTAATGCATATACATTCGATTTATTAAGTAAAGTTCTTAATTCTTCTGCTATGCGTTTATCATGAAACTGACTTTCAGTTAAATATTTGTCCAGACTACTTGCATCTGCTTTATTCCCTTCTATAGTTGCTATCGCAGTTGATGATAAAAGTAATGCTAATGTTCCTGTTAATATATATTTTTTTAATTTCATTGTAAACTCTCCTTAAAATTGATACTTACTGAGTATATAGTCAATTTCAGGACAATTACATTAACCTGTCATTAAATAGATTACTTTTTTCATTAATAAAAATTTACATAACATTTAATTATTTATTTCCACATAACAGCAACGATTGAAGTTTTATTTTACTAATCCTTGTTTTAATACATTATCAATTCGCTCTTGTAAGACCATTTTCTTAACTTTGTATTCAAACGAAACTAAGTTGACTGCCTTTTGTGCTTTTCTGTGTGCACTGACAGTATGTGTTTTTTCAAATTCTCTCACAAGATTTTGAGCTTGAATCAATTTTTGTTCTTTTTTAATAGTTGCATCATTTTTCGCTGCTGGTTTATTAAATTGTGGACGTGCACCATATTCGAATGTACCATCGTTAAATTCTAAAATATTATAGTCATGTTTGAATTTAATATATTTTGGTGTTGAGTTAAATTTTGGTCTAGATTGATATTTAAAAGTACCATCATTGTACTCTACGATATTGTGATTAATACTCACTGGTTTCTTTTCTCTTGGACCGTACCCTTCGCTCGCATCTGCTGTTGACGCAATTGTAGTTGTAGTGATACCAATTGCCGCTATTTTTAATAAAGATTTTGCTATCAATTTATTTTTCATGTTAATTATCCTCCAAATTATTATCTTACATTTATTAAGTTATCCTATTTATACAACTTTTGAAATTAACTAATTATTAATTAACTATAAACACTTTATAATATAGACAAAATATAGTTATCTATCTTGTGACTCATCAGCACTTATACACTAGTCAAAAAATTCACGCCTCTACTTTTTCGAATTTCAAAAATAAAACCACACAACAAAAAAGACACCATTTGAATGTTGGTGTCTGATGGTATAATTTCATAGATTTTATTTGTAACTTCTCATTCTATAGTTAAATATTGTGACCCAGCTAATGATTAACGTTGGTAGAATTACTAAATTCAAATTAGACACGTCAAAAAAGACAGATTGGAAATTGTCGATATTAATATCATTAATGTCCATTTTTTCATTTACTGCCTGATAGATCGCAAAGTAAACTAAGAACCATTGAATTAAATGTTCTAAAACGACAACCTCTGTCAAATCGACATTCTTTTTTCTAAAAAGTAATCTAACTATAAATAATTGGAATATACTTGAAATCAAGATCAATATAATACCCATTAAGAAAAAACTACCAAAATCAATTGTGATAAATTGAATAATACCATAAATAATTACGGCAGATATTGCCAATGAAATATATCCTATAAAGATAAATACCACACCCATAAAGAGTGTCTTTAAGAACAGAAAAGGCTTCTTTCTATTTGTAACCAAATAACTCAATATACAAAGTAGTAATAGAATTGTTAAAATTTTAATTATCATCGTTTGACCTCAATATATTTATTTATATCTTTATTATTGACCACGAAAAAATAACAATCACTTAAGTGATTGCCAATAATACTCAATGCCTACTCTATAGTAATCTTGGCATGTGATTTTACACTATTTTATCTATTTAAAAATGTAAGTGTTGAATTATGCTTACTTCGAAAATGCATAATACAACTAAATAGTATAATTTTTAACTTATATATTAATCATAACATATCAACCATAATTAGAATATATCTCTTATTTCTTTATAAGTAAAATTATACATATTAATTACTTCTCTACTATGTGTCATTTCTTTGTTTTATAAACATTAATTATCAAAAAAGCTATATGTATAACAATTTGGAGTGTTTGTCTACCCAACATAGCAAACAAAATGTAGAGAAATATATATATCGTTTTAACAATAAAAATTATTCAATCATAGTTGAGTGACGTTTACTACTATTATTATACTATCAACAAATTCAATAATACCTCAAATAAAAATAATACCATCAAATTCATCATTATTCTTTTTCGATTGCATTAAACCTTATTAATTTGCACTTAATTTTAATTAATGAAGTGTTAACTGGTAAATGCATGAAACCGTTTGTAAAATAGCAGTGTACTCGCATTAGTAAGTACAAATTTATTTTACAGGGAGAACTTATTATGAAAAAAAATATCACAAAAACTATTATCGCATCTACAGTAATCGCTGCAGGTCTTTTAACAACAGCACAAAGTGCAAATGCTTTTAGTTATGAATGGAAAGGTTTAGAAATCGCTAAAAAAGAAGCTGACCAAGCCAAAAAAGATGAAGATCGTGCTAATAAATTAATTAATATACCACCTCAAGACTATTACAAAGGTGAAACTGTTAATGATCTGTACCTTATTGTTAAAAAATTAAGCCAAGGTGATGTGAAGAAAGCAGTTGTCAGAATTAAAGATGGTGGTCCTAGAGATTACTATACTTTTGACTTAACTCGTCCTTTAGAAGAGAACAGAAAAAATATTAAAGTTGTTAAAAACGGTGAAATCGACTCGATTTATTGGGATTAATTAACATACTGAATTAAATAGTTGTACGCCAAACGTTAGAAAACAATGCTAACGTTTTGGCGTGCTTTTTTATTTTAAATAACTTCCAATTTATTTAGCATCTTTACGACTGTTTAATAAAGCACGTATGATTAATACTGTTGCCACTATATCCGTTACAATTTTTATGATTGTTAATACATTTGATTTCCTTTTCACAATAGCCACCTCGCTTGTTCAAAACATAAACAACTATTGCATTCACTTTTAAGTAATTATTTATATGATTTATCCTAATAAGCTCACCCTTCAAATGAACACAATATTATAAATTAATTATACCTTTGAATATAGCAAAAAGCCACACTCTATAGCATGGCTTCTATCAATTATTTTAAAGTATTATATTTTAAAACTAGATCGATTTGTCTTTGTAATTTTTTCTTTTCATAACTGTGTTGGAAATGAATTAAGTTAACAGCTCTTTGTGCTTTACGGTGTGTTGCAACAGTTCTTGTACGTTTGAACAAGTTTACAGCTTTTTGTGCATCCACAACTTTTTTATTTACTTGTTTTTTAAAGTTTGTTTGATACTCGTTATATTTTTTTACAGTTTCAGCGTTTTTAGTTTGTGCATGAGATTCACCGGCAAACGTTGATACCGTTAAACTAATAGCAGCTATGCTTAAAATTGATTTCCCAATAAAATTCTTTTTCATAATTAATAACACCTATCCTCAAATATTTATTTTGTATATATTTATAATAATAGACAGATACAAAAAACTACATTAACTATTTATTAACTAAACATTAATATTTGTGTCACTACATTTCTGAATTTCAAGAATTTTGCTACTCCATATTTTGACCATCAAATTATTGATATAATTTATGCCTTTAGAAATCCTTTTAAATATGTATACGATTCATGATTTTAACTAAAATTTCAAATTTCCTGACTTCTTGGAATCTTAATTTTATACTTTTTAACAATACACTTTTAACCGGCAGTGTGTCAATAGAAAAATGAGAATTTCTTAAATTTTTTTAACAAATATTAC
>ERZ1023423.19-NODE-19-length-88643-cov-62.470323_pt1 | contig 88643 bp, 92 predicted proteins | sample MGYA00380513_ERZ1023423 | MGnify/ENA primary metagenome ERZ1023423 (study PRJEB33173, sample SAMEA4830333) | metagenome | study: EMG produced TPA metagenomics assembly of the PRJEB25223 data set...
GTTACGTTTATTGGAATTAACGTTGACATATTGTCATTCAGTTTTCAATGTTCATAAATATTAAATGGAGCGGGTGATGGGAATCGAACCCACAACATCAGCTTGGAAGGCTGAGGTTTTGCCATTAAACTACACCCGCGTGTAGTATTAAATATATGATTTGGTGCGGCCGAGAGGACTTGAACCTCCACGGGATTAACTCCCACTAGGCCCTCAACCTAGCGCGTCTGCCATTCCGCCACGACCGCTGGCAAAACGCATAATTCAACTTTTAATTATCGAGAACAATAACCATTGTAAATTGTCGGTTACATTTTGTCAACACAAAATTAACTTAAAATTAATATTGTTAATTAAGGTTTGTTTTGCTTTCCTTGTTAAGACAACGATATCTATAATATATCATGTAATAATTATTGTCAATGTTTTTCACAACAAAATTTATATCAATTATAAAAAAGGTTGTTAGAAAACAGCATCTGCTTTTAACAACCCTTTTACTAAATATATATTTATATTTTTTCTATTTCTCAAAAACTTTAACTAATTTAAGTTTGCCACCGCAATGCCCGCATCTCATTATTTGAGTGTTCACTCTTTTAATACGTAAATAATTAGCTTTACAACTGACACATTGATATTTGTAATTAGCTCGACTTTCATATGTTTCAGTCGGATTGCAAAACCTTGGTGCGCCTACTTTAGCGCTTAAATCTTTGAAATCTGTATCTCTGTGTTGGTACCCTTTACCAGCAAGGTGAAGAAAATAATGACAAAGTTCATGTTTAACTATTTGAACTATTGCATCTTCTCCAAAATGCTTTAATTGTTTAGGATTTATTTCTATATTGTGGCTTTTCAACAAATATCTTCCACCTGTAGTACGTAATCGTTGATTAAAATAAGCCTTATGTTTGAAAGGTACTCCAAAGTATTTGATAGCCAAGTTTTCAGTTAATCTTTGAAGTTCATTATTATTCATTTGGATCAATCATCGTTAAAGATACTTTGCCTTTATTTTCATCGATATCCAGAATCCAAACATCCACAATATCTCCCACACTTACAATATCCATAGGATTCTTTACAAATTTCTTAGAAAGTTTAGAAACATGGACTAATCCATCTTGTTTAACACCTATATCAACAAATGCACCAAAATCTACTACATTTCTAACAGTACCATTTAATTTCATGCCTTCATTTAAATCTTCAATGGATAATACATCAGATTTAAGGATCGGTGTCTCAAATTCATCTCTTGGATCTCTATTAGGCGCAATAAGTGATTTGATAATATCTTCTAGAGTGGGTTCACCAATATTCAATTGTTTCGCAAGCCCTTCAATATTCACATCACTTAATGTTGATTTTAATTGATCCGTACCTATATCATTAGCGCCTAAACCTAGTTGCTCTAATATTTCATAAGTCACTTCATAACTCTCAGGGTGAATCGCAGTATTATCTAATGGTTCTGAGCCATCAACGATACGTAAAAAGCCTATACTTTGTTCAAAAGTTTTAGAACCCAACCGTTTAATTTTACTAATTTCTTTATTATGTTTAATAGGTCCATTTTCTTCTCTATAATCAATAATATTTTGCGCAATAGTTGAAGATAGTCCTGAAACATATTGAAGTAAAGATTTTGAAGCTGTATTTACATCTACGCCTACTTGGTTAACTGCAGTTTCAACTACGAAAGTAAGCGCATTGCTTAATTCTTTTTGATTTACATCATGTTGATATTGACCTACCCCAATAGATTTTGGATCTATTTTAACTAATTCGCTTAATGGATCTTGAACTCTTCTACCTATAGATACAGCGCTTCGTTCTTCAACTTGAAAATCTGGAAACTCTTGTCTGGCAATTTCTGAAGCAGAATACACAGAGGCTCCTGCTTCATTGACAATGATGAATTGAGCATCTAATTTATATTTTTTAATTACATTTGCTACAAATTGTTCAGTTTCACGGCTAGCTGTTCCATTTCCAATCGCTAGTAATTCAATTTGATAATCTTTAATCATGTTGACCAGTTCTTTTTCAGAAGCTTCGATTTTAGATTTTGGAGGATGAGGATAAATGACGCTTTTAGCAATAAACGTTCCAAAAGGATTAATAACTGCTAACTTACATCCCGTTCTAAATGCCGGGTCCACACCGAGAATTTGTTTTCCTTTCATAGGTGGTTGTAAAAGTAAGTTTCTTAAGTTCTCACTAAAAACATCGATGGCATGTGTCTCTGCTTTCTGAGTTAAATCTCCTCGAACTTCTCTTTCAATCGAAGGCATAATTAATCGTTTAAGACTATCTTCAATAGCCTCTGCAATATAAGGATTTGCTTCATTATTTACTTGAATTAATTGTCGTTCAATGTCTTTTTTAATTCTTGATGTGTCAAATTCTATTTTAACGTTTAATACTTTTTCTTTCTCCCCACGATTCATAGCTAAAATTCTATGATTTGCAACACGCTTTACTGGTTCAGAATAATCATAATACATTGAGAAGATTTCTTTTTCATCTTCTGCTTTTTTCTTCTTAGCAGACACAATTTGACCTTGATGATATACATCTTTTAAAAGTCTTGAACGATATTTAGGGTCATCTGAAACTTGTTCAGCAATAATATCCTGTGCCCCTTTAATAGCATCTTCTACTGTAGAAACTTCTTCATTTATGAATTCTTGTGCTTTTTCATCAACATTCTTATCTAAATTCTTCTGAAGTAACCATTTTGCTAAAGGCTCCAACCCTTTTCTTTTAGCTTCAGTAGCACGTGTTTTCTTTTTCTGTTTATAAGGACGGTATAAATCTTCAACTCTTTGTAGTTTTGTCTGTTTAATAATATCTTTTTTTAAGTCTTCAGTTAGCATGCCTTGTTGTTCAATACTATGTATCACTTCATCTTTTCTTTTTTGAAGATTTTCCATATATCTATATTCATCATCAATTTGCTTAATTTCAACTTCATCTAGACCACCAGTTGCCTCTTTACGATATCTTGCAATAAATGGCACAGTGTTGTTATCTTCTAAGAGTTCAAGAACTGATTTAATTTGTTTCTCTGAAAAAGAATACTTTTCAACGATTGTTTGAATTAAATTTTTGTCCATTGTTCTACCACGCTTTTCTTTAAAAATTTCTTCACTAGTTTAACATAATTTTTTAACTAGATTCTTCCTAGATATAATTTAGAATGCTTTAATCTTTTTTAAAGTTAAAAATTCTAACATATAAAAAGAAGTTCATTAACTCAGTCAATGAACTTCTTTTTATATTTATTGTTTAGCTGCTTCTTGCAACTTTTTGATTGCAGTACGTTGCAAGCGAGAGACATGCATTTGACTTAAGCCAATACGTTCGCCTGTTTCCTTTTGGCTTAAACCTTCTATAAATGTACATTGAATAATTTGTCTTTCTCTATCAGATAATATAGGTAAAATACGTTCTAGAATCATTCTCTTTTCAGTTAAATCATAATTATCATCTTGTTGACCCATAATATCTAATAGAGTGACAGTTGATCCGTCTTTATCTGCTTCAATAGAATGATCAACACTAAGCGCATTATAACTTTGACCCATCTCCATCGCTTCCAAGACTTCTTCATCCGAAACTTCAAGTCGTTGAGCAATTTCACTGATGGATGGTGAACGCTCAAGCTCATTTGTAAGTTCGTCACTTATCTTTTTAATTCTTGGACCAATTTCTTTAATACGTCTTGGTACATGAACACTCCATGTTTTATCTCTTAAATACCTTTTTATTTCACCAATTACGGTTGGAACTAGGAATGCTTCAAATTTTCGATCAAATGACAAATCAAATCTATTGATGGCCCCTATTAAACCAACCATACCAACTTGAACTAAATCTTCATGATGTGATTGCCCTTTTGAATATTTATATGCTAAAGATTCTATTAGTTTGCGGTAATGCGTAACTAATTTATCTTGAGCTTGGCTATTTTCATTTTCTTGGTGCTCTTTAATCCATTGGTTAATTTGTTCAGGTGATACATCATTAGCTGATTTCGACTCTTTCGCCATTATTTCGCACCTGCTCTTTTTTAATATACTTAATCATACTGATTGTAACACCAGATTCTTTATAGACCTTCACTTCGTCCATTAATGATTCAATAAGGAATAATCCTAAGCCGCCTTCGCGAAGAAAATCAATGTTTTCGTTATCGTCGTAAGGACCTAATTTTGATTTTGTTGTTTCATAATCAAAGCTTTCACCTTGATCTGAAATAACTATTTTTATTTTATCATCAAATATCTCAAAACATAAATTAATCATACCGGTTTCAGTATTTTGTTTATAAGCATGTTTTACAGCGTTAGTCACTGCCTCACTTACAGCAATTTTAGAATCTTCAATATCGTCATAAGATGCTCCAGCTCTTGAGAATACACCAGATAATGTTAAACGTATTAAACTTACGTATTCCGCAGAGGCTGGTAACCGCATTTCAATGTAATCTTGTCTTGATTGCATGTTATTCAACCTCCGTTCCTTCATTAACATGCATTAAATCTTTCAAACCGGTAATATCAAATAATCTACTGATTCGATCAGAAACACCTAATATATATAAATCTTTATCATTTTGGTTTAATGCTTTTAACGTTCCTACAAATAAACCTAATCCTGTAGAGTCCATGTAACTTACGTTAGCTAAATTAACATGAATGTCATGAGTCCCTTCTTGTCGCATTGGTACAAGTACCTCTTCTAATTCAGGCACTGTATATACATCTAATTCTCCGCCAACTTTAACTTCATAATAATCGTCATGAGTTACAGTTTCTATATTAAGATTCATTCGATACACTCCTAGTCTTTATCAAATCTGCTTCATTTCTACATTTGTGTTCAAAAATATGTATACCCTACGACTTGAAACTTTAATCTATATTAGTTAAATTAATTTACTCTTTTTATAATTAAAATTGTCATATCGTCTTTTCTACTAGGGTTTTGAACTTTTAAAATTCCTTCATAAATAATTTGAACTATATCTTGTGGATGCATATGTTTATATTTTTGTATTAAATTTAACAATTTATCTTTATCGATAAATTCACCTTCTCTATTTCGTGCCTCAGTTACACCATCAGTAAAGATAATTATTAAATCTTCGAGATAAATAGGTATCTCTTGTTGATTATATCGAGTCTTCTGACTTACTCCAAGCACACGCCCACGAACGTCAATCTCTTCAAATTGTTCTGTTTCAGCTCGATAAATATAACCAGGCTCATGCCCTGCAGAACTACAATATAAAAGATGATTCATTTCTTCATACAAGCCATAAAACATCGTTACAAACATATTTTGGTTGACGTTTTTTTCGACAACTCGGTTAAGACGCTTTAAACCATCACTAGGCAATTGAGAGTGACCATATGAATCCATTCCAAATTTAATCATACTCATAGCTAAAGCAGCAGGTATACCTTTACCGATAACGTCCGCAACAGCGAAACTCATAGTCCCGTCTTTATGATCAATTAAATTAAAATAATCGCCACTTACCTTTTGAGCCGCTACGGAAATTACACCGATTTGTATACTATCGAATTGAGGTATATCTGTTTTAAGCATAGTTTGCTGAAGTCTAGAAGCCAAATCAATTTCTTTGTCGTGAACTTGTAATTTATTAACTAATCTTTGATAATCTCTATAACTATAACCGAATCCTCTTACTACCTCTTGAAGGACATCTAATGTACCGAGTATTTCTTTTTCTTCTAAATCTAATTGGTTAATATATGATTTATGAATTTCTACAATATCTTCTGGCAGTATATCCTTTTTAATTACTTCATTTGTAAATTCTTCGCACTTTTTTATAAGTTGTGTTCGGTTTTCAGTAGTTAAACTTTCTTTTACAAGTTCCATATAATCTTTCTTAAATTCTTCCACGAGATGTGCCTCCTTACTTCCAATTCACAATTCCATATGCTTTTAATCTGGTACTTTTTGGAATTCTTTTTTATCTATAAAATGAATAGCAAATAACTAAAAAGCCACAGTTTCTTAATATCTAAAAAAGACTTTAGGATTGGAATACCTAAAGCCGAAAAACTCAAGACATTCTTTTATAATAAATGTATTTACATAATAACTATAATTATATGCTATTTAACTAATGAGAGGTAGCACTAGTCTTGATTTGCAAAAATTCTTGATGTAAGCAATCGGTCTAAAGTTACCTAGTTAATTAAGAGTTATAATTATTATAAAGTTATTGTCTTTAAATTCATTATTTTATTTATGTTAACTACATATAAAACGCTATAATCATTGATGGTCAAAATTATGTAATCCTAGACTGATATCTAGGGCGTTGTCAACTTCCTTCATCTTACTTTCAGACAAATAGGTCAACTTCTCTTTTAAACGTTTTTTATCTAGTGTTCTAATTTGTTCAAGTAAGATAACAGAGTCTTTATCTAACTTATATTTTTTCTTTTCAATTTCTACATGGGTTGGTATCTTCGCTTTATTAATCCTACCTGTAATAGCAGCAACTATGACAGTTGGACTATATTTATTACCAGTATCATTTTGTATAATTACAACAGGTCTTACTCCCCCTTGTTCAGACCCTTGAACTGGTGATAAATCAGCTAAGTAAACATCGCCTCTTCTAATCATTCATTCTTAGAGTTAGAAGTAAGATATGTTTCATTACAATCGCAAGCTTCACATTCGATGGGAAAAGCTTCCGTTGCTAGGGAGAGGTTTAAATCGGCCATTTGTGCATAGCCTTCTTTTAATGATTGTTCAAGACTGTGACTCCTAGATTGATTAAAAGATAACATATGAAGAACCTCCATCTGATTCCAAAAAAGTTGTTATTTAACCTTTAATTTATGTTTATAATAACAAATTTTTAACGCAGTGACTATACTATTTTAACAAATCGTTCGTAACCACTTGTTCTTCATTATGGTGATAGATTCTTGGTAAACGTTTTGATAAGTTACACAATACTTCATAATTGATTGTATGTTGCTTTTCAGCTAGAGACTCAACGGACTGTGGTGAATCTATATGATTATCCATCAATATCACTTTGTCTCCCATCTTCACATCATCAGGCACGCTCACTATAGTCTGATCCATACAAACCCGACCTACCACTTCACATTGATGGCCATTAACATTCACATAAGCACCTTGCATAGCTCTTAAATAACCATCAGCATATCCAACTGGTAGTATAGCAATTTTCATTTCTTTATCAGCTGTAAAAGTACGTCCATAGCTCACAGTTTCGCCAACTTTAAGAGATTTCACTTGTACTATTTCAGTAACGAGTTGAGCACTTGGGCGAAGATGTACTTTGACATTATCCCTAACATATTGTGAAGGATAATACCCATATAATGAGATACCTAATCTAATCGCATTACAAAATTGTCCATCCATTAATAAAGAAGCTGCAGAGTTTTGTGAATGAATGTAATTTGGTTTTTCAACTTGATTAACAATATCTTTAAAAAATTCATACTGTTCATTCATAGAATCCCCTGGTTCATCTGCGCTAGCGAAATGTGTAAACACGCCTTCAAAAACAAGATCATCTTTTTTATTAATTATATCAACAACATCTTTATACTCTTCAACATCTTTCATACCTAATCGACCCATACCAGAATCTATTTTGGCATGTAACCAAAGTTCTTTCTCATTTTTTTCAGGTATATTTCTAATAGCTTCTTTAAGCCAAGCTTTTGAAGGTACAGTAAGAGCTACACGATGTTGAATAGCTTTACATATGTCTTTAGTTGGAATGACACCTAAGACTAGTATTTTTGCATCAATTCCATGCATTCTTAATTCAATTGCTTCATCAAGTGTTGCAACTGCGAAAAACGAAGCCCCATGTTCCATTAGGTGATGTGCTACTTTTACACTACCTAATCCATAACTATTAGCTTTAATGACTGATATAACAGTCTTGTTATGATGTAACTGATTGAATGTTTGATAATTGTTTAATATTGCATCTAAATTAACATTTAAATAGGTTGATCTATAGAATTTTTCCGACATGAAAAGGTCCTCCTTGAAACTACTCGCTTAATACTAAAATATTAATACATTTATTATATAACGCCTTTATTCTAATTTTTCTAAGGTAACTTGACTCATTGCATAATTATCTGTATGGGTAATGCTTACATGAGCTCTAAATCCATCATAGTCGATACATGGCTTACCTAATTCATCGTTATAGCAATTGATATCTTTAAAAGATATCGTCTGACCTAACCCTGTACCCAATGCTTTACTAAAAGCTTCTTTAACAGCAAAACGACCTGCTAAAAATTCAATCTTACGCTTTTCATGAGTGAATTTTTCAAACTTTAGCTTTTCATTTTCAGTTAATACTCGGTCAACTAATTTAGGTTGTTTATATAACACCTTTCTAATACGCTCAATTTCTATCAAATCTATACCTATTCCATGTATCATAACTTCGCCTCTTTAATCACTTTCAATATAGTTTCTATTCATAGTATCTTATTCATCATCGCCGTTTAACATATCATGCGCATCTCTAGTTTTATTTTGTTTAATTAATAACTTTAATTTTTGAGCTTCATTTTTATCTATCAATTCAATTTCACTATTACCACCAGCTGTTGATAGCGTGAGAGTAGCTAGTTGATATCTTCTCATTATAAAGCCCTCATTAATATCGATGTTCTGAATTCTAAAGTAGGGAATGATATTTGTCTTTATGAAAATAATGCCTCTTCTAACATGTACTTCATCTTCTTCAATTGCGTATCTAAAATTTTTATATCGAAATATGGGCATTACAAATATAAAAAAGACTCCTAAAATAACGACTCCAACTATTTCAGCAATGATGAGTGTACGATTATCTATCCAATGAAATTTCAACACATTAAAGATGGTAAATACGATTAATGCAATAGTAAAGATTGTTATCCATAGCAAAGCATTCATTCGCATTGCTTTTAAACCCTTTTTATTCATATAGTTATAATTACTCATGAGTATCACCTCTCATGTACCACTCTTTAAATTCATTAACTTTAGAAACATCTGTGTATTTAAGACCTATTTTTTTATTTTCAAAACCTTTGGCGATTATAAATTTAAAATTGGCCAAATGCTTTCTTTCTAATAAAGGATGCTGTCTAATTTCCATACCTATGACTTTATTGAGTTTGAAGTAGAATCTTTTCATATTAAGTAATGATGCTTTTTGGATAACAATTTCTTCATTTTCAAGGTAATAACCACTATATCGCACATATAATATGGCCCTTATTATTAATAAAATGATTAATAACCCCGCAATAACAAACGACCACGTAGACCAGAAATACCATCCAATAAAACTAGCAATAATAAGGATAAGTGATGGTATAAGAAAATGTCGATGAAAACCTCTTAGTGGCATGCCAGTATGGGCTGTATTAAAACGCATTTCTGGTACCAATGATTGAATCACTTCATAAGCTTGTTGCCGTTTAATAAAAGGTAAAATCATTATACGTCCATTAACATCACTCGTCTCTGCAGAAGTAACAACGTCACTAGTAATATAAAAATGAATAGAAGTATAACCAAATAATCTTCTTAGATATGATTGATGTTCAAGTACACCTTGAAGTCGATTTGTTGGTACAGTGACATTCTTTTTTGTAAATAAGCCATATTGAATTTTAAGTTGATGACCTTGTTGCGTTACTTTATATCCATAGTATCTTATGAATGCGAGACACGTACCGATGATATAGCTCATTATTAAAACGACAACCACTATAGCAATAATTATGAAGAAAGTAGATTTTAAGACATATGAGAGTTCCCCACCTAATTTTTCCCAAGGTATAATGTCCGAGAAACTTCCCACAATTGGAGACAATGTTATTAATGTAATACCAATCGCACCACTAGTCATTGCCATAAATAATAATTGTTTAAATGACATTTTAAAAATTGATTTAGTAGGTACATTTTTCAAGGATTCATTATCCTCGTTTTCATCCTTTTCAGAATCAACATTCACTTCAGCTTGATGCGTTGCATTCAATTCTTGTTGTATGTTTTTAATCTCACTTTCAATCAATTTACTTTGCTTTTTTGATATTGTACTTAGTTCAATACCGTCACTTGGAGTTTTAATAATAAGTTCTACGCCACCTACTATTTGATTCACAAAACCTTCAGTGGTATCAACTGATTGAATTCTACTAATATTGAGTTCTTTTCGCTCTTTATTTAATACACCTGTTGTAAGAATGAAATGATTATTTTCAATCCAATATCTAGTATTATAAACTTTGAAAATATTATAAAAGAAAGTTATTAAAAATATTAATGTCATGATACCTGGCCATAAGTATGAATAGAAATCATCATATTTAAAATCTTTAATATTAAACAGGAAAATAATAATTACAATAAAATTATTTTTAATAACATTAATTAGACTTGTTACATATGAGATCGGATGTAGCTTTTGTGGATCATACATCGTCGTCTACACCTCTCAATCTATTTAACGCTTGATGCTCTATTACGTCTGCCTCTTCTTCTGAAACCATCGGCAGTGAAATTTCATGACCTGCTGTAACTAATTCAATTGTATTTATTTTAAATATTTTTGCTAGCGGATTTGTACTAACTGTAATATATTGCAACCTCTCTATCTTACTTAGTTCTTCCTTTTTAAAGAAAAAAGCTTGCTTCAAAATAATTGAATCGCCTTCAAATTTATAAAAATGGTATTTATATCTCAGAAATGGCCCAACTATAAAGTTTATAACTGAAATCACCGCAACTGTAATAAGTATGTATAGAATAAAGTTCCACCAATTATAAGTAGACCAACAATAATATAATATGCTCAAAATCACTAGTACTACAATTAAACCAATAAAACTAGTGATGTAATAGTACTTTAATGCATTTTTAGGACTGCGATGAAATGTACTATCAAGATTCATATTAAAGCTCCTTTAATTAATTTACTCACATTATAGCATAGAGTGTGATAGGTCTAAATAAAGCTTTAAATCTAAAAAAACCAGCTAAGTCAATAGACTTAACTGGTTAATAACATCATCGATTATTTTTGATGATCGGCAAATGTACGGCCTCTCATTGATTGGTTTGAACCTTTATTTTGTTTATCACGACGTTCGAATTTTTTATTATTTTTCTTTTTATTTGAATGACCTTTAGACCCTTTTGAACGTCTATTTTTATTATCAAATTTGCCATTGCCACGTTTGTTATTGTTGCCTCTTCTTGAACCGCCACCTCTACTATTGCGATTCTTACGTGCTAATGGTTTCTCAAACGTTAACTGTACTTCAACTTCATCGTTTGCTTCTACTAATTCTTGTAGCAATGATGCAACTAACTCAGTGCTGTCATATTCTTCAAGTAATTCACTTGAAATGCGTTGTAAACGAGGTTCACTGTCTTTAGACATCCAGTTTTGAACTTTTTCTTTAATATCGTCTTCACGAGCTTTAAGTACTTCTTTACGATGTGGTGGTCTTAAAGCGTTCATTCGACGTCCATTGACATCTTCAATTTGACGTATATAATCCATTTCAATTGGATTTACAAATGTTACCGCGATACCTTCTTTACCTGCACGTCCTGTTCGACCTATACGATGAGTATAGCTTTCTGTATCTTGAGGGATATCAAAGTTATAAACGTGACTTACACCTGAAATATCCAAACCTCTAGCTGCTACGTCAGTGGCAACTAAAATGTCAATTTGGTCATTTTTGAATTTCTTCAAGACTTCTAAACGTTTAGCTTGAGTAATATCACCATGCAAGCCTTCTGCTTTATAACCTTTAGATAATAGCGCACTAGTTAATTCATCAACACGACGTTTCGTACGTCCAAATACAATCGCTAAATCTGGTTGATGCACATCAAGGAAATTTGTAAATGTATCAAATTTCTCTAATTCTTTAACAATAGTATAGTATTCATCTATTTGTGGATCTGACATTTCATTATTCATTGTTTTAATGATTTTAGGCGTCTTCATAAATTGTTGAACTAAGTCTTGAATTGCTTTAGGCATAGTCGCTGAGAATAACATTGTTTGACGCTGGTCAAATGGAATTTTGTCCATAATAAATCTCATATCGTCGATGAATCCCATATTCATCATTTCGTCAGCTTCATCTAAAATTAATGTATGAATACCATTAGTTTTTAAAGTACGACGATTTAGGTGATCAATTACACGTCCTGGAGTTCCTACTACGATTTGTGGTCCTCTTTTAAGTGCTTTTATTTGTCGTTCAATCGGCATTCCACCGAAGACCGTAACGACTTGAACATTTTGGCCTTTACTAAACTCTCTTAATTGTTCCGCAACTTGCATAGCAAGTTCTCTTGTTGGCGCTAAAATGAGTGATTGTACGCCTTGTTGGCCTACAACTTTTTCAATTAAAGGAATACCAAAAGCCCCTGTTTTCCCCGTACCTGTTTGGGCTTGACCAAGGATGTCGTCTCCTTCTAACGCATAAGGGATACTGTCTTTTTGGATAGGTGTAGGTTCTTTAAATCCCATAGATTCCAGTGTTTGAACCGTTCTATCCGAGATCCCTAATTCTTTAAAATTTTGCAAAATAATTCTCCTTTTTAAGTGTTTATTTCTTAATATACGTTTTTGCATATATGTTCACTTTTGTTTCATCAACTTCTATATAGTACCACCTTAAAAATATTATAGCAATAAAGCAGTTACTTACTTTCTTTGTTTTACTCTTAAATTTTAAATTTATTACTCTTAAAAAAGATAGCGCATCACATGATGTAAGCGGTTAAAATTTTTAAATCATTTTCAACGCAAAAAAACATGCATTTCAACTTACTCATCAACGTTTAGATCGAGAATATTGAAATATGCATGTTCATTTACTTTAAAATATTAAATTAATGCTTCGACTACTTCTTCAAGTTTCATACCTCGTGAACCTTTAACCAATATTTTATCGTTTTCTTTCACAATAGTCTTCAATTCTTTAATCAGTTCACTTTTATCATCAAAGTGTTGTGCAGTAGGCACTTCATTTTGACCTGTGTTAAAAATAAATCGTGCTTCATCACCATAAGTGTATAATACATCAATTGCTTTATTATTGAGATAAGCCCCGACTTCTTCGTGCATAGATTGACTATTTTCACCTAGCTCTAAAACATCTGCTAGAATAAGGATTTTTCGCCCTTCCATACTACTTAGCGTATCGATGGCAGCTTTCATACTTGTCGGACTTGCATTATAAGCATCATTAATGACAGTTACGTTATTAGTAGTCTGGTGACGCTCCATACGCATACCTGTTAACTTAACATGATTAATATTGTCTTTTATTGTTTCATATGACAAACCAAGTTCATGTCCTATCGCAATGGCTATCGTCGCATTTTTCATATTGTGCGTACCTAGGATAGGTAGTGTAAAGCTTTCTTTATCATTTATTGTAAAAGCGATACCTTCTGTTTCTATATCATCAACATGACATACGAGCGTATTACTATTACCTAAACCTACACTTATTAATTTTGCTTTATTTAATTGTTCGAGATGCGGTTTTAGTAATGGTTCATCACCGTCGTATATGAATGTCCCATTCTCTTTAAGACCAATAGTAATTTCAGACTTGGCTTTAGCAATACCCTCTCTTGAACCTAAATCTTGCATATGTGATTCACCAATATTTGTGATGACTGCAATATCCGGTTGAGCAATTGAAGATAATAACTCTATCTCATGGAAGCCAGACATGCCCATTTCAAGAATAGAAATTTCTGTATCTTCATCTAAGTCTAATATTGTTAAAGGCATTCCAATCTCATTATTATAGTTACCTTGTGTTTTCTTTACTTTAAATTCTGTCGTTAAAACACTCTCAATCATATCTTTTGTAGTCGTTTTACCGTTTGATCCAGTTACTGCAATCACTTTAGGGTTCACATATTTAAGATATGCTTTGGCTAAGTCTTGTAATGCTTTAAGTGTATCTTCAACCCAAATGATTGGACCTTCGATATCCTCGCTTAACTCAGTTCCCTTTTCTGAAAATGAAGCACCAGCACCATCCTTTAAAGCTTGTGCAACAAATCGATGGCCATCTACGTTCTCACCTTTGAATGGGATAAAAAGCATATCCTTTTCAATGTTACGAGAATCAATAGTTACACCATTGATAGAATGGCTTAAATATTGTTCATCAATTTCGCAAGATATCCAATGTTTGATTTGTTCTAATGTAACGTTAATCATATTTAAAATCCTCTATTAATCAATTTTATATTTATTTTTCTTTTTATCTTCATGACGTTCTTTAGCGAGATTTATTAATTTTGCAATTAAATCTGGATATGATAATCCCATATTCTCCCACAAGCTTGGATACATACTGAATGAAGTAAATCCTGGCATAGCATTTGTTTCATTAATATAGATTTGGTTGTCTTCTGTAACAAAGAAATCTGCACGTACTAAACCTGAACAATCAGTGGCTTTAAAAGCCTCTAACGCCATATTACGTAATGTCATTTGAACGTCTTGATCTAAATCGGCTGGTATTTGAAGCTGAACTTTACCATCTTTATATTTAGATTTGTAATCATAAAATGCCACATCTTTAACAACTTCTCCAGGCCATGTAGTTTCAGGATAGTCATTACCCAATACAGCCACTTCAATTTCACGTGCTTCAATTCCTTGTTCAATTACAAGTTTACGGTCAAATTGGAAAGCTTCCTCAATACCTGATTTAAGTTCTTCTTCATTATTACATTTACTAATACCAACACTTGAACCTAAGTTAGCAGGTTTCACGAAAACTGGGTAAGTTAATTTATCATTAACTAATTTAATAATGTTGTTCTCATACTTTTCATATTCACTTCTTAAGAAACTAATGTATGGTAATTGAGGTAATCCTCTATGTTCAAACAATTGTTTCATAACTAATTTGTCCATAGAACTTGAAGCTGCTAACACACCATTACCTACATATGGAATATCTAATACTTCGAATAATCCTTGAATCGTACCGTCTTCACCATTAGGTCCATGTAAAAGTGGGAATACTGCATCATAAGAACGTCCAGTACTACCTTTACTTAATAATTGTGATATTTCTCCCGCTTCAACATTATTTAAAACTAATTCGTCAGTAGATTTAATTTCATCAGTGATGTTTTCTTTCTTCTTCCATTCACCATCATTTGTAATATAAATAATATCTATTTGATATTGATCTTTGTTAATTGCGTTTAATACGTTTTGTGCTGTTAATATTGAAACATCATGTTCAGCACTTTTTCCTCCAAAAACGATACAAATATTCTCTTTTGTCATTTCGTTTTCCTCCATTACAATTACTCGGCTTATATGCCATTTATCTGTTTAATAATTGTGATATTTTATTTATTATGTATAGCTCAATGTACATAACGGTCTCTGAAACTTAATATTATCATATTTCTAAAATCAATTGCATTTGATAATCCATCAATAAATCTAATTTTTAGTGACTGTTTTAATTCCTCTACCTTTGAATGGAAAAGAAAACTTATTTCTATATAATTTGTCGACTTGCCACTTTGATATTCTAGCAAATTTAAAAAAAGTCATGTAAAATCAATGTAGACTATTTATTAACCATTAAATTATGATTTTATATAGATTCATGAATGGTTTATGCTACAAATGAATCATTCATATATCATATTAATACGCGCATGATTATAAAGGAGTAGGAAATGAATTATTCATCTCGTCAACAACCAAGCAAACATTGGTTTCGTAAAGTCGACTGGATATTAGTGCTGGTAATTACTGTGTTAGCAATCATAAGCGTAACACTAATTAGTTCTGCAATGGGTGGCGGACAATATAGTGCGAACTTCAGTATTAGACAAATTATTTATTACATCCTCGGAGCTATTATGGCATTTCTCATTATGATAGTTTCCCCTAAGAAAATTAAACATAATACATATCTCTTATATTTCATTTTTTGTGTTTTACTCATAGGATTGCTTATTTTACCTGAAACAGCCATCACACCTGTGATCAACGGTGCGAAAAGTTGGTATAGCTTTGGACCTATAAGTATTCAACCTTCAGAATTTATGAAGATTATTTTAATTTTAGCCCTAGCTAAAACAGTTTCTAGACATAATCAATTTACTTTTAACAAATCGTTCCAGTCAGATTTAATGCTATTTTTAAAAATTATAGGTGTTTCAATATTTCCTATGCTATTAATTTTATTACAAAATGACCTCGGTACTACGCTTGTTATTTGTGCAGTTATCGCCGGTGTTATGATGGTTAGTGGTATTACTTGGAGAATCCTTGCACCTATATTTATCGCAGCAATTTTAGGTGGTGCTAGTATTATTTTAGCTATCATTTTCAAACCTACATTAATTGAAAATCTATTAGGAATTAAGATGTATCAAATGGGACGAATTAATTCTTGGTTGGATCCTTATACTTATAGTAGTGGCGATGGATATCATTTAACTGAATCACTTAAAGCAATTGGATCTGGTCAATTAATAGGTAAAGGTTACAATCACGGTGAAGTTTATATCCCTGAAAATCATACAGACTTTATCTTCTCAGTTGTAGGCGAAGAGATGGGCTTCATTGGGTCTGTTGTGCTAATTCTCATATTCTTATTTTTAGTGTTTCATTTAATTAGATTAGCAAGCAAAATCAATAGTCAATATAATAAAGTCTTTATTATCGGGTATGTTTCTCTTATCGTCTTCCATGTACTTCAAAATGTTGGAATGACGGTTCAATTATTACCAATTACTGGTATACCTTTACCATTTATTAGTTATGGTGGGAGCTCACTTTGGAGTTTAATGACAGGCATAGGTGTCATTCTATCTATTTATTATCATGAACCTAAGCGTTATCAAGAACCTGATACTTTAGATACTGCTAAAACTGCATAATTTACAAACAAAAAAGCACTCACACATAGTGAGTGCTTTTGATCATTTAAGCAAATTATTTTAACTCATGACTTACTTGATTAGATGTAGGTAAAGTATTAATAATATCTAAACGAGATTTAGTTTTTTTAATATTCACACCTAATGATGACAATAATTTGACTACGTTTTGAATCTTATCTGGATTCTTCACTATAATCACCTCGTTTGGATTGACTTCAAAATTATCATACCCCAATTTATACTACTTTACTACATCAATTGTTAAATTTTAAAAAATTATTTACAAATCTATAAATATGCTATATATAAGTAAATTGAACATTACTCTAATAACGCACGCGAAAGCCAGAATCATATACTTCTTTTTCAATACTATTTAAATTCGCAGGCGTTTCAAATAATACCTTTATTTCTCCTACTTTACTATCAATATCTACTTTTTCGACACCAATCATATTTTCTAAACGTGTCTTTAATTGGTTTTCTTCCTCTATAGTCTCAATATTAGCAACATAAACAATTCCATTTTCCATTGTATTCTACCTCATTAATCTTTAATTAATTTTTGAAAAGTAACCAATAGTTCTTCCATCGCTTCTTCTTGTGCACCATTATTCACTTTATTCATAATACAACTTTTCATATGATGATCTAACAATTTAGTAGCCACACTGTTTAAAGCAGAGCGTGTCGCTCTTATTTGAGTTAAAACATCATCGCAATACACATCGTCTTCAATCATTCGATTAATTGCACGTACTTGACCTTCGATACGATTTAATCGTGACTTTAAATTTACTTTCGTTTGCTCTGAGTGATGTGCAGTTTCATTTTCAGTCACAAGCGTCACCTCGTTTCTTTATTCTTCATCATCGTATTATTCAATAATTATTAAGTCAATTGATTCATTCACTTTTTAAAATAAAACCGACTATGATATTCAACATTCTTCATGCTATAATTGTATAGTTAAAACTTTTTTGAATATCTTCAACGAAATTATGAGAAATACAAAGGAGGTACCATATGTTAGAAGTCTTTACTATGGCGCTTCACCATTCAAATATAATCATTAATGTTATCTTAATTGGCGCTTTCATTTTAAACTTGATCTTTGCATTTACAATTATCTTTATGGAGAGACGTACAGCTAATTCTATATGGGCATGGTTACTTGTGCTCGTATTTCTACCTTTAATTGGGTTCATTTTATATCTATTGCTAGGTCGTCAAATCCAAAGAGATCAAATCTTTAAATTAAATAAAGAAGATAAAGTCGGTTTAGAAATGATTGTCGATGAGCAATTGGAAGCGCTCAAGAAACAAGATTTCTCTAAAGGTAACCATCAAATAGTTAAATTTAAAGAAATGGTGCAAATGTTACTTTATAATAATGCTGCCTTTCTAACGACTGATAATGATTTAACTATTTATACTGATGGTCAACAAAAATTCGATGATTTAATTAATGATATTCGTAATGCTCAAGACTACATACATATTCAGTACTATATCTTTCATAGTGATGGACTTGGGAAACAAATTCTTAGTGAGCTTGAAAAGAAAGCCGAAGAAGGCATTGAAGTGAAAATGCTATATGACGATATGGGTTCGAGGGACTTACGTAAAAAGGATTTAAAACATTTTAGAAATAAAGGTGGGCATGCTGAATCATTCTTCCCATCAAAATTGCCATTAATTAATTTACGTATGAATAACCGAAACCACAGAAAAATCGTTATTATCGACGGTAAAATTGGTTATGTTGGTGGTTTCAATGTAGGTGATGAATATTTAGGTAAATCTAAGAAGTTTGGTTACTGGCGTGACACGCATCTACGTATTGTAGGTGATGCTGTAAATGCATTACAACTTCGATTTATTTTAGATTGGAATTCACAATCTACCCGAGACAATTTAACTTATCAAGAACGATATTTCCCTGATGTTAATTCTGGAGGAACAATCGGCATTCAAATCGCTTCTAGTGGACCTGATGAAGATTGGGAACAAATCAAATACGGTTACTTAAAAATGATATCATCAGCTAAAGAATCAATTTATATTCAATCCCCCTACTTTATACCAGATCAAGCATTTTTAGACTCGATTAAAATTGCTGCACTTGGTGGTGTGGAAGTCAATATTATGATTCCAAGTATGCCAGACCATCCATTCGTATACTGGGCTACACTTAAAAATGTCGCATCTTTACTTGAGGCCGGCGTAAAGGTGTATCATTACGAGAATGGCTTCCTACATTCTAAAGTATTGGTCATCGATGATGAACTCGCAAGTGTAGGTACTGCTAATATGGATAATCGTAGTTTCACATTGAATTTTGAAGTAAATGCCTTTATTTATGATGAGAGTGTCGCACGCTCCCTTAAGCAAGCATTTATTAACGATATGAAAGTGTCATCTAGACTTACAGAAGAAAGATACGAGCAACGCAGTACTTGGATTAAATTTAAAGAAGGTATTTCTCAATTATTGTCACCAATTCTATAATAAATTGAAAGGTCTGGGTTGTTCCTAGACCTTTTTAATATGTGAAGGAGACTATTATGGAAAATGAATTAAAAATTAAACACGCATGTAACTATATGAAAATGGTTCATAAAGATGATCACACTGGGCACGATATCACGCATGTAGAACGGGTTCATACATTAGCAAAGTATATCGCTTTAAATGAGGGTTTAGTACATACAACGATTATAGAACTTGCCGCTTTATTACATGACACAGTGGATAGCAAAATAACGAATGAAGAACAAGCATATGATAAACTTTCTACTTTTCTAGAAACGATTGACTTAACCCAAGATGATATTCAACATGTTTTACATATCATACAAAATATGAGTTACCGTGGTGGGAAAAACAATCAAGCCACATTATCAATTGAAGGGCAAATCGTAAGAGATGCTGATCGTTTGGATGCGCTAGGCGCAATCGGAATTGCTCGAACTTTTCAATTCGCTGGATATTTCGGCGAACCAATGTGGACTGAATCTAACGTGCCATTCGAATCACTACATACTGATAATATTGAAGCATTTGATCCTTCAGCAATTAAGCACTTTTACGAAAAATTATTAAAACTTAAAAGTTTAATGCATACCTCAACTGGAAGAAAGCTTGCTGAAGAACGTCATCATTTTATGCTTCAATTCTTAAAACAATTTTTACACGAATGGAATTTCAATAACAACACAAATTTGTAAATTTGGCACATGAAAAAGCCAGCAAATCATAATTTAATTTGCTGGCTTTTCTTATAACCTATTTCTTATTCTTTTTAGAAACAACTTGCGTATTTTTGCCTTTTTTATTAGAAGACGGATTATGTTCTTTTTCATATTGTTCGATGAAAGGTTGAACTTCTTTTTTAGCAAGTTTAGAGTAATACATATTTGCAAAATGCGTTTGTATTACTAAGAATAAGGCACTGACTGACCAATATAAACCAAGTGCAGATGACGCTTGTAATGAAATCCAAATAATCATGATTGGTGAAACAATCATCATCATGTATCCCATTTGGCGTTGCTCTTGAGGCATCGTTTTACTTGAAACATATGCTTGAACAAAGTAAAGAACACCGGCAATAATCGTAATCCAAATATCTGGTTTAGTTAAATTAAACCATAAGAAATGTGGATGATCAGAAAGTCCATTAACAAGTTTATCTTTTAATACGAAATATAATCCCATGATAATTGGCATTTGAATAAGCATTGGTAAACAACCGAGCATGCTCTTCATCGGATTCATATCATATTTTTTATAAACTTCCATCAATTCTTGGTTTGCCGCCATTTTCTCTTCTTGAGTACGAGCACGTTTAACTTTTTCTTGAATACCATCAACTTCTGGCTTAGCTACTTTCATTTTTTCACGCATCATATGACTATTTTTATAGTTTGATAACATGAATGGTAACAAGATTAAACGTATAACAAGAACTAAGATAATAATCGCTAGTCCATAGTCGTTATTAAATACATCATTTCCTAACCATTGTAAGAGATGTTTCATTGGCTGAACGAATGTATTAAAGAAGAATCCGTCCTGCTTTTCAGGTTTAGAGTAGTCACACCCTGCTAGAAAAACCATTATCCCTAAAAACAAAGGTAGTAACGCTTTTTTCTTCATTTTTCCACCTCTATTGTAATATTCACATAGGATTCATTTTATCATACTCATACTATAGTAGAAAACAAAAAGTGGAAAAATATATTGATTAATTAAAGTATTTACGAAAATGCTTAACAGTCTTGTCAATATTCTTACTTCTAGTTATTGCAGAAATTACTGAAACGCCATCAGCACAGGCTTCAGCAATTGGTTCAATATTTGTTTCATTAATACCACCTATTGCTACAATAGGTAATTCTCCAACATAATCTCGCAATTTTGTAATCATATGAGGACCAACAGGAGCGTTAGCATCATCTTTTGACGAAGTGGTATACATAGGCCCTACACCTATGTAATCCACTTGAGATAAATCCGATTGTTGATACTCATCTAAATTACCCACACTCAAACCTATAATTTTATTTCTAAACTGCATAGCAAAATCTTTAACTTCTTTATCATCCTGACCAACATGAACGCCATCAGCATCAATATCTTTTGCTAACTCTATATCGTCATTGACAATGAATGGTACGTGATATCTCTCGCATTTTCGTTTTAAATTTATTGCTAACTGTTTCTTCTCTTCACCTATTAAAGATGATGGGCCCTTTTCACGAAATTGATACATAGTGATTCCGGATTTCAAAGCCTCATCAAGTACTTGTTCAATGGTTCTATTTTCTGGTATATCTTGAGTTCCACAAATAAAATATACTTGTAATTGCTCTGAGCTAAACATATAAGATTAAACCTCTACTTTATGTACATATTTTTCAAATGTTGTCTCATCAATTTGATACATTTGATCGAGCAATTCTGGTAAAAATGATCCAGGGCCATGGACATGGTTTTTATTTTCAGCTAATTCTGCAGCAATATTGTACACACTAACCGCTTCAATTAACTGTTCAATTTCTGGTCGAGTATTTCTAAATAAGAAGCTTGCCACTACTCCTCCTAAAAGGCAACCTGCACCGGTAATTTTAGCTAGAAGAGGTGAGCCATTAGCAAGTTTAACAATTTGATTATTTTGTGCGACAACGTCTTCCTTACCTGTAATGACAATTGCTGTTTCGAGATTTTTATGGGCCTTTCTAGCAATTTCAACTGCATCAAGTGAACTATCACTATCTGTTCCTTTCATCGTAGTTTGAGAGTCAACAAGCGTAAGTAGTTCTGATGCGTTTCCCTTTATTACAGAAACTTCAATTTGTTCTAAAAATCTCTTACAAAATTGTTTTCTGTAAGAAGACGCGCCTACTGCCACTGGGTCGAAGACAATTGGCGTACCTTGTTCGTTAGCGATTCTCCCTATTTTCATAATACCTTCTTCATTATCATGAGTTAGTGTACCTATATTAATCACTAATGCACTTGCCACTTTGTAAAATTCTTCTGCTTCTTCAGGTGCTTCACTCATTGCTGGACTTGCTCCTAAACTAAGTAACCCGTTAGCTGTAAAATTTTTAACAACGTCATTGGTATAGCAAACAATAAGTGGATTTTCTGAACGTAATCTTTCTAAATTATTCATCATCTAAACCTACTTTCTTTAAATATGCAAAGTGATTCACTGGACCTCTCCCTTTACCAATTTCAGGCGTATGTTCAATACTCATTGAAATAAACGACTTAGCTTTTTCTACTGCTTGATGTATAGAACGACCTTTAGCTAGTTCTGCAGTGATTACTGCTGAAAATGTACAACCAGTTCCGTGTGTATGTTTAGTATCGAAGCGTTTATTTTCAAAAGTATAAACATCGTCCTTCGTAAATAAGAAATCTTTAGCGTTATTTAAATCAGCAGAATGACCACCTTTAATAACAACGCCTTTACTACCAATCTCATTGATAAAAATATCTCCTGCTTTGCGGATATTGTCTTCACTATCTATTTTCAAACCAGTAATTTCCTCTGCTTCAGGAATATTTGGTGTTACAACATCAGCTAAAGGTAATAAGGTAGTTTGTAAGTGAGATTTAGTATCATCGTCCATGAGTGAATCTCCACTCTTCGCCAACATAACAGGATCAATAACATAAGGAATATCTGAATACTTTTTCAAATAACTTTGTATCAGTTCCATTGTTTCTTTAGTCGCAATCATTCCTGTTTTTATAGCATGTGGTAATTCATCATCAAAAACACTATCAAGTTGCTCTTGTACCCAACTTGTTTCCAAATTATGAATGCTCTGAACACCTAGAGTATTTTGCGCGACAATGCTAGTGATTGCTGCCATACCGTATACGCCACATGAATGGAAAGATTTTAAATCAGCCATTACCCCTGCGCCACCAGTGGGATCTGTTCCAGCTATCGTTAATGCTATTTTAGGTTTATTCATGGTTTTCTCCTCCAAAATCCCATTTTTCATCGATATAAGCCATATTAAAGAAATGACGCTCATGTACTGTACTTTGCAAGAAGTTTTCTTTGATTTCTTGCTTTTCTTTGTCAGTACATTCTTCTGTTAAACGGTCCATCAATTGATCGAAAACATCAACAAGTGGATCCATTTCAGTACTATAAAAATCAAACCACTTTGCGGTAATTGAATCTTTATTTAATTTAGGATCTTTAATCGCACGCTTAGCTATAACTGCATAGACGTAAGGACAAGGTGCCATTGCAGCTATAGTGTATGCTGCATTTTCGTGAGCATAAGCATTATAATACATATGCTTAATATAGTGATCTCCACTTGGTGGCCAAACTTTTTCTTTAACAATTTCTTCATAAGATTCATTGATATAATCAGCCAGTACTTCATGTGCCTCTACTTCACCATCTAACATGAATTCAATCTGTTCAACTAAGAATTTTACATCTTGCATAGTGTGAACCTTTGGAATAAGTAAGGCATATAAGTTTGTAAATTCTTTTAAATATGATGCATCCGCTCTTAAATATTGACGTACTGCTTGTTTAGGTAAAGTCCCAACTAATAATTCTTGAATAAAGTTATCATTGTAAATTCTTTCAATAATTGGTTGAGCTTCTTCCCTTAATTCTTGTGAAAATTTCATTAAATAAGCCTCCTTGGATAATAAAAAAACTACTTTCCAACAATGAAAAGTAGCTAAATCTGGGCATAGCGATGCTTATTTGATAAAGACTACTTTCCTACGTTGGTACTAACCAAATCAGGTTATAAGGGTCTGAATCATATCATCTCAGCCTTGTGGCTCCCCTAGTAGTTAATATTTATTTAATTCAATAATTACATTATCAAACGACTCTCACTAAATCAATTAAATGTGCTTCTAAATAAAAAAACCATCTTCTCATATTGAGAAGATGGTTAATAATCATATATTTAAATTATGCAGTTACCCATTGGCTAGCGCCTGCAGTGTTGTATAATTTAACTGCTGCAGCGTCTTGTACGCTTTCAGGAGCGTTAGCTGGAGATTGACCTTTATATTGTTCTGGAGCTACTGAATCCCAAGTTGATTGTAAGAATTGGAATTTACCAGCTGCGCCAGTTGAAGGGTTGATAGCGTGGATGTCGCCACCTGATTCACGTTGAGCAATTTGTTTTAAGTGTGAATTTAAGTTTACTGATGAACCACTTGAAGCTTGGTTTGATGAAGCTTGACTACTTGCAGTGTTGTTAGTTGGTGCACTGTAAGAAGTAGTTGCTTTAGCTTGTGGTTGTTGAGTTTGCTCAGTTTGTGGAGCAGAAGTTTGTTCTGGTTGAGCTTGTTGAGCTTGGCTAGTTTGTTGTTGTGAACTTACTTGGGCAGCTGAAGTTTGGTTGCTTACATCTTGTTGTGGAGTAGCTTGACCATTTTGTGCATAGTTCCAGCTCCAGTGAGTACCATTTGATTCAAAGTGATAATTGAAACCATTGTAATCAAAGTTTACGTTATAAGCACCTTTTTGGATAGGGCTTTCGTTTAATGATTGGTCATTTGATTGAGCTTTTTGAGCTAATTCTGCTTTATCAACGTTTGTTGCTTCACTTGCGTGTGCGTCGTGTCCAGCATTACCTGCTACAACGCCTAATCCTACTGCTAATGATGATGCAATAATTGTCTTTTTCATTATTAAAAATCCTCCTAAAAGTGATTTGTTTTCTTAACTAATTTACAAGTACTACTCTAACATCTGTATAAACAGTGTAGGTTACAGTGAAATAAAAAAAACAAGCTCTTTTTTACACTCGAATTACAATGAATATTAAATATAATTGGAATTAAATTTCTACTCAAAACTGTCATGACAGTTTTGAGATTGTATCGATTCTTAAACAAGTTTGTAATATAATTGAAATCTGTCAGATAATTATAAGTTGATTGAATGATTGATGACTTAAATATTAAAAGCGACCTTACTTTAATATTGGCCGATCAAAGTAGGTCGCTTGAGTATAATTGAAAGAAAAGGATAATTTAATTTTTATTAAAAATAGGATGGAGTTTAGGGAGAGAATTAATTTTTAGATATTAATAATTTCAATGTCGTCTGAATGATAAGTGTCTTCATCGTATTGATTTTGAGAGAGGATTTCATTATGTTTAGTTTTTGGAGACATAAATTTAATTGTTTCTACATATAGTTCGGTTACAAAATGCGTTTGTCCTTCTTTTTCATATTTTCTTGAACGCATTTGTCCTGTTATACCTACTAATGTACCTTGACTAGTATATTTTTCGATATTGGTTGCTGTTTTGCCGAAAGCTTTACACAATAAATAATCACTTGATATTTCATTATTTTCATCTTTGTAATTTCTTTCAGTTGCTACACAAAATGTTGCGACCTTATTATCTTCCTTCTCATAAATTTGAGCATCTTTAGTCAACCTTCCTACTATTACTATTTTGTTTAACATGTGTCACCTCCTTCTTGTAATACATAATAATTGACGGGTTATAATTTGGTCAAAATTACAAATACCCTTAAAATGATAGCTATTTGTAGTATGTTTTTGATATATTTAAAGAAAATAATCATTAATTAAGTTCATAACTGCTTATAATTTAATTTATTGTATATTTAAAAAACAATTGGGATGTGAAATAATGAAAACATTTAAGGCTGTTCGGTTTCAAATTGTAAATGAGAATGGTGGCGTTTCAGAATATGAAATCGAAGATGGCGTTATTATAAATAAAGAAGGTAGTGGAACAGGCTGGTTACTTGAGATTGTTATTTCAAATGAGCACTATGAAACATTTAAAACATATATGGATGATAAACAATTATTAGATATTAGAGTAGTCATCACTAGACCTGCAAATGATCCAGCTTTATTTGATGCTACGGTTAAAAATGTCGCTAATTTTAAAAAATCAATGTCTGTTGTTTTTGAATGTCATATTTATACGTTACGACAAGTCTATGCCGAAAGCTTGCTAGAGGAATTGGTAGATGATGGTTTAACTGGTGAAGAGCTCAAGAAGACCTTTAATCGAATGATGCAATCTAAACCTAAACTAAAAGAAGAAAAATTCGAGAGAAATTAAATAAATAAAAAAAGGAGTGTAAAAGGAACTAATTCATTTTAATTAGTTCTTGATACACTCCTTTTATAATATGGAATAGTTTAAGCATCTTGAATAGCAAATATTAGTTCACAGCTACAAGCAAGTTGACCATCGACTGTAGCTTTCGCACTACCTTTACCTATTGGTCCTTTAATTTTAGTAATTTCTACTTCTAACATTAACGTATCACCAGGTGTCACTTGTTTTTTGAAACGACATTTATCAATACCAGCGAATAAAGCTATTTTACCTTTATTCTCTTCATTGTTTAACATCGCTACGGCTCCAGTTTGAGCTAGTGCTTCAGTTATTAATACACCTGGCATTACTGCGTATTCAGGAAAATGCCCTTGGAAAAATGGTTCATTACCAGAAACTTGCTTTAAACCCACGCAACGTTTTCCCTCTTCATATTCAACAACTCTATCAATTAATAAGAACGGTTGTCTATGAGGGATAATTTGTTTAATTTGATTATAGTCAAAAATTGTTTCCATTATATTAAACCTCCGAAATGTAAACTTTGATGTTTAAAAATGATTTAATCATTAATACGCTTAATATCTGCACCAAGGTCTTTTAATTTTCCGTGTAAATTTACATAACCTCGATCTAAATGCTTAAGTTCAGTAACTTGTGTAGTACCATCTGCAACTAAACCTGCTAAGATCAATGCTGCTGCAGCTCTTAAATCTGTAGCTTTAACTTGCGCGCCTTGTAATTGACTTTTTCCTTCAATTTTAGCGCTTCTACCTTCAACATTAATATTTGCATTCATTCTTCTAAACTCGGCTACATGCATAAATCTATTTTCAAAGACCGTTTCAGTAATAACTTTATGCCCATTTGCTGTAAGTAATAAAGCCATCATTTGTGATTGCATATCAGTTGGGAAACCTGGATGTGGTAATGTTTTTACATCAACAGGCTTTAAGTCACCTTCAGCAGAAACTTGAATACCGTCTTCTTTGAAGTCTAAATTAACCCCCATCTCTTCAAGTTTATATACTAAGCTTGCCATATGCTCTTTGATGGCACCTCGAACAAAGATATCTCCACGTGTGATTGCACCGGCGATTAATAATGTTCCCGCTTCAATTCTATCTGGAATGATTGAATGTTCTACACCATGTAATTTATCAACACCGTGTATAGTGATTGTATCTGTTCCAGCACCAGTAATTTTACCGCCCATTTCATTAATATAGTTGGCTAAATCTACAATTTCTGGTTCTTTAGCAGCATTTTCAATAATTGATTTACCTGATGCAAGTGAAGCTGCCATGATAATATTTTGTGTTGCTCCTACACTTGGAAAATCTAAATGAATTTGAGTACCTTTTAATCCATTTTTAGCATTAGCATAAATATTACCATTTTCTAAATGAATTTCGGCTCCTAGTGCTTCAAATCCTTTGATATGTTGTTCAATCGGTCTACTACCAATTGCACAACCACCAGGTAACGCTACAATTGCATGTCCGAGTCTAGCAAGTAATGGCCCCATTACTAAAATACTCGCTCTCATTTTACTCACATATTCATATGGAGCCTCTTCATTCAATTTTTGAGTAGCATCAACTTTAACTGCATTTTCTTCTTTATTATATGAAACATCTGCATTAAGTGTTGATAAAACATTATTTATCGTCTCTACATCACTTAAAGCTGGAACGTTAACAAGTTTACTTTGCCCCTCTGAAGCTAATAAAGAAGCTGTTAATACTGGTAATACAGCATTTTTTGCACCTTCAACTTTAACTTCACCTGTTAATCGGTTTCCACCATTAATTACTATTTTATCCATCTTAAATCCTCCACTTATAACTCCTATTACTTATTCATTTCCCTGATTAATAAGTTAATATTCATTTTATAATTATATCCAGTTTTAGATATAAATAACAGTTTTTGAATTACTTTAATAAATACTTAACTTGAGTTGAATATTGTAATAAATCGACAATAAAATTACTTACCGATGTACCTATTAAAATAGCTACAAATATCATACAAATTTGCACTTGTAATGCATAACCTTTTTTAAAAAATTGATCTAATCTAACAGAGTTTAGAGCCCAATAGGCTATACAGATACATATTACATGTAAGATAAGGTGTACAATTGCAAATTGACCAAGATAATCCATGTTCTACTCCTTCGTAAGATTACTGTATAACATTGTACACGAAATAACTTAATAAAGATACTTTAATAATTCCGATTGTGAAATTAAAATATTTAATAAAAAAAGGTTCGAAGCGTATATAACGCCTCGAACCTTTTTAGTTATTTTAATTCAGCCACACGTAAACGGTTATTAGCTCGTTCTAACGCTCTTTTGGCTCTATTAATGTCACTGTTATCATCATCATCTTCTAAATGTGATTCTGCTCTCGACTTAGCCAATTTAGCTCTCTCAACATCGATTTCGCTAGCAGTTTCTGCTGTTTGGACGATAATTGATAATTTATGTTGTCTAACTTCAACAAAACCATCACTAACTGCTACATATTCGTTACCATTATGAAAGTTAACTTTAACATAGCCAGTTTTTAATGCGGCAACTGTTGGAATGTGTCCACTCATGATACCCATTTCACCAGCTGTTGTTTGTAATACAGCTAGTTCTACATCTTCTCGTTCGTAGACAGAACCATTAGGAGTGACAATATTTAGGCTTAATGTATTCATTATCCATACCTCCTAATTATTAGACTTCAACACCCATATCTTTGGCTTTTTCAATTACGTCTTGCATACTACCTACTAAACGGAAAGCATCTTCAGGAATATGATCGTATTTACCATCTAAGATATCTCTGAAATCTGATACTGTTGTTTTAACTGGTACATAAGAACCTTTTTGACCAGTGAATTGCTCAGCTACGTGGAAGTTTTGTGATAAGAAGAATTGAATTCTACGAGCACGTTCTACAGTTTGTTTATCTTCATCTGATAACTCATCCATACCAAGAATTGCAATAATATCTTGTAATTCTCTGTATTTTTGTAAAGTAGACTGAACTTCACGAGCTACATCGTAATGGTCTTGACCAACGATTGATGGTTCTAACGCTCTAGAAGTAGAAGCTAATGGATCAACCGCAGGATAAATACCCATTTCAGTTAATTTACGCTCTAAGTTAGTTGTCGCATCTAAGTGAGCGAATGTAGTTGCTGGCGCAGGGTCTGTATAGTCATCGGCTGGAACGAATACCGCCTGAATTGAAGTAACAGAACCTTTATTAGTTGAACTAATACGTTCTTGTAATTGACCCATTTCAGTAGCAAGTGTTGGTTGATAACCAACGGCTGAAGGCATACGTCCAAGTAATGCTGAAACTTCAGAACCAGCTTGTGTGAATCTGAAGATATTATCAATGAATAATAATACGTCTTGGCCTTCTTCATCACGGAAATATTCTGCCATTGTTAAACCTGATAATGCAACACGCATACGAGCACCAGGTGGCTCGTTCATCTGACCGAATACCATCGCTGTTTTCTTAATTACACCACTATCGCTCATTTCATAGTAAAGGTCGTTACCTTCACGTGTACGTTCACCAACACCGGCGAATACTGAAATACCACCATGCTCTTGAGCGATATTATTGATAAGTTCTTGGATTAAAACTGTCTTACCAACACCGGCACCACCGAATAATCCAATTTTACCACCTTTAATGTAAGGTGCTAATAAGTCTACTACTTTGATACCTGTTTCTAAGATTTCTACTTTAGTAGATAATTCATCGAAGCCAGGTGCTTGTCTATGAATAGGATCACGACGTACTGAATCATCAATCTTTTCATCTAAATCGATTGTTTCTCCTAATACGTTAAATACTCTTCCTAAAGTTGCATCACCAACAGGTACGCTAATATCTTTACCTGTATCTTTAACTTCCATACCTCTTTGAACGCCGTCAGTTGAGTCCATTGCGATTGTACGTACTACATCATCACCTAATTGAAGTGCAACTTCTAAAGTTAAATGAAGTGTGCTATCTTCTTTAGGAACTTCGATGTGTAAGGCATTGTTAATATCAGGAACTTCATTATGTTCAAAACGAACATCGATTACTGGACCCATAACTTGAGTTACACGGCCAATTCCCATGTTGATTTCCTCCTTTTAATATTATTCAAGAGCTGCTGAACCACCAACAATTTCAGTGATTTGTTGAGTGATCGCTGCTTGTCTCGCTCTATTATATTCTAATGATAAATCATCAATAAGTTCAGTCGCATTATCAGAAGCATTTTTCATTGCAGTCATACGTGAAGCATGTTCACTTGCTTTAGCATCTAAAATAGTTCCATAGATTAAGCTTTCGACATACTGCGGTAGAATAACACTTAAAATAGATTCTTTGTCAGGTTCAAATTCGTAAGATGACATTTGACCATGACCTTGGCTAGAATCTTCTTGAGATAATGGTAATACTTGCTTAGTTGTTGGTTTATTTTCAAGAACACTAACATAGTGACTATAATAAATTGTTAATTCATCAATATTTTCTTCGCTATATAAATCAATTGCGTGCTTAGCAATCGCTTGAACTGATTTAAATGAAGGTTGATCCGGAAGGTCAACTAAAGAACTTTCGATTTCATAACCTCTATTATTAAAGAAATCAACACCTTGTTGACCTAAAACAATAATACTGTATTCACTACTGTCATTATGTTTCGCTTTAATATCATTCACTAAACGTTTTAATACATTTGTACTATAAGCACCTGCAAGTCCTTTATCACTAGTAATGATTAAATAACCACTACGTTTTACATCTCTAGCTTTAAGCATAGGATGGTTAGAAGAACTATTAGCACCTGCTACTGCAGTAATAGCATCTTGCATTTTTTCCATATAAGGTCTGAACTGCTTCGTATTCTTTTCTGCTCTACGCAATTTAGAACTAGAAACCATGTTCATCGCCTTAGTGATTTGCTTCATCTTTTTAGTCGATTTTATTCGATTATCAATCTCTTTTAGAGAGCCCATTATCTCACCACCTTTTTTAATTAGAGTATTAACGTTGAAAATGTACTCTCATATTTGCAGTTACAATTTTTCAATTAAGAATTATTGTTCTGATTTACTAAAACCTTTTTTGAATTCTGTAATAGCAGAATCAAATTTATCAGCATCTGGTAATGCACCAGTTTCTCTGATTTCATTTAATAAGTCAGTTGCATTTGCATCTGCCCAGTGGTTTAATTCGTCTTCAAATCGAGTAATATCTTCTACTGGAATATCATCTAAATAACCTTTAGTTAATGCATAAATTGTTAAAACTTGATATTCAACTGGTAGAGGGTGGTTTTGGTCTTGTTTTAATACTTCAACAGTACGTTTACCACGTTCTAATTTTTGAGCAGTAAATTCATCTAAATCAGAACCGAATTGTGCGAATGATTCTAACTCACGATAAGAAGCTAAGTCTAAACGTAGCGTACCTGCTACTTTCTTCATAGCTTTAATTTGAGCAGAACCACCAACACGAGATACTGATTGTCCAGCATTAATAGCTGGTCTTACACCAGAGAAGAATAAATCTGATTGTAAGAAAATTTGTCCATCAGTAATTGAAATAACGTTTGTTGGGACATAAGCTGAAATGTCACCAGCTTGCGTTTCAATAATAGGTAAAGCAGTGATTGAACCGCCACCCAATTCATCATTAAGCTTCGCTGCTCTTTCTAATAATCTACTATGTAAGTAGAAAACGTCACCTGGGTAAGCTTCACGACCTGGTGGTCTACGTAATAATAATGATAATTCACGATAAGCTGCTGCTTGTTTAGTTAAATCATCATATACGATAAGAACATGTTTACCATTAAACATGAATTCTTCACCCATAGTTACACCTGAATATGGTGCGATATAAAGTAATGGTGCTGGATCAGCTGCAGAAGCAGAAACAACGATTGTGTAATCTAAAGCGCCTGCTTGTCTTAATTTCTCAACATTTGCACGTACTGTTGAATCTTTTTGACCAATAGCTACGTAAATACAAATTGTATCTTGATCTTTTTGGTTCAAGATTGAATCGATAGCAACAGTTGTTTTACCAGTTTGACGGTCACCAATGATTAACTCACGTTGACCACGACCAATTGGTACTAAAGCGTCAATTGCTTTGATACCTGTTTGTAATGGTTCATCAACTGATTTACGATCCATAACACCAGTTGCTTTTTTCTCAACTGGACGTGTTTTAGTTGCATTGATAGGACCTTGTCCATCAATAGGTTGACCAAGTGGATTAACGACTCTTCCAATTAATTCGTCTCCAACTGGTACTTCCATAATACGGCCTGTACGTTTAACTTCGTCACCTTCACTAATATCGTTGTATGGTCCTAAAATAACCACACCAACATTTGATTCTTCAAGGTTTTGTGCTAAACCTAATACGCCGTTGTGGAATTCTACTAGCTCACCAGCCATAACGTCGTTTAATCCGTGAATTAATGCGATACCGTCACCAATTTGAAGTACAGTACCAACATCAGTTACGGACATTTCAGACTCATAATTTTCAATCTGTGAGCGAAGTAATGCACTGATTTCTTCAGCTTTGATGGCCATCTATGTCACTCCTCTTTAAATATTAATTAGCTCTTTCAAATTTTCTTTGTAATTGAACAAGGTCATTCTTAACGCTACCATCCATAACAGTTGTGCCGACCTTAACTCTAAATCCACCAATTAAATCTGGATTGATTTTAGTGCTAACAATTACTCTAGATAAATGTGTTTGATCTTTAATCAATTGTTCTATTCTTGCTAATTCATCTTCATTTAATTCATAAGTAGATTCTACAATTGCAAAGTCTTGGTTATGGTGCGCATTATATAAACTTTGAAAAGCTCTAAATACATCTTCAATTAATGATAAATGACGATTATCAGCTAAAACTTTTAGCGTATTAACGACGTATTGATTTGCACCACTATATACTTCATTAACGAATGATTTACGCTCATCTGCAGTTAATGAAGGATTACTATCAATTGCTTTTAAACTTTTAATATAGTCGAAAGATGAATGGCTGATTGTTTCTAAATCTTCATAAACTACATCTAATTGATTTGTATCATTAGAGACATCAAATAATGCTTTGGCATATTTATTTGCTACCTTTACCATTATTTATCCCCTGCCTCTTTTAAATACTTTTCAACTAAATCTTTTTGATCTTGCTCTGAAATTTCTTTTCTAAGAACTTTAGATGCGATTAATACTGATAGTTCAGATACTTGATTATTAATATCAGCAAGTGCACGTTCTTTTTCACTGTTAATTTCACTTTGAGCAGTCTCAATCATGCCGTTAGCTCTTACATTAGCTTCATGAATAATTTCTTCATGTTGCTTACGTGCTTGAACCTTAGCATCGTCTAAGATTCTTTGAACTTCATCTTGAGTTTCTTTAAGTGTCTTTCTGTTTTCTTCTTCAAGTTTTTGAGCGTTGATTTTAGCTTGTTCAGCATCATCAATATCTTTATTGATGTCTCGCTCACGTTTGTCCATTACTTCTTTTAATGGACCCCAAGCAAATTTCTTCAATAGCGCAAGAAGAATTACGAATGTGGCAAGTGTAACTAATGTTGTTCCCCATTCGACTCCTGCACCTAAAACGAACATATTAGCTGTTGCAGTCACGGGCTCATGACACTCCTTTCGTAGATATAATCACTAAGCTATAAAAAACAAAACGAACGGCGATAGCCTTGTACAGGCCTCGCCTTAATATGTCTTATCCAGCAAATGTCATGAACGCAATTACAACACCAATGATAGGTAAAGCCTCAACTAAACCAACACCAATGAACATGATACCCATTAATTGACCACGTGCTTCTGGTTGACGTGCTACACCTTCAACTGTTCTAGATACGATAAGACCGTTACCGATACCTGCACCTAATGCTGATAAACCAATTGCGATTGCCGCTGCGATTAAATTCATAATAAATTTTCCTCCTAAGAATTGTATATAATTATTAAATTAATTTAATGTCCATCTGCCACTTTATGTGACATATAAACCATTGAAAGCATGATGAAGATATACGCTTGGATTGAACCAACGAATATTGAGAACGCTTGCCAAGCGATTAATCCTGGAATACTTATAATCCAACCCCATGATAAATGGTCTACAAATAGTCCTGCCAGTAAACCAAGTAATAATTCACCAGCAAAGATATTACCGTATAGTCGTAAACCTAAAGTTAATGTAGATGTAAACTCCTCAAATACATTAATGATTGCAAGTGGCCAGAAAGGTTTAAAGTATCCGGCTGCATATGCTTTAGGCCCACGCATTTTAATACCGTAATAATGCGTTAGTAGAATCATAGTTGTAGATAACGTAAGAGTTACCGTTGCGTCAGCTGTCGGTGATTTCCACCATAGATAGTGATCTTTAGTAACAATAGCAAACGGTAACCCAAGCATATTGGCTACAAAGATGAACAAAATTAATGTCACTGCTAAAAAGTGAAAGTTTCCACCTTTTTTCCAAGCCATGTTACTCTCTATGATGCCTCTTACAAAATCAAATACCCATTCAATGAAGTTTTGCTTTCCAGTTGGTCGTTTTTTAAGATTACGCGTGCATATTAAAGCTATGATAAAAACTAAAATCGCCGTAATGAGCACCATCATAACACTTGCCATGTTAAAGACAATATCGAATCCAAACACGTTCCAACTGACGAGTGGGGATTTGTGATCCATAAACTCACCTCTTTCTTATTTAATTTTTACTCCCTTTTAAGTAGAGGGCGTAATATGATTACAATATAAGAAATCATTAAACCAATTAATACACCTATGATATTGATGTGGTCTTTGAAGAAAAACCATAACAAACACGCAATGATTGCTACAAGATATCTCCATATATTGCCCGTTGAAATATGTATAGCATCTTGTTGTTGTGCCTTTGCTAAATAACTTTCAAAGATGTATGTATTAACCAAAGAACCACATGTTCCTATCATTAATCCTAAAATAAAAGGTCGGGGTATAATTAGATACAATATTCCTAATACTATTAAGAGATAAAGATAATATTGGATATATTGTTTAAAAATGATGTAGAAACGACTCATCTATATGCCTCCGAGTGTCTTATACCAATCATGTAAACCGTTCCACTCATACAATCTAAATGATAATATAGCCTATTGTATGGTGTCAATTCTATTCAAAGTCTTGTTAAAATTTACGGCATTTTTGTCACAAAATATTCACAAAAAGTAACGTAACAAACTTTTTATTTTTCAAAATGATTGGGTTTATCACTAATTAATCCAAAATAATATTTAATATGATTTACTATCCTATTACTTGCATTCCCATCTCCATAGGGATTGTTTGCTTCACTCATATGTTTATAAAGCTGTTTATCGTCTAAAAGACGCTTAGTTTCCTCATAAACAGAGTCCTCATTAGTACCAATAACCCTTAAAGTACCTGCTTCTACCCCTTCAGGTCTCTCTGTACTATCTCTCAATACGAGTACAGGTTTATGTAGAGATGGAGCTTCTTCTTGTATTCCTCCAGAATCAGTCATAATTAGGTAAGCGTGCTTAGCAAAATTATGAAAGTCTATCACATCTAAAGGTTCAATTAACTCTATACGATCATGGTGACCTAAATACGCTTCAGCGAGTTCTCTAACTCTCGGATTCATGTGAACTGGATATACTAATGCTAAATCTTCATACTGATCAATTAATTTTCTAACTGCCTTAAACACGTTAATCATAGGTTGACCTATATTTTCCCTTCTATGAGCAGTTAATAAAATAAATTTCTTGTTACGATGTTTATCGATGATTTGAGAAGTATAATTTTCATTAATTGTATAGTTCATAGCATCAATCGCTGTATTACCAGTTATTACCACATTGTTAGATGATTTGCCTTCATCAAGCAAATTCTTAGCTGCATTAAAAGTTGGGGCAAAATGCAAGTCTGCCATTACCCCAACCATTTGTCTATTCATCTCCTCAGGAAAAGGAGAATACTTATCATAACTTCTTAACCCAGCTTCAACATGACCAATAGGTAATTGATTATAAAAAGCTGCTAGTGACCCAGAAAACGTAGTAACTGTATCACCATGTACTAGTACCATATCTGGTGATTCTTTTTTAATTACTTCTTCTAAAAGAACCATCGATTTTGATGTAATATCAGACAAAGTCTGCCCAGATTTCATAATATTCAAATCATGACAAGGTGTTATATCAAATGTATTTAATACTGAATCAAGCATTTCCCTGTGTTGAGCTGTAACAACAACGACGGGTTCTAATTCAGCATCTTTTTCTAATGCTTTTACGAGTGGTGCCATTTTAATAGCTTCAGGTCTTGTCCCGAAGATGGTCATAATTTTTTTCATCAAACTATCTATCTCCGAATCTATTATTTAGTACCAAATAATCTGTCACCAGCATCCCCTAATCCAGGTGTGATGTAAGCTTTGTCATTTAATTTTTCATCAAGTGTCGCGATATAAATATCTACGTCTGGGTGAGCTTCTTGCATCTTTTCCACACCTTCTGGTGCAGCAATTAAGCACATAAAACGAATATTTTTCGCACCACGATTTTTCAGTGATGAAATGGCTTCTATTGCTGAAGCACCAGTCGCTAACATAGGGTCTACAACGATAATTTGTCTTTCATCGATATCTTGAGGTAGTTTAGCAAAGTACTCTACTGCTTTAAGTGTTTCTGGATCTCTATATAAGCCAATGTGACCTACTCTTGCTGAAGGAACTAAACTTAAAACACCATCAGTCATTCCTAATCCTGCTCTTAAAATTGGCACTATAGCTAATTTTTTACCCGCTAGTCGTTTAGCTGTCATTTTAGTTACAGGTGTTTGAATTTCAACATCTTGTAATTCTAAATCTCTAGTCACCTCATAAGCCATTAACATACCTACTTCATCAACTAGTTCTCTAAACTCTTTTGTACCGGTATGAGCATCTCTAATATAACTTAGTTTATGCTGTATTAAAGGATGATCGAAAACATGTACTTTACTCATTTATAATTTCCTCCAATGTGTTTCTCTATTATTCATATAATGGATATTTTGAAGTAAGGGCGTGCACTCTTTCTTTAGCTTCATTGAGTTTAGCTTCATCGTCAGTATGTTTTAAAGCTAAGCTAATAATTTTTGCCACTTCCTCGAATGCTGATTCATCGAATCCACGTGTAGTTGCAGCTGGTGTGCCTAATCTAATTCCACTTGTAACGAATGGTTTTTCTTGATCGAAAGGAATTGTGTTTTTATTACAAGTAATACCTACTTTATCAAGAGTCTCTTCAGCGACTTTACCTGTAATCTCAATAGAACCTTTAACATCAACTGCAACTAAATGATTATCAGTACCACCTGAAACCACTCTGAATCCTTCATCAATTAATGTTTGAGCTAAAACTTGAGCATTTTTAATCACTTGTTGTTGATATGATTTGAAGTTACTGTGTAATGCTTCTCCAAATGCTACTGCTTTCGCTGCAATTACGTGTTCTAGTGGGCCACCTTGAATTCCAGGGAAAATTGTCTCATCAATTTCTTTTTTATATTCTTCTTTACATAAAATCATACCTCCACGAGGGCCACGTAAAGTTTTATGTGTAGTAGTAGTGACAAAATCAGCATATTCAACAGGATTTGGATGTAAACCAGCTGCAACTAATCCAGCAATGTGAGCCATATCCACCATTAATTTAGCACCTACTTCATCTGCAATTTCTTTGAACTTTTTAAAATCAATAGTTCTAGAATAAGCAGAGGCACCCGCTACAATTAATTTAGGTTTATGTTCTAGTGCAAGTTTGCGTACTTCATCATAGTTAATTAATTCCGTTTCTTTATCAACTCCGTATTCAACGAAATTATAAAACTTACCACTAAAGTTAACTGGAGATCCATGAGTTAAATGTCCCCCATGACTTAAGTTCATACCTAGAACAGTATCTCCCATCTCAAGAGCAACTAAATAAACAGCCATGTTGGCTTGTGAACCAGAGTGAGGTTGTACATTAACATGTTCAGCGCCAAAAAGTGCTTTAGCACGATCAATTGCTACTGTTTCAGAAACATCAACATATTCACAACCACCATAATAACGACGGCCTGGATAACCTTCGGCATACTTATTAGTCAATACTGAACCTTGAGCTTCCATAACAGCTTCAGACACAAAATTCTCAGATGCAATTAATTCGATATTACTATTTTGACGGTCATACTCCTTTTGAATTGCTTCAAAAATCACTTTATCCTGTTTTTCAATGTAAGACATAAATAATTCCCCTTCTTTCATTAAATTATTGATATTTAGCACGTTCGCCACCAATTTTCTTAGGTCGTGATGTCGCTATGGTAACGATAGCTTCTCCAACTTGTTTAACGCTTGTTCTGACTGGAACACATACATGCTTGATATGCATACCAATTAATGTTTGGCCAATGTCAATACCTTTAGGTACACTGATATGTTCTACAACCATTGGATTATCCATATGTTGGTAGGCATACGTTGATAAACTACCACCTGCATGTACATCTGGAACTACATTTACCTCTTCCATAGACAGTGGGTTAAAATCTGCTCTTTCAATCGTGATTGCTCTATTAATATGTTCACATCCTTGAAAGACAAATGACACACCTGTATCCTCTTCAATTTGTTTCAAAGCATCAAAAATCTCTTTAGCTATCTCTAATGATCCAACTGAACCAATTCGTTCGCCAATGACCTCAGATGTTGAACAACCGACAATACACAATTCGCCTTTCTTAAAGAATGACATATCTTTTAATTCAATAAGTAGCTTTTGTAAATCACGCAATGAAACCCACCCCTTTGAATATAATAAAAAGGAACATAGCAAACTTACTATACCCCTTTATTATAACTTATTTAAAGCTTAACATATACTAATTATATATAATTTACTCTGTTATCGATTCATTTCAATTTTTTTCAATAAATCGTAGATATTTTGAAAAGTTTTTTCATATACTTCAAAAGAACATCCAAATGGGTCTTCTATATGCCCCTCAATACCTGCATACTCATTTATCGTGTACACATTTGAATATTGACCGTATTGAGACTTAATTAAATCTTTATGTGAAGGAGACATTGTGAGAATTAAATCTGCTTCTAAATCTTCCAAAGTAAATTGTTGAGCATTTGAAGGCTTAGGTAGATGATAGCTATGAATCAATTGTAATGATTCTTTAGAGATTTTTTGCCCTTCCATAGCAAATAAACCACGTGATTGAATGTCATCGTTTGGCAACAATTTCTTAGCAATACTTTCAGCTAACGGACTTCTACACGTATTACCTGTACAAACAAATATTAATTTCATAATTCGTCACCTTCTATCACTTCATTACCTGCTGCTTTCAACATTCTATTCATAATCGCTTCAGACTGATCCTTTTTTTCAAAACTATAAATATAAGCGTGTTTAATATCATTAGAGCTATCTATAGAGTGCAATACACTATATAAATTATGGTTTGCCCCTTTAATATCTTGCTCATCATCACATAGTGGAATAAATTGAGCATTCTCAGGCAATAAATATTTCATACTAATAGGAAAAATAAATACTACATCATTCCATTTTTCATTATTATCAATTTTGTGAGTTAAATTTTCAACAATTGTTAGTGGCGTATCTGGCGAATAATGTTTATATTTCATCCCAGGAGCAATAGGTTTGTCCTTTTCAAAATAATTAGCCTTTTGAATACTCCCCGGTAAAACTTGTTCTATCATTGAAGTGGTTATAGAACCTGGGCGTGCTATTCTAAAAGGATATTGAGTACAATCTAACACTGTACTCTCAAGACCTTCTTCACTTTGATCCCCATTAACAATTCCGTCCACTTTTCCGTTTAAATCCTGAAAAACATGATCAAACTTTGTAGGTGAAGGTCTACCACTTAAATTGGCACTTGGTGCAGCTATAGGTTCGTCAATATATTGAAGTAACGCCCGCCCTATTTTATGACTTGGCATACGAACTGCAATAGAGTTTAATCCGCCTGTAACTTTTTCACATAAATAACCTGTTTTAAGAGGTAAAATAAATGAAATTGGTCCAGGCCAAAAGACATCCATTAATTTTGAAACACGTTCATCAATTCCATCTACAAACTCTTCAAGTTGCTCCCTTTGATGTATATGAACGATTAAAGGATTATCAGAAGGACGTCCTTTAGCTTCATATATTTTTCTTACCGCATGTTCATTTCTTGCGTTCGCACCAAGCCCATAAACTGTCTCTGTAGGAATCGCTACTAATCCATCATTTAATAATGTCTCTTTAATCTCGTTTAACTTAGGATATTTAACTACATTCTCTTCATATTTTCTAAGATCCCATATTTGAGTATTCACCATTTTCACCTCTTTCTTATCTATATTATGAATTTAAAAAGAGTGGAACTCAATTCAGTTCATTATTGTTGAAGTTGAAGTTCCACCCATTCATTTTTAATTATGTTTAAAACTTAATCCGCATATAAAGATACATTTAATTTCACAAAAAAACGCATTATAATCTCATGAATTCTTTACCATTTGAATGACACGATGCGTTCATTACCATTAATATCTCTAATAACTTTGACTAACTTGTCAGGATACATAGAATTAATTAATGCTTTTAGTTGGTTGCCTTGATTATATCCAATTTCAAACACGACATGTCCTTGTTCTTTCATTACTTGTGGTAAATCTTTTAAAATACCCTCATAGATGGCGTAGCCTTCATTTTCAGCAAACAGAGCATGGTGAGGCTCATATTTAAGTACAGTATCATCCATATCTCTTGCTTCACATTCATCAATATAAGGTGGATTAGAAATTAATCCGTCAACTTTAATATTATTATCAATTAGAGGTTTCAATGCGTCTCCTTGAAGAAATTGAATTTCTTGCTGATGTAATGTTGCATTATTGCGTGCAACATTCAGTGTATCTTCATATAAATCTGTAGCGAGAACGTTTAAATCTGGCTTAAGCAACTTAAGTGTAATAGCAATCGCACCGCTTCCTGTACCAATATCGGCAACTGTATCTTGATGATGACATTGATTTAGAAAATGAAGCATCACTTCTTCAGTTTCAGGACGAGGGATTAGACAATTATTATCTACCTCGAAGTTATAGCCGTAAAAAGATTGAAAGCCTACGATATATTGAATAGGTTCACCACTCAACATTCTATGTAGAGCTAGGTCAAATTTTGCTATATCAGCTTGAGACATCTGTTCTTCACGATGGATAAGATAGTCTGTTCGTGACCATTTAAAAAGGTCCAACAGTAGCCATTCTGCCCTAGTCTGCTCATACCCTTTATCTAATGTTAATTGAATAGCCTCTTGAAGTTTATCTTTATAGTTCACCATTATTAAGTTCTTTCAATTTCTCAGTTTGTTCTGATAGAGTAAGTGCGTCTATGATTTCATCTAAATTACCTTCCATAATCTGACCAAGTTTCTGTAGCGTTAAGCCAATTCTATGATCAGTCACACGACTTTGTGGATAGTTATATGTTCTGATACGTTCTGAACGGTCACCTGTACCTACAGCAGATTTTCTTTGTGACGCATATTTTTGTTGTTCTTCTTGTAACTTCATATCGTATAAACGTGCTTTTAAGACTTTCATCGCTTTCTCACGGTTTTGAATTTGTGATTTTTCTGATGACGTTGCAATAACACCAGTAGGTAAGTGGGTAATACGTACTGCTGAGTCAGTTGTGTTAACGTGCTGACCACCCGCACCACTTGAACGGTACGTGTCAATCTTTAGATCTTCGTTACGAATTTCAATCTCAACATCTTCTACTTCTGGCAATACAGCTACTGTTGCCGTAGAAGTATGTATACGGCCACCTGATTCAGTTTCTGGTACACGTTGAACTCGGTGAGCACCGTTTTCAAATTTTAATTTACTATAGGCTCCACTACCTGATACTGAAAAACTAATTTCCTTATAACCACCATGGTCACTTTCAGAAGCTTCAACAATTTCAGTTTTAAAACCATATGCTTCAGCATATTTAGAATACATCCTCATCAAGTCCCCAGCAAATATGGCCGCTTCGTCACCACCTGCAGCTGCTCGGATTTCAACGATAACGTCTTTTTCATCATTTGGGTCTTTAGGAATTAATAAGATTTTAAGTTCTTCTTCCATTTCAGGTAATTCAGCTTTTAAAGACGCACTCTCTTCTTTAAGCATATCCACTTCTTCTTTATCTGAAGTTTCTTTTAACATTTCTTCAATATCTTCAAGTTCTTCTTTTTTAGATTTATAACTACGATAAACTTCAACAGTTTTTTGTAAATCAGCTTGTTCTTTTGAATATTTTCTAAGTTTATCTGAATCATTCACGACATCAGGGTCGCTTAACATCTCATTTAATTGTTCATATCGTTCCTCTACTATATCTAATTGATCAAACACTACATTTCCTCCTTCTCATTTTCACTTGGAGCCACAATATGATGTGCTCTACAACGTGGTTCGTAACTTTCATTCGCACCAACTAATATAATTGGGTCATCTATTTTAGCTGGCTCTCCATTGATTAATCTTTGTGTACGGCTAGAAGGTGACCCACATACAGCACAAACCGCCTGTAATTTAGTCACTTGTTCACTAACAGCTAATAATTTCGGCATAGGTTCAAAAGGTTCTCCCCTAAAATCCATATCTAAACCTGCAACAACAACTCTGTGACCATTTTTAGCCAGTTGTTCTACAATATTTACTATTTCACCATCAAAAAACTGCACTTCATCTATTCCGATAACGTCTACATTGTCTAAATCTTGGTTTAAAACTTCTCTTGACGTAGAAATATTTATCGCTTCAATTTCATTACCATCGTGTGAGACGACCTTTTCTTTATGGTAACGATCATCAATAGCTGGCTTAAAAACAATGACTTTCTGTTTCGCGTAAATCCCTCGTCTTAAACGACGAATCAACTCTTCTGATTTACCACTAAACATACTTCCAGTAATTGTTTCAATCCATCCGGAATGGTACGTTTCATACATTGAGAGTTCCACCTTTTTTCAAAACATAATCGCTTAATTATATCATATTTTATGAGTAGTTAAATGCATTTTCAAAGTATTATTCTAAATTAAACGACGATACTCTCATTTTACAAACAAATTAAGTAAAAACAAAATCTACTAACATAATAAAGGGTTAAAAAATAAAAAAACTGTCTACATTCCCTATATGGATACGTAGACAGTTGAAATTCAAATTTAGTTGTTGTTTGATTTGAAACCAAACTTTTTGTTGAAGCGTTCCACACGACCATCCGCAGCGGCGAATTTTTGACGCCCAGTATAGAATGGATGTGAATCAGATGATACGTCTAAACGAATAACTGGGTATTCATTTCCATCTTCCCATTCCATAGTTTCTGAAGATGTTTTAGTAGAACCACTTAAGAATTTAAAGTTTGTAGTAGTATCTAAAAAGATAACTTTGTGGTATTCAGGATGAATTCCTTGTTTCATTTCTTTCAGCTCCTTTGCCCTGAACCATCTGGAACAGAGTTATTTGTGAGTTTTTTACCCAATACTGTGTAATTATAATAGTTATCAAATCAAAACGCAACCCTTTATCAAAGATAACTTAGATAATTGGTTTACCTGTCTTTGTACTTTCTTCTGCTGCCTTTTGTAATTGTGAAAAGAAGTCTTTATTATTTTTAGAGCGTTTTAACTTGCGAATAAAACGTTCAGTAAAGTCTGTAGAGTCTGTGAACAAGTTACGTAATTGCCATAATGAGTCAAGTTCAGCTTTCGAGATAAGTAATTCTTCTTTACGTGTTGAACTACGACCAATGTCAATTGCTGGGAAGATACGGCGTTCTGATAATTTACGATCAAGATGTAATTCCATGTTACCTGTACCTTTAAATTCCTCGTAGATCATATCATCCATTCTTGAACCAGTTTCAACAAGTGCAGTAGCTAATATGGTTAAACTACCACCTGCTTCAATGTTCCTTGCTGCACCGAAAAATGCTTTAGGTTTATGCAGTGAAGCAGGGTCTAAACCACCAGATAGCGTACGTCCACTCGGTGGGATTACAAGGTTATAAGCACGTGCTAAACGTGTAATAGAATCCATTAAGATGATAACATCTTCACCTATTTCAACTAATCTTTTAGCACGTTCTAATAATAATTCTGCTACTTTGACATGATGTTCTGGCGGTTCATCAAAAGTGGAGTGCACTACTTCCGCAGATTCAACTGAACGTTCAATATCAGTTACCTCTTCAGGTCGTTCACCTACTAGTAAAATAAAAAGTTGAGCTTCAGGTTTATTTGTAGCAATCGCATTAGCAATCTCTTTTAATAAACTTGTTTTACCTGCTTTAGGTGGCGCTACAATTAAACCACGTTGCCCTAAACCAATCGGCGTCACTAAATCCATAATTCGAGTTGAATAATTAGTCGGAAGCGTTTCTAATAAAATTCTTTCTTCCGGATAAAGCGGCGTTAACGCTTGGAAATGAGGGCGTTTTTTAACTTCTTCTGCATTTTGATCATTCACAAAATCGACTTGAAGTAACCCATAATATTTTTCATTATCTTTCGGTTTACGTACTTTACCAGTTACTTTGTCTCCACGTTTGATCTCAAAACGTCGGATTTGACTTGCAGAAATATATATATCCTTTTCACCTTTAGAATAGTTAACGGTTCTAAGGAAACCATACCCATCCTGTTGGATATCATCAAGGATACCTTCCATGTAGTAATTGCCATCTTTCTCCATTTGAGCTTCCATGATAGCTAAAACTAACTCTTTCTTATTTAATTTACTATAATTTGTTAATTTTAAAGATTTGGCTTTTTGAGTGAGCTCTTTAGTAGTGTTGTTTTTGTATAATTCGTGGAAAGATTCATACTGAGGAGATGTTCGTTCTCTTTCAGGCATAGACTTGCACCCATTTCATTATTTTTTATATTGCGAGACTTTGACATATAAATATTAAATATAGACGTTAAATGAAATTTTTAAATTTTAAGATGTGCGAGTTAAATTTAAGAATTTCAGTAAGCCTTATCGTCTTTATTTTATATTCAAATGTGTCATGACCTTCTAATTACTAGAATAACTATAGCAAATTTTCAATTTAATTACAAAATGAATTTAGAAAATATAACAATAAAAACAAAACACGGAACTAATATAGTTCCGTGCATCGTTTAATTGCAAGTTTTAATTAATTTGTTCAATTATTTAAAATAACCAGCAATTGATTTAACTTCTAAGAATTCTTCAATACCATAGTCGCCCCATTCACGACCTAAACCTGATTGTTTATAACCACCGAATGGTAAGTCAGGTTTTCTACCAGCTTCATTGATTTCAATAGTTCCTGCTTCAACTGAACGTGCTACTTTACGTAAAGTCTCTTGATCTTTACCAATAACGTAGCCAGCAAGACCATATTTAGTATCATTAGCAATTTCAATTGCTTCATCTAAATCATTATAAGTGATCACTGACATAACTGGACCGAAGATTTCTTCTTGAGCAATTGTCATATGGTTATCTACATTGATGAAAATAGTTGGACGTGCAAAATAACCTTTATCAAGGCCTTCTGGTTTACCAGGGCCACCGTAGAATAATTCAGCACCTTCATTTACGCCTTTATCAATATAGTCTTGAACTTGATCGAATTGTTTTTTACTGATAATTGGTCCGACCTGTGTACCATCTTCACGAGGATCTCCTACTTTAACTTGGCTAAATTCTTCTTTAACTGCTGTTAAGAAATCTTCTTTAATACTTTCAGGTATAAGTACACGTGTACCTGCAGTACATACTTGGCCAGTGTTATTAACAACTTTGCCAGTTGTAGCTTTAGCTGCTTCCTTGATATCAGCATCGTCAAGAACGATATAAGGAGATTTTCCTCCTAGTTCTAGAGACACTTTTTTGAAGTCTTTTGCAGCTTTTTCCATGATTTTAGATCCTGTTGGGCCAGAACCAGTAAATGACATCATTCTCACTTTAGGGTGTTCACTTAATGGATTTCCTACACCTTCACCATCGCCATTAACTAAATTGAATACACCTTTAGGTACGCCAACTTTATCAAAGATTTCTGCTAAGATAATAGCTGCAAATGGTGTTTCTTCAGAAGGTTTAAGAACTACTGGACTACCTGCAGCAAATGCAGCAGCTAATTTTAATGATGTTTGATTAGTAGGGAAATTCCAAGGTGTAACTAATCCTGAGACACCAATAGCTTCTTTAACTACTAAATCATCTCCACGTTGCTCTTCAAATTCAAAATTATCTAAAGCATCTCTTGCTGCCGTAAAGTGATTTAATCCCATTTGATAGTGAACATTTTCAGAAACAGATAATGGAGAACCTAATTCATCTGTAATCGCTTGGATAATATCGTCTTTTCTATTTTCATATTCTTTTACAATTTTATCTAACAAGTCTCTACGTTCTTCAACTGAACTATGACGAAATTCTAAATAAACTTTGTCAGCCGCTTCAACAGCTTTGTTAACATCTTCTTCATTCCCGTTAGCTACAGATCCCATCACTTCTTCAGTTGCAGGATTGATTACGTCAATTGTTTCGCCACTCGCACTATCAACCCATTCGCCATTAATATATTGTTTAGTGAAATTTCTCATATTAAATCTTCACTCCTTAGAAAAGTTATGTGTATATTCTATCCTTTAAAGCGTTACTTTAAACATATGCAACACTAAAATGAATTACGCTCAATTCATTTTATATTGGAAATTATAAAGCATCATTTTGCATCTACATAAAAAACTGCTTATAAAGTTTTTTACTTTATAAACAGTTCATCATGTCTTATTTATTTTGAAGAATTTGCTTCTAACTCAACGTATTTTTGTGCCCAAGCTTCCATAGGCTTTAATGCTTCGGCTAAAGCTTGTCCTTTATCAGTCAATTGATAAACAATTTCTAATGGGCTAGATGAAATAATTTGCTTCTCTACTAGTTTCCATTCTCCTAGGTCGGTTAATTTTAAGCTCAAAGCTCTAGGAGTGATCGTCTTTAGATCTCTTTTCATATCGGAAAAGTGAGCTGATTGACTTTCACATCTTGATAAATAATTAATAATTAGCCCATTCCAACTACGACCAACAATTTTGAAGGTTTCTTCAAGATATGGACAGATTTCCATTTGCCTCACCTCACATTTAATATGCTCATAATTGTAGGCATTTCTCTATTGTCTTCCAATTATTAATATAAATATTATACCACAAAACCTTAAATTTCTTCAGTCCAAATATCTGCTCCGAGTGATTTTAAATGTTCAACAATATTTGTATAACCTCTGTATATATGTTTTACATTGAAAATTGTTGTTACACCTTCAGCGATTAATCCCGCAGTAATTAAACATGCACCGGCACGTAAATCACTTGCATATACTTCCGTTCCTTCAAGACGCGAAGGTTTAATAGTTGCTGTACCTTCATCAGCATAAATATTTGCGCCCATACGTTGTAGTTCATCAACGTGTTTAAATCTAGCTGGATAAATTGTATCTGTAACAAATGATGGCCCATTAGTCATAAATAATAATGGTGTAATAGGTTGTTGAAGATCCGTAGCAAAGCCAGGATAAACTAAAGTTTTGATATCAACATTTTTATATGGTGATTGTTTACGAATAATTGCTTTCTCATCATCTATTTGGATATCAACACCAAGCTCTCTCAATTTAACAGTTAACGCTTCTACATGCTTAGGTACAATATTATTTAATACAACTTCTTCACCCATAGCAGCAGCCATACACATATAAGAACCAGCTTCAATTCTATCAGGAATAATTTGATATTCTGAACCGTGCAACTCTTCCACGCCATTAATTTTGATGGTAGTTGTTCCTGCGCCTTTAATATTAGCTCCCATACTCATTAAAAAGTTAGCGACATCTACAACTTCAGGTTCTTTAGCTGCATTTTCAATGACAGTCTGACCTTTAGCATGTACAGCAGCAAGCATAATATTTATTGTAGCACCAACACTAACCATATCTAAAAAGATATTTGCACCTTTTAATTCTTTAGCTTCAATTTTCATAGAAGTATCGCTTGATTCATCAATTTCTGCCCCTAATGCTTTGAAACCTTTTATATGTTGATCAATAGGACGTGGTCCTAATGGACATCCACCTGGTAGCCCAATGACACATTTTTTAAAACGTCCTAGCATCGCTCCCATCATATAATAAGATGCACGCAATGATTCAACCTTATTATTAGGTAACGGCGCATTTTCAATTTCAGTTGTATCTACATCCAATTCTTTGCCTTTTAAAGTCGTTTTAATATTTAAATCTTCTAACAAACTTACTAAAGTTTTTACATCAGAGATTTGGGGAAGACCTTCCAACTTTACATGTCCTTGAGCTAATAAAGTTGCGGGGATAATAGCTACTGCACTATTTTTCGCTCCACTAATTTCTACTTCTCCTTTTAGTGTTTGTCCACCTCTTATTTTTATTACCTCTTGAACCATATGATTTATCTCCTTTGTTTCCTTCGTTTTAAAATTTCACATTATTAGCATTATAAAATAATTTTACTTTGTTTGTAAAATAGTTCAAATCTAATCAATGTTAAGTTATTTTAGCAACTTTACACATAAATAGTGTCAAAGTTTCTCGCTAAATAATAATACTCTAATAATTAATATTAGACTATTACCTCATATACAACTTCTTAATCGTTAAATTTTTGTTTATTTATGATTTATATATCTTTTATTTTTATGTAACATCTGATTAATTTGAGGAAATTCATTTAAATGAATTTCATTCTGATTCAAGTATAGCATAAATAAGACTATTGAAACCTTTGTTCAATGGGCTCAGACTGTAGACAAACCCTTTCACTCATTGTCATTTCATGCATGCCTAGCTCATTTACTAGTGGTAAACTCCCGTCGTTATGCATTTTAAGACCTTGATTAAAAAGGAATTCTATCAGTCTTCATCTTCTAAAATATTCCATAAAAAAGACCATTGAAACCTTTGTTCAATGGTCTATGATAATGATTTATCAAATTATTTAGCTCGGTTAGAAGTTCCGAATTCTCTAATTTTACCTTTTACTGTTTCTTTAATTGCTTCACGAGCTGGTCCTAAATATTTACGAGGATCGTAAACATCTTTATCGTTATTTAATACATCACGAACAGCTTTAGCTGAAGCAATTTGGTTTTCAGTATTTACATTGATTTTAGCAGTACCATAAGGAATTGCTTTTTGAATGTCTTTAGTTGGGATACCAGTTCCACCATGTAATACTAATGGTAATCCAGTAGAAGCGCCAATTTCTTCCATTTCTTTAAATCCTAATTTTGGTTCACCTTTGTAAGGACCATGAACTGAACCTAATGCAGGTGCTAAAGTATCGATGCCAGTCTTTTCAACTAATTCTTGGCATTCTTTAGGATCAGCGTAGATAACGCCGTCAGCTACTACGTCGTCTTCTTGTCCGCCTACCGTACCTAATTCAGCTTCTACAGAAACGCCTCTTTCATGTGCATATTCAACTACTTTAGAAGTAATTTCAATATTTTCTTCGAATGGACTATGTGAAGCGTCAATCATTACTGAAGTGAATCCAGCATCAATCGCTTCTTTACATTTTTCGAAACTTGAACCATGGTCTAAGTGAATTGCAACTGGAATTGTAATGTTTAAATCGTGAATTAAACCTTCAACCATTTTTACTACAGTGTAGAAACCACTCATATAACGAGCAGCACCTTCAGATACACCTAAAATAACTGGTGCATTCTCTTCTTGTGAAGCTTCTAAAATAGCTTGTGTAAACTCAAGGTTATTTAAGTTGTATTGACCAACTGCATAACCGTTTTCTTTCGCATCAATTAACATTTCTTTCATTGAAACTAAAGGCATGAAAGTTCCTCCTTGAGTGCATAAGTGCACGTATTTTTCAAAAATCATTATATCAAAAATACATAGTTAATGCATTCGAATACTTTATATAATATTAATAATTTTCACAATCCTTAGATTTTAAACTGTTGCAACCGCATTCATTTTAACAATCAGTCAAATATTGCATTACTATAATGTATTATTTAAAATGTTTTATTGAAAAGAATGGAGGAAAATCATGTCAAAAATTCTAAATACACAATTGACTGGTATCTTTAATAGGCTTGAAAAGCAAGCATTAGATATACAAATGGCAGCACAATGTTTAATACAAGCTATTGGCGGTGAGGGTTATGTTTATGTTAAAGGATATGAAGATTTAAAATTTTATGAAGCTTTTGTATTGAATAGTAATGAAAAACTCGAATCAAGCCGTTCACTAGATGACTTAAAATCTATGAGTGAAATTGATTCTACAGATAGAGTGTTTTTATTCTCACCTTTTTACAATGAGGATGTAGAGCAAGACGTTCAACGTTTAATTGAATTAGATGTCGATTTTGTATTAGTTTGTAACAATCCAAAACGTGATGATTTTCCAGAACATTTAATGCATTACGTTAACCTTTCAACACCTAGACCTATTGTTTATACTGAAGATTACGATAAGATTGTTCAACCTCATGCGATGGCATTTAATTATGTATATTATGAAATTTACACTCAAATGATAGAGATGACACGAGATTTAAATCTATAACTTAAGTTTCTACATTTGCGCAAACTATATAATCAGGTATCAAACTTATCGCTATTCATATTAAATTTTCATAAATTTATACACTTCATTATTTTAAACATTAACTCAAGTTACACTTAAAATATAATTGAGATTGCTATAAAAAAATTAGCAATCTCTTTTTTTATATTTTAAAAGTGCTTTATTTATATAGTCTGTTTATTTGTAAAAGTAGCCTCTTAAGAATGTGAAAGCACACGACACAATATACAGATAAAAAAACAGTAAAAAGATTGCTATCAATCTTCTTACTGCTTTGGTTTTAATACTTATTTATCTAAATTTTAAATATAATCAATTAACGATTATTGTTGTTGATATTTAAGTGAAGCCTCAATAAATGATCTAAAGATTGGTTGAGGACGGTTTGGTCTTGATAAGAATTCAGGGTGGAATTGACATGCAATGAAGAAGTCATTTTCCGGAATTTCAACAATCTCTACTAAACGTCCATCAGGGCTTGTACCTGAGAATACCATTCCATTATCTTCTAATTGCTCTCTAAATTCATTGTTAAATTCATAACGATGACGATGACGTTCTTCGATGTCATTTTCAGAATAAATAGATTCTGCAAGGGTGCCTTCTTTAATATGACAAGGATATAAACCAAGTCGAAGTGTACCACCTAAATCTTCAATATCTTTCTGTTCAGGTAATAAATCAATAATTGGGTATGGGGTACTTGGATCTAACTCAGCTGAATGAGCGCCCTCTAAACCTAAAACATTACGTGCATATTCAACAGTAGCTAGTTGCATACCTAAACAAATTCCAAAGAAAGGAATGTTGTTTTCACGGGCGTATTTAATTGCTGAAATTTTACCTTCACTTGCACGGAAACCGAAACCACCTGGAACTAAGATACCATCAACGTCAGATAAATAACTTTCAACGTTATTATCAGTCACTTCGCTTGAATCTATCCATTTAACAACAACATCTTTCTTGAATGGATAGCCGGCGTGTTTTAATGATTCAACAACTGATAAATATGCGTCTTGTAAGCTAACATATTTACCAACTAATCCTATTGTAATCTTACCATCAAGATGATTTACCGTATCTAATAAGTGCTCCCACTCATCAAGTTGAGTTTCATACTTAGCGTTTAATTGTAGACGTTTAATGACGATATCGTCCATATCTTGGTCACTTAATTGGAGTGGAATTTCATAAAGTGATTCAGCATCGCGACATTCAATCACGCTTTCTTTGTTTATATCACAGAATAATGCAATTTTATCTTTTAAATCTTGAGTCATTTCGTATTCTGTTCGAACAACAATTAAATCAGGTTGAATTCCTAGTCCACGTAATTCTTTTACACTGTGTTGAGTTGGTTTCGTCTTCATTTCACCTGCTGCTTTAATGTAAGGTAATAAAGTACAATGTACATACATTACATTATCGCGGCCTAAATCACTTCTTATTTGACGAATTGCCTCTAAGAATGGAAGTGATTCAATATCACCTGTCGTACCACCTATTTCTGTAATAACAACGTCAGCGTTTGTACTTTCTCCAGCTAATAATAATCTTTCTTTAATTTCATTTGTAATATGTGGGATAACTTGTACTGTGCCACCTAAGTAATCACCACGACGTTCTTTCTTTAATACATGAGAGTAAACTTTACCTGCAGTCACATTAGAATATTTATTTAAATTAATATCGATAAAACGCTCATAGTGACCTAAGTCTAAGTCTGTTTCTGCGCCATCATCAGTTACAAATACCTCACCATGTTGATATGGACTCATTGTACCTGGATCCACATTTAAATATGGATCAAATTTTTGAATTGTAACTTTAAGACCTCTATCCTTAAGCAATCTTCCTAGAGAAGCGGCCGTAATCCCTTTTCCTAATGATGACACTACTCCGCCTGTTACAAAAATAAATTTTGTCATTGTCTGACCTCCTGTATAATTTAGGGTTGCTACCTCGTTGTTATTATATTAATTAAAATTGTGAGTAACATGACGACCATGATATGACATGTTTATAGATTTTAAATTACTCTACAATTCTGTTCACTTTAAAATATTTAGTCATTTAAAAATAAAAAAACGCTCCCTCTCACAACAATTGTAAGGGGGAGCGTATCTAGTTAATACACGTGTCCTAATTAAAGGAGCCCGAATAAAATTCTATCATCTTTTAATTAAAAATAAAAGTCCCACTTTAAAGTTCAGAAAATAAGAATTAGTCGTTGAAGTCTTCCTCATCTTCAAATTCTTCTTCTTCCTCTTCAGCAATATCATCATCGTCATCTTCTTCAATCACGATATCTGAATCATTGATTTCTTCTTCTACTTCTTCGTCTTCTGGATCATTTAAAGTTTCTTGATCATCAGTTTCAGCAGGAATATCATCGTCCTCATCAATGTCATCTTCACCTAATAATTTAAGGTTTTGATCTTCTTCATCATCGTCATCAAGAATATCAAATTTTTGAATTGTAGGTGCAATCTTTTCTTCAATATCGTCAACAGAGTACCAATCGCGAAGCCCCCATTGATTTTCGCCGACATTTAAGAAACGACCATCTGTATTAAGATCAGTATAGAATTGAACAACACGATTCTCAATATCATCGTACTCATAACCACCTAGAGATTTAAACTCGTCGATAATATCGTATAAATTCATTGTTGTTTGTTTATCATTTAATAAAGTGTAAGCCATATCGATAAATGACTTCTCATCAACCATTTCTTTTGTGTAATCTTGAATTTTCATTAAAATACTTCCTTTCAAAGGATTTTTCTCTTATTTAAACGTCAAATTTTCATTAATTAATAGTAACAAAAATAAATTATAAATGACAACTACTGATTTAGCAATCACTACTCGTAGTTCAATTGATGTAAACTTTCAGTTGATAGACTAGTAGTTGATATACTTTTCAAATAGAACATAGTCTTCAGCTTCTTCAATAACCACAAAATTACTATTATCACATAAAGGTTTTAATTCATTATTCTCTCCATATAACGTTATAGCCAAAACCTTGATATCATCAAAATGTTTACGAATATAAGTTGGCAATTGTCTTAGAGCACTTTCCGCTATACCTTCGTTACGATGCTCTTTATTAACTTCTATTGCTGAAATTCTCATTCTATCTTCAATCTGTTCAATAGCAATAAATCCAACTTTTTCATTATCTTTAAGTAAATTAATTACATGAATATTAGCCTCATTTGAAGTTTCGCTTTCAACTAAGCGAAGTGAAGAAACATGTTTAGAATCTAAGTCTAAATAATAGAGTCGTTCTTTACCAATAGGGCCTTCCTCTTTAGTAGCAGTGTGCATAAAGCCAGCGCGTTCATAAACGTTCCACGCTCCTTTATTTTCAGCATCAACTACTAGATACAAATGATTAAAATCTGGGAATAATTCTTGCACATATTGAGGTAAGAACATCATCATCTTCGTTCCATAACCATGACCTTGATATTTCTCATTTACTGATAGAGATCGAACATAAACGACATTTTCAGGTGTATCATAGCCTTCATGTTGATAATATTGATGTAAGACAAAGAATCCCACCACTTGTCCCTCTTGATTCATTGCAATATTGGCTACTCTGTTTTCATCATTTAAAGCATCATCCAAAACTGTTTTAGGTAATGAGGAATAAATCTGCTGTCTCTCACTTAATTTAAATTCATTCACTGCTTCACGATACTTTTCTTCAAACACTTGGACTGTAATACCTTCAAATTCTTTTTTGATAAACATTTATTTAATCCCCTATTCGTTAATTACAACTTCTATTATATATGAAATAAATATTGATTACTATTTAGCTCAATTTTCTTTTTGAAAATTTATCTTACAATAGCATTACCCTATTAAGAAATTAAACAACCTTAAATATAAATTTATTTAAATAATGCTTGTTTTTCAGAGATTTTAATATACTATAGTGAGTGACATATTTTTAATGTGGAGTGAGAGTCTAATGAAGGTAGGTATTGATGCCGGAGGTACATTAATAAAGATAGTTCAAGAACAAGGTAATGAACGCTTTTATCGAACAGAACTTACAACAAATATTGATAAAGTCATTGACTGGCTAAATAATGAAGACATTGAGTCGCTTAACTTAACTGGTGGTAATGCTGGCGTCATTGCTGAGCATATCAAAATTTCAGCACAAAGCTATGTTGAATTTGATGCATCGTCCAGAGGGTTGCGTATATTGTTAGAAGAACAAGGTCATCATATTGATACTTACATATTTGCTAATGTTGGTACAGGGACTTCATTGCACTATTTTAATGGTCAGGATCAACAACGTGTGGGTGGTGTAGGTACCGGTGGCGGTATGATTCAAGGGTTAGGTTACTTGTTATCAAATATTACTGACTATACAGAGCTTACTAATTTAGCACAAAAAGGCGACCGGGATTCTATTGATTTAAAAGTCAAACATATATACAAAGACAGCGAACCACCTATTTCAGGAGATTTAACTGCTGCAAACTTTGGGAATGTGTTACATCACCTAGATAACAATTTTTCTTCCGCAGATAAGCTTTCATCTGTGATTGGTGTAGTTGGTGAAGTCATTACAACAATGGCTATTACCTTAGCCCGTGAGTATCAAACCGAAAATGTAGTATATATAGGTTCATCATTTAATAATAATAATTTACTACGTGAAGTAATTGAAAATTATACAGTATTGAGAGGTTTTAAACCTTATTATATTGAAAATGGTGCATTTTCAGGTGCACTAGGTGCTTTACATTTGTAAATAATAAAACAACGGTAGTGAATTAAAGGAAAATAATTTTTTTAAAATTAATTTCCCATTCACTACCGTTGTCATTATTTAATAAGTTAAAAAGTTATTTCGTTAGATAATTTTTGTGCAGATACAACTGTGCCCACGACTCCAGGTTTTAAGTCAATAGCTACTGCTTTATCATCATCACGTAACTTATCTAACCACTCTCCAAAAACTTTACCTTCAATTTCGATAATTTCACATTCCTCAAAATCTTCATCTCGTACCTTAGACGCACGATTTTTAATACTCCAAACCGGCATAATATGAGGTTTTTGATGTTCATCATCACTAATCATGACAAAGTTTTTTTCATTTTTATTAGTTAAACCATAAACTTCATCGTATTTAGCTACATCTTTAACAAATTCTTTAATTCTGATGTCATCAAGTTCTGACATCAACTCATCAGTCATTTTAATAACATCCACTAATTGTCCATTTTCTTCATTATTAACATTAACTAAGATTTCATCACCTTCATCAAATAAATCATCTAATTCATATGTGACGAATCTGTCAATATCAGCTCGAACAACCTTATCATAATCTATAGAATGTTGAGATAAATATGATTCAGCCATAGCTTCATCTGTCCACATAGCAATATAAGATTGTTCTTTTTGATTTAACCTTACTAACTTCTTATTTTTTGAAGCAAAATAAATATATTCGTTTATTAAAATATCCTTGAAAAATGCTTCATATTTGTACGACATGTCAAACCCTCAATTCATTAGTTATTCGTATAGTGTGTCAATTTAAATGTTAAACGACTAATAATTGATAGTCAATCGTGTACAATTAATAATATTATTTCGTTATAGCCTGTAATTAAATCTGGTTATTTCTGAAAATTTCGAAAATATAAATTTTACTAAAGATCTATTTGCATTTGTCGAGTATGACTTATAAACCTAATTCTTTAATAAACTCATTTTCATGCTGAATAATTTCTTTTTTACTTGAACCGTGCCATATACATCCAAATCGAGAATTCACTTTATCTTTGCCATACCAATCGCCATCATAATATGAAAGTGGATAAAGAACACCCTTCTTGATATATTTAATGATTGTATTATAAAAATGTGTATTATCACCGTTAGAAAAATAACTATAAAATTTATGATATCCTTTTGCTAAATCCTTTGCGAGCAACAACATACTTGTTGAACCATTTTGTCTAAAATTCAAATCAATTGCAAAGACGTCATTATTTTTATCTACTAACAAATCAAATCCAGCAACCCCAAAGAATCCTTTACTTACGCCTATCTCCATAATTTCTTTGCCGGCATCAATGACATGCTGAGGTACATCATTAACATTTTCATTCCCGTTATAAAAACCATACTCATTCGTTAGTTGTTGGGCTGTACCTAAATATTTAATTCCCAAATCAGGAGCATAAGCATATTGAACGCAGTAGTTATTAACCGCTTCAATTTTTTGTTCAATTATTAAATAATCTGTAGCTTCAGTGGCTTCTTTAATGCGAATTTTAGCTTGTTCTAAATCTTGATCATTGTAGCAAATCATTACACCATAGCCACCTGCTGTAGGTAAGTCATCTCCGGGTTTAATTACGAATGGATAAGACCAAGACTTAATTCGAGTTTCAAATTCTTCTATAGGTACAATCTCTCTATCAGGTAAATATTTGTTGTTCGTCCATTCAGGTATCCTTGATTTATTATTTAAAGCAACAAATATGTCTTTATTAAGTGCATAATACTCTTTCTCTAAAATATCTTCATCATGTATATATTGAAAATAAATTTTCTTACCATCTTTATGAGCTAAAGTTTGTAATAATTCTTCATATGTCTCTTTATTATTAAACTTGTAAATGTGAGTTGGAATTTGCTTTCCTACTAATTTAAATAGGTATGCTAATTTCTCAGTAACACTTGCTTCATGCACAATAACTGGAAAGCGATTAGCGATGAGTAATTCTCTTCCAGTTAAAAAATTAGATTGATGTTCATCAGGTTTTAACCATGGATTAGAGATATATGAAGGTCTAGATGTATAAACCACATCATCATTGTATAAATCACTTAAAGTCAACATCGGACCATTTACTTTTTCATTCATTATTTAACATGCCCCTTTATATGAGTATGTTCTTCAACAATTTCATTGAATAACTTCTCATTTTCAATTAATTCTAAGCCCATTAAGGCTAAGATTTTAGCTCCTCTTATTAAAGCTTGATCACCATGAACACTTGCAGCCGCTTCTCTGAAACGATGTGTATGCCCTACAAGATTACGTGAACCGATTTTAATATGAGGATGAATAGTTGGAACTATGTGACTCACGTTACCCGTATCTGTTGAACCATAACCGAAGTCATCATTAATGACTTTCTCTCCCATTTCTTCAGCATACTTTTCAAATAAGTCATCTAATTTAGGCGATTTGATAAATTCATTTACACCGTTTTGAATGGGACCAAATTCATAATCACAACCTGTTTGAATGGCTGCCCCACGCGCAATTTCCTTTACCTTTTCTGTTAATACATCTAGTTCTTTACGAGATGTAGCTCTGGTATAAAAACGAGCATGTGTATAATCAGGTATAATATTTGCAGCTTTCCCACCATCTAATATAACGCCATGTACACGTTGTCCCTTTTTTATATGTTGCCTTAACTGTGCAACACCATTGAAATAAGAAATCATGGCATCAAGGGCATTAAGTGCTTCGTCTGCATTTTCAGAAGCATGAGCACTTCGTCCATAGAATTGAATATCTAATACATCCACTGCCAGAGTGTTGATGGTACGATATGTTTCATTACCTGGATGTACCATGAGCGCAACATCTATATCTTCTATAATGCCTGCTTTAACATAAGACGCTTTAGCAGAACCATTTTCTCCACCTTCTTCAGCCGGACATCCTAGTACAACAACTTTACCACCTATCTCGTCTATAACTTGTTTTAAAGCTGTCCCCCCTAAAACGCTTGCTGTTCCAATAATATTGTGACCACATGCATGTCCTAGTCCAGGTAGTGCATCATATTCTGCTAAGAAACCAATTGTAGGACCTGGTTTATCAGACTCGTATGAGGCAATAAAACCTGTAGCATGTCCAGCAATATCTGTTTCTATTTCGAATTCATGCAATTTTAGAATATCGATTAACGTTCTTGACGCAAATATTTCTTCATTTCCTAGTTCAGGGCGCTCATGTATACGATGACTGATTTCAACATAATCATATTTTTTATTTTCTATAAAATCTAATATCTCTTGTTTTGCACTCATTGTACCTAACTCCCTTGAAAACCTTACTAGCCTAATTCAGTTTATACTTTATTCATACTCATTATTTAATGACTATTACTCAAAACTATTACTTAAAGATGAGGAAAGATAACTAACTTTTTTCTAACATACACTAGCTTTTTTCACTTTCCTCAATTTAATTATTACTTATTCTATCGGAATAAATAATTGTTGTCATTACTTTTTAACATATATACACAATTTTCTTACAATTCAAACGCTAATTGCTTTGCTACTTTTTTCAAAATTGTCATTCACATCGAGGATTGTTACAATCAAATTATTGAAATGAACAATAAATTGCGTAATTGCAATAAGGAGGATACAATCATGCCTAAAATGAACGTTGAAAGTTTTAATTTAGATCATACTAAAGTTGTTGCACCATTTATCCGTTTAGCGGGTACGATGGAAGGATTGAATGGAGATATTATCCATAAATATGACATCCGTTTCAAACAACCTAATAAAGAACATATGGAAATGCCTGGTTTACATTCTTTAGAACACTTAATGGCCGAAAACATTAGAAATCACACTGATAAAGTTGTTGATTTAAGTCCTATGGGTTGCCAAACTGGTTTCTATGTATCATTTATTAATCATGACGATTATGATGATGTTTTAAATATTGTTGAAAAGACATTGAACGATGTCTTAAATGCTACAGAAGTGCCGGCTTGTAATGAGGTGCAATGTGGATGGGCAGCAAGCCATTCATTAGAAGGTGCTAAAGAAATTGCTCAAGCTTTCTTAGATAAACGCGACCAATGGAATGATATTTACGGTACGGGAAAATAAATGAATTTAATATTAAATAAGACTCTAGATTTACTTGCTTATCGCAAGATGATCTAGAGTCTTCCTTTTACTACATAATTATTTATTATTTAGAATTTCAACGATATCTTGAGGTTTACGTCCCAATAAATCTTCCAATAAAGAAGAAGATTTATCAAAATCACCATCAACACTTGCTTCAAAAATATCGACAAACATTTGTTTCATTTCTTCAGATAAGTTAGGTATAAATCCTAAAGTTTCTTTATATTCATCGTTACTAATAATTACTCTTTCGATGCCATCTTGTTTATATTCTTTTGCTATATCTTCCATTGTTAATGTGCGTGATGCTGTTAGCTGAGGGTAACGTTCCTTAAATTGCTCATCTTGTAAAATCTTAACCATACCTTCTGCTAAGTCTTCATGTGTTGTCCAGTTTACCGGACCATCTTTAGGTAATTTAAGTTGATAATCTTGTAATCCACCTAAGAAAAATTGCTGACCATTTGCTGAATAGAAACCGTTTCTAGAAGCAATAAAGTTCAAACCACTTTCTTCTAACATTTGCTCAGTTTTATAATGATCTACCATAGGTTGGAAGTGTGATTGAGGCGCACTTCCAATTTGACTAGTATATAATATACGTTTGACACCAATTTCTTTAGCTGCCTCAATCACGTTTTTATGAGCTTCAACTAGTTCATCACCTTGTCCATTTCCTGAGATAACTAATAATTGATCAGCATTTTCAAAGGCTTGTTTTAAAGTTTCTGGCTTTTTGAAATCGCCCTCCCTTACACTTACACCTTTATCAGCTAAGTCTTGTGCTTTGGAAGCATCTCTCACGCTTACTCCCAATTCATTTGCGGGATATACTTTTAAAGCTTCTTCTACTACAATTCTTCCTAATGTACCCGTTGCACCTGTAATAACTATCATTTACATAAACTCCCTTTTATCTTTTTCATTATTTAATGATGCATGGTTTTTCCCATTAAAAAAAAAATAAAACTACAACTACTTAATAGTAGTTGTAGTTCAATAATGAATTATAATTTCTTAACAATACCCATTAATACAAATTGTAATGGTAATCTTAAATAAAGCGCCCATTTAGGAACTTCTTTATCACCCAATGGTAATTTTTTACGTGCCATATAAATATTTGCAGGGAATACTGCTAATAGGAATAAGTTAATTCCTTTCTTCAACCAACTTGCTGGTCTTTGAATTAATAGCATCATTCCAAAGAAGATTTCAAAAACACCTGTAACTAATACAGCTGTTTTTTGTAAAGGTAAATAATCTGGAACAATATTTCTAAATTGACGTTCATTCGTAAAATGTAATACGCCAGCTGTTCCAAATGCGATTCCTAATAGAAATCTTAAGAATTTCATTTGTGTTCAACTCCCATTTCTTTTAAATAACTTTTACCGTATTCTGGTAATTCTACGTTGAAGTTATCCGCAATTGTAGCACCGATTGAACTAAATGTCGTGTCTTGAGATAGTTCATGATACTGATTAATCTTAGGACTAAACATTAATACTGGTATATATTCGCGTGTATGATCCGTACCATCGGCTATTGGGTCATTTCCGTGATCAGCTGTAATAATCACTAAATCGTCTTCTTGTAAGTGTTCAATTAATTCCGGTAAACGATTATCAAAGTCTTTAATAGCTTGAGCATAGCCTTCTTTATCTCGTCGGTGACCATAAAGCGCATCAAAGTCTACTAAATTTAAGAAACTAATCCCTTTGAAGTCTTTTTGTACTACTTCAATGAGTTTGTCCATACCATCCATATTATTTTTGGTACGAATGGCTTCTGTCACACCTTCACCATCATAAATATCATTAATTTTACCAATAGCAATGACATCGTAATCATTATCTTTTAACGTATTCATCACTGTTATACCAAAAGGTTTCAATGCATAATCATGGCGATTTGATGTACGTGTAAAGTTGCCAGGTTCACCTACATATGGTCTTGCAATAATACGTCCAATTAAATACTTAGGGTCTTTAGTTAATTCACGAACTTTTTCACATATATCATATAATTCATCAAGTGGAATGATATCTTCATGAGCAGCAATTTGAAGTACAGGGTCAGCACTTGTGTAAACAATTAAATCGCCTGTCTTCATTTGATGTTCGCCCCACTCATCGATGATTTGAGTACCTGAAGCGGGACGATTTGCAACAACTTTACGTCCTGTCATCTCTTCAATTCCCTTAACAAGTTCATCTGGGAAACCATTAGGATATACTTTAAATGGTTGCATAATATTTAAACCCATAATTTCCCAATGCCCAGTCATTGTATCTTTACCAACAGAAGCTTCGCTCAATTTTGTATAAAATGCACCTGGTTTTTCAACCTTAGAAACTACTGGTAAAGAATCAATATTTCCTAATCCAAGTCGTTGTAAATTTGGAAGTTCTTGATTAAATCCTTCTAAAGTGTGTTTGAGTGTATGAGAACCCTCATCTTTAAATGCAGCCGCATCTGGACCCTCACCAATACCTACTGAGTCCATAACGATAAGATGGATTCGATTAAACGCTGTAGTCATTCTTTACATCTCCTACTCGGTTATAATTTTGTGAATTAAGGTTGGTGTTTCACCTTTTTCTTCAATTGTAATACTCTCGTCTAATTTGTCTAATATTTCATTAACATTTTCTTTATTGCTATGAATAGTGAGAATATTGTCTCCTTCTTTGACAGAATCCCCAACTTTTTTATTTAGAACAATCCCTACACCTAAATCAATTTTATCATCTTTTGTTTGGCGTCCTGCACCAAGCATCATTGAAGCAACACCGATTTCATTTGCAATCATCTTGGTAATCACGCCATCCTTTTTCGCTTGAAAATGAATTTGATACTTCGCATGAGGCAACTTATCTGGGTCATCAACAATAGACGAATCACCACCTTGGTGACTAATAAAGGTTTTAAATTTCTCTAAAGCTTTACCTGATTGAATAGCTTCCTCAAGCATTTGACGTGCTTCTTCTAATGATTGCGCTTTTTGAGCTAACACTACCATTTGTGAACCTAATGTTAATACAAGTTCCGTTAAATCTTTTGGCCCTTGGCCTTTTAATGTCTCAATCGCTTCTTTTAATTCTAAAGCATTACCAATTGCACGACCCAATGGTTGGCTCATATCAGAAATAATCGCCATAGTATTTCTACCTACATTATTACCTATACTTACCATTGCATGTGCTAATGCTTCTGCTTCCTCTAACGTTTTCATGAAAGCACCGCTCCCGGTTTTAACGTCAAGAACAATTGCATCTGCACCAGCTGCGATTTTTTTACTCATAATTGATGACGCGATTAATGAAATAGAATTAACAGAACCCGTCACATCTCTTAGTGCATATAGTTTTTTATCAGCTGGTGTTAAATTTCCAGATTGACCTATCACAGCAACTTTATTTTCATTAACAAGTTTAATAAAATCTTGTTCACTTATCTCTACATTAAAACCATTTACTGATTCTAATTTATCAATCGTTCCACCAGTATGACCTAAACCACGACCACTCATTTTAGCTACAGGTACACCCAATGACGCTACTAAAGGCGCTAATACTAGTGTTGTCGTATCTCCCACACCACCAGTCGAGTGCTTATCCACTTTTACGCCTTTAATTTGAGATAAATCAATCTTATCTCCTGAATTAACCATTGCCATCGTCATTGCTGCTCTTTCTTCTTGGTTCATATCTTGGAAAAAGATGGCCATAGCTAAACTCGAAGCTTGATAATCAGGGATGTCACCTTTCGTATAACCATTAATAAAAAATTCAATCTCTTCTTCTGTTAGCGCATGTCCGTCACGTTTTTTCTCAATAATATCTATCATTCTCATAAAAATCATTCCCTTAAATGAATCTTTTAATAATCTGAGTTGGAATCAAGACCCTCTATAATTTGGACTCCCGCACTTGCACCAATTCTTGTCGCACCTGCTTCAATCATTTTTTCGAAGTCTTCTAGACTTCTCACTCCTCCAGATGCTTTTACTTCTAAGCGGTTGCCTACAGTATCTTTCATTAATTTGACGTCTTCTGGTGTAGCTCCCCCACCAGCAAATCCTGTAGATGTTTTAACAAAAGTAGCGCCTGCTTTTTCAGCTAATTCACAAGCCTTAACTTTTTCTTCATCAGTTAAAAGTACTGTTTCAATTATCACTTTAACTGTTTTTCCATTAGCAGCTGCGATAACACCCTCAATATCTTTTTGCACTTCATCATAGCGTTGATCTTTTAAAGCCCCAATATTAATAACCATATCTATTTCTGAAGCACCATTTTTAATTGCATTTTCAGTTTCGAAGACCTTTACGTCAGTCGTAGTTGCCCCTAATGGAAATCCGATTACAGTACACACAAGTACATCTGTATCTAGTAATTGTTGACTTGCATAACTAACATGAGTTGGATTAATGCACACTGATTTGAATTGATACTTTTTAGCTTCTTCAAGAATTTTATCAATTTGTTCTCTAGTTGAATCAGGTTTTAGTAAAGTATGATCTATATATTTTGCTACGTTCATTTCCGTTCCTCCATTTTCAAAATATATGTAACTGCTTACTAAGAATGAAACTAGCATACAAATATAAGTCCTGGTATACTTCTGAAGATGACAGAAAAAAGTGTCTAGAAGTCACTAAATTTTAATTTAATTTGTTATACAGCTTCACACTTAGTTAATAATCACATAATATTTACTTACAATTATATAGTACAAAAATTCGCATAAAAGATAAACAAATGTTATCTTATATTGTGATATAAAGCTTTTTAATCTATATTGATAACTTAAATAATAAGGAGAAGATAACTTATGACGAATGGTACACCTCATATTCAACCAAATGGTGTAAAAATTGCTAAAACTGTATTAATGCCAGGTGACCCGCTACGTGCAAAATATATTGCGGATAACTTCTTAGAAAATGTTGAACAATTTAATGAAGTACGCAACATGTTCGGTTATACAGGAACATATAAAGGTAAAGAAATCTCAGTTATGGGGTCAGGAATGGGAATTCCAAGTATTGGTATTTACTCTTATGAGTTATATAATTTCTTTGATGTAGAAACAATTATTCGCGTGGGTTCATGTGGTGCACTTCAAGAGGATGTTAATTTATATGATGTAATTATTGCTCAAGCTGCATCAACAAATTCAAATTATGTAGATCAATTTAATATTCCTGGACATTTTGCGCCGATTGCTGATTTTGACTTAATTACTAAAGCTAAAAAAGCAGCAGACGAAATTGGTGCTACTTCACATGTGGGAAATGTATTATCATCTGATACTTTTTATAATGCAGATGCAACATTTAACGATGCATGGAAGAAAATGGGTATATTAGGAATTGAAATGGAATCAGCAGGTTTATATTTAAATGCCATCAATGCAGGTAAAAAAGCACTTGGCGTCTTCACAGTTAGTGACCATATTTTACGTGATGAAGCTACAAGTGCAGAAGAAAGACAAACATCATTCACTCAAATGATGGAAATTGCACTTGAAATTGCTGAATAAAATATTAAAGGATCAACACTAGTACTTAGTGTTGAAAATAAAAATAGCAGTAAGAAGATTCTAATTGAAATCTTCTTACTGCTATTATTTTTAGCAATTATGTCCAAATTTATTTTTTAGAACGTTGTCTATCAAATTATTTACCTAAATAAGATTGTAACATCCAATTATGTTTATCAACTGAAGTTTGCATGCCAATAAACATATCTTCTGATACATCATCACCTGCATTACCTGCTACTTCTATTGCATGTTCTAATTGTTTAGAAATATTAGTGAAATCATGTGAAAGTTCTTCTACCATTTGTTCAGCTGCATAATTTTTTCCAGCCTCTTTAACAATTGATTTATCTAAGCTTTCAGTTAAAGTACCGATTGGGTTACCACCAATAGCTAAGATTCTTTCTGCTAAATCATCTACATATTGGCTAGCTTCATCATAAAGTTCTTCGAATTTAGTGTGTAATGAGAAGAAGTTTGGTCCTTTTACGTACCAATGGAAATTGTGTAATTTTGTGTATGCTACTGTCCAGTTTGCTACTTGTTGATTTAATTCTTTTACTACATCTTGTTGATTACTCATTTAAAATACACTCCTTAATTAATCAGCTTTCCTTGATTACAATAATTATTATATTATAATAATTCTAATCTGTAAAGCAAAATCACACTTTTATTTATAATTATTTCAAATTGTTGTCGAAATTATGACGATGCTTATTTGCATTGATCAATGAACTCATTACATACAAATTCTAATATTTTCTAATATTGAAAGTTATTTTTACTTTTTGACTTCCACCTATATATTATCAATTAGTAGTCAAAATTATCAATTAAGTTAACTTGATTTTAGCATTATCATCTAAAAAGAATGATTTTTCATATTCAGTAGGCTTATGCCAGTGTGTCTTCCACATTTTGTCTCTATTATTAGCAAATAAATTATAACCTAAATCACGTATTGGTTTCGGCAGTACTCTTAGACCTATACCTAACCATTTTTTATTGTTTGGCAACGAAGTAATAAGCGTAGCAATTGCGTCTGATTTATATTCTAAATGATCACCTTTTTGCAAGATTACACTATTTCTATTTTTGGCTTCGGGGTGTTGATTAAAAAATTGTTCGCCAATCTCACCTTTTATAGTTGCGAACTCATAGCTCTTAGAAAGTCCATTTTGAATAAGCCAAATCGCATAATTATAACAATAAATGCAATTACCGTCATAATATATAATAGGCATATTAAATACCTCCTTTATTAACTCTTACAATTACATTTCCTTTTTTCAAAACATCATAAACACGGCCTCCTCCTCATTTACAAACATTTCTTTAGTAATTTTAATTAATTGAAATAAAAGCATTTGTATTTAACTTAATGGCGATTAAGAATCTTTAAAACATAAAAAGCTCCCCTCAAAACTTTCACTTATTAACGTAAAGAGTTTGAGGAGAGTCATTTCAAATTTAATTTCTAAAATTTAATTAAGATATTCTATTAAACTAACTTACTCTGAATGATTAACGCGTACAATGCGCGTATACTTAAGAAACTGTTGAGAATACTTCTGTTTAATGTCCTCTATAGAATCATATGTTACACCAATAATATGCCAATTAGGATTAAAGTGATAGAAGGAATCTTTGTTTTTAGACCATTTAATCATACTTCCATCTTTATTGTACCTAGGTAATGTCACCTCATAACCTTCTAATACATTAATGTACGTTTGGAAGATATCTGGATCGATACGATTAAAATTATCAATAACTAAATAATTTTTATCTTTGGTAGGCATTAATTGCGTAATAAATCCTTCGCGATAATATAGAGCGCCTGATTCATTTGGTAAATATTTGCCATATAACATATCCTCTGTAAAATCAGGATGTCCACTAGTAATGACAGGATTTGCATTTGTTTTTTGTAATAAATCATTAGCTGCTTTTAAGCCTTCTTCTTTTCTATCAACAACTAATAATATAAATGGTTTGAGTGAATCATCATTTTGATATTCAGTGACTTCTGATTTTTGAACTGTCTCGAATGGATTTTTAATACCATTATTGTCACTCATTTCTAATATAGCATCATATTGTGTTTGTGACATACTCGCGATAGCTTGTTTAGCATTTTCTTGTAAGAAATATAAATTCTTTAATTTCTGATGTTTATTTAAATGACCTAAAGAAATTGGGTTAATATTCTTGCCATACAAGATTTCTATAGCCGTACTATTCGTTCTACCTGGAATTGGAGGTTTCTCATGAATATGACGAGACACTTCACCGATACCTACTACTGATTGATCTTTTTCTTTATTATAGATAATAATATTATCTCCAACTTCAAGTTGTGTATAGAAGTGATAACCATTTCTTTTTATTCCATTGTAAGTATGCGTAAAAATTGTATAATTTTTACCTGGTTCAAAGTCATCTGTTTCAGATAATAAAAAGTATCTTGGGATTTTAGTTCCCCCTTTTCCTAAACTTACAATTAAATCAAATTCTGATTGTTTAATTTGATTAAACAACGTTTCTTTCATATTATTCATACGAAAATCTAAAGCTTCACTTCGTTTTAAATAGTCGGTTGTCAATGATTTCAGTTCTTCATTGAATTTAAATTCTACCCTGATTTTATTTTGAGCGCCTGCTTGAACACTTATGATTTCGCCTATACCTAATAAACCAGAATCGGTTTGTACTTGATAAAAGATGACTTGATCTCCTGCTTTGGCCTTTTTAAAAGCACGAAATCCTTGAGAAGGATTGAAATGTGCACCCGATTCAAATAAAGTTGTTTGACCTACAAGGGGTTCATTGTGATTCCATCTATTATAACCACAGTTTAGCCAAAAATAGTTAATTTCCTCAGTCATTATGATACTCCTTATCTAACCTATAATTTAAATAAATGTGTATTACGAATACTTTGATACAAATTTTAAATTCATTTTATCATAATTTTTATCACACATTTTCAATATTCTCTAACAATTAGCTGTTTTTATCATTTTAAGAAAAAGAAGCTAAGACAACTCATCTGTCTTAGCTTCGAATAAAAAGTCATTAAAACTTTTGATAAACATTTACATAACCTATAATAAACAAATTTATTAATGAGGTGTAATCATGCTACCTAATAACGGAATGACGTTAATCATTACTCCACCTAATTTAAGCATAGCATTAATATCTTTATCTTTAATCGTAATCAAAGCACTAATAATACCTACAATTGCTACAACTCTCGGTAGAATTAATGTAGGGTAATGTGGCATATGTAAAAATATTCCAGCTCCTGAAATCATTCCACAAATGAGAGAAATATATAAAAATTGCTTCAAAACTAACGCTCCTTGTATGATTAATCTCTATATAATTACTAGCAATTTATTTTTAATCAAGCTTAAATATAACTAATTATAAGCGTAAAATCACCTTCGAATACGCTATCTAAATCTTCAGATGTTAAAACAAAATTAGTTCCCTTTTCAATCTCAAAAATTTCACCATCAATAATAATTTTACCATTACCTTCTAATACAGAAATTAAGCAAAATTCACGTGGCTTCATATAATTTAATGTACCTGAAATTTCCCATTTTACTATAGTAAAGAAGTCATTAGACACTACGTGGGTGCAATTGTGATTCTCTATCACTTCGTTCTGAGGTACAATATTTGGCAGTTCACTAGAGTACTCCATTACGTCTAATGCTTTAGAGACATTTAGTGTCCGTTGTTCATTGTTATTAAGTTTACGATCGTAGTCATATACTCTATATGATACATCAGATGACTGCATTGTCTCATATGCCATGATTCCAGCGCCTATAGAATGAATTGTGCCAGCAGGAATAAAATAAAAGTCTCCAGGTTTAACTTTAATCTTTCTTAAGTTTTCTTGGAACTTGCCTTCCTTTATTTGTTGTTCAAATTCTTCACGAGATGATGCTTTAGTGCCAATGGTAATTTCAGCATCTTCCTCCGCTTCGATAATGTACCAACATTCGGACTTGCCATATTGACCATTTTCATTTTCATAAGCATATGAATCATCAGGATGAACATGTATTGATAAAGGTGCCTCAGCATCAACAATTTTAGCCATTAAAGGGAAATCTTTACTTGGAAACTCGCCAAATAGTTCTCTATGGTCGTTCCAAACTTGATCTAGTGTCTGCCCCGCATAAGGTCCATTGAGAATTTCACTCTTACCATTCGGATGTGCGGATATTCCCCAACACTCACCTATATGCTCATCTGGAAGATGATATCCAAATTGTTGGAGTTTACTTCCACCCCAAACCTTTTCATGAAAAATAGGCTTTAAAAATAACGGCATCATTACACCTCCATTATCTTAAACGTCAACTTAATCTATCATTCTAAAGTTAACTTAAGTATACTTATCTCCTTAAAGACATTTTTCACTTTATTATTAAGTAGTTTCTATATTTCTAAAGAGACAACAGTCAATTTAATAATTATGTATTGAGTTCCCTAACTTTAAGTTATATCCATTATTTTTCATTATCACTATTTATGATTGTACCACATTTCAAAACCTAAAGAAGTACCGAATTTTTTGAATAAAAATTATTATTTAAAAATAAATAGAACAAATCATCTTTAATTCAATTTTAGTTTATCAAACGCTTCACTAATTAATTAAAATTTTGCATTATTATTAACAATATCAATCTGAAGTTAAATAAACCATTTTTCACTCGATAATTTAAAACAAATAACAGCCGAATCACCTAAAAGGTAACTCGACTGCTTTTGCTAATATCATTTTTATAACGATTATTCATATTTTTGTAACGCATCTTTAATTTCTTTATCGCCACTAAGAATTTGAAATTCTTGATTAGCAAATTTATCTGATGTAACTACTTCTTTAAGCACTGTTGCTACATCGTCTCGAGGAATAGACGCACGTTTATCAAAGTATAAATCTGCTTCAATTTTACCAGTACCTTCATCATCAGTAAGTCTCCCTGGATGCACAATTGTATAATTAAGACCAGAATTTCTTAAATAATCATCTGAGTAGTGTTTAGCAATTGTATACGGTTTTAAATCGCCAGCAGAATCGAAAGCTTCTCTTCTTGAATCATAAGTTGAAACCATTACATAGTGCTTAATGTCCGCCTCTTTACTTGCTTCAATAGTTTTAACAGCACCGTCTAAATCAACTATAATTGTCTTATCATCGCCTGTACTGCCACCTGAACCTACTGAGAAAATAACTTTATCGTAATTGTCGAAGAGTTGAGTTAAATCTTTAACAGTGGCTTTTTCAACATCTACCAACGTTGCATCGACATCTTGGTCCTTTAATTCTTTCACTTGTTCCTCTTTACGAACACCTGCAGTAAAATCAATATTATCTGATTTTAATTGTTGTACTAATCTTGAACCTACGCCACCATTAGCACCGATTAATAAAATACTCATTCTTAACGTCCTCCCTTTTTAAAATCGTAATTGATGTTTACCACTCATTTTCAAAAAGTAAACCCAATAAAAATACGATTGACATCACTACCGCAATAAATTATATTAATATATGAACAAATATTCATATAAAGAGGTGCTTCAAGGTGAATGACATTGATCAAAATAAACATACCGATGTAGATACTTTAAGCAAAGTCACTGAGATATTCAAAGCTTTAAGCGATCTCAACCGTTTACGTATTATGGAATTATTAGAATTTGGAGAAGCAAGTGTAGGACACATTTCACATACATTGAATATGTCTCAATCAAATGTGTCACATCAACTAAAGTTATTGAAAAGTACACACTTGGTTAAATCAAAGCGACAAGGTCAATCTATGATATATTCTTTAGACGACAAGCACGTATCTACATTACTCAAACAAGCCATTCATCATGCTAGTCATCCAAATGAAGGTGGAAGTTAATATGACAAATCACAATCATCAACATCATAGTCACAATCATGCACATGGTCATGTCCATACAAATAATAAGAAAGTACTTTTAATCTCTTTCTTTATTATAGGATTATTTATGTTAGTAGAAATCATCGGTGGATTTATTGCCAATAGCTTGGCCTTACTCTCTGATGGATTTCACATGTTAAGTGACACCATCTCACTTGGCGTAGCACTTATCGCATTTATATATGCGGAAAAGAATGCTACACAAACTAAAACCTATGGCTATAAACGCTTTGAAGTGCTCGCTGCTTTATTCAATGGCGTAACTTTATTTATAATCAGTCTTATGATTATTATCGAAGCTATTCGTAGATTTTTCGCCCCTCCAGAGGTGCAATCTCAAGAGATGTTTATTATAAGCTTAATTGGCTTAATCGTTAATATTGTAGTTGCAGCGTTAATGTTTAGAGGCGGTGATACATCTCATAATTTAAATATGCGTGGCGCCTTTATCCATGTATTAGGTGATCTCTTTGGTTCAATTGGTGCAATCGTAGCAGCATTATTAATTTGGGCGTTTAACTTTACTCTTGCTGACCCTATCGCTAGTATTCTGGTGTCACTAATTATTTTAAAAAGTGCTTACGGTATAGCAAAATCTTCACTAAATATTTTAATGGAAGGTACACCTAGTGATGTAGACCTAGAAGCAGTGATATCTACAATCACTAAAGACGAACGCATTCAAAATGTACATGATTATCATGTTTGGACTATATCAAATGATATGAATGCACTCAGTTGTCACGCAGTTGTTTCAGAGCAATTAACAGTTAAAGAATGTGAAAATCTTTTAGAAACCATTGAACATGATTTATTGCATCAAAATGTTCAACACATGACAATACAACTTGAAACACCTAAACATAAACATGATGATTCAACATTATGTTCAGGTATTCATGAACACATACACACTCATACACATGCCAGTAGTCATTAAAAATATCCTCAAGGGCAAGACACTTCCAATGTCTCATCCTTGAGGATATTCAATTATTTACATAAAGTTTTTAAAAATAAAGTCTCTTGCTGGTACTTGTTTTTCAGCAAAACCTTCTATAAATTCTTCTTCATCATAGTCTAGTTTTACACGTTCAACAGAAATGCCTTGTTCATTAATTGTAACAATACCATATACAGTATGAGCTCCGTTATTTAATCCCACTGCACCTGGATTAAAGTAAATTGTAGATTTATCATCAAATAAATGTAAACGATGATTGTGGCCAAATAATATTAAATCCGCGTCTTTATCTTCAAAAAGCTTAGAAATCTCTTGCTCATCATCACTAGCCATCGGTGCGAAAGGTTGCCCTTCAATTCCTACTTCTAATTTTTCATTAGGAATTTCATAATGAATAAATAAAACCTTTTTACCTTTAATAGTCTTCTCAATGTATCGTGGTAATTGATTTAATTCATCATAATATGATTCATCGAGGTGGCTTTCTATCCATTGATGATGCTCATAAAATTTGCCTTTAAGATCTTCAGGATATTGTGTGTTATTAACTAGTGTCATGATTGCTTCATCATGGTTACCGGCAATCATTTCCATATCATCACGATCAAATACAGTATCTAAAACTTTGTTTGTCTCGTGTCCAATACCTATATTGTCGCCAAGATTATAAATTTTATCGATATCTTCTCTACTATCAATATCATCTAACACCTTTTCTAATGCATCATAATTACCATGGATATCAGTAATAACTGCAAATTTCATGATGATATCTCCTTTCAATGTGAATTTACTAGCATATTTTAACACTTCAATACCCTTTTATGTTAGATATTAATTTAAAAAAAATAAGATTTTTGATATTGTATTTATATTACGTTAAAGGAGTGCTTAAAATTTGTTTAGATATTATAAATCGGCATTTAAAAATGCTAAACCGCAACTACTCAAAGCTTTATTATTCGCTTTAATTAGTTTTGCAGTTTGTTTTATTGTTTATCGATTTGCATCAGCATTTATAGCTCAATTTTCTACTCAGATGCAAATGTTACAACAATTCGGACAATCCGTTTCATTAACAATGTACATCCCTATTATTATTATTTATCTTATTTTAGCTTTACTATTTATTTTCCTTGGATATCAACTATTAGCAGGTGCTATTAATGTTATCCAAAAGGCTATGAAGCACGAAAAAATTAAATTTAGTGATTTATTTTTTGCCTTTAAAAAAGGCCGTTATGCAACATCTTTATTATTAGCATTGATCTCAGTTGTTGCTATTATGATTATGTTTATCATTGCATACTTACTAAAATTATTGTACAATGTCACTTTTATTCAATTGTATGCGTGGATACAACAATCAGTAAGTAATGTGGATAATTCAATTGCTATTTTAATTATTTCTCAAATTGTAATTATTTTACTAATGGGATTCATTACTTCAATCGTTTATTGGTTCTTCTTAATCTTCATGATTAATTACACAGTTGCATTTGCAGAAAATCCACATCGAAAAGCAATGAGTAATGTTAAAGAAGGATTTAATGGAATTAAGAATGGTAAGAAAACTTGGTTAAAATTCTTTATTGGTATTTTATTACTTAACCTAGTTGTTCTTATTACAGGTCAACCATTAATTACCCTATTTAGTTATTTAACTAGTCATATGTCACAATCAGTTGCTCAAATTCTTGCATACGTTGTGCTTATTTTAATCATTCTAATTAGAATTGTTATTTACTTTATCATTCTTATGGGTATCATTTATTACTTCATCACACGTGGTGATAAAATTGATAAACCTGGTAAGAAAGCTCGCAAAGGTAAGAAGAATGACAAAGATTCATTAGCTACATCTAAAGACGATAACAAAGGTAAAACATCTAACTTAAAAGAAAAAGTTCAAGATAAAGTGAACGACAATGACTCTAAAGGTGATAATCTTAAAGATAAAGCTGAAAATCAATTTAGCAATCAAAAAGATAACGCTTCTAGTAAGGGTCAAGATTTAAAAGACAAAGCTTCTGAAAAGGTGTCTGACAATAAAAACGACATTACAGATAGAGCTAAAGACACTTTTGACAAGAAATAATAGTTATTAAATAAACTCGCAAGTAACCTATTATCGTTACTTGCGAGTTTTTAATGTTTATATATTTATTTGTCTAATAATCGTGATTTTAAGTATTTAGCTGCCCCATCTTCTTCATTTGTTTCCTCAGTCACTTCATCTGTGATATCTTTAATTTCTTGTCGTGCATTTTTCATTGCAACTGTATAATGCCCAAAGTCGAACATCGCACGATCATTATCACTATCTCCAATGACTAATGTTTCCTCTTGCTGAATACCAAAGTGTTCAATCATTTCTTTAATCCCCGTACCCTTATCGGTATTATACGCCATTGTTTCTGCATTATAACGAGACGAGTTAGAAACACTTATACTTAGCAAAACTTTATTCTGAATAAGTTCATCTCTGAATGTGGTAATTTTATCAAGATTTGGATTAAACAAATAGATTTTAGAATAATCTAAGTCCGGCAACTCGTCACGCCAATCAATTTTATCTTTCATAGCGTCTAGTCTTGAAGTCCATTCACTATGACTTACATTATTGGGTGGCGTTTCACCAGTAATCATGTCACGCATCCATTGATAATCTTCTTTTAAAACGATACGTTGTGCTCCAAAAGGAAATACTTCATAGTAGATATGTTGTTGTTGAGCTAATTTAACAATTTTTTTAACTTGTTCTAAAGATAAACTGTGTTTAAACAAATTTTGATCCTCGATTTCACCAGTAGTACCATTAGAACTAATAATTCCATCAACTTTAAAACCTTCAGGTACGAGTTGATGTATCTCAGAATATGAACGACCTGTGGCTAGAAATACCTTAAAACCCTTTTCACGTAATTCATCTACCACTTCCTTGGTATAGTTAGATGCTTTATTATTTTCATGTAAAATTGTTCCATCCATATCTAGGAATATTGCTTTAACGTTATTCATATTATCCTCCACTCGTTACTTTAATTACTTAAATAAATTGTGTCACTGTTTGATATAAAGTGCAACGACTTTAACTTTAATAAAGCGTTGATATCATACATATAGCTAAGAAACCTTTGCCTTTTGTAGAATTAACGAAGATGCATTTCAATTTAAAATACATCATTGATATTATAAGCTACTGCGACGCTATTTTTCGGAATATTCTGTTAAAAATGTTTTTAAAAAAACCAGCAAGGTTTCCCTTAACTGGTTTTAAAAACTAGTTCAATTATTCAACTGTAACTGATTTAGCTAAGTTACGTGGTTTATCAACGTCTAAGTCTCTGTGCAATGCAGCATAATAAGAAATTAATTGCATAGTAACAACAGAAACTAATGGTGTTAATAACTCATGTACATGAGGGATAACATACGTATCACCATCTTTATCTAAGCCTTCCATTGAAATGATACAAGGATTAGCACCACGAGCTACAACTTCTTTAATATTACCACGGATAGATAAGTTAACATTCTCTTGAGTTGCTAAACCGATAACTGGCGTACCCTCTTCGATAAGTGCAATTGTACCGTGTTTCAATTCACCACCAGCAAATCCTTCAGCCTGAATATAAGAGATTTCTTTGAGTTTTAATGCACCTTCTAAACTTACATTATAATCAATTGTACGTCCTATAAAGAATGCATTACGAGTTGTTTCTAAGAAATTAGTAGCAATTTCTTCCATTACTGGTGCATCATCAACGATAGTTTCAATAGCAGTTGTTACTTTAGCTAATTCTCTTAATAAGTCGATATCAGCTTCACGACCGTGATTTTTAGCTACGATTTGTGAAAGTATTGATAATACTGCAATTTGAGCTGTATATGCTTTTGTAGATGCTACAGCAATCTCAGGACCTGCATGTAAGAGTAATGTATGATCCGCTTCACGAGATAACGTTGAACCAGCAACATTAGTAATAGTTAATGATTTATGACCTAATTTTTTCGTTTCAACTAGTACGGCACGACTGTCTGCTGTTTCACCTGATTGTGAAATATAGATGAATAATGGTTTTTCAGATAATAAAGGCATATTGTAAACAAATTCTGAAGCAACATGTACTTCTGTTGGTACTCCTGCCCATTTTTCGATGAACTCTTTCCCTACTAAACCGGCATGATAACTTGTACCTGCTGCAATGATGTAAATACGATCTGCATCTGCGACATCTTTGATAATGTCTTTATCAATTTTCAAGTTACCCTCTTCATCTTGATATTCTTGGATAATGCGACGCATAACTGCTGGTTGTTCATGAATTTCTTTCAACATATAGTGATCATAAACACCTTTTTCAGCATCTGAAGCATCGATTTCAGCAGTATAAGATTCACGCTCTTGAACATTACCTTCAGTGTCTTTGATTACCACATCATCGCGTTTAACAATTACGATTTCATGGTCATGAATCTCCTTATATTGGTTAGTAGCTTGTAACATTGCTAATGCATCTGAAGCGATAACATTGAAACCTTCACCCACGCCAACAAGCAATGGAGATTTGTTTTTAGCTACATAAATCGTATCTTTATCTTGCTCATCCAATAAACCTAAAGCATATGAACCATTTAATAAAGTCACAACTTTAGTAAAGGCCTCTTCTGTTGAAAGTCCTTCATTTGAAAAGTGTTCGATTAACTGAACAATCACTTCTGTATCAGTTTCAGAAAGGAATTTAATATCTGATAGGTACTCAGCTTTCAACTCCTCATAGTTTTCAATCACACCATTATGTACTAATGTGAAACGACCTGTTGCTGATTGATGAGGATGAGAGTTTTCATAGTTTGGTACACCATGAGTTGCCCAACGTGTATGACCAATACCTACTGTTCCATCTTGATCACTGTTATCTGCGACTTTACGTAGTTCAGCAATTCTACCTTTTTCTTTAAATACTTTAGTTCCTTGGTCATTAACTACAGCAACACCTGCTGAATCATAACCACGATATTCTAATTTTTCTAAACCTTTTAAAAGTAATTCCTTAGCATTGTCGTATCCAATATAACCAACAATTCCACACATAATCTATTTCCTCCAAAATGAGGGATAGCAAGAGCAATATGATTTGTTATTTTAATTTATATTAATAACCTTCTACCATATCAATGATGTCATACGAGGACATTAAGAAATAAGCGTGTGTAATTGATCATTTTAACACGCTACTCTACGCTTCCCTTAGTAGTATTTTATTTCGGCGATCTTATTAACTTTGTCCACTAAGTTGCCCTAGTGTTTTACTTAATAAGCTAACGAATGAGCCACATCCGGGATAGCATCCGCCGATCTATTCGATCACTATCCTCCTCGTCTACAAAAGCTATATTATTCTCTATAAAAGTTCTCATAATTAACTTTTAATTTTCAACAATAATATAGTCATTTGCACAGGCGCTATAACTATTTATTTACTTTCTTTCCTCCTTTCCATTAATCATTATTGTACACTGACGATGATTTATTTTGCAAATGATTTAACAATACTTCCTAAAATAAGTTAAAAAACTTATTTTTTAACCTTTGAAAAAACTTATTAATATAAACTAATTCAAAGTTCTACTATATATAATAGTTAGACTTAATCTTGTCACAAATATCATGACAAACTCAATTTTTGTTTATATTGAGAGAAACTAACTACAAGATTTAAACTAAATATAGTCACATACTAATTAAAAAAGAGGTGTAGAGATGTCACAAACTCAAGAGAAAAAAGGAGTCGGTCGTAAAGTCCAAGCGTTTGGATCATTCTTAAGCAGTATGATTATGCCTAACATTGGTGCATTTATCGCATGGGGTTTTATTGCCGCAATCTTCATTGATAATGGTTGGTTCCCTAACAAAGATTTATCTCAATTAGCTGGACCGATGATTACGTACTTAATTCCATTACTCATCGCATTTAGCGGTGGGCGTTTAATTCATGGTTTACGTGGTGGTATTATTGCAGCTACAGCAACTATGGGGGTTATTGTAGCTTTACCTGAAACACCAATGTTACTTGGTGCCATGATTATGGGGCCACTTGTTGGTTGGTTAATGAAAAAAGTAGACCAATTCGTGCAACCTAGAACACCACAAGGTTTTGAAATGTTATTCAATAACTTTTCTGCAGGTATCTTAGGTTTTATTATGACAATTATTGGTTTTGAAATTTTAGCTCCAATCATGAAATTCATCATGCACATCTTGTCTGTTGCTGTTGAATTCTTAGTTCACCTTCATTTACTACCTATAGTAAGTATTATTGTTGAACCAGCTAAAATTTTATTCTTAAATAACGCGATTAACCATGGTGTATTTACACCACTTGGTACCGACCAAGCAGCTCATGCTGGTCAATCTATCTTATTTACTATTGAATCTAACCCTGGACCTGGTCTAGGTATTTTATTGGCCTATATGATTTTCGGAAAAGGAACTGCTAAAGCAACTTCATATGGTGCAGGTATTATCCACTTCCTAGGTGGTATTCATGAAATTTACTTCCCATATGTTTTAATGCGTCCATTACTATTTATTGCAGTTATTTTAGGTGGTATGACGGGCGTTGCAACTTATCAAGCTACTGGCTTCGGTTTCAAAAGTCCAGCGTCCCCAGGTTCATTTATCGTTTACTGCTTAAACGCACCTAGAGGCGAATTCTTACACATGTTACTTGGTGTAGTACTTGCTACATTAGTATCATTTGTCATCGCAGCACTTATTATGAAATTCACTAAAGAACCTAAACAAGATTTAGAATCTGCTACAGCTCAAATGGAAGCGACGAAAGGTAAAAAATCTAACGTTTCATCTAAACTAACGCATTCTGATAAAGAAGCAACTCGTTCAAATGCACAGAATGCGAGCGCAGCTGGAACAACAGGTGTTACTATGTCTTCTACAGAAAATGAGAAAGAAAATGATGAAGATAATACTGAACAACTTTTAGATAATTACAATACTGAGAATGTTGATGCACACGATTATAGCGGTGTAAATCATGTTATATTCGCATGTGATGCGGGTATGGGTTCAAGTGCTATGGGTGCAAGTATGCTACGTAATAAATTTAAGAAAGCTGGTATTACTGACGTCAATGTGACTAATACAGCTATTAATCAATTACCTCATGATGCACAACTTGTAATCACGCAAAAAACACTAACAGATCGTGCCATTAAACAAGTTCCAAATGCTATTCATATTTCAGTGGATAACTTCTTAAATTCACCAAGATATGAAGAGTTATTAAATAATTTAAAGCACGAAGATTAACTTAATTATTTTCAAAAATGGAGGATACCGCCATGTTACTGAGTACACGTGAAAAAGAGATTATTGAAATATTAATCAAGTATCACGGCCAATATGTCACTATATACGACATCGCTCAACAACTAGCGGTGTCCTCTCGTACTATTCATAGAGAGTTAAAACAAATTGAATCGTACTTAAGTACATTTTCAATACAATTAGAGCGAGCCAATAAAAAGGGTATACGATTGTCTGGAGAAGCTAACAATATTAGACGATTGAAGGAAGCAGTTACAACTCAACAAACATTAGATTTATCAATTGAAGAACAAAAAGTAATCATTCTTTATGCTCTTATACAAACTAAACACGCAATAAAACAATTTAGTTTAGCACACGAAATTGGTGTTTCAATTCAAGCTCTAGCTAAACTTTTAGATGATTTAGAAGAAGAATTATTATCTTATCAACTGTCACTTTCAAGAAAACGTGGCGAAGGTGTCTACTTAAATGGTCCTGAGTCTAAAAAAAGAGAATTTCTTAGTCAACTTATGGTAAATAACTTAAATAGTACAAGCGTTTATTCTGTAATTGAAAATCACTTTGTTTACCAATCTTTGAATCATTCTCAACAATCTCTCGTAGATTTAGATCGAATATTTAAAATTGAACGTATATTGATGGACTATTTAGGTCAACTGCCCTATACCCTAACAGAATCTAGTTATTTAACTTTGACGATTCACATTGTGTTAAGTATTACACGTATGCAAAATGGTGAATACGTCTCACTAAATAAAGATATATATGAAACAGTTAAAGATACCTTCGAGCATGAAGTTGCAACAGAAATTGCTAAACGTCTTGAAGAAATATATAACGTTGAGTTTAACCAAGCTGAAATCACTTTTATAACAATTCATTTGCGTGGTGCTAAACGTAAAGGTACAAAGGATTCTAATTCTGAGGAAGATAATAGTAGTAAAAAGATTCGTCAATTTGTTAATACAGTTACACGAATATCGGGACAACATTTTAAAGATAAGGAAAACTTAATCGAGGGGTTAACATTGCATATCAATCCTGCAATTAATCGTTTGAAATCTAACATTGAAACCTACAATCCTTTAACTGAAATGATTAAATTTAAATATCCTCGTCTTTTTGAAACGATTCATAAAGCATTGCATATGGTGTGGTCTGATTTAATTTTTCCTGAAAGTGAGATTGCTTTTATAGTGCTTCATTTTGGTGGATCCATCAAAAATCAAGGAAATCGCTTTTTAAATATCCTAGTCGTATGTAGTAGTGGCATTGGAACAAGTCGTTTATTAGCCAATCGTCTTGAGCAAGTCTTTAGTGAAATTGAAAGAATTACTCAAGCTTCTGTAAGCGACTTGAATGTATTAGATTTAAATAACTACGACGGAATTATTTCGACTGTAAATTTAGATATCGAAGCCCCATTTCTAATTGTTAATCCATTATTACCAGAACATGAAGTGTCTTATGTAGCTTCTTTTCTAAGTACGAATTCAAATCAAACTCTTCTAGCTGAAAATGATAACTCAAATACCTTTACAAATCCTGAAGAAATAATTCAAGATATGCGCATAGGTTTAGAGGTATTAGATTCAGTGAAAATAGAATATAAATTAGTAGATAATTGGAAGCAATATTTAGAAACTTACTTATTAAATGAAAATATAATTGAGGACAGGCAATCATTCGCTGATTTACTGCAATCAAAGTTTGAACAAAATCCTAATTGGGTGTTACATCCTTATCCGGTAGCAATCCCACATTTAAAAGATAACATGTTCAAAAAACCTTCCATACTTATTACTATTTTGGAAGAACCGATACAATTGCAACGTAATCAAAATGATTTAAATTCAGTTCATTATTTGATAAGTATGTTTATTCCAGATAATCAAAAAATGGCTCAATTCGTAAGTGCCCTCTCAGAGGCGTTAAGCGAGCATTTGAATGACATCGAAGAATTTATGCAAAATCCATATGAATTTAAAACTATTTTAAGAAGCAAATTATTAAATCAAATAAAAAATCAATTACAATAGGAGTGTTTTAAATGAGTGAATTATTTAGTAATGACAATATCTTTTTAAATGTATCAGCATCTGATCAAAATGATGCAATCGAAAAAGCAGGACAAGTTTTAGTTGATAGTGGTGCTGTAACACCAAACTATATCGAAGCTATGAAAGACCGTGAAAACGTAGTATCAACTTTCATGGGTAATGCATTAGCAATTCCTCACGGCACTGAAGAAGCTAAAGGTAATGTGATTCGTTCAGGTTTAAGCTTATTACAAATTCCTGAAGGTGTTGACTGGAATGGCGAAGAAGTAAAAGTCGTAGTTGGCATTGCAGGTAAAGATGGCGATCATTTAGATTTACTCTCTAAAATTGCAATTACTTTTAGTGAAGAAGAAAATGTTGATCGCATCGTAAATGCTACATCTGCAGATGAAATTAAACAAGTATTCGAGGAGGCTGACGCATAATGAAAGCAGTTCATTTTGGTGCCGGCAATATCGGCAGAGGTTTTATCGGATATATATTAGCTGACAATAACATTAAAGTTACCTTTGCAGATGTAAATGAAGATATAATTAATGCACTGGATAGTGAACATCAATACGATGTTATTTTAGCTGATGAAGCTAAAACAACAACTCGAGTGAATAATGTAGATGCTATTAATTCAGCTAAACCCTCAGATCAACTTAAAGAAGCAATACTTGAAGCAGATTTAATCACAACGGCTGTTGGAGTAAATATTTTACCAATTATTGCTAAATCATTTGCTCCATATTTAAAAGAAAAGAAAAATCATGTAAATATTGTTGCTTGTGAAAATGCAATTATGGCCACAGATACTTTGAAAAAAGCCATTCTGGATATTACTGGGCCATTAGCTGACAATATCCATTTTGCAAATTCAGCAGTGGATAGAATTGTGCCATTACAAAAAAATGAAAATATATTAGACGTCATGGTAGAACCTTTCTTTGAATGGGTTATCGAAAAAGATGCTTGGTACGGTGAAGAATTAGAACATATTAAATATGTAGATGACTTAACACCATATATAGAAAGAAAATTGCTAACAGTTAATACAGGACATGCATTTTTAGCTTACGCTGGTCATTTTGAAAATAAAGCTACTATTTTAGATTCTATCGAAGATAAACAAATAGAAGCAGGCCTTCGCCAAGCTCTTAGTGAAACGAGTCAATATATCACAGATCAATTTGATTTCTCTAAAAATGAACAAAAGCAATACGTTGAGAAAATTATTGATCGTTTCAACAATCCTAACCTATCTGATGAAGTTACACGAGTTGGTCGAGGAACAATACGTAAAATAGGTCCTAAAGATCGTATTATTAAACCATTAACTTATTTATATAATAAAGGTTTAGAACGTGAAGGTTTAGTTAAAGCAGCTGCTCTTCTTCTTGCATACGATGACAATGCTGATCAAGAAACAGTAGAAAAAAATAATTATATTAAAGAACATGGTGCTAAGGCCTTCTTAAAAACATATGCCAAAGTTGACGATCAATTAGCTGATGAAATTGTTAAAGAACTAGAATTATTACAGAAAAAGTAAATGATATAAAAAACACCTTCGAAAGAAGAAAGATTCTTTCGAAGGTGTTTTAATTTATTAATAAGGAATATAAGAATAACTTATTCGTTACGCATTATCTAATCCCATTTTATCTTGAACAACATCTGCAATCTCTTGAGCAAAACGTTGAGCGTCTTCATTAGTGGCTGCTTCCACCATAACTCTTACTAAAGGTTCTGTACCTGAAGGGCGAACTAAAATTCTACCTTCCCCATTCATTTCAGTTTCAACTTTAGTCATCACTTCTTGTACATGAATATTCTCTTCTACTCGATATTTATCAGTTACTTTAACATTGATAAGAGATTGAGGATATTTTTTCATTTGTGATGCTAATTCACTTAGTGATTTACCACTCATTTTAATTACAGAAGCAAGTTGAACACCTGTAAGTAATCCATCACCCGTTGTATTATAATCCATCATCACAATATGACCAGATTGCTCGCCACCAAGATTATAGTTACCTCTTCTCATTTCTTCGACAACGTAACGATCTCCTACTTTTGTTTTGTTAGATTGAATACCTTCATTTTCTAATGCTTTATAAAAACCGAGATTACTCATAACTGTTGAGACAATCATATCATTATTTAATTCATGGTTTTTATGCATTTCCTGACCAATTATAAACATGATTTGGTCTCCATCAACAATTTGACCATTTTCATCTACAGCAATAATTCTATCTCCATCGCCATCAAAGGCTAAACCAAAATCACTTTCAGTCTCTAAGACAGTTTCCGCTAATTTCTCAGGATGTGTAGAACCACATTGTTCATTAATGTTATATCCATCCGGATTACATCCAATTGTTTCAGTATCAGCTTCTAAATCACCAAATAAGAACGGTGCTAGTGATGATGTAGAACCATTAGCACCATCTAAAGCAATTTTAAGTCCTTCAAAATTAACATCTACAGTTGATTTTAAATAGCTTAGATATTTTTGAGCACCTTCAAAATAATCTGAGTAATGTACAATGTCTTCACCGATAGGACGTGGTAATTCAGGATTATCTTGATCTAACAATTCTTCGATTTCATTTTCTTGATCATCAGATAATTTAAAACCATCTGAACCAAAGAATTTTATGCCGTTATCTGCAACTGGGTTGTGAGAAGCTGAAATCATAACACCTAAAGCAGCTTCCATTTCTTTAGTTAAATAAGCTACACCTGGTGTTGAAATAATACCTAAACGCATGACTTCAGCGCCAATAGAGATAAGACCTGCGATTAAGGCTGATTCAAGCATTTCACCTGAAACACGCGTATCTCTACCCACTAGTACTTTTGGATGCTTCTCCCCTTTATTATGTGCTAAAACATATCCACCATATCTACCCAATTTAAAAGCTAATTCAGGTGTAAGCTCTTGGTTGGCAATGCCTCGAACACCATCAGTACCAAAATATTTTCCCATTTTTAAACTCTCCTTTATATCTAACAATTATTTAACGTTTATATATGCTTTCGTTTCCTTAGGACTTACTTTTGTAACATTGTCTGGCAAGTCAAATTTTACTGTTTTCTCAGTTGATTCTGATACGCCATCTAAATCAACTTCAGCTGTTACTTCATTGATGCTTTGTAAATCGTCTCTACTACCGTAAATCTCAACTTCTTTATCGTTTAATTTGATATTATCTAATTCTCTATCATTATCTAGTTTACCCGTTGATTTAGTACGAACTTTTACTTTTTTACTATAAGGTTCAACTGCAACTTTTAAATCTACTTCACTAGGATTAATTGAGACATTTAATTTATTTAATTCTTTATCAAATGCATTGACTTCAGCTACATCATTTGTATCTTTTGAAATTTTACTAGCCTTTTTAAATGTAGCTTTTAAATAAGCAATTTTTTTAAGCTGTTGCTCCCCACCTGTCACTTTAACAGTTTCAGGAGAAATGCTTTGTTTACTTACTTTATACTTTGCATCAATATCACTTTGACTTACATCAGGTTGAACATGCATTTTTTTAGTAATCTTTTTCTCTAGATGAACATCTGCGCTTTTAGGTTTTACACTGTAGCTTACATCGTCATCTATACCTTTAACCTGAAATTTCTTGTGATACTCTCCAGCTTTTTTATCGGATAAATCAATTGTTACTTTAAGGTCTTCTGGATTTTCAATTTTAATTAACTTTGATTGGGGGTCTGATAAATTAACATCGACATTATCAGGCGCTTTCGTAACATGTAAATCTTTATTATTGTAAATTACATCTACAGGTACATCCTGAATTGTTTTAGTGGATTTCTGTGATATATCGTCTGTATTAAACACATTTCCAAATACATTATTAACTGATAAAAAGAAAAATATAGCTAGGATTAACGCTACAAATCTTAATCCCCACTTACTTTCTAACATTTTAATTCACACCTTTCTTTTGAAAGTGTGCGCCAAACCAATGTTCAGCAAGTAATTCTTCGAAAACTTCATTAGATATATCTCTTCTAAGTTTACCATCAAAAGTTACAGATATATCTCCAGTTTCTTCTGAAACTACAACTGTAAAAGCATCAGATACCTCTGAAATCCCAACTGCTGCTCTATGTCTTGTTCCTAAACTTTTAGATATTTTAACACTGTCTGATAAAGGTAAATAACTCGCTGCTACAGCTATTTTACTACCTTGAATAATCATCGCACCATCATGTAATGGTGTGTTTGGAATAAAGACGTTTGTCAATAACTCTTGAGAAATATCTGAGTTCATTGGAATACCAGTTTCTATGTAGTCTTGTAATCCTGTTTCTTTTTCAAAAACAATAAGTGCACCTATTCGTCTTTTAGCCATATACTGAACAGCTTTAGAAACAGATTGTATTAATTTCTCTTCATCACGACTATAAGTGTTGGTATAACGTTTTAAAAAGCTACCTCTACCTAATTGTTCTAATGCACGTCGTATTTCAGGTTGGAAAATAACAATTAGTGCAAGTACTCCCCACTGAATAACGATATCAAATAATTTAGAGGTTGCTGTTAAATTAAGCATCTTACTGACTTGTTGGCCGATAACAATTACGACAATCCCTTTTAGTAATTGAATCGCTTTAGTGCCTTTAAAAACTGTTATGAGAAGATAAAGTACATACCAAACAATCAGTAAATCAAGTACACTAGTAATAATTTTTAATGTACTAAGATTTTGAAAAAAGTTGGAAAAATCCATAACATCTCCTCCGGGTAATATTTTTCCATATTAATTATTATACCAATCATTGTTAATAGTGTCATATGAACAAAGACTAAAAAATAAAAAAACTTACACAGTATATACCATGTAAGTCGTGCTTTCACAATTTTATTTATAGAAGTGTTTCACCAAAGAAAGTACCTAATAGCGCAACAGCTTGTTCAGCAGTATGATTCGAATTGTCAATAAGAGGATTAACCTCAACTATATCCATTGAAGTAACTAATTTTGATTCATTTAACAATTCGAGTGCAAAGTGACTTTCCCTATAGCTCAAACCACCCATTACTCTTGTACCCGTTCCAGGAGTTTCAGCGGGATCTAAAGCATCAACGTCTAGTGAGAAATGAAGGCCATCTATATTTCTAGATTTTAGATACTCAAGAGATCTTTCAATCACCTCTTGTATTCCGAACCGGTCGATATCCGCCATAGTAAAAGTTTTAATATTCTTATCCTTTATGTATTTCCTTTCACCTTCATCTAAATCCCTCATACCAATTAATACGATATTTTCAGGTTTAACTTTAGGCGTAAAATCATTTATATTGACAAGTTCATCTGGTCCATCACCTGCTAATATTCTTAAAGGCATACCGTGAACATTACCAGAAGGAGATTCTTCAGGTACATTTAAGTCACCATGAGCATCGTACCAAATGACACCTAGATTTTCGTAATGTTGACTAATACCTGAAATCGAACCAACAGCTATTGAATGATCGCCACCAAGTGTAAGTGGAAAGTTTCCTTTCTCTACTATTTCTGATGTAGCTTTGCTAAGATTTTCAGAAACAGTTACTATTTCATCATAGTTCCTTAACCCTTCTTGATCAGAGTTAAATTTCTCTACATCTAATGTTGGTACTTCTATATTACCTTTATCTATAACATCAAGTCCCATTTTTTTAAGACGTGACAATAATCCTGCATAACGAATTGCATCTGGTCCTAAGTTTACACCAAGTTTCTTTTGACCGAATGTGGAAGGTTCACCAATAATTTCAATACGTTGATTCATGACAATACCCCTTTCATTTACATAGATTCAGAATAATGTATACGCTTGCATTTTTCAAGAAGTATTGTAGTTATATTTATTTAAATCAAATAATAAAAAAACACCCTCAATAATGAAGGTGTTTAAAAGTGAGCCATAGAGGATTCGAACCTCTGACCCTCTGATTAAAAGTCAGATGCTCTACCAACTGAGCTAATGGCTCTAATGGCTGGGCTAGCTGGATTCGAACCAGCGCGTGACGGAGTCAAAGTCCGTTGCCTTACCGCTTGGCTATAGCCCAATGAGATGGTGGAGGGGGGCAGATTCGAACTGCCGAACCCGAAGGAGCGGATTTACAGTCCGCCGCGTTTAGCCACTTCGCTACCCCTCCGGCATATTCACTTAAGAATGGTGGAGAATGACGGGTTCGAACCGCCGACCCTCTGCTTGTAAGGCAGATGC
>ERZ1023423.20-NODE-20-length-85482-cov-60.761001_pt1 | contig 85482 bp, 79 predicted proteins | sample MGYA00380513_ERZ1023423 | MGnify/ENA primary metagenome ERZ1023423 (study PRJEB33173, sample SAMEA4830333) | metagenome | study: EMG produced TPA metagenomics assembly of the PRJEB25223 data set...
TACGTTTATTGGAATTAACGTTGACATATTGTCATTCAGTTTTCAATGTTCATTTAACACTTACAATACATTATTGTATCGAAATCAACTTAAACTGTCAAGAATTAAATTCATTAATTTATTTCTTGTTTGTAGTTGATTAATTCAACAAATAATATCTTATAATGTTTCGCAAGAAAGTTCAATAGTCAAAATTACACTTTATTAACATTAACTTAAAGTTTTTTACTTCAAGTTTTCAATTAATTAATCTGTTTTTGACGACTTTTATATAATATCAAGTTAGCTCAATAACGTCAATTACTTTCAAAGAGTTTTTAAGTTTAAAATTACTTTATCTGTGAATAAGTTTCTTGATTAAGAATAATTAGATTTAATAGTGTAATTCGCTCTTAAGATCATCATCTAACTAGAGATATCCTAATATATAGGAAAACTTACAAATTTGCACCTAATTAATTCATAAAAAATAAGGTAGCAACCTTTAAAGGCTACTACCTTAATCTTTTAAGCTTTTAATTATTTTCGTTTTCTTTACATTCCTTACATACTCCGTATATTTCCATTCGATGATGAGTGATATCAAAATCTGTAACATGTTGAGCTAAATGTTCAACCTCATCAAGTTGAGGATAATGGAAGTCTACGATTTTACCACATTTTTCGCAAATAACGTGATAGTGATTATGTGTATTAAAATCAAATCGACTTGATGCGTCACCATACGTTAATTCTTTTACTATACCAATATCTTTGAATACTCTTAGATTATTGTAGATAGTTGCAACACTTATATTAGGAAAATCAGGTGAAAGTGCTTGGTAAATCTCATCCGCTGTAGGATGTGAATGTGAAGAAATGAGATAACGTATAATTGCTTGTCTTTGAGGCGTAATACGTATTCCTGCTTTTCTTAAAGACGCAATTGATTCTTCAAGTTCATGTTCAATTGACTCTAAATCCGCACTCATTGAATTCACCATCTTTCTAGTTAATAATAATTATTACTTAATATTAATATAACTGTTGAAGATTATAAATGTCAATAAGTACATGATGTTTTCAACTAATACCCTTTATTTGGATCTACTTCATTCTCAATTACGCTGTTCTTATTGAGAAAATGAGTTAAGTTCTTTTCAAATATTGCAGTTACATCACGATTTATATTTTTATCATTACCAGTAATATGTGCAGTAATCGTAACATTATCTAAATCATATAGCGGGTTATCACTTGATAGAGGTTCATTTTCAAAGACATCTAAATATGCATGTCTAATCAAATGATTTCGTAAAACTTCTATAATAAGTTCTTCTTTCACAATCGTACCTCTACCTATATTTATAAATAATGCTTCGTCTTTCATTTCCTCAAAATGGTGTTTTTTAAGTAGATGTATAGTTTCTTGGGTTTCTGGGAGTGAATTAACTATCACATCACCTTCCGCTAATACATCATCCATTTCTTCTATAGTATAAGTATTATCAAAGTAATCTTTCATATGTCCTGATTTACTTACACCGATAACTTTCATTCCAAATGCTTGAGCTAAATATGCAGTCTTTTGGGCAATTGCGCCAGTACCTAAAAATAGAAGTGTTTTACCGTTAACTCTCTCACCCGTTAGCTTTGAGTCATACTTATGTGCACGTTGATTTTCATAAGATGTTCTCATTTTCTTATAATCATCTAATATAAACGTCATTATAAATTCTGATAGTTGTTTTGCTTGGACACCTCTGCCATTTGTTAAAATAATGCCCCTATCATTAATATAATCTAGTGGGAGATTATTGACTCCAGTAGCATACCATGCAATCCATTTTAAGTTTTTACACTCTTCTAAAAATGCTTGATCTATATCGCCATCATAACCAATTAAAATATCTAGTGATTCTCTATCTTCAGTTGGAATAAATTGAGCTTTTTTATAAAATTTGAATTCCTGTTCAGGAAATTGTTTTATCAACTGTTCCTCTAAATCTTTTAATCTTCTTAGACTTACGATTTTCAATATACTCACTCCAAGATATTTTTTAATTCTTCTATTTGAGTTTTAACTTTAACTTTTTCAATTACGTCAATAATATACCCATTTTCATCGATTACAAATGTAGTTCTAACGATCCCCATACTCTCTTTACCAAAAGATTTTTTTAATTGATATACCCCCGCTTCATCAGCAAGTTTATAATCTTCATCTACAAGTAAGTCAAAGTTGAGTTGATGTTTTTCAATAAAGTTTTGATGTTTCTTTTTAGAATCTCCACTAATTCCATAAACATCTACATCTAAATCATTAAATTCAGATAAGTTATCTCTAAAGTCGCATGCTTCAGTTGTGCAAGTTGGTGTATTGTCTCTAGGATAAAAATATAATATTGCCTTACGCCCTTTTAATGTCTCATTTGTAACTACTGCTCCGTCTTGATTCTCCAATGAAAATGATGGAAACTTTTCGCCTTTGGTTAACATATGCTCACCCATTTCTTAATAATGTTGATTTTATGATACGATATTAAATGAAAATATTAAATTAAAAGAGGTTGATAGATATGAATTTTACTGAAAGCGAACGTCTTCAGAAACTCTCTAATGAATATATACTAGGTGGCGTTAATTCACCTTCTCGTTCATATAAAGCTGTAGGTGGTGGTGCACCTGTAATGATGAAGGAAGGTCATGGAGCTTATTTATATGATGTAGATGGTAATAAATTCATCGATTACTTACAGGCGTATGGTCCTATAATTACCGGACATGCGCATCCACATATTACAGAGGCAATTCAAGATCAAGCTGCCAAAGGAGTGTTATATGGTACTCCTACTGAACTTGAAATTGATTTTGCTAAGAAGTTAAGAGATGCCATTCCTTCATTAGAAAAGATCCGTTTTGTTAATTCAGGTACAGAAGCTGTTATGACAACAATTAGAGTGGCACGTGCCTATACTAAAAGAAATAAAATTATTAAATTTGCAGGATCTTATCATGGACATTCTGATTTAGTTTTAGTTGCTGCAGGGAGTGGCCCTTCACAATTAGGTTCTCCAGATTCTGCTGGGGTGCCTCAAAGTGTGGCACAAGAAGTGATTACTGTACCATTTAATGATATTGATTCATATAGAGAAGCAATTGATTATTGGGGCGATGAAATCGCAGGCGTACTCGTCGAACCCATTGTAGGTAACTTTGGTATGGTTATGCCTCAACCTGGATTTTTAGAAGAAGTTAATAAAATCTCACATGATAACGGAACTTTAGTCATTTATGATGAAGTTATTACAGCTTTCCGTTTTCATTATGGGGCAGCACAAGATTTATTAGGAGTAAAACCAGACTTAACTGCTTTTGGTAAAATAGTTGGCGGTGGTTTACCAATCGGTGGCTATGGTGGTCGACAAGACATCATGGAACATGTCGCTCCATTAGGTCCAGCATATCAAGCTGGTACAATGGCAGGTAATCCATTATCAATGAGAGCAGGAATTGCTTTACTAGAAGTTTTAGAACAAGATGGTGTTTATGAAAAGTTAGACAAATTAGGAAAACGTCTTGAGGATGGATTACTTAAGTTAATCGATAAACACAACATTACTGCTACGATAAATAGAATATATGGCTCTATGACGTTATATTTCACGGATGAAAAAATTACTCACTATGAACAAGTAGAAAATTCTGATGGCGAAGCTTTCGCGAAGTTCTTCAAGTTAATGTTAAATCAAGGTATCAATTTAGCACCATCTAAATTTGAAGCATGGTTCCTAACTACTGAGCATACCGAAGAAGATATTGATAAAACTATAGAAGCTGCTGACTATGCATTTAGCCAAATGAAAAATAATTAAGACTTAACCCCCTACCATTATAGGTGGGGGTATTTTTATTAGAAAAAGATTAACCAGCTAATAGGCAAATCTTTTTATGTATAAGCTTGAAAAATTTAGCGTCTCGGTGTATAACAATAATGAATGAGAGTATGTATTAATATATTTAAATCATAAATCAAAGGAGCGTTATATTTGAGACTAGGAGCTCGGATTTTCAAGACTGGTATAGCAATTATATTAGCTATGTCTATCGCTTCTTTACTTCCAGATAATATCGGCTTAAAGGCACTTGCTGGTGTCAGTGCTGTCGTAGCGATGCAACCAAGCGTTTATCGTTCAATTAAAACAGTATCTGAACAAGCGATTGGTAATATTATAGGTGCTCTACTCGCCGTTACTATGGTAACTATTTTTAGTGATAACTTCATAATAATGGGCGTAACGGTTATTTTGTTAATTGCGATTTTGTTTAAATTTAACCTAGCTCATGTTGCTACATTAGCAAGTGTGACGGCTTTAATCATTATGGGTCAACATACAGGTTCCTTCTATGTAGCAGCATTCTTCAGATTCGCTCTTGTTATGATAGGTGTTTTAAGTTCCTCAATAGTCAATTTAATCTTCTTACCTCCTAAATTTGAAACCAAAATCTATTATAATTCTGTAAATATTTCTTCAGATATTTTTGTATGGTTCAAACTTGTGCTTAATGATACTTCAGAATTTCATAATATTAAGCAGGATGGTGATCAACTTAATTCACGTATCAATAAATTAGAGCAAATCTACAATTATTATCATGAAGAGAAACCTTTGACTAAAAAACATATTTATCAGCAGAATAGAAAGAAGATATTATTTAAAGAAGTAGTAGGAACGACAAGACAGGCTTACGAAGTACTCAACCGTATGTCACGTTACCAAAATGACTTACATCAACTTAATAATCAACTATTATTACAAATTAAATTAGAACTTGATTCGTTAGTAGCAGTTCATGAACAAATCTATAAGAGCCTTTCTAAAAAAGCGAGATACGATGTTACAAAACTTGATTACGAAGTAGACAACCCACTAAAGAAAAACTTGATGGACGCATTTCAACAAGAGTTAATTCAAAATCCTTACCAAACGCAATACTCTTATGCAAATGTAATGCAAATTATAGCTGCTATTGAGGAATATAGATATCACTTAGAACATCTCGATAGAATTCGATTAAGCTTCTTTAAATATCATAATTCAGATTCAGACATCGACATTTCTGATGAGGACTTTGATTTGTAACTAAAAATGCACCACCTTTACTCACATTAATTATAGTAAAGGTGGTGCTTTATCATTTTTAAGATATTTAATTATTATTGATTCAAGCAGTTTATAAATTTTGAATACTATATAAATGTTCGTACGCACCTTGTTTCTGGATCAACTCTTGATGTGTACCTGTTTCAACAATCTGACCATTTTCCATAACCACTATTTTATCTGCATGCGTAATTGTAGACAGCCTATGAGCTACAATTAAAGTTGTTCTATCTTTACTTAATACATCCAACGCCTCTTGTATAATAGCTTCACTTTCTAAATCTAACGCACTGGTTGCTTCATCTAAAATAAGTATCGGTGGATTATTTAAGAATATACGTGCAATTGAAAGACGTTGCTTCTGTCCTCCAGAAAGTTTCACGCCTCGCTCTCCGACTTCAGTGTCATAGCCTTCAGGTAAATTCATAATAAAGTCATGCGCGTTTGCCATCTTGGCCGCTTCAACTATCTCGTCATCCGTTGCATCAGGTCTACCTAATAAAATATTTTCTTTCACAGTGTCTGAAAATAAAATATTATCTTGTTGAACGAGACCAATTTGATTTCTTAAACTACCTGTTAAGAAATCTTTCACATTATTGCCATCAACTAAAATTTCACCTGACGTAACGTCATAAAATCGTGGAATTAAACTAATTAAAGTTGATTTTCCACCACCACTCATACCAACAAAAGCTACAGTTTCGCCCTTATTAATTGTTAAATTAATATCATGCAAAACTTCTAATTCATTATCATTATATTTAAAGCTGACATTCTTCAAATCGATTTGCCCTTTTTTAATTTCAATAGGTTGCGCACCGATACCATTCTTAATGTCATAATCTTCATCCATAAGTTGGAAAACTCTGTCCATTGAAGCAAAGCTTTGGGTTAAAGTAGTAAATGAAGAAACAAGTCTTCTTAAAGGTCCAAATAATTGTTCTAAGTACCCTACAAATGCTGCAAGTGTACCTACAGTAATAGCACCATTAATAACTAAGTATGCGCCAACGCCTATTACAATAATTGGCCCTAAGTCTGTTACAGTGTTTATTGCTGCAAATGAATAGGCATTCCAACGTGTATGTTGAAAGGCGCGCTTTAAAAAATGACTATTACGGTGATCAAAATTTTGAGCTTCATTATCTTCTATTGCGAAACTTTTAATCACTGACATACCTTGAACTCGTTCATGCAAGAAACCTTGAACTTCAGCAAGTGCTTGAGAACGTACACGTGTCAATTGTCTCAATCTTCCGAAGAAGAAATAAACCGTTAAAATATAGAATGGGAAAATGAAAATAGCTGCAATAGTTAATTTAACATCTAAAAAGAACATAATAGATAAAGCGATGATAATAGTAACGCAGTCTAACCAAATATTCATTAACCCTGTAAGTATAAAGTCTTTTGTTTGTTCTACGTCATTAATAACGCGAGAAATCACCTGTCCAACTTGGTTATTTGCGTAGAAACGTGCACTTAAAGCTTGTAAATGATTATATAGTTGTTTACGGATATCATATAAAATTTTGTTACTTGTCCATTGAGCTAAATATTGTCTGATATATTCAATGGGCGGACGTACTATTACAAATATAAATAGAGCAATGCCAATTGCGATTGCAAGATGACTAAACTTTTCACTATTTGATAGTGAGTGGTTATTAATTACTCCATCTATAGCGTATTTAATCAATAGCGGTATTAACATAGGTATACCAAATTTAATAATACCCACGATAATAGTTGCAATAATACGATATCTATATGGTTTGACGAATTTTAAATATCGTTTAATCATGCGCTTTTACCCCCCGTGATAAACGCAATTTATTTTTTAAAAAATGAACAGAGGTTGAATACATTTCATTCGCTTACTTTATACTCATAAGCACTGTCATGATAATGTTTCAACCTCTGATATTAAAATACAATACGAGACTTCAATATAATGTTGTAAATCTTAAAGATGTTAAACTCATTGAACTACAAGATTGCAATACATTTAAATCATGATTCTTATAATCATTCGACACTTTTAATAATATAAAGCAAAGAATCATGTATTACATCTTTTTTGCTTAATAATCTCTAATCTTTTTATAACGCTCTTTCCACACTTTAATAAAATCTGGAGCGAACGGTCCTTTCTTCTGCTCAATCCATTGCTGTAAGATGTCGACATTTCTTCTCAAAATAACGTCAATATCATGAGGATAGTTCATTTGGTTCATATGTAGTTCATACTCATCTTCATCGAGTAAGTGATACTTACCATTAGGATAAACTTTAATATCTAAATCATAATCGATATATTTTAGCGCTTCTTCATCGGACACGAAAGGTGATGATAAATTACAGTAATAATAAATCCCATCTTCTCTAAACATACAAATAACATTAAACCAATACTCCGAATGAAAATAGACAATAGCTGGTTCTCTTGTAATCCATGTGCGTCCGTCACTTTCAGTTACTAACGTATGATCATTCCCACCTATAATCACATGGTCAGTCCCTTTTAGAATTGTCGTTTCAGACCAAACACGATGTATATTGCCATCATGTTTATAACTTTGAATTTTAATCGTTTCTCCTTCTTTAGGTATGGACTCTTTAACCATACTCCACACCACCTTTATTATTTTTAGCCATTTAGATTATATCATACTTTGATACACTTGCTTAATAAATAAAGGCACTATATTAACCGCTGTATTAAGCTCTTATCCAACAATAAAACGGTATATTTTGTCCATTGATACAGGAAATGTATGATTATCCCTGTTATCTAAATTAAACCAAATCATGTTTGAGGGGAGTTCATTCTCCGAGAGATTTATAGATGTAGGTACACTATAAACTTTAATATTCCAAGTCATATGGGTAAACTGATGACGTAATTCAAAGATGGGCTCTTCTAAAGTTTCGACTTTAACTCCTAATTCTTGAGTTAATAAATTATCAGCTACACTTGCTTCCCTCATAGGAAATTGCCACATTCCGTTCAACAATTTTTCTTGTCGTTTTTCAAGTAGATATTGTCCATTATTATTTCTAATAAGAAATACTTTTTGATTGATAGTTTTCTTTTTAATATTTTTAGTTTTAATTGGAAGATCTTCAGTCGTCCCTTCATGAAAAGCCTCACAATTATCTTGCACTGGGCAAAATAAACATAAAGGAGATTTCGGTGTACAAATGAGTGCACCTAATTCCATCATAGCTTGATTAAATGTCCCTGAATCTTCTTGAACATATGGATTTAACTCTTCCTCAAACGCTTTACGTGTCGATTGTAATTTCGTATCACGATAATCATTGTTCAATCGAGACCATACTCGGAAGACATTACCATCAACAGTTGCTAAAGGTTGGTTAAACGCTATACTCATCACTGCTGCTTGCGTATAAGGACCCACGCCTTTTAATTTTTTGAAAAGATCTGGATCAGACGGGACTTCTCCACCATATTGAGATTCAACTTCTTTAACAGCTGTATGAAAATTACGAGCTCGACTATAATAACCTAGGCCTTCCCAATATTTAAGCACTTCGTCCTCATGTGCTTCGCTTAAAGCTGCTATTGTAGGAAATCGATTAACAAACCTATGATAATAGTCAATAACCGTGTTAACTTGTGTCTGTTGCAACATTACTTCACTAAGCCATATGTAATATGGATTAGTTGTTTCTCGCCAAGGCATTTCACGCTGATTTTTGTTAAACCACTCCACAATTCTCTTTTTAAAAGATTCCTCTTGATACATGCCATTTGTCCTTTCTACTTTTTCGATTGTGATGCATCTCAAATAAATCTCCACTTTCAAAAGATTCGTCAATTGAAGTAAGTTGATTTTGTTATAGCGACTTTTAGATTATAATATATATTAAATAAAGATGAAAAGAGTGAGCATTTATGGATACAGCCACACATATAGTTATGGGTGTAGGTCTCACTGCATTAGCAACACAAGATCCCGTCATGGCAGGTTCATTTGCAGCAACTGCAACCACCCTTGTTGCTGGTTCATTAATACCTGACGGTGATACTGTTTTAAAACTAAAAGATAATGCGACCTATATTTCTCATCATAGAGGAATTACCCATTCCATACCTTTCACTATTTTATGGCCAATTTTGATAACCTTTTTAATATTCGTTATTTTTAACAACACTAATCCACTACATGTTTGGCTATGGGCTCAACTTGCAGTATTTTTACATGTGTTTGTGGATATATTTAATTCTTACGGTACCCAAGCACTTAGACCCATAACCAATAAGTGGATTCAGTTAAGTGTCATTAGTACATTTGACCCTATTATTTTCACTCTTTTATGTATTGGTGTATTACTTTGGGTTTTAGGCATACATCCGTATTTCGCATTCTTCCCTATCGTAGCAATACTAGTGATTTATTATGTAATACGTTTTATGATGCAATCATCTATTAAAAAAGAAGCGTTAACTCAAATTGAAAATTCTCATAATCCTGTAAAAGTGTTTGTAGCTCCGACAATGAAATTTCATGTTTGGCGTGTGGCAATTCAAACCGATAAACATGATTATGTTGGAACTGCTCGGTGGAAAGATGTAGAATTTACTGATAAGGTAAAACGTCAAGCTATGACGCCTGATTCGTTACTTTGGAAGGTTAAAGGTAATAAAGATATATTTACTTTTTTAAATTTTTCATCCATTTATCGTTGGCAAACCACACCTTTAGAAGATGGTACAACAGAAATTCGATTAATGGATTTAAGATACCTTAATAATGGACGTTATTCATTTGTTGCAATTGCACATTTAACTCACGACAATGAAATCGACCACTCTTACATCGGTTGGGTATTTAGCGAAGACAAACTACAACGCAAACTATTTTCACAATAACATATAAAGAAACCAAGGCACCCCTTTCTCCAATTAATGATAAGGGGTGCCTTGGTCTTTATCTAACTATATATCAATAACTAAATACAGTGCTATTCATTTTTACCAATCATTTCATTATCTTCATTAGCATTTTCATTATTGTTAAATACACCATCATGTTCTAATTTCTTGCCATTATCATCACTCAGATGTGTTAAATCATTTTCAAGGTGAGTGTCATTTAAACTATCATATTTATCAAAAGCGATATAGCGAACTAATGCATAGTTAATCACACACATTAATGCTAAAAAGAGAATAAAGTAAATATGATATGGAATGTTATTCATACTTACTGCACCGAATATAATAGACTGTGCACTACCATGAACAAGATAATAAACGGGATTTAACATTAAAATATGATCTACTATCGATAAGTGCGTTTTAGGAATGAATAAAATTGGAACTATAAAGAAACAAATCGCACTCATTATAAAATAAATTGTGTCGAAACGTTTGAGTATAAATTTCAATAAACCAAAAGTAACAGCAATAACACCGATAAATATACTAGTCATAATCAAATAATAAATTAGCGACAATAAAAATGTCTCAAAGTTAATTGGCTTCAAGAACGCAATAATTAAACCAAGAATAAACATGTCTACGAATGCCAATAGTGCAATTACTATAGTAGGCGTTACTGATGAAATATGGAATGATTTCATTACCATATAATCTTTTCTATAAAACTTATAACTTAAGTATACAGAAAGTACAATGTGACCAAATACAATTAACGATGTCACTCTAAATAACCATCTTCCTTGAGCGATATCCGTATTATGATTTATATCGAAAATGCCCTCTAAACCTAATACTAAGATAATCCCTATTACAAGGCTCATAGCAAACCATTTCCAAATTTTCTTCAACCTACGAACACAATAAGTGATAAGATGTGGCAAGTTTTTAAAGTATAGTATTATATTATCTATCATTTTCACACCTACAATTCAATATATATCCATTTGTCATCTTTCATATCAGCAATAAAATAGCCACTACCTGATTTCGTAATCCAAACATCTTTTTTAATGTTAAATTTTTTCTTTAAGTCAGTTTTATGTTCCATTGGAATTACAAAGCCTGTTAACGTATCATTGTCTCCAAAAATCATATTTAGTGGTTGTTGTGTAATAGGAACTACATAACGATTATCTTTTTCTGGGACCAATGTTTTAGTCACTTTGTTATGCTTTTGATGTAAATGACTATTGAAGTATTCATAATATGTACTATAGTTTGTTTTAATGTATGGCATTAACGTTTTAAAACTATGCGATTCATATAAACCTGCAGGATTAAAATTGAATAATTCATTTTTGCCTACTGTATATATTTTATGATCCATTTCTACTCTATATTTTTTACTATTTTCACCAGTAATCGTAGCCACGCCATATTTAGGTAGAGTCGAATCTTGTGTACCACTCAATGTGGTTGAACCATCTAAAGCAATACCGTAAGTGAGTTTATCTTCATATGGATCTTTATTTTGATTTTGAATTGAAGCTTGAGTGTAATTTTCAGAAACATGAACCCTTCCTAAATCATTGAAAAGCAATATGCCCATTAACGTAAGTCCGATTAAGAAACTTGCAAACAGAGTTAATATTCTCACTAAAAATACTGGTGGTTTAGCGTGATTATAGCGCTCTATTCTCTTAAAGTTATAAGTCATCTCAGGCATACGCGTACGACTCTTTTTCCAATCTAAATCAAAATTTTCCAGTTGCGATTTTGAATCTAAACTTTTGCGGTCTTTTTCATGTTCTTTAAAAATAGGTAAAACTTGATTAAGTGAGCCTTCCTTTCTAATTTGCCCGTGAGAAACCCACGTAATATAGTTAGTCGTTTCGCTAATTTTATCAATATCGTTATCTATTAAAACGAGTGTACTATTATTCTTTATGTAATCATCTGATAATTCAATCGCTCTTTTGAAAAACACATCATCTAAATGCGAGAGTACATGACTCAATATAATAATTTTGTTTTGACAAGAACGAGCGATACTGAGAAGTAATTGCGCATATTCAGCTTCTGTTAGATTAGAAATACTATTTTCACCTTGCTCAGCTAAATGAGCCCAGTGGATAATTTGTTCAGCCTTATGACTACTCGCTTTGTAGGGAAATAGTTGCACCATCTCGTCAACATATTCTTGTACAGATTGGTGTGCTACTTTCCGGTCTTCCATATCACCGTAAAACAGATTCTCTGTTCGGGAAACCTTACCTTTATCAGGCTTAACCGTTCCACTTAAGATTCTGCCTATTAGCGTTTTAGAAGAACCCGGCTCACCAATTATTCCTAATGATTCACCTTGATATATATGTAAAGAAATATTATTTAAATTAATATCTTCTGCACCATAACCAAAAGGTAGGTACCATTTCTTTGCTCGTTTATTCCTATAATAATGCGTTACTTTTAGTAACCTTAATACAATTGAACTTCCCATTGATTATACATCCTTCTAAATTTTTAATAATGCTAATGGTAGACCTTCTTCTGGTTCGCTACTTTTTATTCTGAAGCCCCAAGCAAAGACGCCTTTTAATCTCTCTACTTTAAAGTATTGTTCGCTGCCATCGTTCAATTTGTAAATTTTTCCAATTTCAACTTTATTACGATCAACCAGATAGCTTTCTGCAATGATGACTTTACTTTGGTACACATCGTATTCATTCATAATTCCATTCATTTCAGCTTTACGCATTTTCTCTTTGTATGTTTGAATTTCATGTCTTAATTCTTGTTCAGACATCTCACTCAATTTCTTCTGTACCATCTGTTATACCACTTTCTTCTAATTTTGATTTAATTTTATCATACTTATAACCTTTTCTCATAAGCGCTTCAATGGTTTTCATCATTAATTTTTGACCATCATATTTTTTACAATTTTTATTATAGACTTTCTCTAAATCACGTTGCAATAAATTATCTAAGGTCTCGTCATCTTGCGAAAAATTCAATTCATTCATCGTCGCTTGAATCGTCTCAAGGGTAAAACCTTTTTGCATTAAGGCTTGGGAAACCTTTTGTTTTACTTTAACCACAGGACCTTTTTTCGTTTTCATGACTTTGTTCCCCACTTTTATTACATCTTCAAGTGGTTGTTGTTCTTCATATAAAGCCGTATAATGATCGATAATCTTTGGCTCAATACCCAATTGATATAATTTCTGTTTATATATTTCAGGCCCTTTATCTGACGTTCGAATCATCGTATTTTTTAAACTTTCTGCATAATCTTCATGATCAATAAATTTTTCTCTATAACAATATTCTATTACCTGTTCGATTGCATTTTGTGAAACATCATTTTTTTCCAAATATTGACGTACTTCTTTTTCCGTGCGTTTTTTAAATGATAAATACTGAATCGCCATATTTACTCCACGACGATAGTGGTCATATTTTTGAATTTGTTCCATATCTTGAGGCTCTAACATTTGATCTTTCTTCAAATTGAATTTCACAAGCGTATCTATATCAATCCCCATTTCGAACTCTCCATCGAGATAAAGATTGAATCGCTCTTTATTCTTCTTTTGAACCTCAAGCTTCGTTATCTTTGGCATATCTCATCCCACCTTTTTCTGAAAATGGACACTATATCAATTAATATTATTATGGCACATTTGTTCCGAATTAAAAAATAAGATAACCATTCACAATAAACCTTTTGAAAATACAAAAAAGCGTCTACTTTCAACTTTTGAATGATGAAAGTAGACAACTTTATAAAAGATTAATTGCTTAATTGTGACATTGCTTCTTTATATTGCTCATCAGTAATAAAATCTTGTTGCTTCATTTTTTCCAAATTAGCTTTTACACGGTTCGTATAATTAGATGACATATTATTAACATCATACACACTCGGTGCATTGACTTTACTAGCTAATATAGCACTTTGCAATACAGTAATCTGTTGCATGCTTTGATTGTTTTTATTAACAGTTGTTCCAAAATAATGATTTGCAGCACCTTCAAGTGTATATTGGTCATCACCATAATAAATATTATTAACATAAAAACTTAAAATCTCATTTTTGTTATACTGCTGTTCAACCTTGTGGGCTACAAATAACTCTTTAATTTTTCTAGTGAAAGAGCGTTCATTATCATAATAATAATTTTTTACTACTTGTTGAGTAATCGTGCTACCTCCTTGTACATCACGATCACTAATTGTTGAAAACAATGCACGTGTAGTTCCTTTTAAATCAAATCCATGATGTTTATAAAAACGTTCATCTTCCATTGAAATAAAGGCACCTTTAACATAATTAGGCATGTTATCTGCAGAAACGAAATTACTTTTATTTTCAATTGATTTTAAATCATCCACGTTAGCTCTTGAAGATAAGACATACATTGCTCCCATGAATATTGCTACGAGTACAATGACTATAATTAGTATTTTCAATAAAATCTTATTACTTTTTTTCTTTTTCGGAGGTTTACCTACTGGTTGGTAATACGTATTATAATGAGGTCTACGTGATTCAGAACGTTGCTCATTATAAGAATCCGCATATTTTTCAGTTCTTTTCATGCGTTTACTCCTTTTCTCAAACTCACCCTCTTAAAGTGAGTGTACCAGTAGTTGTATGGTTTAGCTATAGCTTACATTAAAAATCAGTCCCGAGGTGTAGCAAGTTCTAAACAACATGGCATATCTATTTCTAAGACTTTTTTTAATTAAAAAAGCTATCGATAAAGAATGACTTTACCGATAGCTCATATAAAATCTTATACGATATTTATAAGAATAAGAATTAAGCTTCTAATTGTTTAACAATTTCTCTATTGAAATCATCTAAATCGTCAGGTGTACGACTTGTGACAATATTGTTATCAACTACAACTGATTCATCAACCACTTGAGCACCTGCGTTAGATAAGTCTTTACGTACATTTAAGACTCCAGTTAATGTACGACCATTTAAATCATCAGTATCAATTAATACTAATGGACCATGGCAAATTGCAAATGTTGGAACAACATTTTTAGTGAAGTATTTAGCAAATGTGCCGTAACGTCCTTCTGCATCTCCGCGTAAATGGTCAGGTGAGAAACCACCAGGGATTAATAATGCATCATAATCTTCAGGTTTAGCATCAGCAATACTTACTTGAACTGTAGCTTTCTCGCCATGTTTTCCTACAACTTCATGATTTGCAGTATCTCCAACAATTTCAGTTTCAAATCCTGCATTTTCTATAGCTTCTTTTGGACTAGTTAATTCAATATCTTCAAATTCATCTGCAAGAATGATTGCTACTTTTTTAGTCATAATTAATAATCACCTTTCTCTAATTAATTCTAGTGATTATATAGACAAGATCACTCAAGTTTAAACATTAAATTAGGATGCTAACTTATATTTAGAGGCTTCTTCATCTGAAAATGAGGTAAAAAAAGCAAGTGTTGATTGCTCATCATAATCAAACACTTGCTAAATCCAACTCAATAATTAAATATGAGGCTTATTTTGAAACTTGTTTTACCTTCTCTTCTAATTGATCTAACAGACCAATCCACTCATCTATATCCTCTACACGTACTTCATCAGGGTTTACATGGTCAATGTCCTCAATAAATTTATTTAAACGTGTCTTAATTTGATCAATTGTTTGTTGTTCACTCATTAAAAATAAGCGCTCCTTTGTATAGATTTTTTTATGATAATCATATCCTAACATGAATTTGACAAAAAGCGATATAATCTTAATAATGTTTACTGTACTTTTTACATAATAAACAAAGTAGATGGAAAGTTTATATTTAGGAGTAATTATTAATGTTGATGACAAACAAAAAACCTATTTCTATCCAAAACGACCCATGGGAAGCTTACAATGATATTATAGATCATGGAAAGTTAACACTTAGTAACATCGAATTTACCACTACTAACCTTTGTAATATGCGTTGTAGCCATTGTGCAGTTGGTTATACACTTCAAACTAAAGATCCAGACCCCCTTCCAATGGATGTAATTTATCGTAGGCTTGATGAAATACCAAATTTAAGAACGATGTCTATTACTGGTGGAGAGCCAATGTTCTCTAAGAAATCAATTAAAAATGTGGTTAAACCTTTACTTAAATATGCATTTGATCGTGGAATTTATGTTCAAATGAATTCTAATTTAACATTACCTCAAGATAGATATCTTGAAATAGCTGAATATATCGATGTCATGCATATTTCTCATAACTGGGGTACAATTCAAGAATTTACTGATGTAGGCTTTGGGGCTATGAAGAAGCAACCACCATTAAAAGCTAAACTTAAATTATATGAACAAATGCTTGATAACTCTCGCACTTTATCTGAACAAGGAATGTTTGTTTCTGCTGAAACGATGCTTAATCAAAGTACGCTACCTTACTTAGACAAAATTCATAATGAAATCGTAAATGATATGAAATGTAGCCGTCATGAGGTTCATCCGATGTATCCTGCTGATTTTGCCAGTCAACTCAATGTACTTTCGTTAAAAGAAATGAAAGATGCTATTAACCACTTGCTTGATATTCGAGATGAAGATATATGGATGCTATTTGGAACTTTACCTATTTATCCATGTATCAATGATGAAAATGATCAAAAATTATTGCAAAGACTAAGAGATGCTAAAAACGTGACAATGAGAAACGATCCAGACGGCCGTAGTAGATTAAACGTTAACGTTTTTACTGGTAATGTAATTGTTACTGATTTCGGTGATGAAAACGGTACAATTTCAAATATACAGAAAGATAAATTAACAGACGTATTTGACCAGTGGTTAGATTCAGAATTAGCAAAATCACTCAACTGCCATTGTCCTGAATATCAATGCCTTGGGCCTAACGTATTAGTAAAAAATATGTATTATCCTAAAACCGACTTCAAACAAAAAGAAAAAGAAATGCATGCGCGTCACATTTTTTCTTAATAAATTCACATTATAGATGCTAAAAGCCAAAAGAAGATGAGTTCATCTTCTTTTGGCTTTATTAATATTATTTTTCAATATGTCTGACTTCAGATAAATATTCGATTGTTTTCTTACTTTCAGTGCGACGTTCTTTGCGTCTCTCTACGCGTTGTGGAGCACTTTCGTGGAACCATTTTTCTACATCTGTTTCAGGATATACGCCTGGTACATCTGTAGGTTTACCATCTTCATCAAGTGCAACAAATGTTAAAAAGCTTAATGCTGCTAAATGGCGCTCATTATTAAAAACATCATCAATGATGATTTGTACACAAATTTCCATAGAGCTTGTGCCAGCATAAGAAACCATTGCTTCATAAGACAAAATATCTCCAGTTTTGATAGGTCTCAAGAAGTCAACAGAATCAGTTGAAGCAGTAACGACTTGCGCTCCAGCATGTTTCATAGCAGTAATGGCAGCAATTTCATCAATATTTGCCATTAATGACCCACCAAACATCGTATGATGATGATTGGTATCTTGTGGAAACACTTGTCTATTTTTAATACATTTCGCTTCCGACATTGCTTTCATTTTACTATTCTCGTTAGACATATTTAATTTCTCCCCATATTGATATACCAGAAATAAGACTACTAGTAATTAATATCTTATTTTTTATATCTAAAACTTGTTAAAATCTACAATAATGTTACTTACTTTGCCCAATTTCCATTTTCAAAAACTAACTCTTTAGTACCATCATGTAAGATACCATAGATCGTTAAATCAGAACTACCTATCATAAAGTCCTCATGTACATTTGAATCGTTAAGACCTGCGGCTAACTTTTCTTCAGTAGACATTTCAGTTCCACCTTTGACGTTGAAACCATATGCAGATCCAATTGCTAAATGACAAGACGCATTTTCATCAAATAACGTGTTATAAAAAATGGTACGGCGATTTGAAATTGGTGAATCATCAGGTACTAATGCAACTTCTCCAAGTCTTCTAGAACCTTCGTCAGTCTCAATTAAGTCTTTGAGCACCGCTTCACCCTTTTCGGCTTTAACATCTATAATTTCACCATCTTTAAACGTTAAAGTGAAACCATCAATAATATTCCCATTATAACTTAATGGTAACTTGTTAGTAACATAACCGTTCACATTATTTCTGTCAGGTGCTGTGAACACTTCTTCTGTAGGAATATTTGCGATAAAAGGTTGGCCGTCACCGTTGACATAACTCGTTGCATCTTCCCATAAATGTCCTTCCGGTAAACCGACTGTGAGGTCTGTACCTTCAGAAATATAATGGAGTGCCTTATAATTTTTCTTTTGTAGTCTTTCGGCATGTACACTTAAAGATTTAACATGTTTGTCCCAATTTTGAATTGGGTCATTGCCATCTACACGTACAATATCAAACACTTCATCAATAAATTTTTCATAAGCTTTTTCTTCATCCATATCTGGGTAAACTCGGCGAGCCCAGTCTTTAGTAGGAAAGGCTGCCACAACCCATGGAAATTGATTCTTCTGACTCGCTTCCATATATGGTTTGAACCCTTTAGAATACTGAGCTTGAAAAGCTTTTAATTTATTGCCATCGATACCATTTAATAAGTCAGGATCTTCCGCGATGAGTGCTAAGTTAGCTGCTCCACGTTCAACATAATCCAGTCTTTCATCAACATCATACTGTTTTAAATCACTATTCTCAAAATACTCTACAGCTTCATGTTCAAATTTAAGTCTCTTCAGTTTTGAGTCTGAATATTTCACACGAACATCAGAGGCACCAGCTTTATAAGCCTCTTCAACTATTAAATGCGTTAAGTCTAACGCTTCAACTGATGAACGAATAAATACAGGTTGATTTTGTTGAACATTCATCCCTACTTTAACGAGTAATTCTGCATATTGTCTTAACTTTTCATTATAGTTATCCATAATGATTCCTCCCCTAATCTTGTCTAAGTTGTCCTAAATGATCTGCAATTGCTGTCACTTCACTTGGTGAAAATGAATCTTTAGACATTACAAATTCATGTATTTCTGTTATTTCTTCATGATTAGAAGACTGGAATTTATCTGGATCAAGTAAACCTTGATTTACAATATTTAATTTCTTTCTGATTTCTGCAATCATTTCTTCATTTGATAATGACACGTGATTCACCTCTTTTGTTCAATATTCTATCAAATTACCACACTTTATTAAACTTTAATAGAATTTGAGGTTAAGTACTTTCTTATTGTTTAAATACTCTTTAAAATGGGGATATAGTTACATAGTTTGGAGGAATATAAATGGTAGACGTAGCATTTGTATGTCTCGGTAATATTTGTCGTTCTCCAATGGCTGAAGCGATCATGAGACAAAGACTACAAGACAGAGGCATTTCAGGTATTACAGTTCACTCAAGAGGAACAGGTCGATGGAATCTCGGTGAACCACCTCACGAAGGTACTCAAGCGATATTGAAAGAACATCATATCCCCTTCGATAATATGATAAGTGAACTATTCGAACCAGATGATGATTTTGACTATATTATAGCAATGGACCAAAGTAACGTGGATAACATAAGACGAATTAATCCTCATATACGCGGACAATTGTTCAAATTGCTAGAATTTAGTAACATGGAAGAGAGTGATGTACCGGATCCATATTACACTAATAATTTTGAAGGTGTATTTGAAATGGTACAATCATCTTGTGACAACTTAATTGACTATATCGTCAAAGATGCAAATTTGAAAGAGGGGTAATCAACTATGGAAAATAAATTAATTCCTGGTATTTTAATCGGTGCTATTATCGGCGGTGCTGCAACATTAGCTGATAAATCAACACGTAATTCTTTAACTCAATCATTTAAAGACGTTAAAGAAGGTAATCGTTCACGCAAACCGTCTAAAATTAATAGCATTAAAGATGAAGTAATGTATTGGAAAGATACGATTGAAGAAATCCGTCGTAACAATCCTGAATTAGAGCGTTCTATTAAAGACGCTAAAGAAACTTTTGTTAATCGTAAAAACCAACGTTTAGGTAAATAATCGGTTAATGATGAAATTTTAAACTAAAACACTGTTAAAGTTAGAGTCTTACTCTACTTTTAACAGTGTTTTTTTATGAATTTTAATAATAAGTACAAGTACTTCAATGAGAAATAAATAATTCTACATATGTAGCTAGAGCATAAATTGCTTCATAGCTATTGTCATTCGATAAATTTTAAGCGAAAATGTTGAATAACAATAATATTTAGCTATAAATGTTAAGAATACTTTTAGTAAAAGTAAAGAAATTTTACATTTATTGTTTGATATCTATAGTAAATTGGGAATATATTTTCATACATTTCTCGAATTTATTAAGCAAAGGAGATAGTTATGTCAAAACAAGAAAAAACAACTTCAAAGTTCCTAAATTCGGCTAAGGAACATGAGGAACATGGGAAAGGAAAAAATGGTGAAAAAGATAAACAGATTAAAGTCGACCGTACATATATTGAACCTCAACAGTTTCAATCAAAATCACCTAAGAAAAAGAATCAAGTATTCTTTCTATCAAGGTTAAATAAACCTGCCAAATACACGAAAGATTCTAATTTCCTCAATTACTTAATTTATAGAATAGGAAAAGATGATGCTTCAGGACTAGCAGCGCAAATGACCTATCACTTCGTGTTGGCAATGTTCCCAATGCTCATTTTCTTACTGACTTTATTGGGACAGTTTATAACGATTAACACTGATCAGATTAATCAAAAGGTCAGCCAGTATGTACCTGACCAAAGTACCGCCGACGTAATCACAAAAATATTTAGTGGTATTTCTGATAGTGCTAATGGTGGCGTCCTATCAATTGGTTTAATCTTAGCCATTTGGTCAGCATCTAATGGAATGTCTGCGATTATTAATTCATTTAATGTCGCTTATGACGTTGAGGATTCTAGAAATGGCTTCGTACTTAAGATTCTAAGTGTGTTATATACACTAGTATTAGGTATTGTGTTCGTAGTGGCCATCGTGCTCATTACATTAGGCCCAGTAATAAGCAAGTTCTTATTTGGACCTTTAGGATTAGATAAACAAGTAGAATGGGTATTTGATTTAGTAAGAATCGTCTTACCTCTAATTATAATAATCATTTTATTCACTGTATTATATTCAGTGGCACCAAATGTGAAAACGAAATTACGCTCTGTACTTCCAGGTGCCCTATTTACATCAATCATTTGGTTAGTCGGTTCATTCTTATTTGGATGGTATATCTCAAACTTCGGTAATTATAATAAAACATACGGAAGTTTAGCTGGTATCATTATTTTATTCTTATGGTTATATATCACAAGCTTTATTATCATTATTGGTGCAGAAATTAATGCTATTATACACCAAAGAACAGTAATCAAAGGCCACACACCTGAAGAAGCAGCTCTTCATCACGATGATAACAACCAAAATCATTATAATGAAGACACAACATATGAATATAATAACAATACACCAGTGAATAAAGATGAAAATTATGACGTTGATAAAAATCCAAATAATGAACAACCTGAAGATCATGAAACATTTAAAGATAAAATTGTTGATAAATTTAAAAAAGATAACGACAATAGTGGTAAAAATTCATAAATAACGTTTTAAAAAAGGCGAAAGTCACAATTATTTAAGTGACTTTCGCCTTTTTCATTGTTAGTTATTGAATCAAATTATGTTGGAAAGCATAAATAACAGCTTGAGTTCTATCTTGAACTTCTAACTTACTCAATATATTACTTACGTGTGTTTTAACAGTTTTAATAGTGATATGAGAGGCGCTAGCAATTTCTTGGTTAGAGTAACCTTTGGCAATTAATAATAAAATTTCCATTTCACGCTCTGTAAGCATTTCATATAACTCAGCACGTTTTTTCATGCGGTTTCTCATTTTTACAAGTACTTCTGGTTCAAAAACAGATTCCCCTTGATATGTTTTACGTACCGCGTCAGCAATGTCACTCGCACTAGTCGTTTTTAAGATATAACTATCTACCCCAGCATCTAATGCTCGATAAACTTCTTTATCCTCGATAAAGCTTGTTAACATTACTACTCTTATGTGAGGTAAATCCTTTTTAATTTCAGTAGTAGCTTCTACACCATCCATATCATCCATAAGTAAATCCATTAAAATTAAATCTGGTTTCAACTCATGGGCTTTTTCGATAGCTTCTTTACCAGAAGCACCTTCTCCAACTACTTCAATATCCTGTTGTGTAGATAGATAGCTTGAAATACCAATTCTAACCATTTCATGGTCATCAACAAACAATACTTTAATCGCCATTTGATTCATCCTCCTTATTCAATGGTGCTTTAACTTCTATTCTCGTACCTGAATCCGGTAACGATACGATATGGAATGTGGCACCAATCTCTAAAGCACGTTCTCTCATATTTTTTAATCCATAACTCTGTTCAAATTTTTCATCTACATTAAAACCTTTACCATTATCTTGAATTCTAAGTAGTAAATAATCTTCTTTATTAAATAATTCAACTGTTACCTTAGAACCATTAGAGTGTCGTAATGTATTAGAAATAGCCTCTTGGGTGATTCTAAACAAATGATCTTCTATCCCTTTTGGTACTTTGAAATCTTGAATTTCATGAACAACTTTCATAGGGACTTTCTTTTGAAGATCAATGACTAAATCTTTAATACCCTCTCCTAATGATTTGTCTTTCAAACCAATAGGTCTTAGATGTAATAATAATGCTCTCATTTCGAGCTGAGAGTCTTGAACCATCTTCTCTAGTACAGGTATTTGTTGGTCTAAAGGTGGTTCTAATTTTGACTCTTTAATCGCTGACAACATCATACTTGCTGCAAATAGTTGCTGACTAACTGAGTCATGTAGTTCTCTTGCTAAACGTTGACGTTCGTCTTCAATAATTTTCTTCACTTTTACATCATTCATATTATAATTTTCATTGGTCATATTCTGCGTTTTCATTCTCAATCGGTGTAATTCTTGATTTAAAGGAACTAAAGTATGGTAAATTTCTAACGTTTCACTGTATAACTCTAGGTTTTGATCATTTATGCCTACTGTTTCACCTTCAATAGACCTTTCAATTTGTGACTTAAGCCAATCATTTTGTTGATTGATTTTATACGCTAACACAGAGCCAACGATAATACATAGTAAGATGATTAATATATTTAGGAATAAAAATACTGGTATTCCAAAAATTTGGGTGTAAAACATCCCTTGAAAATAAATAATATTGACGAACACCTTATCAATGAATAAAAAAGCAGTTAGCATGCTATATACAAGTATTAGCATTGAACCAATTGCTCTCAAGTAGTGATTCATCTATAAATCACCTCAACGTCTCCTATGAACGTTGAAACGTAAACATTGACAGTATAGTTGTCTTCTTTAGTTTTTTCTTCAACTTGAATATGGTTATTTTCAATTTTGTATGATTGTTGTTCTAAATAAGCAGTACCATAGAATGCAGCCGCATGTAGATTAATATTATAGTTTAGTGGAACAATCACTTGGACCTTGCCAAGAATATGACGTACTACAATCGTATTCGTTTCTTTAATATTAGCTGCTTTTGTCATATCAATATGAATATCACCGATGCCATGTTGAATCTGTACATCTTCCCACTTATAAACATAAACTGGTGTACGTTGTTCCCCGAACCACTTTTGTTTAATAAATATAGGTGACGTTACCTCTTCATCAGTTGCAATAACTTTTAATGGCTTAAATTTATAAATTAAGTAACGAATGATAAGTACCACTAAGAAAATAAAAAGAATAATAATTGTGTACTTATTAGACAATAGAGTAAACGCAATAAGCAATGCCCCTATCCAGAAGGACAACAAACCTCTTACTTTATGAAAATAGACATATCCTACATACACGAGCACACATCCTAATAATAAGACGAGAAGAAAGCCAATTTTTTCAAAAAATATATAATAAAAATTGGCGATAATCATTAAAGCTGTAAAAATTATCAACATTTCAGTTGATATATATTTGTGTGTCATGTTTCGCCACCTTTCTATGCTACAGCACTCATATGATAAATTAAGTTACACTCATTTTCTGTAGTGATTTTCTCTTTAGATTGTAAATGTAAATCTGCTTCAATTCTTGCATAATAAGCTTCAATATCATCTAACTTTGTTTTAATTTTTTCAATTTCTACATCATGAATTTCCTCTGCACAATAAATGTCATGATTATTGACGATATCGATATATTTATTTTCCAATGAGAGGGTGAGACTGTCAATTAACTTCTTTAATTGAACTCTTTTCTCACTTAAATAATTGATATAACTCTCGATACTTTTTAATTTTTTATCCAGTATCATTTTGTATTCATCAATACTATTTTTAATTGTTGATTTGAGAAATTGTTGTAAATATAAATCCATATAATTCATAGTACCACCTCGTCATTAATTAAACCTAAGTATAAAACAATTCCGAAACCTAACGTAATAGGCTCCGGAACCATATTGAATTCATACTTTAGTCCGACGAGTGGTAAAGAACTCTCCGCAAGATATTAAATGTATTTTAAATTCCTAGTCATCGATTTTAGTAGTTAATAATGGACCGTCTTTAGTAACAATTACTGTATGCTCAATCTGAGCCACAAAGCTCTTATCTTTAGTTTCAAATGCCCACTCGTTCTTTCCTTCAGTGACAAATGTAGCTCGTGATGAAATGAAAGGTTCTACTGCAATAACAAGACCTTCTTTTAATAGAGTTTTGTCTTTTGGATCATAATAATTCATTACATGACTAGGTGCTTCATGTAACGATTGACCCACACCATGACCAGTTAAGTTTTTAATTACTGTTAAATCGTTTTGACGTGCTGTAGCGTGAACCGCCTTACCAATATTACTTAATTTGGCACCAGGTTTTACTTTCGTCATGGCATTTTCAAAAGCCATTGTTGCTACATCACATACTTTTTGTTTAAGAGGATTATCTGCTTCTCCCACTACAAATGAGATGCCTGTATCAGCATAGTAACCATCTTTTAACGCTGATACATCGATATTGACTAAGTCTCCCTCACGAATAATACGTTTACCGGGAATACCATGGGCTACCTCTTCATTTACACTAATACATGTTTGCCCAGGAAAGTTTTCATCATGAATTGGGGCCGAAATTGCACCATGCTCCTCAAACAAATCTTTAGCAATATTATCTAACTCTCGTGTAGTCACACCAGGTTTAGTTGCTGCTTGCATTGTGTCTCTGACCTTAGCACAAATGTATCCTATTTCTTTTAATGCTTGTAATTCTTCATCAGTTTTAACAATCATTTTATCCCGTTCCTTTTTAAATTTTATTTCATCTTATTATAGCAAATTTTTTTTGATATACTAAACTTGAATGGTACATAATTAGATTTATATGAAATATTTTTAGAGAAAGAGAATTTGTATAAAGTATATGCTTTTCGAATTCCCTTTTCCTACTAAGGGGTCAGATAGCTATGAATGTAAAATGGTATAGACATATAATTGGAGCTAGAACGCTTAAAACAGGACTTGCAACTTTTTTAACATCATTATTTTGTATGTTGCTTCATCTCACTCCAATATTCGCTATTTTAACAGCAATTGTAACTATTGAACCTACAGCAAAGGCATCAATTAAGAAAGGCTATAAACGTTTACCCGCGACAGTTATAGGTGCTTTATTTGCTGTAGTATTCACCTATATATTTGGAGATCAATCACCATTAAGTTATGCACTTGCTGCAACGTTTACCATTTTAGTTTGTACGAAATTCAATTTACAAGTTGGTACTACTGTTGCAGTACTCACTTCAGTAGCAATGATTCCTGGTATTCATGAAGCGTATTATTTTAATTTCTTTTCAAGATTATTAACCGCTCTTATTGGACTTGTCACAGCAGGATTAGTTAACTTTATCATTCTGCCCCCTAAATATTATCAACAACTTGAAGACCAACTATCAATGTCTGAGAAAAAAATGTACGACTTATTTTATAACCGTTGCCAAGAGTTATTATTAGGAAAGTTTAGTTCTGAGAAAAGTAATAGACAACTTTCAAAATTAAACATTATTGCTCAAAAGATTGAGACTTTAACGAGTTATCAAAGAGATGAACTTCATTATCATAAAAATAAAGAAGATGATTGGAAATTACTAAATAAAATAACCAATCGCGCGTATAATAATCGTTTGTTTATCTCTCATCTATCCAATATCATTTATCTACCTAAAAATACTCATATTGCTTTCGCTCCAGAAGAAAAGATGGCGATAATAAATATTAGTAATAGTATTAGTGAAATAATAAGTCATGGAGGTTTTAAACGGCACAAGAAATCAGCTTCGACGTTAAAAACCTCTGTGAAGCGTTTAGAAGAATTTGACCAAAATCAAATGAAGAGCCACCTTATTTATGAGATACTGTTAATTTATAAAATTTTAGATTCTCGCTATGCTAAATAATTAATACAACAGTAAATACCTCAGAATGGTTACTTAATCATAACCGTTCTGAGGTATCTTTATTCTAAACTTTAAAATTATTCTGTTTCACCTTGACCAATTGTCACTGAAGTAACATAACCGTTCTCTACTTTAAATTGTAATTTGATTTTATCGCCATGGTATACATATACACCATCATTAGAATCTGTACTTGAGTGTGGTAAATGATTTAATTCATCATTTGGATAAGCATCTTTCATTTGATCTAAAGACAATGATTGATCTGTTACTTTAAATCTGATACTTGTAGCCGTATCCTCACCTGTTGTTCTAATTTCTTGATCATACACATGCTTGTATTCAATATTATCTTCATTATCTTGTTCAATCTTATAACCATTAAAATTTAACTGCCCATTATCCAAAGCATTAACAAAACTTTTAGTTGCAAGATAAGAAGCATTTTGACCGGCATTACCATTATGTACGTATTCATCTTGATTTAATGATGATTGATGATTATAACTCGATAAGTGATTGTCCCCATTAACCATTTGTTCAGCGTGTGCAACTTGCGAAAGTGAAAAAGCAATCGATGATGCTGCAAGAGTTAAACCCATCATTTTAAAACCTTTCATTTTCTCACTCCTATAAATTGTATAAAGTAAAGTTCTCTTGTACACGCTTAGTATATCAACTATAAAACAATATCAAACCTATATTTCTTATCTTCACACTTCTATCACTTTACTGTCCTAAAATAAAATTTTAAAGACGTTCAAGCAACCTAAGTGTTGAAAATAAAAAAGAGCTAGAGAATAGCTGCTTTAGCTATTATTCTAACTCTAAATTATAATTACAATTATTTAATTCTTGCTGTTCTTAGCTCGGTTAATTAATACTTGTTTAGCTGCTTCTTCTTCAGTATTGTCTAATTCTTTAGGTTCAAATGGAATGCCTTTACGTTCACACGCTTTTTCAAGTAAATAATCTGTCATTTCATGATTTTTAGGTAATACTGGACCGTGTAAATAAGAACCTAAAAGATTTTTGTAATGAATTCCTTCTTTACGATCAGTATCATTATTACCATAACCGTGAGTCACTTGTCCAAGTGTACCAAAGTTATGATATGTTCTACCGCCATGATTTTCAAAACCAACAATGGTTCCAAATGTATCACTTTCAATCACAATATCACCTGTTAAACGGTCAGTTCGTGACTCAGTATAGAAATCAAGAACTCCTAATCCCTCAAGTTCTGTTCCATCAGGAGTAATATACTTCGTTCCTAAGAATTGGTAACCACCACAAATTGTTAGGCCTGGCATGCCATCTTCAATTGCTTCTTTAAGTGAGGTTTTAATTTTACTGAGTTCTTTAGTTGCAAGAGCTTGCTCTCGATCACTTCCGCCACCAATGAAGAATATGTCGCAATTATCGAATGTTACACCATCTGTTTCATTAATTTCTAAAACATTTAATTTGATATTTCTCTTTTTAGCACGTTGTTTTAGTGCGATGATATTCCCAATGTCACTGTATAAATTTAATTTATCAGACATAAAATGATATACCGTTAGTTCATTCATTTACGACTGACCTCCTTCAAATGAGCGATTTAATTGCTCTAGCATCGGCGCTAAAGAAGTATAATTTGGAATAGCTACCGTAAATGATGTATAGTTCATTGTTTTAGCCGTAGCTTTATAGATATCATTCTCAACAATTATAGGAACATCCACTTCAGCAAGTTTTAAACGTAGTTGTAGTTCTTCAGCACGTGTACCAGTAACAATGATAGCTTCAATATCTTGATTGCTTAACTTCTCAAAGTCAGCATCGTAAATCCATGATGTATCACGGCCATCCGCAGCATTATCGTTCAAGCTAATCACATAAACTTTCTTACCTTCAAGCTGTTCACCAACTGATAAGCTAGCATTCATTCCTGCAGGGTTCTTAGCAAGATTTATCATTGCTTCTTTATTCCCTTTAGAAAAATATTGCATACGGCCATTGTCAGAAGTATATGTTTCAAAACCTTTTTGAATTGATTCGTCATTAAGTCCCAATTCTCTTAAAACTGAATATGCCGCTAAAGCGTTAAATGCATTGAAGTCACCCGCAATTTTCATATTAAAAGTAAAATGATTAATCGTCATATTGATAAATGGTGAAACTTCAAAATTTGAAACTTCATATGTAGGTTCTTCACGTTTAAATCCACATTCACAATGATAATGACCAATTTGATTATAATGAATATAATCATACTGTAATAATCGTCCACAATTTGGGCAATATTTACTTTCGTTCATGGTGCTTTGTTCAAATTCATGTGCATGTGCTTTCATACCATAATATACTAGAGAATCACTTGCGATTTTCAATCGACTTACGAATGGATCATCAGCGTTTAATAATAATTTAATACCTTTATTGCTTATTGATTTCGCTATATTATTTACCATAATATCTATTTCGCCAAATCTATCCATTTGGTCTCTGAAAAAGTTTGTAAATACCATCATTGATGGCGTAACCTCTTTAAGAACTCGAGGTATTGAGCCCTCATCAATCTCAATGATAGCAATTTTAGTGTCTTTTGAAATTTGCATAATGAATGCAGACGTAATCCCTGCAGCCATATTTGCACCTTCATTATTATGAATAATTTTAATTTGATTTTCTTTTAAAGTATGCCCTATTAAGTTAGATGTTGTTGTTTTACCATTAGTACCACTAATAAATACGATATCATCAACTTGTTCAGACAATTTTCTTAATATATTTTGATCCACACGTCTTGCGATTTGCCCTGGCAAGTCTGTTCCCTTCTTACCAACAGCTCTGCTTGCCTTACGAGCTAACTTAGCCATGTGAGTTGCAGTCCATTGTCTCATGCGTTTCCTCCTCTTAATTCCACTCGCATAATTATAACATGTAAAGGGTATAACAAAAAAGATTCTCAATTCGAAAAGAATGGCCGTTTTGCAGATTAGAATAATTTTAATCTGTAAATGAGAATGGTTATCTCTATATTAGAATAATTATTATTTACTATTGAGAAAAGGTTTGTTATACTCATATATGTAATTAATTAATTCAATTTTTATAAGAGGTGAATGAGATGTTAAGTAAAGAATTACTTGAAGCATTAAACGAACAAATGAACCACGAATATTTCTCTGCTCATGCTTATATGGCAATGGCAGCTTATTGCGATAAAGAATCTTATGAAGGTTTTGCTAACTTCTACATTGAACAAGCTAAAGAAGAACGATTCCACGCTAAAAAAATCTATGATTATATTAACGATCGCGGTGAACATGCAGTTTTTGATACAATTAAAGCTCCTAAAGTAGAATTCTCATCTATTTTAGAAACATTTAAAGATGGTTTAGAACAAGAAAGAGATGTTACTAAACGTTTCTATAACCTATCTGATTTAGCGCATAAAGATAAAGACTATGCTACAATTTCATTCTTAAATTGGTTCTTAGATGAACAAGTTGAAGAAGAATCAACATTCGAAACACACATTGATTACTTAACTCGTATCGGTGACGATTGCAATACATTATACTTATATGAGAAAGAACTTGCTAATCGCTCTTTTGACGAAGAATAATTCGTAACTCTTGTCTTAAATTCAACAAGATATGATAACTATGACATTAACCTTAGTTATTAACATATCCTTATAGCCCAATCATGTGATTCATTAAAACGCATGGTTGGGCTAATTTTATATATATTATTTAAGAAAACATCTATAGAACTTACAAGAACTTACAAATTTTAACTAATGAAATTAGAGTTAGTTTATAAAAGTAGAGCAAATTAAAACCACTTTACTAGGAAAGTAAAAAGAAGTGTTATAAAATATATAATTAAAGAATTTATATTAATTGAAAATGATACAGGAAGGAAAATATGAATGGCTGATAATGCTTTTGTAGCGTTAGACTTTGAAACCGCAAATGGTAAGCGTACGAGTATTTGTTCAGTTGGTATGGTTAAAGTCATCAATAATCAAATTACTGAATCATTCTACACACTAGTAAACCCCTTTGATTACTTTACTGAAACAAATATAAATGTTCATGGTATTAGACCTGAGGACGTTGAAGATGCACCAAGTTTTGAATATGTTTACCCTTATATGCTTAAATTCATAAATGAATTACCTGTTGTTGCACACAACGCGGCTTTTGATATGAATGTCTTACATCAGAGTTTAAAAAGCTTAAATATTGAAACACCTTCGATGACTTATTTTTGTTCATATCAGCTAGCCAAACGAACAATTGATGCTTACAGGTATGGTCTTAAGCATTTGATGAATCATTATCAATTAGATTTCCACGGTCATCATGACGCACTCAATGATGCTAAAGCGTGTGCAATGATTACATTTAGGTTACTCAAACACTATGATGATTTACCAAGTATGCTTTCAATCTACGGTAAGAATCTTAAAGATAAAGGCTGATTGTACACTATAACTAAGTGAACATCAGCCTATTTTTATATAAAATCATATATTGTCATATTTCGATAACTTGATTGCTCTAAATTTCCCACTGTTACGCCTATAAGTCGAATAGGTATATCAGGATCTTTTAAATCATTATAGAGTGTATAAGCTATATTATAAATGTCGTTTTCTGATTGAACAGAATCTCTTAAACTTGTTTGTTTCGATAACGTCTCATATTTAAAGGTTTTAATTTTTACTGTTACTGTTTTACCGGATTTCTGTAATTTGTTTAATCTTTCTGCAGTTTTACCAGAAAGTTCCCATACTTTCCTCAAAATTTCATCGTCATCATTTACATCAGTTGAAAAGGTGCGCTCAGTTCCTACTGATTTTCTCACTCGGGTAGCTTTCACTTCATTGTTATCAATACCTCTAGCTTTATTATATAAACCGCGGCCTCTTTTCCCGAATAGACGAATTAGTTCAAATTCATCTTTGTCGTACAAATCTTGCCCAGTGTAGATGCCATTATTATGCATAACTTTCTTTGAAGCTTTCCCAACTCCAGGAAATTCACCTATGTCTAAATTCATTAATATCTCATGTACATTTTGATAGTCTATAACGGTCATACCATTTGGTTTATTCATTCCACTCGCTAATTTAGCTAAAAATTTATTATATGATACACCAGCTGAAGCAGTTAATTGCGTTTGTTCGTAGATATCACGTCGAATATAGTTCGCAATTCTAGACGCGGGCATATCTGGTCGAACGAGATGTGTGATATCTAAATATGCTTCATCTAATGACATAGGTTCTACAATTTCTGTGTAACTTCGAAAGATATCCATAATCTGTTGTGAAACTTCTCTATATGCACCAAAACGACTAGTTACGTAATATCCATTTGGGCAAAGTTTATGAGCTTGAGACATTGGCATTGCTGAATGCACACCATATTTCCTTGCTTCATAAGATGCAGTTGATACTACGCCACGATGACTCGCTTTACCCCCTACAATGACTGGTTTGCCTTTAAGTTGAGGATTATCTCGCATTTCTACTTGCGCAAAGAAATAATCCATATCAATGTGAATAATCCTTCTCTCTGCCAAAGTCTCACCTCACTTTCCATTTTTTAAAATAGCTTGATATTATTATACGCTTTAAATAAATATTTTACATGTATTGTGCACACTTTAAAATGTATGCTTTAGAATGGTTTCAATAATAAAAACCACTTGCTCGTCTATTTGAACAAGTGGTTAATCTATTATTCATGATTTGCTTGGGTTGGTTTACTTTGATATAAGTATAATCCTTCATCATATTTTTGAACGTATTTAAATTTACTAGTAAATGCAAGTGCTACTAGAAATACATCTATCATACAGTAACTCATATGTATACTAAACATGAAAATGAGTGATGAGTAAGAATACATTTGAATAAGTATAAGTAATGTTAAACTAATCATCACAAGTGGCGCTAACATAATTGTTGTAAATTGCCATCTATTAAAACATGTATTGGAGAATTGCATGATGATGGATCGTTTATTGTATTTAATTGAAGGTTTTTCACCTTTTGAAAATAGTATAAATAGTAATCTGTGAATAAGCTCATGAACAATTAATAATATAATAAAACCTATGAATCCATAGAACAGGTTCATCACTATATTTTGTTCAATCAGATGAGTCACTTTATAAGCCCATTTATAAGTAAATAATACGACAAATAATCCAAATACAATTTGCAATAAAATAAATCGCTGAAGTTGAAATTTATTCTCTGATAAATCTATTTTATGCACAACCAACCCTCCAATTCGCTATTTTTCAACCATAGTATACATCTTTTAATTTGGTTAAAAAAGACTCTTTTCAAGAAAGTAAATTGCTTGTAATAATACCTTAACATTCAATACACATTTGCAATTAATTGTATTCTATCTTTGAGATTTTTTAATTCTCTTTGCGTTCAAATAAGGCCACAGTTTCTATATGTGTTGTTTGTGGGAACATATCCACTGGAGTTATTTCAACTAAATGATAATTATCTGATAATAATTGCGCATCTCTTTGTTGAGTAGATGGATTACAGGAAATATATACAATGCGTTTGGGATTTAATTTGAGCAACGTTTTAATAAACGTCTCATCGCAACCTTTTCTTGGTGGATCAACCATCACTACGTCAGGTTTTATTCCTTGTGCTTTCCATTCTAAAATAACATCTTCAGCTTTCCCACATTCAAAAGTCGTATTGTTTAATTGGTTTTTAGTCGCATTCTCCTGTGCGTCTTTAATAGCAGATGGTACTACTTCAACACCATAAACATGCTTAGCTTGAGGAGCCATATACAAACCTATTGTACCAATACCGCAATAAGTGTCTAATACAATTTCCTCTCCTGTTAATTGAGCATAATCAATCGCTTTTTGATAGAGTTTCTCAGTCTGGGCAGAATTTATTTGATAGAAGGATTGATCTGATATATTAAATGTAACTTCACTTAACTCATCAACAATTTTATCTTTACCATACAACGTTACAGATTGAGGTCCCATAATGACATTTGAATGCGTATCATTAATATTTTGTTTAATGCTTGTTATATTTGGAAATTCTGAGATAAGTTTTTGCACTAATACATTCGCATTTTTAAATTTCTTACCATTTGTAACAAAGATGACCATTATTTCATCAGTATGATACCCCGTTCTAATGACTAAGTGCCTCATTAAACCTCTTTTATTTTTTTCATCATAGATACTCATATTAAGTTCATTAAACCAATGTTTTACATAGTTCATAATATTTTGGTGTTGTTCATCTTGAATTAGACAACTATCCATATCGATAATGTCATGACTTCGTTGTCTATAGAATCCCATGATAGCTTTATTATCTTTATCTTTCCCTACTGGAATCTGAGATTTATTACGGTATCTCCATGGTTGTTCCATTCCTAACGTAGGCTGAATCGGTGTATCTTCGAAAGGACCTTTACGATGAAATAGATTAACAACTTGTTCTTTTTTCATATTTAATTGAGCTTGATAAGTCATATGTTGCAACTGACATCCACCACATTTGTAATAATATACGCAAGGAGGCTCAACTCTATCTTTACTTTTATTTTTTACTTCAAGAAGTTTACCAATTGCAAAATTCTTTTTCACTTTAATCAATTTGTATTCTATCTCTTCTTCTATAAGAGCATTAGGCACAAACACTGGATAACGATCAATTTTTACAACGCCATGCCCTTCATGCGTTAAATCGATAACTTTTCCAGTATGCACCTCATTCTTTTTTAATGTTTCCAAAATATTTCCCCCACATACAAAAAGGTTAGGATATCAATTCTGGGTCTCCTAACCTTCTTATTAATATTCTAATTGCTCAGTTATAGTTTACTGCTTTTCAGTGGTAATATCAGGTGTTGAACCATTATCTAATAATTCTTCATTAAAGACATCTTTAGGCGTAAATACTTCAATATGACGTTCTAAATTTAAGAAATTCGCTGGCAATTTACCACCATATTCACCATCAACATTTAATTGCATTTCGGTATATGATGAAATATTAATTGACTTAGCTTTTTCATAAATTACTTTAGGATGTTTTGTATGTTCACCACGGGAAGCTAAAGTCATGATATGTCCTAGCTCAGCTAAATTGGCTTTTTCCACAATAATTAAAGTGAAATATCCATCGTCTAATTTTGCATCAGGTACTAACTTTTCAAATCCTGCCATAGAATTCGTCAGACCAAGTAAGAAGAGCAATGCTTCCCCTTGGAATACCTTATTATCATATTCAATACGAATATCTACAGCCTTCATTTGTGGTAACATTTCAAACCCTTTAATGTAATATGCAAAAGGTCCAACAATAGATTTAAGTTTACTTGGCGTCTCATAAGAGACTTGAGTGAGTCTACCTCCTGCTGCCAAATTAATAAAGTAACGGTTATTCATCTTACCGATATCTACTTTAGTAGTATGACCCTCTATGATAATATCAACAGCACCCATAATATCATTTGGTAAATGTAATGCACGCCCAAAGTCATTGACAGTGCCCATTGGAATGATTCCTAATTTAGGACGATTTGGTTGCTCAGCGATACCATTAACAACTTCATTTAAAGTACCATCACCACCTGCTACAATTAACAAATCATAATGACTACTCAATGCTCTTTCCGCTTCTATTGTTGCGTCGCCAGCTTTCTCAGTAGCAAACGCACTTGTTTCATAGCCAGCTTTCTCTAATTTAATTAATACATCTGGTAATACGCGTTTAAATAGTTCTTTCCCTGATGTCGGGTTATATATAATTCTTGCACGTTTTCTCATAGTTAATCCCTCGACTTCATATACTCATACATTATATTAAATGATTTAAACATCAGTTAAAAGTATTTATTACTAATTCTCTCAACTTATCGACAATATTAATTTTAGAGAGGCTCAAAATGATTTTATTTTTAAGAATTTTAACATCAAAGATGTTTATTTGGATCTTTTAATCTAAAAAAGCTTCTATCACATGTTTGTTGACATGTAATAGAAGCTTTGAAAATGATATGTGACGGATTAGCGTTTATCTAATTCTTGTTTTAATAAACCATTAACTTTTTGAGGGTTAGCTTGGCCTTTTGAAGCTTTCATAATTTGTCCAACTAAGAAGCCCATAGCTTTGCCTTTACCGTTTTTATAGTCTTCTACAGATTGAGGATTATTATCTAAAGCTTCATTAACGAATTTTAATAACGTCGCTTCATCTGAAATTTGTACTAAACCTTTATCTTCCATAATTTGTTTAGCATCTCCACCATTTTCTGCAAGTTCTGGGAAGACTTTTTTAGCAATTTTACTACTCATAGTACCGTCTTCAATCAATTTGATCATTCCTGCAAGATTTTCAGGTGTCAATTGTGTATCTTGTAATTCGACTTGATTTTTATTTAAATATTCATTTACGCCACCCATTAACCAGTTAGACGTTAACTTAACATCAGCACCATGTTCGATGGCACCTTCAAAGAAATCTGACATTTCTTTGGTAAGTGTTAAGACATGTGCATCGTATTCAGGTAAACCTAAATCATTCACATATTTAGCTTTACGCTCATCTGGCAACTCAGGAATCGTTTGACGTACACGTTCTTTCCATTCTTCATCAACATATAAAGGTACAATATCTGGCTCTGGGAAATAACGATAATCATCAGAACCTTCTTTAACACGCATTAAAATAGTTTTACCAGTTGATTCATCAAAGCGACGTGTTTCTTGCCCAATTTCGCCACCATTGAGTAATTCTTCTTCTTGGCGTTTTTCTTCATATTCTAAACCTTTTCTTACATAGTTAAATGAGTTAAGGTTTTTCAATTCAGTTTTGGTACCAAATTCTTCTTGTCCATAAGGGCGTAATGAAATATTAGCATCACAACGTAGTGAACCTTCTTCCATCTTACAATCAGAAACACCTGTATATTGAATAATTGAACGTAACTTTTCTAAATAAGCATAAGCTTCTTGAGGTGAACGAATGTCAGGTTCAGAAACAATTTCAATTAGAGGCGTACCTTGACGATTTAAGTCAACTAGAGAATAACCATCTTTATGTGTTGATTTACCCGCATCTTCTTCCATGTGAAGACGTGTAATACCAATACGTTTAGTTTCTCCATCTACTTCAATATCAATATAACCATTTTCACCAATTGGTTCATCAAATTGAGAAATCTGATATGCCTTTGGATTATCAGGATAGAAATAGTTTTTACGGTCAAATTTAGAATTTGTAGCGATATCCATATTTAAAGCCATTGAAGCTCTCATAGCCCAATCTACTGCACGTCTATTTACAACCGGTAATACACCTGGATATGCTAAGTCGATAACATTTGTATTTGAGTTAGGTTCAGCTCCAAAATGTGCTGGTGATGGAGAGAACATTTTTGAGTCTGTTTTTAACTCTACGTGAACTTCAAGTCCTATAACTGTTTCAAAATGCATGGTTTCCACTCCTTATAATTTTTCGTATGCGTCATGTAAGTTGTATTGTGTTTCATATTGATAAGCTACACGATATAACGTCTTTTCATCGAAAGGTTTACCGATAAATTGTAAACCAATTGGTCGTCCGTTAAATTGTCCGCAAGGAACAGAAATACCAGGTAAACCAGCTAAGTTAACTGGTGTTGTTAGTAAATCATTTGCATACATAGTTAATGGATCATCAATTTCTTCGCCTAAATTAAATGCAGTTGTTGGCGCAGTTGGTCCTACCACTACATCATATTCTTCAAATACTTTATCAAAATCATTTTTAATTAATGTTCTCACTTTTTGAGACTTTTTATAGTAAGCATCGTAGTAACCTGAGCTTAAAGCGAATGTTCCTAAGAAGATACGACGTTTAACTTCAGCTCCGAAGCCTTCAGATCTTGACATTTTATATAACTCTTCTAACGATTGAGCTTCTTTTGAATGGTAGCCATAACGGATGCCATCAAAACGAGCTAAGTTTGCAGATGCTTCAGATGATGCAATTACATAATAAGAAGGAATACCATATTTAGTGTTAGGTAATGAAACTTCTCCTACTTCAGCACCTAAAGATTTTAACGTCTCAACAGCTTCTTTAACAGACGTTTTGACTTCTTCACTTACACCTTCTCCTAAGTATTCTTTAGGTAAAGCTACTTTAAGACCTTTGATATCTTTACCAATATCTGAAGTGAAATCAACATCTTCTACTGGTGCACTAGTTGAATCATTTGCATCTACACCTGAAATTGTTTCAAGTACAATTGCGTTATCTTTAACGTTGCGTGTAATAGGACCAATTTGATCTAAAGAAGAAGCAAAAGCCACTAAACCAAAACGTGATACACGTCCATATGTAGGTTTCATACCTACGACACCACAATATGCTGCTGGTTGTCTGATAGAACCTCCTGTATCAGATCCTAAACTAAATGGTACTAAACCTGCTGCAACAGCTGCTGCTGAACCACCAGAAGAACCTCCAGGTACTGCTGTATGATCGAATGGGTTTAACGTTTTCTTAAAGTAAGATGTTTCAGTTGAACCACCCATTGCAAACTCATCCATATTTAATTTACCAATAAGTACGGCATTTTCTCCATGTAATTTGTTCATTACAGTAGACTCGTATATTGGTACGAATCCTTCAAGCATTTTACTCGCACATGTAGTTTCTACATCTTTGGTAATAATATTATCTTTAATTCCCATAGGAATACCAAATAATTTACCGTCCATTTGATCCTTCGCTTGTAAATCATCTAGTTCTTCTGCTTTTTTAATAGCATTCTCTTTATCTAAAGCTAAGAAAGATTTGATAGTTGGGTCTGTTTCTTCAATAGCTGCATAAATATCTTTAACAACTTCAGAAGGTTTAATTTCTTTGTTCTTAATCATTTCTGTTAATTTTTCAACAGATTCATAGCGAATACTCATCTTAAGCGTCCTCCCCATTCATGATGGATGGCACTTTAAATTGTCCATCTTCTGTTTCTTTTGCATTTTTCAATGCTAATTCTTGAGGAATGCCCTCGATTGCTTTATCGTCACGTAACACGTTTTGTAAATCTAATACGTGATAAGTTGGCTCAACACCTTCAGTATCAGCACTATCATTTTGTTTCGCAAAATCTAAAATACTTTCTAAGGTATTAGCCATTTCTTCTGTTTCTTCAGAAGAAATTTGAAGTCTAGCTAAATTAGCAATATGTTCAACTTCTTCACGTGTAACTTTAGTCATTAAATAAAAGCCTCCTTAATACTCATTCATCATCAAATTGTATCAAATTTCGCTATAAAAATCTAAGTTTTTATAACGATGTTAGATAAAATAAAGGCTTGATATATCAGCCTTTATAAACTTCCTTAAATTAGGTTACATATTTAAGTTAATTCAATCTTACATAATAACATTCATACAACTTCTACTTTTAAATTTTAAATAATATGCAATTTTATACAATCGAAAGTTAATTCCAAACTTTCGAGTAAGCGCTTTCTATACTGGTATTAAAGCTATTATTTTACAAATATTGAATTTTTACTTTTCTGAACATTTCATTATCATGTATAATATTACAAATAACTTATTTAAAAACAAAGTAAAGGGAGTGTTTCATATGCTGACATTAGGTTCTACACTCAGTAACCAAGTCGATGCGAATTGGCAAACATACATTATGATTGCTGCTTACTTTATTATTCTGCTCGTTATCGGCTTTTACGGTTACAAACAAGCTACGGGCAATTTAAGTGAATTTATGCTAGGAGGACGTAATATAGGACCATATATTACAGCTCTATCAGCAGGTGCTTCTGATATGAGTGGCTGGATGATTATGGGACTTCCAGGTTCAGTCTATAGCACAGGTCTTTCTGCCATATGGATAACAATAGGTTTAACACTTGGTGCATATATCAACTATTTCGTCGTCGCTTCTAGATTACGAGTCTATACAGAAATTGCTGGGGATGCCATCACCTTACCTGATTTCTTCAAGAATAGATTGAATGATAACCAAAATGTGATTAAAATTATTTCTGGATTAATTATTGTTGTCTTCTTTACTTTATATACTCATTCTGGATTCGTTTCAGGTGGTAAATTATTCGAAAGTGCCTTCGGACTTAATTACCATTTTGGATTGATATTAGTTGCACTCATCGTTATCCTATACACCTTTTTCGGAGGTTATTTAGCTGTATCAATTACTGACTTTTTCCAAGGCGTGATTATGCTTATTGCAATGGTAATGGTACCTATTGTTGCCCTTTTAAAATTAAATGGATGGGACACGTTTCATGAAGTGGCACAAATGAAACCAACAAATTTAGATTTATTTAGAGGAACAACTGTAATTGGTATTATATCTCTATTTTCTTGGGGACTTGGTTACTTTGGACAACCACATATCATAGTACGATTCATGTCTATTAAATCTCATAAGTTATTACCTAAAGCAAGACGTTTAGGAATTAGTTGGATGGCAATAGGTTTACTTGGTGCAGTGGGAGTTGGTTTAACAGGTATCGCGTTTATTTCTGAAAAACACATCAAATTAGAAGATCCAGAAACACTATTTATTGTTATGAGCCAAGTTTTATTCCACCCTCTTGTTGGTGGTTTCTTGTTAGCGGCAATTTTAGCTGCAATTATGAGCACTATTTCTTCCCAACTATTAGTAACATCTAGTTCTTTAACTGAAGATTTTTATAAACTTGTACGGGGTGAAGATAAAGCAGCAGCTCATCAAAAAGAATTTGTAATGGTAGGCCGTTTGTCAGTACTAGTTGTTGCCATAGTTGCAATAGCTATCGCTTGGCATCCAAATGACACAATTCTTAACCTTGTGGGTAATGCTTGGGCAGGTTTTGGTGCTGCATTTAGCCCACTTGTACTATTTTCACTGTATTGGAAAGACCTCACACGTGCTGGAGCCGTGAGTGGTATGATTGCAGGTTCTCTAGTCGTTATCATTTGGATAGCATGGATTAAACCACTTGCTTCGGTCAACGAATTATTTGGAATGTACGAAATTATTCCAGGCTTTATCATCAGCGTAATGGTTACTTATTTTGTAAGTAAATTAACTAAGAAGCCAGGTACTTTCGTTGAAAATGATTTAAACAAAGTGAAGCAAATCGTTCGAGAATAAATTCTAAATTAAACATTAAAATAGGCGCCTTCGACTTTATCACTTATACTAGTCGAAGGCGCCTATAACTATATTAATTATGATAGATATGAACTTGTGGTTCTTTATCATCTTTCGATTTGCTAATTAATGCACGAGGTGTATTACCATCTTTGATGCGAATTTCATACTCATCAATATTATCAAAATATTTTTCAGCTTGCTCTGTAACATATTGAGTAATACCAATAGTTTCAGCTTGCCCATAATAATCGATTGGTAAATCAACAGTTAATTGTTTTGGTTTCTTATTAATAAATTTCACTTTACCTACTGCTTGAGTAAAGTTAGAGAAGTAAGATTGTAAATTATCATTAAATTGTTTGAAATTATTATTTAATGTTTCATTATAATCCTCTGCAGTTGAGGAAGGAAGCAAGGCTGATTTTTCTTTAATAGCGTCCCATTCATTAATTTTTGTTTTACCATCATCTGCAGTTGCACCAGCAATAAATTCACCTGGTGTAATAGAATCTTGGCCTGATTGTTTATAAATTGCAAAATGAATTGGTATATCTTTTAAATCGCTATTTTCACGTAAGCGAGATAACATTTCACTTGCCATTTGTTTACCTTGTTTTTCAATTTCTTTATCATCTAATTTTTTACTATATGTTTCTCCATCTTTTTCTTTTTGATAATAGTAAACACTATTCATAGCTAGTCCAATCGTCATGCCTTTGATATTTTTAGCTTTAGAATCATTATTACCATAAAAATCTTGTTCTAGTATATTTGAAAGATAAGCTGGTGATTGTTTTGCTATTTTTTCTTCGTCTGTTTCACCATTGTGTGAAGGATTAAGACCAAGGTTTTCATTCGCTTTCTTACTTTTCTTCTCGTTCTCACTCATCTTATCAATTTCTTTTTTCGTGTATTTAGGATTTAAATAGGCATTAATTGTCTTCTTATCTAAATACTGTCCATCTTGGTAAAGATATTTATTTGTCGGGAATACTTCTTTACTTAAAGTCAATAAGCCACTTTCAAAATCTTCACCGTTATAGCTATTTGCCATATTATCTTGCAAGAGACCTCTCGCTTGGCTTTCTTTAAAAGGTAAAATTGTTCTATAATTATCTCCTTGAACATTTTTGTCTGTTGCAATTTGTTTTACTTGGTTCGTATTTTGACTATTCTTACTTCCACTTTCATCTTTATCAGATTGGTTATCTTTTTGATTGTTATTACATGCAGCTAATAAAAATATTGTCGAAATGAGTAAAATAATTGTTCGCTTCATCGACGTACTCCTCTAATTATTTAATTCTTTTTGTTTTTTAGCAAATTCATCTTCAGTCCAAATTTCTGTACCAAACTTTTCAGCTTTAGCAAGTTTAGAACCTGCGTCAGCACCGGCTATAACAATATCTGTACTTTTAGTAACACTACTTGTTACTTTAGCCCCTTGCATTTCTAACCATTGTGTAGCTTCACTTCTTGTCATTTGTTCTAGTTTACCAGTTAATACAATAGTTTTACCATTAAATTCAGGATGGCCCTCAATTTCTGTAGTTTTAATTCCTTTATAATTCATATTAACATTTTTGTCTTTTAATTTTTGAATTAAAGCACGAATATCTTGATTTTCTAAATAAGTGACAACAGATTGAGCTAGTTTATCACCTATATCATGTATCGCTACAAGTTCTTCCTCAGTCACATTTAATAAACGATCCATCGTTTCATATTTCTCTGCTAGAACTTGGCTTGCTTTAACACCTAAATGTCTGATACCTAGACCAAATAATAAATGTTCAAGTGAGTTATCTTTAGCTTTCTCTATAGCAGCTAATAGATTCTCAACTTTTTTATTACCCATACGTTCTAAAGGAAGCAAGTCTTCTTCTTTAAGATAAAAGATATCTGCAACATCTTTGATTAACTCATTTTCATATAATTGTTGAATAATTTTTGTTCCAAGTCCATCAATGTTCATTGCTTGTCTAGAGACGAAATGTATTAGTCCTTCTATAAGTTGTGCTTGACATTTAGGATTGATGCAACGAAGTGCAACTTCACCCTCTATTCTAACCAACTCATGATCGCAACTTGGGCAATGTGTTGGCATATGATATGTCTTGGCATCCTTTGGTCGTCTATCTAATATGCTCTTGACTACTTCAGGAATGATGTCACCAGCCTTCTTAACTACTACACTGTCACCAATACGAATATCTCTTTCATGTATGAGGTCCTCATTATGTAAAGACGCTCTAGAAACAGTTGTACCTGCTACTCTAACGGGTTCAAGAATAGCTGTTGGAGTTACTACACCAGTTCTCCCTATGCTTAACTCGATATCTAATAGTTTTGAAACGACTTCTTCAGCAGGAAATTTGTAGGCAATTGCCCATCTTGGAGATTTCTGTGTGTACCCCATTTCCTCTTGTTGATCTAAATCATTTACTTTAATAACAATACCGTCAATATCATATGATAAAGACTCTCTTTTCTCAGTCCATTTCTCTATATAGTCGAGAACACCATCAATATCAGCTACTCGTTCTCTTTCTTGGTTTGTTTTAAAACCTAAGTCATCAAGTTCTTGTAAAGCCCCACTTTGAGTTGTTGCATCAAACTCAGTTAAATCATTTACGCTATACAAGAAGACACTTAACTTTCTTTTGGCTGCAAGTTTAGAATCAAGTTGTCTTAAAGATCCTGCTGCTGCATTTCTTGGATTCGCAAAAGGTTGTTCACCATTCTCTTCCTTTTCCGCATTTAGATTCATAAATGATTGTCTAGGCATATAGGCTTCTCCACGCACCTCAAAATTAAGTGGTTCCTTAATTTTTAATGGTATAGCGTGGATAGTTCTTAAATTCTCAGTAATATCCTCTCCAGTAGTGCCATCACCTCGTGTCAATCCTTGAACGAATCTACCATTTTGATATTTGAGAGAAACAGCTAATCCATCGATTTTTAGTTCGCACATATACTCGACGTTTCCGATATTTTCTCTAATACGTTGGTCGAACTTTCTTAAATCTTCTTCATTAAATGCATTCCCTAAACTTAACATTGGTGTATCATGATTTACCTTTTCAAATGAGGACTGCGCCTCTCCACCTACACGTACAGTAGGTGAATCAGCAGTCTTATATTCGGGATGCTTCTCTTCAATATCTATAAGTTCATGTAATAATTTATCATATTCACTATCTGGTACAGATGGATTATCCTGAACATAATATTCATAGCTATATTGGTTTAATAAATCATGTAGTTCATTTACACGAGATTGTAAATCTTTCATCCCCTTATTAGTCCTCCTTCTTCTCTATTGGCGCAAATTGAGCAAGTAAACGTTTAGGTCCTTCAGATTTAAATATGATATCCAATTCTACCGAACCATTTTTCTCATTTACATTGCTAACCATTCCTTCACCCCAAGCTTTGTGAGTCACCTTGTCTCCTACTTTCCATTCTGAAGATGAAACTTGTTTCTTAGGTGAAGTCATTCGTTTGCTAAATCCTCTTTTCTGTTGTGGTTTAGCTTTTGGTTGTTGGATTGTTTGTCGTTTATTACCAGTATGACTTTCAAGTAACTCTTCTGGAATTTCCTTTAAAAATCTAGAAGGCATATTGGATTGTGAACGTCCAAATAACATTCTTGTAGTGGCATTCGTGACATATAATAATTCTTCAGCACGGGTAATTGCCACATAACAAATTCGACGTTCCTCTTCCATTTCATGATCATCATCTGATTTAATAGCTCGAATATGAGGGAATAGTGATTCTTCCATACCCATAATAAAAACAATTGGAAACTCTAAACCTTTCGCAGAGTGCATAGTCATCATCGTTACACCACTTTGCGTATCTGCTTCATCTATATCAGCGACAAGTGATAAATCAGTTAAGAAATTGATTAAAGATTGTTCTTCTAATGGTGTATTTTCCTCATAGTCTTTCGGTACAGACATAAATTCATCTAAGTTTTCTAAACGACTACGTGATTCAAGTGTCTGTTCTCTCTCTAACATGTCACGATAACCTGATTTTTTTAAGACTTCCTCTACAATTTCACTTATTTCAAGAAATTCTTGTTCCTTTATTAAATGAGTTATTGTCTCATAAAAGTTAATGCATTCCTGTGTAACTTTCTTAGAGAGACCAATAAAGTCCACTTCTCCTAATGCATCGAACATACTTATATTGCTTTGAACTGCATAGGTTTGAATCTTCTCAACTGAAGAAGGCCCTATCCCTCTTTTAGGAACATTAATAATACGCTGTAAACTAATATCATCGTTACTATTCGCAATTACGCGTAAATAGCTTAGTAAGTCTTTGATTTCTTTACGGTCATAGAACTTTTGACCTCCAACCATAGTGTATGGAATGTTAGATTTCATGAATGTTTCCTCTAGTACACGTGATTGTGCATTAGTTCTATAAAGTATTGCCATATCGCTATACTTCTTACCATTTCTTTGATGTTTCATAATTTCTTTCACAACATACTCAGCTTCATCACGTTCTGTCATCGCTTCATAATATTGGATTTTGTCTCCACCTGTATTTGCAGTCCATAATCCCTTAGGTTTACGTTCTGAATTGTTTTTAATCACTTCATTAGCTGCATTTAATATATTTTTAGTAGAACGATAATTTTGCTCTAGGAAAATGGTCTTCGCTTCAGGATAATCCTCTTCGAAAGATAAAATGTTTTGTATATCAGCGCCACGCCAACCATAGATAGATTGATCTGAGTCACCTACAACGCAAAGATTTTTAAATTTATTAGCAAGTAATTTCACTAAAGTGTACTGCGCTTTGTTTGTATCTTGATATTCATCGACATGAATATATTGAAACTTATTTTGATAATATTCTAGCGCATCAGGAACACGTTCAAAGAGGTTTATTGTAGTCATTATTAAATCATCAAAGTCTAATGCTTCATTTCGTGATAATTGTCTTTGATAACCTTTGTATACAGTAGCAACCATTTGTGAGTGAAAGTCATTTGCTTCTTTTTGAGCATCATCTGGTGTTTTCAATTCATTTTTAAGATTACTTATTGCTCCAATGAACATTCTTGGTTCAAAACGCTTGCTATCTATGTTTTCATTTTTCAAAACATCTTTAATAACAGATTTTTGGTCAGTAGGATCAATGATAGTGAAATTGCGTTCTATTCCAATTCTATCTGCATCCCTTCTTAAGATTCTCACGCACATAGAATGGAATGTGGACATCCAAATAACTTGAGCCTCTTCTCCGACCAATTGTTCAACACGTTCTTTCATTTCTTTAGCTGCTTTATTCGTAAAAGTAATCGCTAAAATATTGTAAGGAGACACATCTTTTTCATCTAATAAATAAGCAATACGATGTGTTAATACGCGTGTTTTCCCTGACCCCGCGCCAGCCATAATAAGCAATGGCCCTTCAGTCGTTCTTACAGCTTCACTTTGTTCTGTATTCATATTCTTTACTAGCGAATTCATTAATTAGACTCCTTTATTTTTACAGTTTTTAGCGCTTTTTTAATATCAGTATATATAATATTTCCTACGATAATCGTATCTGCAAAGTCAGCCATTTCTTGAGCTTGACCTAAATTTGAGATACCCCCACCATAGAAGAGTTGTGTTTCAGTAAGCATTTGAGATACGGCCTTTACTTTTTCTATGTCACCATATGCCCCACTATATTCTAAATACATAACAGGGAAATGATAGAGTTCATTAGCCATCTGCGCATATGCTTCAACATCTTCAATATTTAATTCCGTTTGAGCTCCAGTTTTGCGTGCAACTTTACTATCTGAATTCAGTATTAAATACCCTTCAAATATTACTTCCTCAAAGTTTATTACATGACCAAATTGTTTGAGAGCTTCTAATAAAATACCATTATGATATGTTGTATCATTACTATTCATCACTGTAGGAATAAAATAAAAATCAAATCCAGGCATTACACTTTCAACATTTGAAACCTCTAATGCAAGTGGTAATGGATAACGTCTCACTCTACTCATTAAATGAATGACATTATCCTCGGTTACATTATCCGTACCACCAATCATAATTGCATCTGTATTTGACATGCATATTGCTTCTAAATCATCGTCAGATATTGACTTAGCCGGATCTAGTTTAAATATATGTTTCCACTTTGTTATGTCATACATTTTCTGAAACTCCTTTATTTAACATACCCTAAATTATAGCATTTTTAAGTGTTAAGTTCTAAAGAGTAAAAAAGATAATAATACATCATTTCAGATAAAACTTAATGATTTTAAAGATAACTGAATCTTAGATTTTTCAAAGTTAAATCTTTATATCTTGCACATCTTGATAATATATTTGATTAACCACTTATTACCACAAATATTAAAAAGACTTCAAAAAGTGGATTAACACTTCTTGAAGCCTAAATATATAAAACATAAAAATTAATTCTTAGAACATTTACTAAATCATTCAAATGCTTTTATGACTTTGTTTCTATATTAAGTCTATCTAAAATCATAGTATATGCATCATTACCCCATTGTAACGAACGCTTAACTCTAGATATCGTTGCAGTTGATGCACCAGATTCGTCTTCAATCGTTGCATACGTATAACCTTGTTTAATCATTTTAGCAACTTGAAGTCTCTGAGATAGCGACTGTATTTCATTCACAGTGCATAAATCATCGAAAAACTGATAGCATTCTTCTCTATTTTCTAGCGCTAGGATCGCATCAAATAATTCATCCAATGCTTGCCCACGTAATTTTTCAATTTGCATCTCGAACAACCCCTATACACTTATTATTTTATCATTTTAACGTACTAATTAGTTAAAGTGTAGTAGATTCAATGAAAAAAGTATAGGATTTAAGTCGCATTTATCACATTTAGTTTATCATTTTTATTCTAATCCAGCACGCTCGAAAATTGTATCAACTTGATTAAGATGGTGTTTAGGATTGAAACACTCGTCCAATTCTTCTTTAGATAGAACATTTGTGATGGTATCGTCTTGTTCAATTAATTCTCTAAATGGTGTTTTAGTTTCCCAAGATTCCATTGCTTTTGGTTGAACTTTATCATAGGCTTCTTCCCTAACCATTCCCTTATTAATTAAAGCTAATAATACACGTTGTGAGAAAATCAAACCAAATGTTTTATCAATGTTAGTTCTCATATTATCTTCAAATACAGTAAGGCGATCTACAATATTTGTGAATCGGTTTAATGCATAATCTAAAGCAATTGTTACATCTGGTAACATGATTCTTTCTGCAGATGAATGAGAAATATCTCGCTCATGCCAAAGAGGTACATTTTCATATGCTGTAGTAATATATCCACGAATTACTCGTGAAATACCTGTAATATTTTCAGAACCAATAGGGTTACGTTTATGCGGCATAGCCGATGAACCCTTTTGTCCTTTAGCGAAAGCTTCTTCTACTTCACGTGTTTCTGTTTTTTGTAGGTTACGGATTTCCACTGCAAATTTCTCTAAGGAAGTAGCAATTAACGCTAGAGTAGCAATATAGTATGCATGTCGATCTCTTTGTAATGTTTGAGTAGAAACTGGTGCAGTATCAATGCCTAAGTGCTTACAAACATATGCTTCAATTTCGGGAGGAATATTAGCAAATGTACCTACTGCACCACTCATTTTACCCACTTCAATCTCTTTACGCACTTCTTTAAAGCGTTTAAGGTTACGTTTCATTTCTGTATACCAAAGTGCCATTTTAACACCGAAAGTAGTCGGTTCAGCATGGACACCATGTGTGCGCCCCATCATTAATGTATATTTATAATTCTTAGCCTTATTAGCTAATACTTCAATAAATCTTTCTAAGTCTTTCTCAATAATTTCATTCGCTTGTTTAACAACAAAGCTTAATGCGGTATCTACAACATCTGTTGAAGTAAGACCATAGTGAACCCATTTTCTTTCTTCACCAAGCGTTTCAGACACTTGTCTTGTAAAAGCTACAACATCATGACGTGTTTCCAGTTCAATTTCTTTTGCACGATCAACGTCAACTTTAGCATTTTCACGAATTTTTTTGACATCTTCTTTAGGGATATATCCTAATTCACTCCATGCCTCGCATGCTAATATTTCTACTTCTAACCATGCCTCATAGCGATTTTGATCTGTCCAAATTTTAGACATTTCTTCTCTTGAATAGCGTTCAATCATTCTTTAATAACTCCAATCGTATGTATTATTGCAGATTTTAAAAACTGTACATTAAACTTGATTTTTTCAAAAAAGTTCGTATTTAACTCGTTGGTTATAGTTTAACAAAACTATAGCTAAATGTATAAATGTTTTTTTCCTTATATTCATATTTTATTGTAATTACTTTAGAAACTCAATTAACTATAAAAAAAGAGTAGAATAGATATCTGACTTTCAAAACAAATATCCGTTCTACTCAAAATTTTAAAAAGCACCACAATTGAAATTTGCATTATGGATTTAATTAATAGGTTTACCCACAAAAATTATATCCTGTTTGAGCACTTCTATACTTCCATCTTTATTTTCTTTATAGACTGGTTTTTCCATTCTACGAGTTGGCATAAAACCTTCTTCGCGCATACGAGCTAAGCAATCAGCAATGGTCTCATTATCTTCAACTTTAAACTTTTTGCTCATTTGTCTTCGCACTTTCTAATTCTTCATGTTCTACTACAACATCTAGATGTTCTGGCTCGTAAGCTTTAAGTTTACGTCTGCGTACCCCTTTAACCCAGAATCCACCATGAATATTTCTAGGTTCATAAGCAATGATAAACGCTTTAGGGTCAAGGTTTTTTATGGTATCCATAAGCTTAAATTCATATTTACGTGGCGTTAAAATTTGCATAACCATTCGACTACCATCACGTCCAAACGCTTCATAGTGAGTTACACCATAACCTAAATTTCTTAATTCATTAGGTAAATCTAATTCATACTCTGACGAAGTCACATTGACTACGGTATAACCTAACGCTAGTTTTTCTTCTATCTTCATACCAACGATGATTCCAACTGAGAAGCCTAATGCATATGCAAAAATGTTTTGGATTTGATCTAAACTAGACATAACTAATCCTAAACCAACAACATATACAAGTACCTCAAGGAAACTTACCACTGCAGCAATGTAACGATAGCCTTTCAATGTTAAAATGGTTCTCATCGTCAAGAATGTGACATAACAGACATTGATTACAAATATGGCCAATACCATTAGCCATGGATTATGAGCGATTGCCGACATATTATTCCTCTTTTCTAACTATAAATCCAAATCATTTTACCAGTCACACATTATTTTGTCACTAAGAATAATTTTATTTCAAATTTTAGTTTTTAGGCCAAGTATATCTAGTATATGCAAGTTCACGTTTGTGCGCATTTCTAACATAATGTTTCTCAATAGTTTCTCGCGCTTCAGAGGGTATATCTTTACCTTCGAGATAATCATCTATTTGATCATAAGTCACACCTAGAGCTTCCTCATCAGGTAATTGTGGCTTATCATCTTCTAAGTCTGCAGTTGGTACTTTCTCATACAAATGTTTTGGTGCATTTAAATACTTTAATAACTGCTTACCTTGTCTTTTGTCCAATCCAAAAATTGGAGCAATATCAGCCGCACCATCACCATATTTAGTATAGAAACCAGTAATGTTCTCAGCAGAATGATCAGTTCCAACAACGATTCCACTTTGGTTTGAAGCAATCGAAAATTGAACTTTCATACGTTCTCGAGCTTTTTCATTTCCTCTTTGAAAATCTGTCAATTCGATACCCGCTTCCTTAAGAGATTGGACGCTTTGGTCTACTGCAGGTTTGATATTAACTATAACTGTTTCATCAGGTTCTATAAATTGCAGTGCATCTTCTACTTCATCAGCATCCTTTTGTACACCATACGGTAATTTAACTGCTATAAACTTACATTCACGTCCCTCAGAGCGTAATTCATTTACAGCTAACTGTACAATTTTTCCTGTTAATGTAGAATCTTGTCCTCCAGAAATTCCAAGTACTAGCGATTTAATAAAAGAATGAGATTGAACATAAGACTTAATGAAATGTTTGATTTCATTTACTTCTTTTTCACTATCAATCTGTTGTTTAACTTTCATTTCTTTAACAACAATATCTTGTAATTTACTCATGATCTTCCTCCATCTCTTTAACACGTTCTGCTACTTCAAAGATACGTTTATGTTTGTTTTCCCAACATTTAGCACTTAAATCTACAGGATATTCTTGAGGGTTTAAGTAACGCTTATTTTCCTCCCAAAGTGTATCTAAACTTTTAGTTAAATATGCCTGAGCTTCACGTTCGCTAGGAAGTTGATATACTAACTTACCAGCTTCAAAGATGGTATGATGTAAATCTTTCGCTTCAAATGATTTAATAAATTTCATTTTATACGTATGTACTGGATGGAATAGTTTGAGAGGTTTTTCAGTTGATGGATCTTCTCCTTCAAGCGTAATATAGTCACCTTCTGCTTTTCCAGTCTTTTTATTAATAATGCGATAGACATTCTTCTTACCAGGAGTTGTTACTTTTTCAGCATTATTAGAAAGCTTGATTCTATCACTAAAAGTACCATCCTCCGTTTCAATGGCTACTAGTTTGTATACTGCACCGAGTGCAGGTTGATCATAACCAGTAATTAATTTAGTTCCCACACCCCATGCGTCCACTTTAGCTCCTTGTGCTTTCAAACTTGTTATTGTTTGCTCATCCAAATCATTTGAAGCAATAATTTTAGCTTCTGTGAAGCCAGCTTCGTCTAACATACGTCTTGCCTCTTTAGATAAATAAGCAATATCTCCAGAATCTAATCTAATTCCAATAAAGTTGATAGTGTCACCCAACTCTTTAGCTACTTTTATTGCTGTAGGCACGCCCGATTTTAATGTATGGAAAGTATCTACCAAAAAGACGCAATTTTTATGTCGTTCAGCATATTTTTTAAATGCTGTATACTCCTCACCATATGTTTGAACTAATGCATGCGCATGCGTACCTGAAACTGGTATATCGAATAGCTTACCCGCTCTTACATTACTAGTTGAGTCAAATCCACCAATAAAGGCTGCGCGAGCCCCCCACAAGCCAGCATCAATTTCTTGACCTCTTCTAGTTCCAAATTCCATCAATGTATCATTCATAGCGATTTGTCTGATTCTACTCGCCTTAGTCGCTATAAGTGTGTGGAAATTAATTATATTTAATAAAATTGTTTCAATAAGTTGAGCTTGAATTAAAGGAGCCTCAACTCTTATTAATGGCTCATTACCGAAACATAATTCCCCCTCTTGCATAGAGCGAATATTACCTGTAAATTTTAAATTCTTTAGATAACTTAGAAAATCATCTTTATAGCCTATTGTTTTTAAATAGTCTATATCAGCATCAGAGAAACCAAAATTCTCTATAAAGTCAATTACACGTTTTAAACCATTAAAAACCGCATAACCACTGTTGAAAGGCATGTTTCTAAAATATAAATCAAAAATAGCAGTTCTTTCGTGAATGCCGTCATTCCAGTAGCTTTCCGCCATATTAATTTGATATAAGTCATTTTGTAGCATTAAGCTGTCATCTTTAAATTGGTACACTCAAATCTCTCCAATCAACCGAGTCATTTACGACTAGTTTATCATAATTCACATTGTGAAAGTAAACGACTTACCTAAGAAGTCAGAATGTTATAATAGTTTTTAAATTTGGTTGTCACAAAACTCTAAACGACAAATTCATGACAATTGAATATTTTAACTGAGTATTTTTAAAACCTCGATTATAATACGGATGAGGTGTTTTAAATGTTATTAGATGAAGCTAAATCATTTATTCAAACCATGTTTAATGAATTAAATTATAGCTCAAGTGAAACTCAACAAAGACTTAATGAAATTGAAGAAGAAATTAAAGAGACAGGAAGCTACACCCATACTTATGAAGAATTAGTATATGGATCGAAAATGGCATGGAGAAATTCTAATCGTTGTATTGGGAGACTATTTTGGGAATCTCTAAATGTGGAAGATGCGCGTCATGTTGAAAATGAAGAAGAATTCATTGATACAATTCACCAACATATAAATAAAGCGACTAATAATGGTAAAATCAAGCCACTTATTACAATTTATTCACCCAAAAATGGCCCAAAAATATATAATAATCAGCTTATTCGTTATGCAGGTTATGACAAAGCAGGAGATCCATCTGAGAAAAAAGTGACACGATTGGCTCAACATTTAGGATGGAGCAGTGAGGGTACAGATTTCGATATATTACCTTTGATATATCAAATGCCTAATGAAGCACTAAAATTTCATGAGTATCCAAAACATCTTATTAAAGAGGTACCTATATTTCATGACCAGTATCCAAAATTAGCACATTTAAATTTAAAATGGTATGCAGTGCCAATCATTTCCAATATGGATTTAAAAATTGGCGGAATCATTTATCCTACTGCACCGTTTAATGGATGGTATATGGTAACTGAGATAGGTGTACGTAATTTCATAGATACTTATCGTTATAATCTTTTAGAAAAAGTTGCAGAAGCCTTCGAATTTGATACACTTAAAAATAATTCATTTAATAAGGATCGAGCACTTTTAGAATTAAACTATGCCGTATATCATTCCTTTAAAGCTGAGGGCGTTTCTATTGTCGACCATTTAACTGCCTCAAAGCAGTTTGAAATGTTTGAACGAGATGAACTAAAGCATGATAGACACGTGACTGGTAAATGGTCATGGTTAGCACCACCTTTATCGCCAACGTTAACATCTAACTATCATCATGGTTATGATAATACGATGCGATCAACTAATTTCTACTATAAAAAGAATGAACCTATGAAGTGCCCTTTTCATTAAAATTATAGGGGTGAAACATGCGATTATATTATTTAGGACCTAAGGGAACTTTCTCTTATCTCGCTTCACAAAAACTTATTTTAGAAAATGATATCGAATATTTAGCTAAGTCAAACCTTCACGAAGTGATTAAAGCAGTCTCAAGTGACGATAACTCAATCGGTATCGTGCCCATAGAAAATTCTATCGAAGGTACGATTAACATCGTAGCTGACGCATTAGCTGAACAAAAAATTTATGCTCATGGTGAAATTCACTTAGATATTGATTTTGCATTGTATGGCTATCCTTCTGATAGTTTACATGACATTAAAAAAGTCTACTCAATCGCGCCTGCTATCAGTCAAACAACCAATTATATACACCAACATCAATTTCTGTACGATTATACAGACAGTACAATTCAAAGTTTAGATAAAATAGCCAAAGGTATAGGTGCTATTGCGCCTTTAGGTAGTGGAGAAACTTATGGATATCAACCTATTGATTTGCATATTCAAGATTATCCGCATAATGTCACACGCTTTTTAATTGTTAAAAATCACACACACTTTGAAGATGATACTAATACAACCATGTTCTTAATTACCCCTCAGTATGATAAACCTGGTTTGTTAGCGAGCGTATTAAATACTTTTGCATTATTTAATATCAACCTCTCATGGATTGAATCACGACCTTTAAAAACTCAATTGGGAATGTACCGCTTCTTCGTACAAGCAGACACACCTGTAACCAACGATGTTAATAAAGTAATTACTATTTTAAAAACGTTAGATTTTACAGTAAATTTAATAGGTTCGTTTAATAAAAGATTTTAGAAATTCAAATATTTAAATAACCCGCTAAACAAAAGTTATTTAGCGGGTTTATTGTTTAATTTATTTATTTTTTAATGATGCTTAAGATTTATTAATATATTTGCATAGCTATTCGACATTAATTTTTTCGACTTTTAAAAATTCCTCTTCCTGATTAAGAGTTAGATCTTTTATATCCTCTAGATGTAGAGTTTGCGTTGAATCATCGAAATGATTACCTGCTATAAATACATGTTGATGTTTCACATCATTATAACTCCTTATATGAACTGCATCTCTCTCCATCTTTCCTGTAAAGGTATTACCAATCACATTGAAATTTTCCCCTGCTTGTGTACCCATAACTTGACCTGTTTGAGGGTCTGCTGCATTTTTACCATCTTTCACGCCAAGAAATCGTATACCACCATTACATGATTTGAATTCATTTTTTGAAATAAATGTATTCTTAGACTTTAGCGGTGTTAAAGCAAATTCTTTCAGTTTATCAAACACATTATTTCTAATATGAATATTGTCATAAAATTTATTATAGCGACTTGCGTGTGAACCTATTGCACGATTCCATGCTTTCATTTTCGGATGATCAGAATTACCAAAATAACAATTCTCTATAACAACATTCTTAGTAATCGTACCATCAGTTGTGCCGAATTTAGGAAATGCACCTGGCACTTGAATGTCTAATTGAACTGCTTCTGAAAATGAACGATCTCCATCTATGTCGAGAAAACCCTCGAATGAACAATCTGTAATATGTAAGCCATTTAAACCACATGCATCTAATGCATGTCCACCCACTATATTTTTAAAGGTTACGCCTATAAGTTGAATATCTTCAGCATGACCTATACTCATAGCAGTATTGTTGTATGGAAAGTCGCCCCCATTCATATCAAACGTGCCACCTTTAATATAAATATGACTATTTCCAGAATATTTATGGTAAAAAATATAAGGTTTACCATTTTTTAGCAATGCATCTTTCCCTACTCGCAAAAGAACTGCCTCATCATCGAGTAGCAACGTTGTAGAATCATAAATGACCAAAGCTTTTCTAATATGATATGTACCTTTTGGGATAAAAACAGTGTGTTTACCTTTTTTGGCATAATTTAATGCTTTTTGAATTGCTCTTGTGTCTTTATATTTATTTTCTCCAGTTAAACCAAATTCCCTGGCATTAATGAACATTCGGTAATCCCCCCGTTTTATTAAAAAATAATGATTGTATGCTTGATGTGAACTCTATATACTAAAGTTATATTTCATTAATGATATTGTATTTATTTTAAAAATTAATTTTAGTATAAATACACATCAAAAAGTCTTATTTATATATAAATATACCAATATAGTGCTTTTTAAACACATTAGAGGGAGGATGTTTTAATGAATAAAAACGCACTAATTATAGTGGATTATTCTATTGATTTTATTGCGAATGATGGAAAACTTACTTGTGGGAAGCCTGGTCAAGAAATAGAGGATTATATTTTAAGTAGAATTGAAACGTATCTTGACCATCAAGAAGATATCTTTTTTACAATGGATGTCCATTATGAGAATGACCTGTACCACCCTGAGACACAACTTTTTCCACCTCATAACATTTATGGAACAAATGGCCGTAGTTTATATGGAAAAGTTGGTGAAATATACGAGAAAAACAAGCATAATTCACAAGTCCATTACTTGGATAAAACAAGATATGATTCATTTTATGGTACACCATTAGATAGTTTGTTGAGAGAACGTGATATTAAAAATGTAGAAATTGTAGGTGTTTGCACGGATATATGTGTGTTACATACAGCGATTTCAGCCTATAACTTAGGTTATAACGTCACAATTCCAAGCCGAGGTGTAGCATCCTTTAACCAAGAAGGGCATATTTGGGCACTAGCGCATTTCCAAAACTCACTAGGTGCTAAGGTAGAAGATTAAACTAAAATCATGCTAAAATGTGATTAAATATAAATGAATAAGGAGATATTGAAAATGACAAAAACTTTTATTTTTGGGCACAAAAATCCAGATACAGATGCAATTTCTTCAGCTATTATCATGGCTGATTTTGAACAACAAACTGGTAACTCTGAAGCAAAAGCTTACCGATTAGGTGAAGTTAGTGCTGAGACACAATACGCTTTAGATTACTTTAAAGTAGAAGCCCCAGAATTATTATCTGAAGACTTAAATAATGAAGATGTTATTTTAGTTGACCATAACGAATTTCAACAAAGTGCTGATTCAATCGCTGACGCATCTGTAAGACACGTGATTGATCACCACCGTATCGCAAATTTCGAAACAGCTTCCCCACTTTATTACAGAGCTGAACCAGTGGGATGTACTGCTACTATTTTATACAAAATGTATAAAGAACGTGGATTTGAAATTAAACCTGAAATTGCTGGTTTAATGATTTCAGCTATAATTTCAGATAGCTTATTATTTAAATCACCTACATGTACTGAAGAAGATGTTAACGCAGCTCAAGCATTAAAAGAAATTGCCAATGTTGATTTAGATAGCTATGGTTTAGATATGCTAAAAGCTGGTGCTTCTACTACTGATAAATCTGCAGAAACCCTATTAGGTATGGATGCTAAATCATTTACTATGGGCGACTATGTCACTCGTATCGCACAAGTTAACACTGTAGATATCGACGAAGTACTTAACCGTAAAGATGAATTAGAAAAAGTAATGTTAGAGATAAGCGCAAACGAAAAATATGACTTATTCGTACTTGTAGTAACTGATATTATTAACAGTGATTCTAAAATTTTAGTTGTCGGTGCTGAAAAAGATAAAGTAGGCGAAGCATTTAATGTTCAATTAGATGATGGTATGGCCTTCTTATCTGGCGTAGTTTCTCGTAAGAAACAAGTGGTACCTCAAATTACTGAAGTATTATCATAATTATTTGAATTAATTTTAAATGAATTTGGGAGCATTTTAAAATGCTCCTTTTTTTATTATAAAAAATAACATTAATAGAGCTTTTTTGGGGTATAAATTTGTTAAGTGTCTTATTGTTTTCCTAATTAAAAATTCAAGTGAGTACATAGACCTCTTTTACTACCATAAAAATTTCAGGGAGGTAAAACTTTAAAATGAACGATATTGAACAACAATTTAATATTAGCAAGCAATTTTTCAAAACAAATAAAACTAAAGATTTAAAATTTAGGAAGCACCAATTAAAAGCTTTAAGTAAAAGTATCAAAAATCATGAACAAGCTTTACTAGAAGCACTTAATAAAGATTTAGGAAAAAGCAAAGTAGAAGCTTATGCTACAGAAATTGGTATATTACTAAAAAGCATTAAACTTGCCAGAAAAGAACTAAAAAATTGGGCTAAAACTAAACAAGTTGAAACACCGCTTTATTTATTTCCAACTAAAAGTTATATCAAAAACGAACCCTACGGTACTGTTTTAATTATTGGTCCCTTTAATTATCCTGTACAGCTAGTATTCGAACCTTTAATTGGAGCCATCGCTGCAGGTAATACTGCCATTGTTAAACCCTCTGAACTTACCCCTAACGTAGCAGAAGTAATTCAAGATATAATTCAAGAAACTTTTGAAGAGAATTATATTTCAGTTGTGAAAGGTGGCATTGAGGAAACTCAAACATTAATTCATTTACCGTTCGACTATATGTTTTTCACTGGTAGCGAAAAAGTTGGTCAAATCATCTATGAATCGGCTGCTAAAAATCTGGTACCTGTTACTTTAGAGTTAGGTGGTAAATCTCCAGTCATTATTGACCAAACTGCAAATTTAAAAGTCGCTAGTGAAAGAATTAGTTTCGGAAAATTTACGAATGCAGGACAAACATGCGTAGCACCTGATTATATACTAATTGATCGAAAAGTTAAAAATGATTTTATTAAAGCACTAAAACAAACAATTACAGAATTTTATGGGGAAAACATCAAAGAAAGTCCTGATTTTGGAAGAATTGTTAATCAAAAACATTTCAACCGCTTAAATGAATTATTAGAAACTCATGAGAGTAAAACTATTTTCGGTGGTAAAAGCTTTGAAGAAGATTTATATATTGAACCTACATTAATAGACAATGTTAATCTACAAGATAAAGTTATGCAGGAAGAGATTTTTGGTCCTATTCTACCAATTATTACTTATGATGATTTCGATGAGGCAATTCAAATTATTCAGAGTAAATCTAAACCTTTAAGTTTATATCTTTTTAGTGAGGATGAAAATTCTACACACCGCGTATTAGAGGAATTATCATTCGGTGGCGGAGCTATAAATGATACACTTATGCATTTAGCAAATCCTAATTTACCATTTGGTGGCATTGGGGCTTCAGGTATCGGTCAATATCATGGCAAATATTCTTTTGATACCTTTAGTCATATGAAATCATATACATTTAAATCTACACGTTTAGAATCAAGTATCTATTTCCCGCCTTATAAAGGCAAATTTAAATATATTAAAGCCTTCTTTAAAAATTAAATAATTAACTATAATAACGCTCCATATGTAATTTGGTGTGAATGCATTTCTGAAAGGTAAAATTTTAGTGTACCTTTTAGAATGGCATCGCTTATTAAGCTTATTAATTACATATGGAGCTTGATCATTTAGAATAAGACGCAAACACCTTCAGGTGCACTTTCGTGGTCATCAATAAATTCAAGTTTTCCTGTGACACTATCTCTTTTAAACACAGTTACTTTAGACTCACCTTCTTGATGAGCACATACTACAAAGTTATCATCCGGCGTAATATTAAAATCTCTAGGAAATTCATCTTTAGTCGGTTGAATATCCACCATTTTTAATGATTTTCCGTTATTAACAACTTCGTAAATAGCTATGCTATCATGACCTCTATTACTTACATATAAATGTTTCTGATCATGAGATAATCTTACCGCAGCTAATTTCGATTCTTCTTTAAAATCTTGAGGTATTGTAAGATGTCTCTCAATTTCTTTAAATTCACCATCATTATATTCAGTTACACTTACATAATTAGATAATTCGTGAACTACATATGCGTATTTACCATCTTTACTAAAAGTAATGTGCCTTGTGCCATCCGCTTCTTTAAATTGTGAAACAGCATATTCTTTTAAACCTTGGTCACCATATGTATAAGCAACAATTCTATCTGAGCCTAAATCGGTTGCTACTACATATTTATTATCTGGCGTTTCATTTAAAAAATGGACATGCGGGGATTCCTGCCTTTCATGTGGACCTGTTGGATATTCATGTTCAATTTCTTCAATAAGTTTTTCAATTTCTCCAGTATCATTATTTAACTTATAAATTCGTGCAATTCCAGCACCATAAACAGCTTCAAATAAATAATTGTTATCACTTGAAATTTGTATATAACATCCTGTTCCATTTTTAGATGCTAAACATTTATTAATTAGTTCTAAATCACCATTTTGCATTATTTTGAAGCTTGCTACACCACAATTTTCATTTTCTTTAGTAATGGCGTATAAATAGTTTTCATTTCTAGTTAAATATGTAGACGCCTCTATTTCATAACCTGTTTGAACTTCTTTTATTGTCCCTTTTAAATCTTCTAATTCGAAACGGTAAATTCCCTTACCATTTTGCTTAGTATAAGAACCAATATATCCAATAGTCATATTTATCCCTCCGTAAAATTAATCATTATTGGTTTAATTTTAACTATAAGTGTCAGCGATTTACAATTAAAACTTTTGCACTTTCCTCTATAGAAAAAATATATGAAAATTGATATTCTATAGTATGTTCATTAAATTTATAATCTATTTACTCTTGCATAGAGAAAGTCGAGTGAATCATTTATGACCTTTATAGCTATTGTTATTTTCGTTATAACTTTAATTTTTGTTATTTGGCAACCAAAAGGATTAAATATAGGAATTACTGCTGTAGCTGGTGCACTTTTAGCTATTATTACAGGCGTTGTATCTCTAACTGATATTGTTACAGTTACAAATATAGTATGGAATGCAACGTTAACTTTCGTTGCTATAATTTTAATATCACTCATTTTAGACCGTATTGGCTTCTTTGAATGGGCTGCTTTGCATATGATTATTGCTTCAAAAGGCTATGGCCTTAGAATGTTTATTTTTATAATGACTTTAGGTGCTGTAGTAGCTGCTCTATTTGCCAATGATGGTGCCGCGCTTATTCTTACACCAATAGTGTTAGCTATGGTAAGGAGCTTAGGTTTTGATAAAAAAACAATATTCCCATTTATTATAGCAAGTGGATTTATAGCCGATACCACTTCCCTACCACTCACTGTCAGTAATTTAGTCAATATCGTTTCAGCTGACTACTTTAACATCACATTTATTCGATATGCTTTAAGAATGATAATTCCAAATTTATTTTCATTTTTAGCAAGCATATTTGTGCTTTGGCTTTATTTTAAAAAATCTCTTCCTAAAAGTACAAATATTGAAGATTTAGCCACACCTCAATCAGTTATAAGAGATAAGAAACTTTTTAAAACGTCTTGGATTATTCTTATTATTTTATTAATAGGTTATTTAACAAGTGAGTTTATTCATGTTCCCGTGGCTTTCATAGCATTAATTATTGCTTTTGTATTCCTACTCTTAGCGAGTCGTTCTAAAGCAGTTAATACTAAAGAAGTTTTAATAGAAGCTCCTTGGAATATAGTTATATTTTCAATTGGTATGTATCTTGTAGTGTATGGATTGAAAAATGTAGGTATAACATTAGTACTAGGGAATATTTTGAATTCTATTTCAAACCATGGGCTATTCAGTAGTATTATGGGTATGGGATTCATTGCAGCCTTCCTCTCTTCTATTATGAATAACTTGCCCACTGTTTTATTAGATGCAATTGCTATTGCTCAATCTAATTCTGAAGGATTAATTCAAGATGGTATGGTCTATGCAAACGTTATTGGCTCTGATTTAGGTCCAAAAATCACTCCAATTGGCTCTTTAGCAACTTTATTGTGGCTTCATGTATTAACTCAAAAAGGTGTTAAAATATCATGGGGAACATATTTTAAAACGGGTATAGTGATTACTATTCCTGTACTATTTATAACGTTACTAGGACTCTATTTTACTCTAATTATTTTTTAAAAATTGAATACACTCTCAAGCTGGCTTAAAATCACAAAAATATAGCCAGCAATTTTGTATTGCAAAATAGAACAAATGTTCGTATAATAGAATTATATCGAACGAGGTGATCTAAAGATGACGGATATAAAGAATGAAACGGATTATCGAAATATTCCACGTGAAATGTTAGATAGGAATATTCCGGCTGGTCGTGGCATGGTTAAATGGGCGCCGTTCGCTACGCTACCCGAACAATTCGAAACTATCCATCAATACATGATTGATCAAAATAAAATAGATAGACCAGTACTTTCAGACGATCAATTAGCTCAATTAAATATCCGCTTGCACGAAGCATTACAAAAATCTCAACCTGTTAATATAAAATATTATGAAGAAGGTTATATTAATTTTGTTAATCTTAATATACATCGCATTGATTCATTAAATCTTGAAATTGAAGGGATAAAGCCAGGTACTACCTATCATCAGAAAGTCCCTATTTTAGATATTGTTGATATTACTTTCTCATAAAAAAAAGTTGGCAATAGCTTATTAAAGCATTGCCAACAATTATCTCAAATTAGTACTAAACTATTAGAACTAATTAATTATTATTTTCAATATCTGAAACAATTTCTTTAGTTTTTCTTTCAATATCTTCGAAATCTTTTTTGAAGATATAAGCAAAGGCAACTACACCTACGCCTACTACAACTGTAGTGATAGCTAATAAGCTAAATACAAATTTAAATAAACCTTTAATAAAGTTCCACATTACTTTTCACCTCTAAAATTAATATGCATATCTACAATTCACTATGATAGCATACTTATCTCTATCAATAAATAAATACCCGTTTCAAAAATTAATCATTCTCAACTAAATATATATTTATGGTAATATGTCAATTAAAGATTAATTTAAATAATCAAACTGAAATTAATAACGAGATTCCAAACCAATTGTTACTCTTATAAATAAATATTAACTTAACCACCATGACTTAACAGAATCAGCAATCGCTCTACAACTATCTGAAATCATAGATATCACTCCCATAGATTAAAAAATTCCCTCACTAAAATACAATTCGATTGTAATATTTCATCCATAGTAATTCAATTAACATTAAGTTAATTTACGATTACATTAAAGTAAATATTTGAAATGAAAGGATGACTAACATGCAAAATGTTCAATCCGATATCATGACTTTTCGTGGTTCTCATTATGACTTAGGAGTCGAAACAGCGAAATGGTTACAAAGAACTCCTTTATTAAAAAATCGTGAAAAAGAATGGAAAAAAAGAAATCCAAGATTTGATATCGATGTCAGAGAAACATATAATATTTTTCAAATTTATGCTCCTAAAATTTGGGACGAGCTAATAGGTATGCAAGACGTTTTGAATCTACCTACTAAACAAATTATATTAAATTTTGGACACTATCGTTTTACTGATTTAAAAGATAGTGGTTGTACAGTTTTTAAAGGGAAAGACTATTTACTACGTAATTATGATTATCATCCCTCTACTTATGATGGTCGATATTTACTATACAAACCAAATGATAGTGGTTTAGCTCAAATAGGACCTACTTCTAGAGTAACTGGCAGGATGGATGGAATGAATGAGTATGGTTTATCAATGGCTTATAATTTTATGCATCGCAAGAAACCAGCAAATGGCTTTGTATGCTACATGATAGGTAGACTTATACTTGAATATTGTAAAAACGTTAATGAAGCTATACAACTTTTAAAAGAATTACCTCATAGAAGCTCTTTTAGTTATATTTTAATGGATAAAGAATCTAATTATGCCATTGTCGAAGTAACACCTCGTTCTATAGATATTAGATATGAACCTATATGTACAAATCACTTTGAATTATTAACACATGAAAATCGTAACTACACTAAAGAATCTAAAGAACGGTTGGAGAGAGTGATTAACACCACAAGAAGTGATTTAAGAAAAGAAAATGCTTTTAAATTATTTAATGACCCTCAATATAATATTTATAGTAAATTATTTAAGAGTTGGTCTGGAACAATTCACACATCGTTATACGAACCTCAAACTTTAACAACGTGGATAGGACTTGGAGAAAATAGTTCTCCGACTAAAATAGACTTTTATCAATGGCTTAAAAATAATACTCTAACAATAAATCAACTAAACGGAAAAATTGATACCGATTTAACATTTGCCACATATTAAAATAATTTTTCAAAAATAGAATAAAACCCATAAATGAGTGATTGTACAACACTCATTTATGGGTTAATAATCAAATATTTAAATAAAAAATGCGTTACTTAATTGATGACAATATCACCATCAACCGTATAAAATTCCAAAATGTTTTTACTCTTACCTACTTTACCATCTTTAAAATTATTATTATTGACTACTTTTTCACCACGTCCAGGATGTAACTTAAGTAGTGTGTTTTTAGGCTTAGCTTCAAAGTTATAATTTATATCTCCTTTTTTTGTTGAAGCTTTAATATCATTCGAAGATTTCATTTTATTCATATTAATATCTCCCTCATTCAATAGGAAGATTGAATCTTGGAATTCGCTACGGCTAAGAGTCAACTTACCAGTATCGATTTTTAAGTTTCCTTTTTTAACTGATGAATCACAAATATAAGCTAAGCTATTTGAACCATCCACATTTAAATATTTTAAATTTGAATGTTCCATAGAAAAGTGACGACTATTTATAATTGTGGCACTTGATGCATTAAAATTCCTCAAATGTACATCACCTATTACGGATTTAGCGCTAAGATCTTTCAATTGTTTATCTGGTACTGTAATGGTGAGTTTTTTCTTATTATAATGAAAAGGATTAAAGTTTAATCCGTATCCTCTATTAGTAGCACGTTTCTCGGTAACTTTGAGCATTTTACCTTTTTTAGATACATATACATCGTTATCACCTTGATAATCCACTTTGAATTTATTACCTTTAACAATGTTTATTTCAGAACCAATTGTACTTACTGACAACTGACTGAAATGATTATTAAAAGTCTTATTATAGTTTTGCTTTTCATATTTAGCTTTATCAAAAGCAAACCAAGTAACTGTTCCACTGATAAAGAAAATTGCAAATATAATTAAACCGCTAATGAAAAGCTTCCTCATTTCCTAACGCTTCCTTTAACTGTTTTAATGTACCATGATAAATATTTCAATATTAAATTATGTACTAATCCAATAATTTTTAATGTTAAAACAATAAAAATAATTCCTAAACCTGTTAAAGAGATAGAGAATAATATATTACTCAGTGAATTATAAAACCCATTAATTATCGAATAACTAATAAGGATCAATGGGGAGAATAGTAAACAGACTGCTGTAAACACCAAAAGTAAAATCAGAAATGCAATAATCGCTACTGGAACTAATATAATAAATAATGAAAGTATACCTAGACTTAAGGAGGCTATAATAGCTCTAGTTATGTTTTGGATTGTTGGTTTTGATTTAGCATAACTGATAGCACTTTTAGCTTTTATCTCTTTTGCTATATCATACGGATCTTTCAATTTATTCACTATTTGTTCTTCACTTCTACCTTTTAACTCTTCTTCATAGAATAAATTTTCATATTCGTACATTTTATTATCTTTTTCTCGTCTAGGAAGATCATCTAAAGCTAATTCTAATTCATTTAAAAAAGTAATTTTATCCATGTATCGTCACTCTTCCTGAATTTGAATTAAAGAATAGTTATCAAGATTTATCATTTACTGAAAAACTCTATTCTTTTTACGATATCATCTTTATATAATATATTCAGTTTCATTTTATTTTGGCGGTCAGTATATGTAATAGATTTATAATGCTTACCAACCATATGTCTTTTATAACTATCTCCTAACTCGTTAATAACTTCATCAATTGAGTCACCTATTCTAACTCCGAAATTCGTTTTAACACTTTTATCCTTGATTAAAACAATTCCTTTAACAATGTGCTTTTTATTTTTCACTTTAACCGTTAAATCCTTATGCTTTTCGTCATTATAAAATTTAAATCGATCTAATTTAATTTTTTTATTAATGACATACCCTTTCTGATTAAAACGATCATTTAAACCTATATCATTCACAGTATAATTGGATAAATCTACTGTTTTAATACTTCTATAGTACATAATTCCGAAAAGTAGAATAATTGCTCCAATTAAAAAAAGGGTTGAAATCACCCATCTGTTTTGTATACGCACTTGAGTCACCACTTTCACTCTTGTTCTATTAAATATAGCATATGAAATTTGGAGTTTCATCTAACAACTTAGTCACATTCATAATTAAATTATGATTGAGTTAATTTAATATCTTTAAAGTTAAAAAATTGTTATAATATTCTAAATAATTAAGGAGGTTATTTCTATGACTAATTTAGAAACTTATTTTAAAAAAAGTCAGCCACTAGAAGAGTACATTGACCGAATGAAAGATAATAGAAATAATTTATTATCAATATACAAATCCTTTAAATTACCAGAAGAAGATGACCGTATTACAAAGCTTAAAGATGCAAATTACTCAAAGGTATTAGTCATCACTGAAGATTGGTGTGGTGATGCAATGATGAACCTTCCAATACTTAAACGTGTAAGTGAAGAATTAAATTTAGAAGTTAGAGTATTTCATAGAGATGACGACACACGTTTAATTGATCAATATCTTACAAATGGTAAGTCTAGATCGATTCCTATTTTTGTTTTTATGAACAGTGCATATGAACAAATAACCGTATGGGGACCTAGAGCTAAGGAAGTCGAAAAATTTGTTGTTGATTTGAGAAATGATAAATTACCAGATAAAGATCATCCTCAATATGATGATAAAGTTAAAGAAACTCACTTACTTATTTCAAATAGATTTAAAACAGATTCATCATTTTGGAAAAATGTATATAACTCCATAATTAATCAGCTTTTATATAAATAAATACTGAGGCTAAAGCCTCAGTATTTTTGAACTTAAATATCTCGTTTAGCAGCATATAAGATGTTAGCTACAAATAATACTACTATTGAAGCAATTGAAATAAACCATTGCCAATGCGAGAATTTAATCTCCTCAGTCATTTTCTCAGTGAGATAAGTAAATGGAATATATTTAAATGATTTTTGAATATCGTCACCAATATTTGGAATTAAACCTATTAAAGGTTGCACAAATGGAACGATAAGTAATAAGAAAATACCTAAAGTAAAGATTACTGCCGGCTTTTCAATAATTAACGTAAGTAATAATAAGAATAAGCCAAAGAATAAGAAAAATATAAGGTAAAACCATATATTATTTAAGAATTTATCTCCGTCAACATTTGATCCTTTTGTAGATGCTTGAATAACAATAATTACAAGATATTGAAGTAAAGTAAATAAGAACGAAATTAATATCATTGAAATTGTTTTAGCAATAATATAACCAATACGACTACTTACCTTACTCATATATAATTGAATTGTACCTTGAGAATAATCTCTAGTGATAGTTTTAATGATAAATAATAATCCCGCGAATAAGAATAACCAGTTGGCCAGTACGAAGACCATTTCGTTATTTACTTCATGAGACTTGCTATATGCTGCTTGCATACTTGCTTGGAAGACTGTCATTCCTATAACTAGTATTAATGCAAGATATGTTAAAGGACTTTTTAAAATACTAATTAAATCGAACTTGACTAGCTGTAAACTTCTCATTATTTATCACCTCTTTGATTAATATTAAAGTAAGTATCACGTAGAGAACTTTTACGCGTTTCAATATACTTAGGATAAACACCTTGTTCAGACAATGATTTTAATAGTGGTTTATAGTCTCTTTGAGCTTTAATGATAATCTCACCAGCATCTTTTTGTGATTGTTGCACTTTATAATGTTCAGTTAGATATTCTAAAGTTTTATTAAAATCATCATGTTCAATAGTAATGATTGTACTATCTTCTGGTCCCCCATCTTTCATGTTCACATCTTGAACAAAGTTACCATCTCTAAGGAAGACAGCTCTATCACAAATAAGTTCAATATCTTCTAATTTATGACTTGAAATTAATATTTTCATATCTAATTGTTTGACTAATGATTGGATAGTTTTTAAAACATCAATTGATCCATCTGGATCCATACCATTTGTAGGCTCATCTAAAATTAAATATTTTGGTTTATTCATAAGAGAGACCGCAATGGCTAATTTCTGTTTCATACCCATTGAATATTTTTTCACTTTTTTCTTAATATAAGGTCTCATACCAAAAGCATCAATAATGTGATCAGAATACTCTTTATCAAAGCCTTTTCCTAAAACTTGAGCGAACAATTTTAAATTATATAAACCTGACTTGTTGTCATAAAGTTTAGGATGTTCGATTAAGTAACCTACGTTTTCATCTTTCGATAAATCAACTTTCCCTTGGTAATTAATAATATTACCATTCATGACTTTCATTAATGTTGTTTTACCAACACCGTTTTTACCAATAAGACCAACTATTTGGCTATTACCAAAATCAAAGTTTATATCGTCAATAACTGTATTTTGACCATATTTTTTAGTGATTTGTTCTAATTTCATAGTAGACCCCCTTAAGTGGTTAATGTTTTATTTTTCTAATTTGAATTAAATAATTCACTACTAAACATATGATGCTAATAATCAATAGGCCATAATTTAAGAAGTACGAATATACAACTGGAATATGACTATCTTTGTGAACTAAAACGTTTATTAAGATAAATAAAGCAGATAAGACAAATGGTAATACAATGATAACTCCAAATACATATGCTAAATAAGGCACGTCTTTATGTTTCTGTTCTGTACTTTTATTAAAAGCGATAGGGATTGAAAAGAAATTCGCTATTATAAAAGAATAGGTTGTAGAAAAAGTTATCGAATCTGTCTTTATTGAACTTGTTTCATAGCCATATAAACTTATGATTATTGCACCAATAATTGTTAAAACTATGCAACTGATGTAATTTGCATTTAATAAATCTTTCCTTGAAACTGGCAGACTACCAAAAAATAAGTAAGACTGAGATCCACCTAATCTACGATTGATTCTAAATAAATGTCCAGCATCAACTAAGCATATAATAGTTAATATAATACCTATAGGTCCTGAAATAACAAGATACGGTAAATGTTGCCTATCGATTAAGTGATAAAACGGAAAGAATATGAGTAATAAACCATAAATCAAAAGTGTCCATCTTCGAAGTTTAAGATTTCTAATTAATAATTGTTTCATATTAGTTTCTCATTTCGTTGGTGATATTTAAAATCTAGTTGATTTTTATTTTTTTCTAAATATATCATTAGTTCTTCAATTGATGGATTTTTAATTTCTACTCTATTTCCAAATAATTCTTTAAATGTTTGGTAGTGTTCAGTGAGGCCTATGTAGCCAGTTTTTCTAACTTCTTTATAAATTAACAATTCCTCCAACTCCACATCTAAGTCTTCATTGGAACCACTAATTATTTTATATTTTTCAAATAAAGTGTCTCGTGATTCATTAAAAATAATTTGACCATCACGTAAATAAACTATATAGTCCGCAATTTTTTCTAAATCAGATATGATATGTGTCGATATGAAGACTGTTTTATCTTCATCAATTAATTCTTGTTGAATAATCTCTAGTAGTTCATTTCTAACTAAAGGATCTAGTCCAGATGTGGGCTCATCTAAGATGAATAATTCAGCATGGTGACTAAATGCAATAGCTAATGACAATTTCATTTTCATACCTGTTGAAAAAGTTTTGATTTTCTTCTTATAAGGTAATTGAAAAAATTGCAGATAACTCATAAAAATTTTATGATCCCAATTGTTATAAAACGGGGCGACGATATTCTCTAACTTTTTAATGGTCCATTTGTCATTAAAATACGTTTCGGAATAAACGAAGCCTATTTTATTTTTTATTTCTACTGCACTATCCTTCATTTGTTCATTAAATACAGAAATTTGACCATTTTTAGATTGAATTAAATCCATAATTAAACGAATAACTGTAGTTTTACCAGCACCATTCCCACCTATAAAACCAGTAACAAAGCCTTTAGGAACTTCAAAGGAGATATCTTTCAACTGAAAATCTTTTGTTTGATAACTTACATTCTTAAGCTCAATCGCATTCATCAGTCTTCCTCCTCATAAATTAAAGACAATATTTCAGTCAATTCTTCTAAAGGCATCCCAATTGTTTTTGCTTCTTTTGACATTGTTTTAGCCAAATTTTCAATTACAAAGAACTGCTTTTCTTTAAGAATTGAGTTATCTTGTTCCTTCACAAAGGTACCTTTACCTCTTATAGTTGTCACAAATCCATCCTTTTCTAAATCTTCATAAGCTCGTTTTGTAGTAATTAAACTCACTTGTAAATCTTTAGCTAACTCACGCATTGATGGAAGGTGTTCTCCAGGAGCAACATAACCTTTCAAAATATTTTCTTTAATTTGTTGCTTGATTTGTTCATAAATGGGATATTCACTGTTGTTTTTCAAAATTAATTTCATTGATGTCCCCCTTTTCTTCTGTATATACATAATATATACAATATATACAGATTTGTAAAGTGTATATACTAAATTCTGTGAAAAATCCTATATATCAAGAGAATATTGAGTATAAACAATATATACAAAAAGACTTAAGAGAACGATACACTTCCCTTAAGTCTTAAATAATGTACACTATTTTTTTCTCCGTTTATTACTTCTATCGATAAAAGCACAAATCATAAACATAATTGCAGCAAGTAGCAATTTAATTCCTTGCTCTTCATGACCTGTAGCTTGAAGATAATAGCCTACTACAAATAGCACAATTGCTAATCCAACGAATATTTTTGTTAAGTGCTTCATTTTATTCACCTCAACACATAAAAAGTATATCAAATAATACCAGGTATAAAAACGGTATATGAGTTTAACTTTCCCAATAATTTAGAAGACGATATCAAATTTAGGAGTTACCACAATTAAATATTGATTGCGGTCAATTTAGTACAATGTTACAATAAACTTGTATCCACGAATTATACTACACAACCCCAGGTCTGGTACCAGCAGACTTGGGGTTTTTTGTGTTCGGTCATCTACTTGTCTTTCCACTTAATTTCTAACCAAATACGAAAGACGACAAGTACGCCACCTGTAATCAATGTTATTAAACCATCTTGCCACCACGTCATTATACTACACCTCCCAGAATTGATTAGTGTCATATAATTTGATGACCTAAGCATATTCTAACACAAATTATAGAACATATGTTCGCTATTAGTAATAAAATTTATTTTCCTAATTCCCTATCATCAATGCTTTATCTTTATTCAAATTAAAGATAATATATATATAAACACTTTATTAAAGAGAGGTTAGAAAATGACAAGCCCTTTAGCCGAAAATTTAAATAACGAATTACAACAATCCAATCCAGAAGTATATGACATGTTATCTGATTTAGGTAAAGAAATGTTCTATCCTAAAGGTATTCTATCTCAATCTGCTGATGCCAAAAGTACTAAATATAACGCTACGATTGGTATGGCAACAAATGATGAAGGTAAAATGTATGCTGATTCATTGAATAATATATTTAATGAATTAACTCCAGATGAAGTTTTTCCATATGCACCTCCACAAGGTATTGAAGACTTACGTGACTTATGGCAAATTAAAATGCTAAATGAAAATCCTGATTTATCAAAAGAAGCGATAAGTAGACCCATCGTGACTAATGCTTTAACTCATGGATTATCTTTAGTTGCAGACTTATTTGTAGATGAAAATGATACTATTTTATTACCAACGCACAATTGGGGCAACTATAAACTAGTGTTTAACACTCGCCATAAAGCCAATATCGAAACATATCCTATTTTCAATGAAGAAGGACATTATACAACTGATTCACTAGTGGAAACTTTAGAAAACTTTAATAAAGATAAAGTAATCATGATTCTAAATTATCCAAATAACCCAACAGGTTATACGCCAAAAGCTGAAGAAGTTAAAACTATCGTAAATGCTATTGAAACACTTGCTAATAAAGGAACAAAAGTGATTGCAGTAGTTGATGATGCTTACTATGGTTTATTCTATGAAGATGTATACACACAATCTATTTTTACGGCTTTATCACAGGTGAATTCTCATAATATTTTACCTGTACGCTTAGATGGTGCTACTAAAGAATTTTTTGCTTGGGGATTCCGTGTAGGCTTCATGACTTTTGGTACTAAAAATGATATAACTCAAAATGTACTTGAAGCAAAAGTTAAAGGTTTAATTAGAAGTAATATTTCAAGCGGGCCATTACCATCCCAAAGTGCTATCAAGCATGTTCTAAAAAATAATAAACAATTTGATAAAGAAATTGAGGAGAATATTCAAACATTAAAAGATCGATACGAAGTTACTAAGGAAGTTGTTTATGATGAGAAATATGCATACTATTGGAAAGCATATGATTTTAATTCAGGTTACTTCATGGCATTAAAAGTTAAGCATGTTGATCCAGAAATATTACGCAAACATTTAATTGATAAATATTCAATAGGTATTATTGCCTTAAATGATACGGATATACGAATTGCCTTTAGTTGTGTTGAAAAAGACGATATTCCTCACGTGTTTGAGTCTATCGCTAAAGCTATTGATGATCTAAAATAGAAAAAGAAGAGTTGCTCTCTTAAATATTTAGAGCAACTCTTCTTTTTTTAAATCTCTTTTTTACGTGATTTACGTAATAACATTAAACCAAGAATTAGAATACTGGATAGTAATGTATTATTCGCTTTTTCACTTTCACCAGTATGTGGCAATTCTAAGAGTTTATCCTTTTTGGTATACATCATTTCATTACTTCTATCATTCAATTTCACTTTTAAAGATTTAATTTTATAGCTTTCTTTACTTGTAACTTTAGTAGGTGCTTTTATACAAATAGCTATACTTGCGTCACTATTGCCTTTATACTCTCTAGCGATTATTTCACTACCATCTTTAACAGCTAGATGAGTTATTTTTATTTCTCCTGTGTGAGCGTTTAAAATAATACCTTCTATAACTTGGTCTACAGACCACTCTGAACCGTTTTTATAAACATTTATATATGTCGCCTTACCTTTTTTATTTTTAAAAGTAATTTCAACTTTAGTTGCTTCAATTCTAGGCTTTATAATAACTATAGCTTCTTTTTCATTTACAGTCACAATTGGAGGTTCAGGTGCATTTTCTTTACGTGGCATAATCACACTATTTAATTTACTATGGTCGCTATTACCATGTACTTCACTTGCAGTAATTTCACTTTCAGGATAAACAACGTAATAGTCTATAGTTACCTTACCAGTAGCCGGTTCTATATTGATGCCCGTTATTTCTTTACTCAAGCTCCAAGTACCTTCATCTTTACTTGCGATGATTGTATCAGATTGCCCTTCTGGATTTATATATTCGATTTCAATTTTTGTAGATAAACCGCTTGGTATTATACTCACATTTACTTTACTTTCATCTTTCTCAACTATTGGTGCATCTGGTGTTGCTTCTTTTCGTGGCATATTAATTTTACTTTCTGTACTTGTATCACTATTACCTTTTGTTTCGGTTGCTACTATTTCGCTTTCTGTTTGTACATCCTGATAGCCTATAGTGACTTTTCCAGTATGGTCATCGATCTCAATATGTGGTGTTTCTTTGTTGAGTGACCATGTTCCCTCTTTTTTGCTTGCGATGATTGAATCAGGTTGGCCGTCTGAATTTGTATAATTGATTACTAATTTTGTTGATTCACCTTTTGGTGTAACTTCAACATTGACGCGTTCTTCATTCGCTTCAATTGTTGGAGAATCCGGTGTTGACTCTTTTCGTGGCATAGTCACTTTACTTTCTGGACTTGTGTTACTATTACCTTTTGTTTCAGTAGCTACAACTTCGCTTTCTGCTTGTACAGCTGGGTGGCCTAGTGTGACTTTTCCAGTATATTCATCTAATTGAATATGTGGCACTTCTTTATTGAGTGACCATATTTCCTCTTTTTTGATTGCGATAATTGAATCAGGTTGACCTTCTGAATTTGTATAATTGATTACTAATTTTGTTGATTCACCTTTTGGTGTAACTTCAACATTGACGCGTTCTTCATTCGCTTCAATTACTGGAGAATCAGGCGTTACTTCTTTGCGAGGCATATTTATTTTACTTTTTGCACTTTCATCACTGTTACCTTTTGTTTCGGTTGCTACTATTTCACTTTCTGCTAACACCGCTTGGTGCCCTAGTGTGACTTTTCCGGTAGTTTCGTCTAATTCAATATGTGGAACCTCTTTGTTTAGTGACCAAACTCCTCCATTTTTATTTGCAATGAATGAACTTAGTTGGCCATTTGTATCTGTATATTTTACTTCTAATTTTGTTGATTCACCTTTTGGTGTTACTTCGACACTCGCACGCTCTTCACTTGCTTCAATTGTTGGAGAATCCGGTGTTGACTCTTTTCGTGGCATAGTCACTTTACTTTCTGGACTTGTGTTACTATTTCCTTTTGTTTCAGTTGCCACTATTTCGCTTTCTGCTAACACCGATTGGTGACCAATTGTGACTTTTCCAGTATGTTCATCTAATTGAATATGTGGTAAATCTTTATTTAATGACCAAGTCTCGCCAATTTTAATTGCGATGATTGAATCAAGTTGGCCATTTGTATCTGTATATTTTACTTCTAATTTTGTTGATTCACTTGTAGGTGTCACTTCGACATTGACATGCTCTACGTTAGATTCAATATCTGGTGCTTCTGGTGTTGTCTCTTTACGTGGCATTGTCACTTTACTTTCAGCGCTTTCGTCACTGTTACCTTTTGTTTCGGTTGCCACTATTTCGCTTTCTGCTAACACCGATTGGTGACCAATTGTGACTTTTCCAGTATGTTCATCTAATTGAATATGTGGTAAATCTTTATTTAATGACCAAGTCTCGCCAATTTTAATTGCGATGATTGAATCAAGTTGGCCATTTGTATCTGTATATTTTACTTCTAATTTTGTTGATTCACTTGTAGGTGTCACTTCGACATTGACATGCTCTACGTTAGATTCAATATCTGGTGCTTCTGGTGTTGTCTCTTTACGTGGCATTGTCACTTTACTTTCAGCGCTTTCGTCACTGTTACCTTTTGTTTCGGTTGCTACTATTTCACTTTCTGCTAACACCGCTTGGTGTCCCATTGTAAGTTTACCGGTGCTTTCATCAAGTTTTATATTAGAAATATTATTATTAATAGTCCATCCATTGCCAACTTTAGTTGCTGTAATAGTAGCCGGTTGCCCTTTCAAATCAACATAGTGAACATCTAATCTAGTAACATCATTATGTGGTATAATTTCGACATTTGCTTCTTCTATGTTAGATCTTACCACTGGTGGTTGAGGTTTAACTTCTTTAGCAGGCATAATTGTATGTTTGACAATACTATTATCACTGTTACCATTTGACGCAGTAGCAGTAATATCACTTTCCGGTTGCACAGCCACATAACTAATTGTCACAGTTCCTGTTTGAGAATTAATTGAAATACCTGAAATGTTATTATTCAATGACCAGCTTTGATTTTTCTTAGTGGCTATTGCTGTAGCGATTTGGTCATTGACATCTAGATATTTGATAGTTATTTTGTCTGAATTAATTGAAGGAATTATACTTACACTCGCATTGTCATGATCTGATTTTAGTACAGGCCCTTCTGGAGCGACATCTTTACGTGGCATTGTCACTTTACTTTCTGGACTCGAGTCGCTATTTCCTTTTGTTTCAGTTGTTATAACTTCACTTTCTGCTTGTACTGCTTGATAGCCTATTGTTACTTTTCCGGTTGCTTCATCTACCTCTATGTGCGGAACATTTTTATTTAATGACCAAACTTCTCCATTTTTACTTACGATAATGGTATCACTTTGCCCCTCTGTATTAGTATAATTAATCACTAATTTTGTTGATTCATCTTTCGGTGTTACCTCTACATTGACTTGCTCTTCGTTTGCTTCGATTGTTGGAGAATGCGGTGTTGTCTCTTTACGTGGCATAGTCACTTTGCTCTCAGGACTTGAATCACTATTGCCTTTTATTTCTGTTGCTATAATTTCACTTTCTGCTTGTACGACTTGATGACCTATAGTTACTTTTCCGGTTCTATCGTCTATCACAATATGCGGTACTTGTTTGTTTAATAACCAAGCACCTCCATTTTTGTTTGCGATGATTGAATCAGAATGGCCTTCTGGATTTGTGTAATTGATCACTAATTTCGTTGATTCATCTTTCGGTGTTACCTCTACATTGATGTACTCTTCACTTGCTTCGATAGCCGGAGAATCCGGTGTTGTCTCTTTACGTGGCATAGTCACTTTGCTCTCAGGACTTGAATCACTATTGCCTTTTATTTCTGTTGCTATAATTTCACTTTCTGCTTGTACTGCTTGATAGCCTATTGTTACTTTTCCGGTTGCTTCATCTACCTCTATGTGCGAAACATTTTTATTTAATGACCAAATTCCTCCATTATTACTTGCGTTAATGGTAACACGTTGATCCTCTGGATTAGTATAATTGATGACTAATTTAGTCACTTCACCCTTTGGCGTTACCTTGACATTGGCGTGCTCTACACTTGCTACAATATCAGGCGCTTCTGGCGTTGTCTCTTTACGTGGCATTTTTAGATTGCTTTCTGAACTTGAGTCACTGTTTCCTTTTGTTTCGGTTGCTACTATTTCACTTTCTGCTTGTACTGCTTGATAACCAACCGTTACTTTTCCGGTAGTTTCGTCTAATTCAATATGTGGAACCTCTTTGTTTAGTGCCCAAACTTCTCCATTTTTATTTGCGATAATCGAACTTGGTTGGCCATTTGTATCTGTATATTTTACTTCTAATTTTGTTGATTCATCTTTAGGTGTTACTTCTACGTTGACATGCTCTACGTTAGATTCAATATCTGGTGCTTCTGGCGTTGTCTCTTTACGTGGCATTTTTAATTTACTTTCTGAACTTGAGTCACTGTTTCCTTTTGTTTCGGTTGCTACTATTTCACTTTCTGCTTGTACTGCTTGATAACCAACCGTTACTTTACCAGTGTGATCGTCAATATTAATATGTGACACTTGCTTATCTAATGTCCAAGTTTCTCCATTTTTTATAGCATTTATTGAAGCTGGTTCTCCTTCGGGATTTATATAAATCATCTCTATTTTTGACGCTTCACCTTTAGGTGTTACTTCGACATTGACATGCTCCTCACTTGCTTCAATACCAGGCGCTTCCGGTGTTGCCTCTTTACGTGGCATATTTTCTCTACTTTCCTCACTTGTGTCACTGTTTCGAATTATATCGTTCGCTACAACTAAACTTTCTGGATAAACAGCTTGATAATTAATTGTTACTAAACCGGATTGTGGTTCGATATTTATACCAGGAACACTATTATTAAGTGACCAATTATCATTAGTTTTAGTAGCAATAATTGATGTACTCTCATTAGCAGTATTTTGATATGTAATATTTAACTTATCTGCTTTATTAGCTGGTGTTATAGTTAAATTTGGAATCAGGTAATTTATTTCAATAATTGGTTTGGATGGTGCATTATATTTTAGACTATTTTTCAATGTATCTAACGTATTAGTAACATTATTGATAGTTTCTTGGGATGCTTGATTTTCTATAGCAACATTATTCTGTTGTTCATTGATAATATTTCTAGCTTCGGTTAATTTGTCTTGAAGTGCACGCCATGAATCTGCGGTAAAATCAGCCTCATTTAAATCGTGTAAGTAGTTATCAACTTCATTTACTTTACTTTGTAATTCTGTTTTATTCATTTGAATTGTCACAGTTTGTAAATTAACAGTATTATCTCCGGTTCTTTGAGTATCTCTTCCTCTAAATGTTGCATTAGTTCTATAACTAACATGTCCATTTAAATTAACTATTTTAGGTATTGTTGCTTTAAATTCTACTGTATAGGAGAGATCTTTCCTCTCTCCTGGATTTAAGTTACTAATTGACATTCTTAATTTATTAGTATTTACATCTAAATTACCGGTTCCTCCACTACTAGAAATGAGTTTTGAATTTGCTGGTAATATAACTTCATAATATGTATCTCTTGATTGATTATGCCCTTTATTTTCAACAGATAAATTAACTGTTGCACGTGCAAAATGATCATTAGGACTATTAGGCTGAGTTATATATTCTACCTGTGCCACATTAGAAGTGATATAGGATCCACTATTTATTCTTACATCACTAACTGAACCCCCATGATAATAAGATGAATTATCACCAAATCCATGTTCTTTCGAAGACCGTTGTACACTAATTCGACCAGTGTTGGATATAGGTAAAAAAGAAATTCTTACTCTATTCATATCGCTTGGTATGTTAACCATTGCAGATAATTTACCGGTAGGGTACGGTCCCATACCATTTAGACGATTATCAAATAAGATGCGATCCTGCTCTATATTACTAATTTTTAATTTAGCACCTGATGCACCATCTGAAAATACTGGACTTGTAGATATAAAGTTAACGTTTAATTCCGAACCAGGTACCACATCTATATCTTGATAAATACCTGCTACTTTAGCATCATTGACACTTCTATCACGACCGTTATTCGTTCTTGCAAGTACAACCCCGTATGGAGCACCATTATTGCTCATAAAACTTGAATAATCTACTGCGCTTGGTGTATAAAACATAGGATACTCAGGATTAGGATCAGTTGAGTAACTATGCCAATTATCTACATTCGTAACTACAGTTAATCTCTTTGACCTTGATGGTAATATACCACCAGATACCTGACTAAAGTTTCCATTTTGAATTTCTGGATTAACTTCGTTTGCTTTCAATGGATCATTAGATACGTTATTTTCAGGAGCACTTCTAAATGATGATGTATCTCTTTTATGTCTAATATTCGAATAGTTTGAAATGTTATTATTCTTAGTTAAATGTTGTGATTGAACACCGTTTGACTGACGATTTGGAAGTAAAGATTCTTTATTATGTAATTTACCTGCACTATTTAAAAATTTATGATAATAATCATCAACCTGTTGTTGGCTTTGAGGATTATTTAAAATAGATTCAGCTTCTTGTAAATCAGCGCGAAATAATTCAACCGAATCTTCTGTCTTGTTACTTAAATCTAAAGATTTGTATTGATTTAAAATTTTTTCAAGTTGACTAGTATTAATAACGTGTTGAGTATTAGTTTTAGTAGTTGAAAGTTTATTTTCAATATCTTGATTATTAGTTAGATTATCATTTAAAGATTTTCCATTTTCAATATTAATTTGATGACTGGTACTATCACTAACTTTTTGATTGATGGTGGTATTATTTTGTTCAATACTGTCAGCTTTTGCGTAATTTATGTTAGACATCATGATAAAACCTATTATTGCTACACTAGCTGCTCCAAAACCTTGATATTTTCTAATAGAAAAACGTGTGATTTTTTTATCTAAGTTGTTGATTCTTTTGTTTTCCATCATTTTTTCTCCTCAAATATAAAGAATTTAAATTAACCCAACAATATTCAACTTATATTTTATTATTGATAAAATATATTTCATTGTGTTCCTTAAAATATACCACCAAGCTATATTTTGTGCAATTGTTTATTTTGAGAATTTTACTATTTGTACATAAAAAAGAGTGTGGGTTTAGCTCCACACTCTCTATAATTCTATTCTTTGATTTTATTTCTAAAAATACCAATTAATCCTAAACCTGCTAGTAACATTAATAATGCTGGATTAAATTCTTGTTCTTTAACTCCTGTTTCAGGTAATTCTTTCTTAGAAGTTTTATGATTATGAGATGTTTTATCATCTTTATCTTCATTACGTTTTGATATTTTTTTAGTAGGTTTAATTACTTCTAATGTTTGCTTATGTTGTTTTAATTTAACTTTTTTATAGATATATTTAGTAATACCATCTTCGGTTTCTGTTCTAATATATTTATAACCTTCTATTTGTATAACACCTCTTTGATTTAAAGGTGTTTTATCGTCTTCTACCGCATCTTTAATAATATTCCCTTGATCATCTAACCATACTGTAACGTGTAATTTAGGTTTATCATTTACATTATTTTGATTGTTCTCCTGCTGTTTAGTTTGAATAACTGGATCTTTCTGAGTAGTTGGTTTTGTCGGTCCTGATTGAGTTGGTTTCTCTGGCTCTTCCTGTGTCGTTGGTTTTACCGGTTCTGGTTGTGTCGGTTGCTCTGGCTCTTTTTGTGTAGCTGGTTTCTCTGGCTCTTTTTGTGTCGTTGGTTTCACAGGTTCTGATTGAGTCGGTTGCTCTGGCTCTTTCTGTGTCGTTGGTTTCACAGGTTCTGATTGAGTCGGTTGCTCTGGCTCTTTCTGTGTCGTTGGTTTCACAGGTTCTGATTGAGTCGGTTGCTCTGGCTCTTTCTGTGTCGTTGGTTTCACAGGTTCTGATTGAGTCGGTTGCTCTGGCTCTTTCTGTGTCGTTGGTTTCACAGGTTCTGATTGAGTCGGTTGCTCTGGCTCTTTCTGTGTCGTTGGTTTCACAGGTTCTGATTGTTTTGGTTGTTCTGAATCTTTTTGAGTCGTTGGTTTTTCAGAATTTACTTCTGATGGTTTAGTGTCATCCTTTTTTGTTGAACTACTTGTGGCTGTGTTTGCTGTTTGAGATGTATTTACTTTTCTATAAATGAATTTAGTTATACCATCAGAAATTGATGTTCTAAAATGTTGGTACCCAGGAATTTTTACCGGCACTCTTTCAGAGGCAGGCGTTTTATTATCTTCTACTGCATCTTTAATGATATTACCTTGATCATCCAACCATACAGTAACGTATAAGATAGGAACTTCATATGTTCCACTGTCCTCATCTTCGTCAGAATCTTCATTTGGAGTTCCATCAATATAATCATTTAAATTTTTAGATGATTTATGATGAGTCTCATTATTGGAAGTTGTTGTATTAGTTTTATTGCTTTCAGTTTGAATAGTTTTAGGTGATGTAGTGCTATTAGTCTTGTTAATTTCTTCAGCTTGAGCGGAACCATTGCCCGCAAAAAGATATAAAGCTAAAGTTAAAGCACTCGCTGTGCCGTAGCTAAAATATTTTTTACTTGGTAAAGATGGAAATTGTTTTAAATCTCTAAGCTTGTTGTTTTTCATAGTTGTAATATCCTCCCAAAATTTTTAAACGATAGCGTTTATCTAACTTATTATGAGTACTTATAATAAAAGCTTATAAAACATTACATAAATACATTAATTCTCCTTCGCATTATCGTTAATTTTATTATAATATATTTTTACGAACTAAAATACTCTAATTACAATAATTACAAAAAATAATAGATAAAAAAACTCCTTTCAGAGAAAATAATCTCTAAAAGGAGTAATAATGACAACCATAATGATTTAATTACATCATTCCTGGCATACCGCCCATACCTGGTTGTTCGTTATTTTCTTTTTCAGGAATCGTAGCTACTACTGCTTCAGTTGTTAAGAACATTGCTGCTACACTTGCTGCGTGTTGAAGTGCTGAACGAGTTACTTTAGTTGGATCTACAATACCTTCTTCAAGCATATTTACCCATTCATTCGTCGCTGCGTTGAATCCTACACCAGCATCTGCATTTTTTAATCGTTCAACTATAATTGAACCTTCTAAACCTGCATTTTCAGCAATTTGACGTACTGGAGCTTGTAATGCTTTAAGAACAATATTTACTCCTGTTTCAACATCGCCTTCTGCTTCAATTTCGCTTACCTTTTTATAGATATTAACTAAGGCTGTACCACCACCAGCAACAATACCTTCTTCAACTGCGGCACGTGTTGAGTTTAAAGCATCTTCGATTCGAAGTTTACGCTCTTTTAATTCAGTTTCACTTGCAGCACCTACTTTGATAACTGCTACACCACCAGCTAATTTAGCTAATCGTTCTTGTAATTTTTCTCTATCGAAATCAGAATCAGTTTCTTCAATTTGTGCTTTAATTTGACTTACACGAGCGTCGATACTATTTTCATCACCGTCACCATCTACAATAGTTGTATTATCTTTAGTGACTTCTACTTTATTAGCTGTACCTAGCATATCGATTGATGCATCTTTTAATTCTAGACCTAAATCATCCGTAATTACTTGAGCACCTGTAAGGATAGCTAAGTCTTCTAACATTGCTTTACGACGATCACCGAAACCAGGAGCTTTAACAGCAACAGCAGTAAATGTACCACGCATACGGTTTAAAACAATATTAGTTAAAGCGTCACCTTCTACTTCATCAGCCACAATTAAAATTGGTCGACTAGATTGAACGACTTGTTCTAATAAAGGTAGAATATCTTGGAATGAAGAGATTTTTTTATCTGTAACAAGAATATATGGACGTTCAAGTTCGGCAATCATTTTATCTGAATCAGTTACCATATATGGAGATTGATAACCACGATCGAACTGCATACCTTCAACGACTTCAAGTTCAGTGTTGAAACCATTTGATTCTTCAATAGTAATAACCCCGTCGTTGCCAACTTTATCCATCGCCTCAGAAATGTATTGACCGATTTCCTCATCAGCAGCTGAAATAGCACCTACTTGTGCAATTTCATTTTTGTTTTCAACTTTTTGAGAAATGTCATGTAATGCCTCTACAGCTACTTTAACGGCTTTATCAATACCTTGTCTCAAACCAACTGGGTTCGCGCCACTTGTTACGTTCTTAAGGCCTTCTTGAATCATTGATTGAGCTAAAACTGTTGCAGTTGTAGTACCATCACCAGCAATCTCATTTGTTTTATTTGCAACTTCTTGAACAAGTTTCGCGCCCATATTTTCATAAGGATCTTCTAACTCAATTTCTTTAGCAATCGTAACCCCATCATTTGTGATTAATGGAGTTGTATATTCTTTATCTAAGACAACATTACGACCTTTAGGACCAATTGTTACTTTAACAGCATTTGCTAATTTATCTACACCTCTTAGCATTGCTTGACGTGCATCTTCTGAGAATTTTAAATCTTTTGCCATACTCGAAATGACCTCCATTTATTAAGATTTCTTACATAGATGTTTTATCTGTCTAATATAAATTTATAATTATTGAATTACTGCTAAGATATCTTCTTCATTTAAAATTAAGTAAGTATCGTCACCACGTTTAACTTCTGTTCCAGCATATTGTTGGAACACAATAGTGTCACCTTCACTTACTTCAGGAGCAACTCGTGAACCATTGTCTAGTAGGCGTCCTGGACCTACAGCGATGATTACACCTTCATTTGATTTTTCTTTAGCGCTATCTGTTAATACAATACCGCTTTTAGTTGTTTGTTCTTGCTCTTTCTTTTCAATAATCACACGATTTCCTAATGGTTTAAGCATGATTGTTCCTCCTTCATTCACATGTGATTTAGCACTTTAATTATTAGAGTGCTAAGCTATTTTTATATTAATCAAATTTGGTCAATAATTCAAGCAAAAAGGTTAGCGAATAAATTTTGTACATCTATATTATTTACGATAAAATAAATTATACTTAGAAATAGATGGAGGTAAGTTATGAGAAGACTTTGGGTGTCCTTACTAACGGTACTCGCGTATGGCTTGGCTCAAATGTTACCTGGTTTTATACTTAGAAGTCATTTACTTGGTCATATGTCTCAAATTGAAACTGCTAAATTCATGATATTCACGCAAGTTTCTCTTTTTATATTAGCTGCTATTATCATAATTTTAATAAATTTAAAGGTAAAAAATCCTACTACTCTTGAAGCTGGTAGAAAGGAACCTAAGAGATACATCATTCCTTGGGCACTATTAGGTTTTTGTCTTGTTATGGTATATCAAGTTATTATAAGCTTGATATACTTTACAATCATGGGTAGTCAGCAAACAAGTCCAAACACTGAACGTTTAATGGCAATTGCTAAAAAAATGCCTATTTTTATTATTTTAATTTCTATCGTTGGCCCTATTTTAGAAGAGTTTGTCTTCAGAAAGGTTTTCTTTGGCGAATTATATAATGCAATTAAAGCCAATCGCGTTGTTAGCTTTCTGATTGCTTCTATAGTAAGTTCACTTGTATTTGCCCTTGCACACAATGATATGAAATTTATTCCTATGTATTTTGGTATGGGCATGATCTTTTCACTTGCTTATGTTTTTACTAAAAGAATTGCTGTTCCAATTGGTATTCATATGTTACAAAATGGTACAGTCGTTTTAATGCAAGTTTTTGGTGGCGAAGCTTTAAAGAAAGCTCAAGAACATGCCAACTTTATTCTACATTTCATATTAAACTAAAAAAGCATCTAATCATGTAAAATATTGCGAAACGTACATGATTAGATGCTTTCTTTGTTACTGTTGATTTTTTCTTCTATTATAAATAAACATACCTACTACACCGGCAAAAATTGCTACAATCGCACTGCCTAAAGTGATAAGCACACGATCTAATTTTTTGTTTTTGTTGTAATCATCGGATTGCTCGTTGTCGTTTGTAGTGATTTCATCTGCGCTATGATTTTTAAAAGCACTACGACTCCCTTTGTCTTTATCGTTAGGTTTCTTTAAATCAGGCATGGAACCAATTTCACCGGTAATTAAAGCTAATACTTGTTCATCTAAGTTTTCATAATACTTACTTGCATTTAGTGGATTAAAATATTGAAATCTGAAATAGTTTGAACCTTTTTGTAAAGAATTTAAATATTCATTTCCACTAAAGTTTTGCTTTTTAAATAAACTATAGATGTCACTATCGGTAATTTCTCCATTTTCAGTATCTAAATTTCTAACTTGATTAATTAAAAATGGATTATATTTGTATGCACCACTTGCTAAGCTTCTAAATCTATCTAATAAAGAATTTTCTTCAGAATCTTTACTTTGCTCATCTTTATTAAAATTCTGAGAATTGCTTCTATGATTTATAACTGATCCTGATCTATTCCAAATAAATTGATTTCTATCATAATTAGGCGTTTGATGATTAGATTGTGAGTAATTTAAATCATCTTTGGCATTAGAGTTTCTTTTTAATGGGGCACCACCATTGCTACTATTTTCATTATCCTCATTACCTTTATTAGGATTTAACAATCCATCATTACTATCCTCAGGATGTATTGTGGAAGAATTATTGCTATTGCTAGCATGATGATTTGTATTTGATGAGTTACCTCCCGTATGATTACTTGAAGGTTGCTCGTTATTATTTGAATTAGATGGATGATGTTCGCCACTTTGATTTGAATTATCATCACCACTGCCATTATTATGACCACTTGAACTACTATTATCATTTCCTTCAGAAGGATGATTATCTCCTGAACCGTGTCCATTTGAACTACCGGGATTATTATGATGTGAGCCAGAGTGTCCTCCACCCGGGTGCGAATTATCATCACTACCCCCACCAGAAGGGTTATCGTGACCCTGATCAGATGTATGATCATGTCCAGAACCTGAGTCACTGTCTGAATCTGAATCGCTATCAGACGCTGAGTCACTATCTGAGTCGGAAGCACTGCCTGAATCTGAATCGCTGTCAGAGTCCGAATCACTATCTGAGTCAGAAGCACTATCTGAATCTGAATCATTGCCTGAGTCGGAATCGCTGTCTGAGTCTGAGTCGCTATCTGAATCTGAATCACTATCTGAGTCAGAAGCACT